>Ga0209673_1000041_pt1 | contig 307397 bp, 317 predicted proteins | sample AraplaCol_mMS_r2_2_FD_184274 | JGI IMG/M metagenome (GOLD analysis project Ga0209673, IMG submission 184274) | Arabidopsis root microbial communities from North Carolina, USA - plate scrape MF_Col_mMS_r2 (SPAdes) (version 3) | ecosystem: Host-associated > Plants > Roots > Endosphere | place... | reverse complement strand
TACGCCTTGAACTCGCCGAAATACTTCGTGATCGCTGCCGTCAGAGACGTCTTGCCGTGGTCAACGTGGCCGATCGTGCCGATGTTTACGTGCGGCTTGTTGCGCTCAAACTTACTCTTTGCCATTTGAATGCTTCCTGTGAACGAAATGGGTGACCCCGGCGAACCGGTTTAGTGCCGCCGTTTAAGGCTTTCGGCGGGATTGCGCAAGACCTAATTGCGAACGGTCTTCCGGGCTTTGCTGCCCATATGGGAGACAATCTTCGGCGCACAAGATCGATGCCGCTCGAGACTGCAGAATTATTTGAAAATGAAAAGAAAACCTGGAGCGGGTAGCGGGAATCGAACCCGCGTATTCAGCTTGGAAGGCTGCTGCTCTACCATTGAGCTATACCCGCGGGATTGGTCCGATCGAGACGAATGGTGGAGAGAGTTGGATTTGAACCAACGTAGGCTGAGCCAACGGATTTACAGTCCGTCCCCTTTAACCACTCGGGCATCTCTCCATAACTTTTCGTCTGGATCGGAAGACCAAGCTTGCGATCGTTTGGCGTCGCCGCCCTCGATCTGCGCCGCGTATATGACCGGTGCGTTTTCACATGTCAACACGAAGACAAAAGAAAAAATGTGAAAAAATTCATTGCCTGTTGAAAGGCCCGGAGACGAATGAGACCTATGCGCAGCGAGATCGCGCCGCTATAAAGCCGCATGAGCAAAGACAACAAATCCGGCGGCAAGCCCGCAACCGAAAAAACCCCGCGCGACACGCATTATGCAACGCTGCGCCGCCAGCACCGCGATGCAAAACGCGAGCGTGGCGAGATCCCCACCCCTGCCCCGCAAAAGCGCAAGCGCGGCGGCGACGACTGGAAGCCGCCGGTTCTGGCGCCCGAACAGGTCTATCTCTATGGCCTGCACACGGTGCGCGCCGCGCTCGACAATAAAGAGCGACGCAACATCAAGCTTTCGGTGACGCAGAATGCGCTCGCCCGCCTGGAGATCGATCCCGAGACGCTCGGCATTCCGGTCGAGATGGTGGCTCCGCATGATATCGACAAGATGCTTGGCCCCGACGCCATCCACCAGGGCGTCATGCTGGAAACGCGGCCCCTGCCCGTACGCCGGCTGGAAGCGCTGAAGGACAGCCCGCTGCTTCTGGTTCTCGACCAGGTGACCGATCCGCACAATGTTGGCGCCATCATGCGCTCGGCCGTCGCCTTCAATGCCGGTGCCGTGATCACCACGCAGCGGCACAGCCCGACCGAATCGGGCGTGATGGCAAAATCGGCCTCCGGCGCCCTTGAACTCATTCCTTATATACAGATCACCAATCTCGCCGATGCGGTGGGCGAGCTGCACAAGCTCGGCTTCGTGACGATCGGGCTTGATTCGGAAGGACCGGCGCCGCTCGAAGGGACCTTTACCGGAGAGAAAGTGGCACTCGTTCTCGGCTCCGAGGGCAAGGGCCTGCGGCAGAAGACGCGCGAGACGGTCAATGCGCTGGCGCGGCTCGACATGCCGGGCGCGATCAAATCGCTCAACGTCTCGAACGCGGCAGCGATCGCGCTCTATGCGGCGCGGCTTTATCTGGCGAAATAGGTGAGATCGGCCGGCGGACTCAAAATGAACGCATGCGGCGGCTAGAAGCCGCCGGACCGAAACGGCAAGCGAGAAGGAAGCACTCCGGCATGGCAATCCGGCCCCTCCTGTTCGGCATTCTGTTCATCGCAGTTTTCGTCGGCATCATCCTCAGTCTGGTCTGGGTCGATCCCTCCCAGCCGACACGGCAATCCGACCCGTTGGCGCCCTCGCCACCTGCCGTTACCGACCCCACGGCGCCCGCTCCCGCGCAATAGGCGCCTGGAACCACAAACCGCACCGCGCGTTAGCCTCGCAGATTAACGCAAGGAAAACCGCATGCGAATCATGATCGTGGTCGTAGTTCTGATGGTCGGCTCGGTGCTCAGCATCGTGATGATGACGCCATCCGGCGCCGGACAGACCGGCAACGGCGCCAAGATCGAGGCTAGCATCAACGAGCCTGTGCAGCAGTAGACCTGAAATCCATCACCTGATGTGCAAAGCCCCGGCATAACCGGAGCTTTTTGCTGTCAGTTGCTGGCCTTCTCGACGGTAATCTCGCCGAACTCGTCGATCATCACGGTCCAGCCATCGGGCTCGGCATCCGGATCGGTCTTCAGGTAGACCGTGGCGAAGAGGCCCGGCTGCTTGATGATGCCGGTGGAATTCTCCGGACGGATATCGGTCACATAAGGCTTGATGTCGGTGAACTCATGCAGCTCGAGAGTGGAAACGACCTCGGGGCCTTCGTCGGCCTGGGCAATCTGCTGCAGATAGACCTTGGACGTGCGGTCCGGCTGGCGGACGGCGAAGATCTTGTAATAGCCGTGCCGTGGTTCCGCGCTGATGGCAGCCGGCTGGGCTGCACTTGGCGCGCGCTCGATGGCGATCTCGCCCTTCGCCTCTTCCCAGTAGCCGGTGCTCGTCGCAAAGGTGATCGACGACGGCAGGATCGTGTCGGCGGCCGGTGCTGCGGCCGCCATCCCCGCGCCCGAGAAAAGAGCGGCGGCCAGAAGTAAGTTTGCGGCTCTCATCTCAATCCTCGAATTGTTCTGCCAGAATGCGGTCGGACCAGGAGCGGTCCGGATCGGAGAGGATGCGTGCCGTCATATGTTCCGACTGGGCGATGCGCACATGCAGCACCGACTTGACCTCGGAATTATCGGCAACGGCATTCACCGGCCGTTTCTCCGCTTCCAGAATATGGATATCGACCGTCACCTTGTTCGGCAGCAGCGCGCCGCGCCAGCGCCGCGGACGGAAGGCGCTCACCGGCGTCATCGCCATAAGCGGCGCCTCCAGCGGCAGGATCGGACCATGGGCCGAGAGATTATAAGCCGTCGAGCCCGCCGGCGTTGCCACCATCAGGCCGTCGCAGATCAGCTCTTCGAGCCGGACATGGCCATCGACCTCGACCCGCAGCTTGGCCGCCTGATAGGACTGGCGAAACAGCGAGACCTCGTTGATCGCAAGTGCTGTCGAATTGGTGCCATCGGCATTGGCTGTCGTCATCTGCAGCGGCCGGAAGACATTCTCGACGGCAGCGCAGATACGATCCTGCAGATCCTCCGTCTTGTAATCGTTCATCAGGAAGCCGACGGAACCGCGGTTCATGCCATAGACAAGCTTGCCGCTGTTCATCGTACCGTGCAGCGTCTGCAGCATGAAGCCATCGCCGCCAAGCGCGACAATGACATCGGCCTCCTCGGCTGGCACATCGCCATAGATGCGAATCAATTCCTCACGCGCCGCCAGCGCCTCGGTGGCGGAAGATGCCAGAAAACCAAGCGTCTGAAATGACCGGCCCATGCAATGCCCTTTATGATGCTCGCCTAGCTAAAGGATAAAGGGCTTGTGCGACAAGGTGTTTTGCGCGGTGATGTGTTCGCCCGGTACGGTGCAATATATCGGCACGGCACGGTCCACCGTTCACGAATTCGCGCCGATGCCGGATTTTGCCTTTACACAGGGACAGAATCTGCTAGTTGGCACGCAATGCCCTTGTAGCTCAGTTGGTAGAGCACCTGATTTGTAATCAGGGGGTCGCGGGTTCGAACCCTGCCGGGGGCACCACTTCCTTCCAGAAATTGGTGTTGCGATCGCCGTCTCAAGAACCTTCGAGACAGTGCGCCGCGAACTTGACACTGCCCGATGGCAGGCCTCAACCTCAAGCTCACTGAATGAGAATCAAAACCCGGGCATGCCTGTCATGATCGGGCGATCAGGAAGGTTTTCGATTGAGCGGCATCGACGGTAAATCGGCGGGCAAGCGCGAAAGCAAAGGCGGCATCACAAGTGCCGCCATCATTCTTCTTGTAGTTTCTGTCGCCGTGATGCTGCCGGCGCTCGGTTTCGGCGATATCCTACGTGGCCAGGATGCGCTGATCCACACCCGCTGGCAGGCGGCCTATGCGCCGGTGTTCTGGAGCGGCGATATTTTCCCGCGCTGGCTTCCGGACATGAACAAGGGCTTCGGCAGCCCGGTGTTTTTTATCTACCCGCCGCTTTCGCAGATGTTTGCGGCGCTGGCTTATCCGCTTGCCCCCGGCACCGAATGGACGTCCTACCGGATCGCACTGTCCGTCACCGTGGCGATATTCGCCGGGGCGTTCGGCACGTTTCTCTGGCTCAAGAACCACACAGCGAGCCGCTCGGCGCCGATATGGGGCGCCATCGCCTATACGCTAGCGCCCTATCATTTATTCATCGATACCTATTTCCGTGGCGCCTTTGCCGAGGTCTGGTCGTTTGCGCCGTTGCCCTTCGCCTTGCTGGCCGTAGACCATTTCTTTCGTAAGGTTCATGCCGCCTTTACCGGGCTTGTATTGTCGCTCGCCTGCGCGATCCTGCTGCATGCGCCCTCGGTGCTGATTACCGTGCCGGTCGTCGGCCTCTATGCGGCTCTCGCAGCGTGGCGGCAGAGGAGCCTTGCTCCCTGCCTCCTGTTTCTCGCTGCCGCGGCGACGGCCATGTTGCTGTGCGGCGCGTATCTTGGCACGGCGCTGACGCAGGTGAACATGATTCGCAGCGAAAAGCTGTTCGGCGGGTTACTGGTCTCGACGAAATGGCTGCTGGGACGAAACGTCTGGCCCGATATTCCGATCATGGTTATGGTCATTGTGGCGGCTGTCGCGCAAGTCGGCGTGGCGATCGATCTGTTTCGCAATGCAGTCACCCGAGAGCGGACGGGGCTGTTCACGTCCCGTCTCACTTTCCCGCTAATCCTGATGATCGTGTCGGTCATCATGACGACCGATATCAGCGAACCGCTCTGGAGCCTCAACACGCCGCTCAACCGCATTCAGTTTCCCTGGAGACTGCTGTCGATCCAGGCGCTTGCGATTGCCATCCTCTGCGCCTACGCGATCGACAAGGCAAACGTCCCGGCCACGGCGGTAGGCGCCGTAGCGCATAGGAGCGTCTTCTTTGCAATAGGGCTGATGCTGGCGATCAACGCCGCGCTTTATATCTTTTGCATCGTGTATGGCGGCGATTCAGGGCGGGTGCGGGAGGCGCTCATCGAAGACACGACAGATGCCCCGGAATATCAGCTGGGTGACATTAAGTTGCTGGAGGCGCATTTTCCCGGCAATGCACGAACGCTGGCGCTCTCCGGCGGTGGCGATATCGACGTGACGCAATGGAAGCCGCGGCGGATCGAGCTGGCAACCAGTTCACCAGAGGAGATGCGCGTCGCGATCAGGCAATTCGCCTATACCGGATGGCAATACAGCCAGGATGGCGGTCCGATGCAGGATGCCGGCATCTTGAGTGACGACGAGCCAGTCGTCGTGATCAGCATTCCTCCGGGCGCCCACAACACCGTCATCTCGATGCCGCCGACGAAACAGGAAACTGTGGGATGGATGGCTTCGCTCGGTGGATTGTTGTGCCTGGCCGCTGGAACGGCTGCATTGGCCAGGTGGCGCCCCGCCCACACTGGCGACATCGGTTTCGGTCGAGCAACGCAAGCTCGGCAGAATTGATGTCGGCAACCGTTCTTCGCGCTTTGCTCCGCATGAACCTAACATGAAGCCCGTCTTCAGAGCGAGTTCAGGCCGTGGGGGCCAACCTTGGGCATGAACTACCAAGGAGATGCGTTATGAAAATCGCCCATTTTGCCATTGCGGCCGTTCTTTCGATCGGCTCGGCCTTCGTTGCGGCGGAGCCTGTCTCGGCCATGCCGCGGTCGCAGGCGCCGGTTGCGGCTGTGGAAAAGAGCGATGTCGTTCAGGTCCGGCACCGTCACTACCGGAACAACCATCGTTACTATTATCGCCATGGCTGGCGCTATAACAGGCACCACTATCGTGACTGGCGCGCCGAGCGGCGCTGGCGGGAGCATCGCTACTGGCGATATCACGACCGTTACTACCGGCCGCATCGCAACGGCGTCTATTTCCGCCTGAACCTCTAGAACGAAAAAGCCCCGGGAGACCGGGGCTTTCTTTATTCACATGCCTGCAGCGATCAATCGATGTCGTCGACGACGGCGTCGGGCTTGCCGCTGATGCGGTGCGCGAGAGCCGCTTCCATGAACTCGTTGAGTTCGCCGTCGAGAACATCGCCCGGAGCGGTGCTGGCAACGCCGGTGCGCAGGTCCTTGACCAGCTGGTACGGCTGCAGGACGTAGGAGCGGATCTGGTGGCCCCAGCCGATATCGGTCTTCGATGCGGCTTCGGCGCTGGCGGCGTCTTCCCGCTTCTTCAGTTCCGCTTCGTACATGCGGGCACGCAGCATGTCCCAGGCCTTGGCGCGGTTCTTGTGCTGCGAGCGTTCCTGCTGGCAGGCGACCACGATGCCGGTCGGGATATGGGTGATACGCACGGCCGAGTCGGTCGTGTTGACGTGCTGGCCGCCGGCGCCCGAGGAACGGTAGGTATCGATGCGGCAGTCGCTCTCGTTGATCTCGATGTTGATCGAGTCATCGACGACGGGATAGACCCAAATCGACGAGAAGGACGTGTGACGGCGCGCGTTGCTGTCATAAGGCGAGATACGCACCAGGCGGTGAACGCCCGATTCCGTCTTCAGCCAGCCGTAGGCATTGTGGCCCTTGACGAGCAGGGTCGCGGACTTGATGCCCGCTTCTTCGCCGTCATGGACTTCCAGAAGCTCGACTTTGAATTTCGAACGCTCAGCCCAGCGAGTGTACATGCGCAGAAGCATGTTCGCCCAGTCCTGGCTTTCCGTGCCGCCGGCGCCGGAATGGACTTCGAGATAGGTATCGTTGCTGTCGGCTTCGCCCGAGAGCATGGCCTCGACCTGGCGGCGCGCAGCTTCGGCCTTCAGGCCCTTCAGCGCTTCCTCGGCCTCGGTGACGATGCTCGCATCGCCCTCTTCCTCGCCCATCTCGATGAGCTCGATATTGTCGTTCAGCTGCTGCTCGAGCTGCCGCACGCCGTTGATGCCGTCATCCAGCTGCTGGCGCTCGCGCATCAGCTTCTGTGCTTCCTGGGCATCGTTCCAGAGGTTCGGGTCCTCTGCCTTGTTGTTCAACCAGTCCAGCCGTCTTATCGCCTGGTCCCAGTCAAAGATGCCTCCTCAGCAGGGTGATAGCCTGCTTGGTTTCATCGACTACGTTTATGATCTCCGCGCGCATTTTCCTGCTTCTCTGCGTTGGTCTCGAGATGGCCCGTCAAATAGTTGCGGCGGCAGCGGATGTAAAGCCCGCAGCCGCCGCCTGGCGTTCGACGAAGGTGATTAGTAGAGGCCGCCGCTGTTCGACTGAACGGCCTGGTTGGCCTGCGGCGAGGTCTTCAGGATCTCTTCCGGAGACATGGTGCTGTCCATGCCGATGACCGAGAAGCTGTCGGCCGGGCCGGTGCCGGGCTTGAAGGCTTCGATGATCGTGTTCGGATCGCCTTCCTGCGCCGCCATGCCGGTCTTGCGGTCGATGGCGACGAGGTTCATGCCCTGCGGGATCACAAATTTCGACGGCGGCATGTCCTTGACGGCGGCCTGCATGAATTCGTTGAAGATCGGCGCTGAAAGGCCGCCACCCGTACCGCCGCGGCCAAGCGGCGCCGGCGTATCGAAGCCCATGTAGAGACCGGCGACCAGATCCGGCGTGAAGCCGACGAACCAGGCGTCCTTTTCATCGTTGGTGGTACCGGTCTTGCCGGCGACATCGCGGCCGCCGAGATCGATCTTGCCTGCGGCGGTACCGCGGGTGATGACGCCCTGCATCATCGAGGTGATCTGGTAGGCGGTCATCGGGTCGAGAACCTGTTCGCGGTTGTCGACGATGTTCGGCTCTTCCTGGTTCTGCCAGTCGCCGGCATTGCAGCCGTCGCAGACGCGCTCTTCATGCTTGAAGATGGTCTTGCCGTAGCGGTCCTGGATGCGGTCGATCAGCGTCGGCTTGATCTGCTTGCCGCCATTGGCAATGACCGAATAGGCCGAGACCATGCGCAGAACGGTGGTTTCGCCGGAGCCGAGCGACATGGCGAGCAGCGGCGGCATCTTGTCGTAGATGCCGAAGCGCTCCGCATATTCGGCAACAATGTTCATGCCAAGGTCGTTGGCGAGGCGGACCGTCATCAGGTTGCGCGAATGCTCGATGCCCGAACGCAGGGTCGAGGGGCCGCCGACTTCGCCGCCGTAGTTCTCAGGCTTCCAGACCTGACCGCCGGAGACGATCTCGATCGGGGCGTCCATGATGACGGAGGCAGGCGTATAGCCGTTGTCCATCGCGGCTGCGTAGACGAAAGGCTTGAAGGAGGAACCCGGCTGGCGCATCGCCTGCGTCGCACGGTTGAATTCCGACTGGCCGTAAGAGAAGCCGCCAGCCATGGCGAGAACGCGGCCGGTTTTCGGGTCCATGGCAACGAGGCCACCCTGAACCTTCGGTGGCTGCTGCAGCCGGTATGATGTCGATGTCTCACCGCCCTGGCGCGCGACATAGACGACGTCGCCTGGCGACAGAACGCCCTCAGGCGACTTCGCCGTCTTGCGGTCGCCAGTCGACGAGCGATAGGCCCACTGCATGTTCTTTGCCTGGATGGTACCGCGCTCGCGATCCGGGCCGATCTTGCCGCCACCGTCCTTCGGCGGCTGCAGGCCGATATCGACGCTGTCGTCGGATACGGCGAGAACGACGGCAAGGCGCCATTCGGGAACGTCCGACAGCGCCGGAATGTCGGCGAGAGCCTTGCCCCAGTCGGCAGTCGTGTCGATCGTCTTGATCGGGCCGTGGAAACCGCGGCGCTCGTCATAGGTCGTCAGACCATCCTGCAGGGCGCGGCGGGCAGCCAGCTGCATCTGCGGATCGAGCGAGGTGCGGACCGAGAGACCGCCTTCATAAAGCGCCTTCTCACCGAACTGGTCGATCAGCTGACGTCGGACGGCTTCGGCGAAGTAATCGGACGCGAAGAGCGACGGGCCGGTGCTGCGGGCGGTAACGCCGAGCGGCTGCTTCTTGGCTTCTTCGCCGTCTTCCTTGCTGACATAGCCGTTTTCGACCATGCGATCGATGACCCAGTTGCGGCGCTCAAGCGCTGCTTCCGGGTGGCGGAACGGATGGTAGTTTGCCGGGCCCTTCGGCAGCGATGCCAGATAGGCGGATTCGGCGATCGTCAGTTCGGTGACCGACTTGTTGAAATAGGTGAGTGCTGCGCTGCCGATACCGTAGGAGTTCAGGCCGAAGAAGATCTCGTTCAGATAAAGCTCGAGGATCTTGTCCTTGCTGTAAGCCTGCTCGATGCGGAAGGAGAGGATCGCTTCCTTGATCTTGCGGTCGATCGTCTGGTCCGAGGTCAGAAGGAAGTTCTTGGCGACCTGCTGGGTGATCGTCGAGGCGCCGACCGGGCGGCGGCCGGAGCCGAAATTCTGGACGTTGACGAGAATAGCGCGGCCGAGACCGGTGAGGTCGACGCCCGGATGGTTGTAGAAATTCTTGTCTTCAGCCGAAAGGAAGGCAGCCTTGACGCGGTCCGGGATTGCCTGGATCGGCAGGAACAGGCGTTTTTCCTTGGCATATTCGGCCATCAGCGCGCCGTTGCCGGCGTGAACGCGGGTGGTCACGGGCGGCGCATAGCTGTTCAGCACGGCGTAATCGGGGAGATCCTTCGCGACGTTGGCCAGATAAACGGCCACGACAGCTGCTGCGCCAAGAAACATGACGCAAGCAATGCCGAAGAAATATCCAAGAAGTCTGATCATGTTGGGCTACCGGTATTCCAAATCTTCAATCGGCGCAGGCGGTATCATCGCATCAGATCGCGCAATTTACACGTTGCGCGCGGCTTACTCCATGCGCGGCACTGCGACAAGCCGATTCCGCCTCTCGGGTCAGAAACATAGCCGGGAGTAACGGCCTGAATGTGAGCAAAATAGGGCTCCCCTGCCCCATTCCACTGCCATCCTCAGCTTTCGCCCAAACTGTCACATCTTCGCCACGGCATCAGCCGCCATTGGCGGCAACCGACGAATGGTATCGCTTTACGGCATCGGTCAGCAGATCGGCCATCTTCAGCCGCCACTGGTCGTCGAGGAGAAGCTTCTCATCCTCGACATTCGAGAGGAAGCCGAGTTCCAGCAGGATCGAGGGCACGTCGGGTGCGCGCAGGACCTGGAAACCGGCATGCCGGTGCGGATTGTTGATCGTGCCGATCTGATCCTTGAAGGAGCCAAGCACATTCTCGGCAAGCGAGATCGAAAAGGCCTGGGTCTCGCGCCGCGTTAGGTCGAGCAGGATGTCGGCGACTTCAGGCGGCTCGGCGACGGTTTCCTTGCCGGCGATCTGGTCGGAGAGGTTTTCGCGCTCGGCGAGATCGGCGGCGAGCTTATCGGATGCCTTGTCGGAGATCGTGTAGACGGTGGCGCCCCTGATATCCTTCTGCTTCAGCGTATCGGCATGAAGCGAGATGAACAGACCGGCATGGTGCTGGCGGGCGAGCTGCACGCGCTCGGAAAGCGACAGGAATTCGTCGTTATCGCGGGTGAGGAAGGCCTTGATGCCGGGCTCGCGGTTCAGCCGGTCGGCCAGCGCCTTGGCAAAGGCAAGCGTCACCTGTTTTTCCTCGGTCTTGGTGTCGACGCCGATCGCGCCGGTATCGATACCGCCGTGACCGGCATCGACGGCAATGATGAAGTCGCCGGGCTTCGGCGTCTCGCCGGCCGGTATCGCGCTCGTCACCTGCTGATCGGCCGGATCGCTCCAGGACTGGCCTTTGACGAGGGCCGCGAATTCCTCCTTGGTCGTCATCTCGGCATCGAGCACCAGGCGGTGGCCCTTGCCGTCCTCATCCTTCTGCACCTTGGCGATCGCCAGCTTCACCGGTTTGATCGCCGTCAGCACGATGCGGGCACTGCCCTCGCCCATCGCGCCGTAGCGGATATCCTTGAAGAGACCGCGGGCACCGAGCTGCTTGGCATCGAAGCCGAAGGCGGTCGCCGGCAGGTCGATGACGATGCGCTCGGGATTGGCGATGTAGTGAACGGAGAAAGCCGGTTCGCGGTCGAAATCGACGACGATGCGGGTGCGGGCGTCATCGCCGATGATGCGGGCGCCATAGGCAAGCAGCGGTTCGGGCTTGCCGCCATCGGCAGCCGAAGCAGGTCCCACATGAAGACACAGCGCGGCAGCAACGAGCGCGCCCGCCAAAACATTCATCCGCCTGCCGGATTGCCCTTTAGCGGGCCGCTCCCTCTTAACCAATCGACCGCCACACCCTATCTGTCATTGCATATCGGCCCCGGACGCCCGCCAGCGCCGTCAGGCTCCCCCGAGCCTTGTAACACAGCGCATGCCGAATCAGGACCGTTTATCCCCGATTTTCTATGCGTGCCGAAATCCATCAATATTATGGCACATTTGGCTTTTCCCTTGCTATTGTGACAGAGAAACCATACAACGAATTCAGGTTAGAAGTGCTGACGGGATAGAGTCGCCGCGAAGGCTGCCAACCCCACGAGGACCTGGCGCCGCAACCGGCAATCGTCCGCCGTCATATGTGTTTTTAGCCGAGTGAACTGGATTCTGAATTTTCCGGCGTATGCGGAAACTTCATCGGTGGATAGCCACCAAACGCTCTGAGGAGCAAACCCATCGGACCTACGGGTCTTAGTATTGTCGATCTCGCTTGGTCATAATGGTGTCGCAGCAGGTTTTATCCAAAGTCTACAGGCCCCGGGAGAATATCTTCCCCGCTGTTGCCTGGCTGCTGCCTACCCTCCCGAACCAATCGCGACTTTCATTATCCGGCGCAACCGCTCATAACCGTTCCCTGCCTGTCCTAGACACCGGCGGGAATGCGCGTATCGGGCTGCGCCGAGGAGCACAGCTTACATGGCAGACAAAATGCTTATCGACGCGTCTCACGAGGAAGAGACGCGCGTCGTTGTCGTTCGCGGGAACCGCATAGAAGAATTTGACTTCGAGTCGCAGCACAAGAAGCAAATCCGCGGCAACATCTATCTTGCTAAGGTAACGAGGGTTGAGCCCTCGCTACAGGCCGCTTTCGTAGATTACGGCGGCAACCGGCACGGCTTCCTGGCCTTTGCCGAAATCCATCCCGATTACTACCAGATCCCGCTTGCCGACCGTCAGGCCTTGCTGCGCGCCGAAGCTGAAGAGCATCGCCGCGACGACGACGTCGAGCATGTCGAGACCGCGCCGATGAACGATCCTGCGAACCAGGAGCAGCCCGATATCGGCATCGTCGCCAAGGACGAGCCTGCCGAGGAAGCCGCAGCCGAGGCTCCGGCCGAGGCAGAAGCTCCGGTTGCCGAAGAAGCCGCACCGGCCAAGAAGAAGGCCGCAGCCAAGCCGCGCCGCAGCCGCAAGAAGGCTGTCGAAACCACCGCGACCGAAGACGCCGTTCCGACCGATGTCGAAGCACCGGTTGCTTCCGTCGACAGCGACGACGATTCGAACGGCGGCTCGATGGCTGCAATGGTCGAAAGCGACTCGATCTCGGAAGAAGTCGATTCCCGCCGCCGCGGCCATGACGACGATGACGACGACGATCACGACCATGAAGAAGAAGTGATCGAATCCGTCGGCGCCGAAGACGCGATGGAAGAAGTGCCGGATCGCGCAGCCCGCCGTCCGCGCAAGCAGTACCGTATCCAGGAAGTCATCAAGCGCCGCCAGATCCTGCTCGTGCAGGTCGCCAAGGAAGAGCGCGGCAACAAGGGCGCGGCTCTCACCACTTATCTGTCGCTCGCAGGCCGCTATTCGGTTCTGATGCCGAACACGGCGCGTGGCGGCGGCATTTCGCGCAAGATCACCAACCCGCAGGACCGCAAGCGGCTGAAGGAAATCGCCCGCATGTTGGAAGTGCCGCAGGGCATGGGCGTGATCCTCCGTACCGCCGGTGCCAACCGCACCAAGGTCGAGGTCAAGCGCGACTTCGAATATCTGATGCGCCTGTGGGAGAACGTCCGCACGCTGACGCTCGCCTCGACGGCTCCCTGCCTGGTTTACGAAGAGGGATCGCTGATCAAGCGCTCGATCCGTGACCTGTACAACAAGGATATCGGCGAGATCATCGTTGCCGGCGAAGAAGGCTATCGTGAAGCGAAAGACTTCATGAAGATGCTGATGCCGAGCCACGCCAAGGTGGTTCAGCCCTACCGCGACATCCACCCGATCTTCTCGCGCTCCGGCATCGAGGCGCAGCTCGACCGCATGCTGCAGCCGCAGGTGACGCTGAAGTCCGGCGGCTACCTGATCATGAACCAGACGGAAGCGCTGGTTTCGATCGACGTCAACTCCGGCCGTTCGACGCGCGAACATTCGATCGAAGACACGGCGCTGCAGACGAACCTCGAAGCCGCCGACGAAGTGGCGCGCCAGCTTCGCCTTCGCGACCTTGCCGGCCTGATCGTCATCGACTTCATCGACATGGAAGAAAAGCGCAATAACCGCGCTGTCGAGAAGCGTCTGAAGGAATGCCTGAAGAACGACCGCGCCCGCATTCAGGTCGGCCGCATCTCACATTTCGGCCTTCTCGAAATGTCGCGCCAGCGCATCCGCGCTTCGGTTCTGGAATCGACGACGCAGGTCTGCTCGCATTGCGGCGGCACCGGCCACGTCCGTTCGCAGTCCTCCGTTGCCCTGCACGTCCTGCGCGGCATCGAGGAATATCTGCTCAAGAACACGACGCACGACATCACCGTACGCACCACGCCTGACATCGCGCTCTACCTGCTCAACCACAAGCGCCAGTCGATCGTCGATTACGAAACCCGCTTCGGCGTAGCGATCGTCATCGGTGCCGACAACAGCATCGGTTCGCAGCATTTCGCGATCGATCGTGGCGAGCCGGTCGAGAACCCGGTCAAGATCGAAACGCTCTTCAACTTCGCGGCTATCCCTGACGATGACGACGACGATGTCGTGATCGAGATGGACGAGGAAGAAGACGAAGAGCTGGAAGAAAAGGCAGCCGCCAGCGAGCGTCCTGCCCAGCAGCGTTCGGAAAGCGACAGCGAAGGCGGCAACCGCAAGCGCAAGCGCCGCCGCCGCCGTCGTGGTGGCCGTGGTGGCAATGGCGACCAGGCTTCGGGCCTCGAAGCCTCCGCTGAAGACGGCGCCGACGAAGCAGAAGGCGATGAGGACGAGGCAGAAGGCGATGAAGCCGCTGCAACCGAAGCCCGCGCCGAAGGCGATAGCGACAACGAGCAGCGCCGCAAGCGCCGCCGCCGTGGCAAGCGTGGCGGACGCCGCAACCGTGACGAAAACGGCGAACTGAGCGCCGATGCCGCCGACGGTGAAGGCGACGCCGAGTCGGAAGCTGAAGCCGGCGAGACCGTCGCGGTCGAAACCCAGGCCGAAGTGATCGAAGCCGTTGCAACTGACGCAGCCGAGGGCGAAAGCGCCATGGCAGCCGTCGAAACCGGTGCCTTCGTCACCGAAGAGGTCAAGCCTGCCAAGGGCCGCGGCCGTGGCCGCCGCAAGGCAGCTGCATCGCCTGTCGAAGAGCCTGTTGTCGCCGAAGAAGCGCCTGCAGCCGCTGCAGAGCCGGAAGCCGAGACGGTCGAAGCATCCGCCGATCTCGCCGCTCCTGCTGCTGAAGCCGCTGCGGCCGAAGAAGCAAAGCCGGTCCGTGCCAACCGCGAATCGAACATCTCCTCGTCTGCTCCGACCGTGAAGTCGACCCGCGAGGCTGCCGAGGCCGAAGGCGACGGCAAGCCGAAGAAGGCCGGCTGGTGGCAGCGCCGCGGCTTCTTCTAAGAAGCCTGACAGTTCAAAACAAAAATCCGGCCGTGGAAACGCGGCCGGATTTTTTTATGGCTCAAGGATTGATTGGGATCGGCGAAGGCTCAGACTTCGACATGGATCGCCAGGACGGCGGTCGCAGCGTGGTCGCGGACGTTATAGCGCAACTCGCCCTCGACCTTGACAAGGACGTAGGATTTGCGGCCTTCCTTCAGCTTGGCATCGATGTGATCGGTATCGAAGGGGCTGACCAGCGTCACTATGTGCGAGCGGTCGGTTTCGAGGCTCCCGAGCTTCTGCAAAGAGGTCAGTATCTTGACCCAGTCGCGATCGTCCGGAAGGTATATGATAAAGCGGTTCACTGCCTGCTCCTGAACAAGAAGCAGACGTCATATCACCCTCCAGCGTGACCTGAGCGTGACACCACCGGCAGTTATCAAAGGCATCGGAAGAGCCTGCCTTCCTGCTACCGGAAAGACATTTTCATGAGTAAAGCCGGAAGTACGGATGTAGCGCCATGCCGATTTTCAGGCCTTGCCGGCGCCGAAGACGACCGCGTCCAGCCAGGGATTCGAGAACTTGCGTTCCGGGTCCATCCTGTTGCGAAGATTGACGAAATCGCCAAACTTCTCATAGCGCGCACCGATGCCGCGCTCGTTGAAGACCTTGCCCCAATGCGGCAGCGCGTCGAACGGCTGGAGCGCCTCCTCGATATGACGAACCGCCTCGTTGACGGCATCCTGATCCCGCTGCCAGGTGAAGTGCATCGATAGCGTATCGCGCTGATATTGAGGGCTGAGCCAGAGCGTGTCGGCTGCGACGGTACGGAACTCGCCGGCCTGGATCAGCGGCGCGAAACGCTCGCGAATCTTCAGCAAGGCCTCGATTGCGGCTGCGCCATGCTGCCGGGGCACGTGGAATTCCGACTGTATCTCCGCGCCGCTGCTCGGGGTGAAACCCATCTTGAAATGCGGCAGCCGGTCGGACCAGCGTCCGTAACGGCCGAGTTGCTCCGTCGAGTTGCCGGCATCCAGCCCGATGATCGGGTGACGGTTCACCGTGGCGCGCATTGCGCCATGGAGCTCTGCCGGCCAGTCAGCGTCGGAAGCCGTCCGCTTCAGCCAGATCGCCCCCGCCTTCTCCGCCCATTGCGTGAAGACGCTGACGCTGTAGCCGCCGGCCATGATCTGATCGAGATTGGCAAGCAGCTGATCCCAGGCGAGATCTTCATAGACGCTTTGCGCGATTTCGAATTCCGGCCGGATATCGAGGCTGACCCGCGTCACGATGCCGAGCGCACCGAGATGGACGACCATACCGTCAAAGCCGGGCTCACCGCGCCTGACCTTGACGATACCGCCGTCAGCGGCGACGAATTCCAGAGCCGATACCGCGGTCGCCAGATTGCCGTTGCCGTCGCCCGATCCATGGGTAGCCGTGGCGATCGCGCCGGCAATCGAGATATGCGGCAGCGAGGCGAGATTGTGGATCGCCAGCCGCTGGCCGTGGAGAAACTGGGCAAGATCGCCATAGGTCCAGTGTCCGCCGACGCTGACTTCGGTGCCGTTGCTCTCGACCACCGGATTGGCAGGCATATCCGTCAGCCGGATCGCGGTACTGCCATCGGCGATACCGTTGAAGGAGTGGCCGGAGCCGACTGCCTTCAGCGATCCCGATTGCGCGACGATGCTGCAAAGCTCATCCACCGAGGTGGGGCTGAGGCATTCCCTGAAGCTGTAGTGATAGCTCTCCGCCCAATTGGCTGCCGGAACCTGACGCACGCTACGAACCCTCCCGAATCCATTTGTCGCCTCGAGGTTAGCCGAAACGCGCCGGGTTGAAGAGGCCGCTTGCCGTCAATTCCGTCCTGCCAGATACGGCAGGGCGAAGAGATAGAGGCCGCTGAAAAGCAGCAGGAACAGCGGCAGCAGCGGCGAATAGACGACCCATGCCGGCGGCGTGCCGAAGGCCATCGTTAGAAAATTGGCGGCGACGGACACCGTGAAGATAATTGAGATCCAGCGGTGCGCCTGCCGGATAAATCTGCTGAAAGCCACTGTTTCCTCCCTGAAGATATGGCCGCAGCTCAGGCGTGCGCCAGCAGCTGCTCGAGGTTCTCGAAGAATTTGTGCCAGCCTGCGCGTGCGCCCATGAAGGCCTGCTGCTGGTCGGGGCGGAATCCGGATTGCTCCATGCGCAAATGCGTGCCCTTCGCCGTCGGCGTCAGGGTCCATGTCACGACGCTTTCGAGGCCATGGGCGTCCCAGCTGTAGGAGAGCGTCCTGTTCGGCTCGACTTCGCGGACCGCGCAATCGACCGAGCCCCAGTCGCCGCTGAACTTGAAGCGGTGGTCGACCACCGGCTTGAAATCGTTCCGCATCAGCCAATCCTGCAAGAGATGCGGCTGCGTCAGCGCGCGCCATATCTTTTCCGGCGGAAAGGCGATCTCCCGCTCGACGATCACGGTGCGCCGTTCGTGGGTTGCGTCGCTCATTGATCCATCCTCTTCAAAAGCTCTTCGAGATCATCGAACCGGCTCTCCCAGAAGCCGGCCATCTTCGTCGTCCAATCCGCCAGCGGGGCCAGAGCCTCGATGCGGGCGCTGTAATGCGTCTGGCGTCCCTCATGCCGGTCGTACACCAGGCCCGCCTGCTTGAGGACGGCGAGATGCTTCGAGACGACGGGCTGCGAGACCCCTGCTCCCGATGTCAGCACGCCGACCGTCTTCTCGCCCTCCAGACACAGGCGCTCGAAAAGCGCGCGGCGGGTCGGATCGGCGAGCGACCGGAAAAGCAGGTCCTGGGTGCTTTGTGTTTCCAATTCATACCTCATTGGCTATGGGTTTATTCATAGCCATACGGGTATTGATTAGTCAAGAGGCTTGTGAACGGGCGCCGCTCGAACGCAGACAGGTCTTCACCTTGCCGCTACCCTACAGGTAACGATTCCAGTAGGGGGCCCCTCCACCAGCATGACCGAGATTCCAGACGCGCCTGATACGCGCCGCGGCCTGCACCTGTTCACCGATGGCTCCTTCGATCCGAAGTCCGGCCGCGGCGGCTGGGCATTCGCTGCCTATCGCGACGGCGCCGAAATCGCTTCGGCATCCGGCGGCATCGGCAACGCAGAGAATAACGGTATGGAACTGCTGGCTATCCTGGAAGCGGCGCGGTGGGTCGATGCCAACGCATCCGGCGAGGCCGCAGTCATCTGGACGGACTCGGCCTATGCCATAAAGGGCTGCATGCTCTGGCGGCCGATCTGGCGGAACAACGGCTGGAAGAAGATCGGCGCCAACGCCAATCTGAGGAACCGGGCGATCGCCAACAAGGACATCTGGCAGGCGATCGACGGCGCGCTATCGCGCAACGCCGCTTTGACCGTCGCCTGGTGCAAGGGCCATGCCGGTATCGGTGGCAATGAGCGGGCCGATGAGCTGGCGGAGCGCGGGCGCCTGTCGCTTCGCCCGCTCACAAACTGATTCAAGCGCCTGCGGAATCGATTCAGGAAACCGGCGCAAGCGCCGGAAAACAGACTCTATTTCAGCCAGCCGGCCATGCGCTCGATGGCCTCAGCGATCTCCGATTCGGATCCTGCATAGGACATCCGCATCGTCCTGTTGCCCTCCAGCGGATCGAAGTCGAGACCCGGCGTTGCCGCGACATTGATCTCCGCCAGCATGCGCTTGGCAAAGGCCATACTGTCATTGCTGAAGCGTGTGACGTCGACATAGGCGTAGAAGGCGCCGTCCATCGGCGAGGCCACCGGCAGGCCGATCTCCGGCAGGCGGCGGAGCAGGAAGTCGCGGTTTGCGGCATAGCTCGCCTTGTAGACGTCGAGCTCGGCAGCAGCGCCAAGCGCTGCCGTCGCGGCGATCTGCGAGAGCTCCGGCGGCGAGATATAGAGGCTCTGGGCAACGCGCTCGATCGGGCGCACCAAGCGCTCCGGCAGCACCATCCAGCCGATCCGCCAGCCGGTCATGCAATAGTATTTCGAGAAGGAGTTGATGACGATCGCCTCGTCCGTCAGTTCCAGCGCGCTGGTCTCTTCACCGGCAAAGGTCAGGCCGTGATAGATCTCGTCGGAGATGAACGCGATCGAATTGCCGGCGCAATAGTCCGCAAGCGCCTTCAGCGCCGCCCTGCCCGTCACCGTTCCGGTCGGGTTTGCCGGGCTTGCGAGCAGGATGCCCTTCAGCTTCACGCCATTCTCGCGCTGTGCGGCTTCCAGGCTTTCCGGCGTCAGCGTGAAATGCGTCTCAGCCGTCACGGCAACTTCGATCACCTTCAGTCCGAGGGCGCCGAGGATGTTGCGATAGGCCGGATAGCCGGGCCGAGCGATCGCCACGGCGTCACCGGCATCGAAGAGCGACAGGAAAGCGAGATTGAAACCGGCAGACGAGCCGGTGGTGATGGCGATCCGCGCCGGATCGATCTCCAAGCCATGACGGTCGCGGTAGTGCCAGGCGAGCGCATGTTTCAGCCGCGCTGTCCCCAGCGCATCGGTATAGCCGATCTTGCCTTCCGCAAGTGCCGCGCGGGCTGCCTCGAGCGCTGCCTGCGGGGCCGGATGCGAGGGCTGGCCGACCGCCATGGAGATGACCGGGTGGCCGGCGGCGCGCCGTTTGGTCGCCTCGGCCAGAACATCCATGGCGTGGAAAGGCTCGACTTCGCTGCGCTTCGATACGGAAAACAAGGTCTGATAACTCCGGATATTCAATTGCGGCCAGACAATTGCCGCATTATCAGGTTCATCACAATCCCGCGATTGCGCGGCGATCCAGAAAAATCCTGTTTGATGGCCGGGCCGCACACCGTAATTTGATGCTTCGCATTCAAGCCCATTAACCGGGCGATGTTATGAAGCGGCATCGCATTCGATCAGCCGACGAGGACACAATGGCTCTCTTTCCGAAAACCTTCACCGCCCTTGCGCTCGCTGCCAGCTTTGCCATGCCGCTTCCAGCGCTCGCACTCGACGATGCGCAGAAGAAAGAATTCGGCGAGTTCATCAAGGAATACCTGATCCAGAACCCCGAGATCATGCTCGACGTTCAGGACGCGCTGCAGAAGAAGCAGGAAGAAGCACGCCTCGTCAAAGCCAACCAGGTGATCAGCGAGAACAGCAAGAGCATCTTCGACGCCAAGGACGATATCTCGATCGGCAATCCGAAGGGCGACGTCACCATCGTCGAGTTCTTCGACTATAATTGCGGCTACTGCCGCCACGCGCTCTCCGACATGCAGACGATGCTGAAGAAGGACAAGAATGTCCGCTTCGTGCTGAAGGAATTCCCGATCCTCGGACCGGAATCGGTTGCCGCCCACAAGGTTTCGGACGCTTTCCGCAAGCTGGCGCCGGAGAAATACGAGCAGTTCCACCTGGCGCTGCTCGGCGGCGAAGGCCGTGCGGATGAAGACAGCGCCATGGAAGTCGCCTCCTCGCTCGGCGTCAACGAAAAACAGATCCGCGACGAAATGGCGAAGAGCCCGGATACCGGCTCGGTGCAGAACGCCTATGACCTGGCGCAGAAACTCGGCATTTCCGGCACACCGTCCTATGTGATCGGCAACGAGCTGGTGCAGGGCGCGGTCGGCTTCGACGACCTTGAAGCCAAGGTCAAGAACATGCGGACCTGCGGCAAGACGAGCTGCTGAGGCTCTCGCCCATCAAATCGCCAAAATCCAAGCGTTTCAGCCATGTGGACAAATATGGCACGATTCGGGATGCCTACCCCAAAGGGCTTTCATTAAAGCCATGGGGAGTCTATAGGTTGCCCTCGTGCATTCAATGGAACACTCGATGACGCAAACGATTTTCGTCCTGAACGGGCCAAACCTGAACATGCTGGGCAAAAGAGAACCCGGCATCTACGGTGGCAAGACGCTTCAGGACATCGAGGCGGATTGCCGGGCTGCGGGCAAGGAACTCGGTTTCGAGATCGACTTCCGCCAGAGCAACCACGAAGGCACGCTGATCGACTGGTTCCATGAAGCCAACGACAAGGCGGCAGGCGTTGCGATCAATGCCGGCGCCTACACGCATACATCCATTGCACTGCATGATGCGATCAAGGCTATTTCCATTCCGGTGATCGAGCTCCATATCTCGAACGTGCATGCACGCGAAGAATTCAGGCACAAGTCGATGATTGCCCCTGCCTGCAAGGGTGTAATCGTCGGCTTCGGCCCCCACAGCTACATTCTGGCGCTCCAGGCGCTGAAGAACCTCACGGCATAAGAAGAAGACAGGGCAAACACTCATGGCTGAAAAGAAATCCGGTATCGACCAGGCACTGATCCGTGACCTCGCGAACATCCTCAACGACACGGACCTGACGGAAATCGAAGTCGAGCAGGACGATCTGCGCATCCGCGTTTCGCGCGGCGGCAACATGCAGTACGTCCAGGCGCCGATGGCGGCTCCGGCTTACGCTGCTGCTCCGGCAGCTGCAGCACCCGCCGCTGCCGCGGCACCGGCCGCAGCAGCCGCTCCGGCGCGCAACCCGGCCAACACCGTCAGCGCTCCGATGGTCGGCACCGCCTATATGGCACCGGCTCCGGGCGCGCGCGCCTTCATCGAAGTCGGCTCGACCGTCAAGGAAGGCCAGACGCTGCTCATCATCGAAGCGATGAAGACCATGAACCAGATCCCGTCTCCGAAGTCGGGCAAGGTCACGGAAATCCTCGTCGAGGACGGAAGCCCCGTCGAATACGGCCAGGCCCTGGTCGTCATCGAATAAGGCGGGCGTCATGGTCTCCAAAATCCTCATTGCAAACCGCGGTGAAATTGCGCTGCGCGTCTTGCGCGCCTGCAAAGAGCTCGGCATTCCCTGCGTCGTGGTTCACTCCACGGCAGATGCCGACGCCATGCATGTGCGTCTTGCCGACGAAAGCGTCTGCATCGGCCCGCCGCCTTCGCGTGACAGCTATCTGAACATTCATCAGATCGTTGCCGCCTGCGAAATCACCGGCGCCGACGCGGTTCACCCGGGCTACGGCTTCCTCTCCGAGAACGCCAAGTTCGCGGATATCCTCGAGGCCCACGGCATCACCTTCATCGGCCCGACCGCGGATCACATCCGCATCATGGGCGACAAGATCACCGCCAAGACGACGGCGCAGGAACTCGGCATCCCCGTCGTTCCGGGCTCCGACGGCGAAGTGAAGACCGAAGAGGAAGCCATCAAGACGGCGGCCGAAATCGGCTATCCCGTTCTGATCAAGGCAACCGCCGGCGGCGGCGGACGCGGCATGAAGGTTGCCAAGTCCGAAGCCGACCTGATCGAGGCATGGTCGACGGCCCGTACCGAAGCGGCTGCCGCTTTCGGCAACGAAGCCGTCTACATGGAAAAGTATCTCGGCAAGCCGCGCCATATCGAAGTTCAGGTATTCGGTGACGGCGAAGGCAATGCGATCCATCTCGGCGAACGCGACTGCTCGCTGCAGCGCCGCCACCAGAAGGTCTGGGAAGAAGCCAATTCCCCCGCCCTCAACGTCGAGCAGCGCATGAAGATCGGCCAGGTCTGCGCCGACGCCATGAAGAAGCTGAAGTACCGCGGCGCCGGCACGATCGAGTTCCTCTACGAGAACGGCGAGTTCTATTTCATCGAAATGAACACCCGTCTTCAGGTCGAGCATCCGGTCACCGAAGCGATCACCGGTATCGACCTCGTGCATGAGCAGATCCGCGTTGCCTCCGGCGGCGGTCTCTCGGTCACGCAGGACCAGATCACTTTCGAAGGCCATGCCATCGAATGCCGCATCAATGCCGAGGACGCGCGCACCTTCGTGCCCTCGCCCGGCACGATCACGCATTTCCATGCGCCCGGCGGTCTCGGCGTGCGCATCGATAGCGGCGCGTATCAGGGCTACAAGATCCCGCCCTATTACGACAGCCTCATCGGCAAGCTCATCGTGCACGGCCGCACCCGCGTCGAATGCATGATGCGCCTACGCCGCGCGCTGGACGAATTCGTCGTCGATGGCATCAAGACCACGCTGCCGCTGTTCCAGGACCTGGTTTCCAACCAGGACATCGCGAATGGCGACTACGACATTCACTGGCTGGAGCAATATCTGGCCAGCACCAAACCGGCCTGATCCGGAATGGCAGGGTCGCGCAGGAAGTCCCCAGGTATTACCCCGGAGATCCTCCTGCGCGCCTACTCCATCGGCCTCTTCCCGATGGCCGAATCGGCTGACGACCCGGAAATCTTCTGGGTCGAGCCGGAGCTTCGCGGGGTGATCCCGCTCGACGACTTCCACATTTCGAAAAGCCTGGCGAAGACCATTCGCCGAAAGCCGTTCGACATCCGCTACAACTCGGATTTCGACGCGGTGATCTCGGCCTGCGCCGAGGAGACGTCCGGGCGGCCGAGCACGTGGATCAACGGCACCATCCGGCAACTCTATTCGACGCTCCATCGCATCGGCCACGCGCATTCGGTCGAAGCCTGGGACGGCGATGAGCTGGTCGGCGGCCTCTATGGCGTTTCGCTGGGAGCGGCCTTCTTCGGCGAGAGCATGTTCTCGCGACGCACCGATGCCTCGAAGATCTGCCTCGTGCATCTGGTCGGGCGGCTTCGGGAGAAGGAATTCAAGCTGCTCGATACGCAGTTTACCACCGAGCATCTGAAGACGTTCGGGGCGATTGATGTTCCGAAGGAAAAATATGCCGTGATGCTCGACGCCGCGATGGATTCGCCTCATCTGGCGTTTTAGGACAGCCATCGGCGCGCCCGCCCTCGCCCTTCGAGGCCCTTCGGGCACCTCAGGATGAGGGCTCTCTTGTGTCGTCGAGCCTTACAGTGAGATTGCTCGGTCGGTGTGCCCGCCCTCGTCCTTCGGGGGTCGCTTTGCTCCCGCCTCAGGATGAGGGCTTCTCAGGCGCTTTCACCTGAGAGTGATGGCTTCTCTAGCTTCAAGCTCGTAGCGGAAGACATTGCTTCAAGCGCAAGCGTCCACTCCTGCCTCAAGCGCAGCAGTCCACTCCGCCCTCATCCTGAGGTGCCCGAAGGGCCTCGAAGGACGAGGGTCGGCCGCAACAGCCAAACCAATCAGGAAATCACTTGGCCTTTGCCGCACCATCCGGCGCTGGCACATCCGACTGCGCCTTGCAGTCCTTTAGCCAGACGTCATAGATCGGATGCTCGACGGCATTCAGACCCGGGCTGTCGGCGAACATCCAGCCGGTGAAGATGCGGCGGATCTTGCGGTCGAGGGTGATCTCGTCGACTTCGACGAAACCGTCGATCTTCTGCGCTTCCGACTGGTCGCGCGAATAACAGGCCTTCGGCGTCACCTGCAGGGCGCCGAACTGGACGGTCTCGTTGACATAGACGTCGAAAGTGGTGATGCGGCCGGTGATCTTGTCGAGGCCGGAGAAGACGGCGACAGGGTTTTCGATGCGCGCGGCGGAGGCCGCCTGCGGCAGGAAAGAGGAGCCAAGCGCCAGGGCGATCCCGGCGGCACGCAGGACATGGTTCCGCGTGAAAAGCTGCATATCTACCCGTCTCCACCGCATCTCAAAATAATGGCCGCAGCTTCTGCGGCCAACCTGCGGGTAAAGGTCAATTGTGGCCAAAAGCGGGGCCGGATGGCCCGCTTCGCGGTCGAGAAACTCAGTTGCCCGGCGTCCAGGCGTCGTAGTCGCCGGTGACGCGCGGACGCTCGCCGGTTGCGGCCAGCGAACCCGGCGGACGGTAAGCCTGCGGCGAACCGGTCGGGTTGGCGCGGTGCGCCTTTTCCCATTCCTTGGCCGCGTAGTTTTCTTTGGACGGCGGGGTATCGGTGCGATGGTGCATCCAGCCGTGCCAGCCCGGAGGAATGGCGGAGGCTTCGGCATAGCCGCTGTAGATCACCCAACGCTTCGGCAGGCCGTAGGAAGACAGGCCGCCTTCGTAATAGACATTGCCGAGCTCATCTTCGCCAACACGCTTGAAGCCGCGAAGCGCAAACAGTGTTCCCAGCGTGTAGTGGTTCCACCAGGTGAAAATGTGCAGCAGGAAGTTCTTCATGTCTGTTCCTTGTGCTTGAGGGAGGTCAAGCGGGACTGGAATTCGTTCACTCGCTTATGCCGCCGGAAGACCTGATTGTCCAGTGATTCCAGATCGGCAAAGGCTCATTTCAGGGCCATCTTGAAGCCGAGATGCGACGGCTCAAAGCCCAGGCGCTCGTAGAAGCGGTGTGCATCCTTGCGCTTGCCATTGGAGATCAGCTGAACGCGGGAGAAACCGCGGCTTTTTGCCTCTGCGATGCAGAACTCGATCATTTGCCTGCCGATGCCCTGCCCGCGCAAATCATCGCGCGTCTGCACCGCTTCGATGATCATGAAGCAGGCGCCGCGGCCGGTCAGCGTCGTCGCTATCGAGGTCTGAAACGTGCCGGCAACTTCGCCGGACAGTTCGGCAACATAGAGCGTCTGATCCGATGACGCGGCAATCGCGGAGAAGGCCCGCAAATAGTCGCGAAAAGCGGCCTCGTCAGTCGTATCGCCATGGCCGCCGATATCGTCGGCGGCAAACAGCGCGATCAAGGCGGCAAGGTCGGATTCCCGGGCTTCCCGAATGATGAGCTTGCCGGTCATGAGGCTCTCAGTGGGTGGGGAGGTGTTTTTCGAGCACGAGCGTGGCGATGCCCGACTGGCCGGGACCGACATTCTCGTTGCGGCCGACTTCGGCGAAGCCGAGCCTGGTGTAGAAGCTGATCGCTTCGGCGTTCTTAGGCTCCACCTCGAGGCGCATGATCTCGGCATCGGGGAAGCAGGTTTCGAGCTCGGCGAACATGTCGCGGCCGATGCCCTGCCGCTGCAGCGCCGGACGAACATAAAGAAGATGCAGCACTGCGGTCTTCGCCATGTCCGTGGACATCACGGCATAGCCGACGCCGCCGATATCCTTGCCGCTATCGGCAACGACGAATTCGGCATTCTTCTTCGCCAGCCGCTCTTTCAGGGCTGCCGGAGAAAACAGATGGGCGATGAGTTCGTTGACCTTCGGCTCGCCATAGAAGCGATCGTATGCGGCATGAAAGCTCTCGACCAGGAGAGTGCGGACCTTCTCCAGATCACGCTCACCGGCGGTGCGGACGAAATAGACCATTGTCGCTTTCCTGTGGCGCGGCGGCAGCGCGGTGCTGCCGCCTGCCGAGGTTATTCCTCGACGATGCCGAGCTTGGCCTTGACCAGCGCCTGGACGGCCTGCGGATTGGCCTTGCCGCCGGTTGCCTTCATGACCTGACCGACGAACCAGCCGGCCAGCGTCGGCTTTGCCAGAACCTTGGCGACCTGATCCGGGTTGGCGGCGATGATCTCGTCGACAGCCTTTTCAATGGCGCCGGTGTCGGTCACCTGCTTCATGCCGCGGCTTTCGACGATCTCGGCCGGATCGCCGCCCTCATTGAGAATGATCTCGAAGACGTCCTTGGCGATCTTGCCGGAAATGGTCTCGGCCTTGATCAGGTCGATGATGCCGCCGAGCTGGGCCGGGGAAACCGGAGTCGATTCAATGTCTTTGCCGAGTTTGTTCAAGGCGCCGAGCAGGTCGTTGATGACCCAGTTGGCAGCCATCTTGCCATCGCGGCCAGCGGCAACGGCTTCGAAATAATCGGCAATCGCCTTTTCCGAAACCAGAACCGAGGCGTCATAGATCGACAGGCCGAGTTCGCGCACGAAGCGCTCCTTCTTGTCATCAGGCAGCTCCGGCAGATCGGCCTCGAGCGCCTTGATGAAGGCGTCGTCGAATTCGAGCGGCAGCAGGTCCGGATCGGGGAAGTAGCGATAGTCATGCGCATCTTCCTTGGAGCGCATGGAGCGCGTCTCGCCCTTGTTCGGGTCGAAGAGGCGGGTTTCCTGATCGATGCTGCCGCCGTCTTCGAGAATGCCGATCTGGCGGCGTGCTTCGTATTCGATCGCCTGGCCGATAAAGCGGATCGAGTTGACGTTCTTGATTTCGCAGCGCGTGCCGAAACCTTGGCCCGGGCGGCGCACGGAGACGTTGACGTCGGCGCGCATCGACCCCTCGTCCATGTTGCCGTCGCAGGTGCCGAGGTAGCGGACGATCGAGCGCAGCTTCGTCATATAGGCCTTGGCCTCATCGGACGAGCGCATGTCGGGCTTGGAGACGATTTCCATCAGGGCGACGCCCGACCGGTTCAGGTCGACATAGGACATGGTCGCATGCTGGTCGTGCAGTGACTTGCCGGCGTCCTGTTCCAGATGCAGGCGTTCGATGCCGATCTCGATATCCTCGAACTGGCCCTGGCGATCAGGACCGAGAGAGATGACGATCTGGCCCTCACCGACGATCGGATCCTTGAACTGCGAGATCTGATAGCCCTGCGGCAGGTCGGGATAGAAATAGTTCTTGCGGTCGAAAAGCGAGCGCTTGTTGATCTGCGCCTTCAGGCCGAGACCGGTGCGCACCGCCTGCTTGACGCATTCCTCGTTGATGACGGGCAGCATGCCGGGCATGGCCGCATCGACGAGCGAGACGTTGGAATTCTGCGGCTTGCCGAATTCGGTCGAAGCGCCGGAGAAAAGCTTCGAATTCGACAGCACCTGCGCATGGACTTCCATGCCGATGATGACTTCCCAATCGCCAGTGGCGCCGGGAATGAAGCGTTTCGGATCAGGCGTGCGAACGTCGACAAGGGTCATTTGATGCTCTTTGGAAGGCTGTTCTTTTCATCTGGTGAGGTAAAGGAAATGGCTTGCGGGTGCAAGGCTTTCGGCGCGCTTGAGCTATCGGCTCCCGTTTTCGGGCTGTTAACAGCGGCGCGCTAGCATTGATCTATGATCGCCTCCCATTCGCTTCAACTCGCCATCCTGCTTCTCGGCTACAATCTCTTCGTCTTCGCCACCTATTTCATCGACAAGCGCGCCGCGCGGCTGGGACATCGGCGCGTCAGCGAGCGGACCTTGCTGATGCTGGCATTATTCGCCGGCAGCCCGGGCGCCATCACCGCACAGCGTCTGCTGCGTCACAAGACGCAGAAGGAGCCGTTCCGCACGCTTCTCATGGGAATCGCGGTGCTGCATGTGGTGATGCTTGGCGGCGCTGTTGCGTTTTTCACCGCACGCCGATTGGGGCTCGTCTAGAAATCCGGCCCATAAGTGCCGTCGCCAGCCGTCTCCAGCGGCTTGGTCAGGCCGACGGATGGCACGTCACGGTCGAGCTTCGGATTATAGACGATCGACAGCCAGTGGATGGAATAGCCATGCTTCTGGAAGAAGTTGATCGCCTCGTTGTTCCCCGAATGCGTCTGCATGCCGACGCTGGAAAAGCCCTGATCGGCGATATCCGTCTCGATCTGCGAAAGCAGCGCGGCACCGACGCCCTGACGGGTGAAGGAAGGGTCGATCCAGAAATCCGAGATCGTCTCGTCGAATTTTTCCCGTGCGCCCCAGCCGACAATCTGGCCGTTGAGTTCGGCAACGGTGATCGTCAGCCAGCTGTTATGGGTGAAGTTCGAAAAGGCACTGCGCGCGGCATCGAGCAGCGCGTCCGTCTCGCCCATGGCCGCCATCGCCTTTTGCCAGGCTCTGAGGCCGATCTCACTCAAAAGGTCCGCCTCGCCCTCGCGGGCATTGCGAATGTGGATCATGGAACCCCCGTTCAATGATCAAAGTAGAACACCGAATCGCCAGCTTTTCCATCGATTTGCGCGGCTTGCGCACCGTTTTTGCAGGCCCGCGGCGAATCCGGCGCGCTTGACGGCAACCTGTGCGTGGGTTAGGCAAACCTTATGTTGAATTCGTCTGAGACCCGCTAAGGGCCCTGCCCGCAAATCTCTTTGCGCGCATGGGCCAGAAAAAAACGAAGCCCCGCCGTTCGCCTTGAACGACGGATCGTTTTTTTTGCGCTTTCGAGCGCTGCGACCGGATCAACACAACAATGGACATTTCACGCGCCGAACAGCGCATCCTGCACCTGCTCGCCCAGGGCGGCAGGATCGAACTCACCCGCGGCGAAAACCGCACGATCGAGAAGCTGCAACTCTTCACGAGAGAAGGCTGGGTCTTCTCCGGCCTCGACATCCTGACCTTCCGCAAGCTCAAGCAGAAACGGGCGATCCGCTCACAGGGCGGCAGGCCCTACCGGATCACCGAGCGGGGGTTGGTGCTGGTGCGGGCGGAGCAGGATAACAGGTGACGATTGTGGGTCAGCTCGCTGATGAGCTGGCCCACCTCTAAATCGACAGGGTTGGCGCAAAACCTTCTTCGCGCTATCTTAGCGTTATGAGCGATCTGCGAGACACCATCCCTGTCGAAGACCTGACCGAAGTGCAGCCCACTGCGGCTGCCGACGCGGGCTATGATGCATGGAAGGAAAAGAAGATCCGAGCCGCACTGAAGCAGGCGGATGATCGCTCCTCAATGGTCCCGGCAAAAAAGGTCTGGGAGCGTTTCGGGTTTGAACGTTAGTTTCACGCCACAAGCCATCGCCGACCTCAGTGAAATTCATAGCTATATCAGGGAATTCGACCCGAGTGCCGCCGATCGGATTCTGTCGCGCATCCGGCAAGTCATCGAGATATTCGAAAATTTCCCGCTGCTCGGCCGGGAGGGCAGCATCAATGGCACGCGCGAGTTCGCGATTTCCGGACTGCCCTATACGATCGTCTATCGCATCATCTCCGCCGGCGATCTCGACATCCTGACCATCGTCCACCAACGCAAACTTTATCCGCCTCAGCAGGATTGAGGTCATGCACGGCTGGATAGCTCAGCCTTCATCGCCACCCATTCCTCAGCGAGCGTCCCAGCTCCACGAGAGCGTCCAGCGCGGCGGTACCAATAATCGGCGTTCCAGTCGTCGCCTTCGATGCGGTGGCAAAGGGCGTGGCCCCAGTCGAAGGGGCGCTGCCCTTCGTGCGCCTGGCAGATATCGTGAACCGCGGTCCACTCCGCGCCCATGACGAAACCGGCGGCCGCGAGGCTGTCGAGGGACGCTATCAGATTTTCAAGATCAGTTTTGGACATTGCACCTCCCAGCGTTGCCAATTCCAGATGCATGTCGAGGTTCACCTTTTCAAGGTCTATTCCGAGGCTCGCGCCGGCATCGGAAAACTCCACCTCTCCCTCGACACTCCGGCAGTAGAATTGACTTCGCCGACCACGATGTGGTCGGCGAGTGTCATTTTCCGAATTGTCAGTCCGCTTACCACCACTTGGCAGGCGAGAACTTGCCGGCCGCCTGTTCGATGACGTGGGCGGTCTTGAAGAGGGTTTCCTCGTCGAAGGGCTTGCCGATGAGCTGGAGACCGAGCGGCAGGCCTTTGTGGTCGAGACCGGCAGGAACGGCGATGCCCGGGAGACCGGCCATGTTGACGGTGACCGTGAAGATGTCGTTCAGGTACATGGCAACAGGATCGGCAGCCAGATTTTCGTCGGCGACGCCGAAGGCCGAGGATGGCGTGGCGGGCGTCAGGATGGCATCGACACCGGCATCGAAAGCGATTTCGAAGTCGCGCTTGATCAGCGTGCGGACCTTCTGGGCCTTGATGTAATAGGCGTCGTAGTAACCGGCCGACAGCACATAGGTGCCGATCATGATGCGGCGCTTGACTTCCTTGCCGAAGCCCGCGGCGCGGGTCTTCTCGTACATGTCGGCAATGTCCTTGCCATCCACGCGCAGGCCGTAGCGAACGCCGTCGTAACGGGCGAGGTTCGAGGACGCTTCGGCGGGTGCCACGATGTAATAGGCCGGAAGGGCGTATTTCGTGTGCGGCAGCGAGATGTTGACGATCTCGGCACCGGCATCCTTCAGCCAGGCGATGCCCTGCTGCCAAAGGGTTTCGATCTCCTCCGGCATGCCATCGACGCGGTATTCGTTCGGGATACCGATCTTCATGCCCTTCAGCGACTTGCCGAGTGCGGCTTCATAATCCGGAACGGGCAGATCGACCGAAGTCGTGTCCTTGGCATCGACTGATGCCATCGACTTCAGGAGAATTGCGGCGTCGCGCACGTCGCGGGCGATCGGGCCCGCCTGGTCGAGCGAGGATGCGAAGGCGACGGTGCCCCAGCGCGAGCAGCGGCCGTAGGTCGGCTTGATGCCGACGGTGCCGGTGAAGGCTGCGGGCTGGCGGATCGAGCCGCCGGTATCGGTTGCGGTGGCGCCGGCGCAGAGATGGGCCGCAACGGCAGCGGCCGAACCGCCGGACGAACCGCCCGGGACGAGCTGCTGGTTGGAGCCGGACGCCCGCCACGGGTTGATGACCGCGCCGTAATGCGAGGTCTCGTTCGACGAGCCCATGGCGAATTCGTCCATGTTCAGCTTGCCGAGCATGACGGCGCCATCGTCCCAGAGGTTCTGGGTGACGGTCGATTCGTAACGCGGCTCGAAGCCGTCGAGAATGTGGCTGCAGGCCTGGGTGTGGACGCCGACGGTGGCGAACAGATCCTTGATGCCGAGCGGAATGCCTTCGAGATCGCCAGCCTTGCCGGCGGCGATACGCTCATCCGACTTCTTGGCCATGACGCGGGCGAGATCGGGGGTCGTCTTGATATAGGCGTTCAGCTGGCCGTTGGCCGCGTCGATCGCCGAGATATAGGCTTCGGTCAGTTCGGTCGCGGTGATCTCTCTGGCGCGCAGCTTCTCGCGGGCTTCGGCAATGGTCAGGCTGGTGAGTTCGCTCATGGTCTCTACTCGGATATCTCTGTTGGTAACGGGTGTCGGAAAAAGCGGCAGCGCTTATTCGACGACTTTCGGCACCAGGAAGAAATTGTGGTCGGTGACGGGGGCGTTGGCGACGACGTCGTCGGCCTTGTTGCCGTCGGTCACCTGATCGGTCCGCTTCTTCATCGCCATCGGCGTGACCGAGGTCATGGCCTCGACGCCTTCGACATTGACTTCGGAAAGCTGTTCGACGAAGCCGAGAATGCCATTGAGCTCGCCCACCATGCGATTTGCCTCGTCTTCGGAGACGGCAATACGGGCAAGGCGCGCAACGCGCTTAACGGTGGCAAGATCGACGGACATGGCATACTCCGAAAGGGAAATTTCCCACTCGCTATAAAGACCATGTCCGCCTTGTGCAACGGGCTTTCGTTAGATCGAGACGCTCTCGGAAGGCTTGATTGCCTTCACTTCGGTCTTCGAACCTTCCATGCCGGAGACGAACTTGTCGGCGGTCTGGTCGATGATCGGGAAGGTGCCGTAGTGGCAGGGGATCGCGGTCTTGAAGTTGAAGTAGCGCTGGCAGGCGAGAGCCGCCACCGCGCCGCCCATGGTGAAGCGGTCGCCGACGGGAACGAGGCCGATATCGGGCTGGTGCAGCTCGTTGATCAGCGCCATATCGGAGAAGATGTCGGTGTCGCCCATGGCGAGGATCGAGGCTTCGTCGTCGAAATGCAGCATCAGGCCGTTGGCGTTGCCGAGTGCATGGGCGATGCCGTCTTCGGTGACCTGCGCGGACGAATGCAGCGCGTTGGTGAAGGTCGCCGAGAAGCCGCCGAGCGCGATCGTGCCGCCGGTATTGCCCATCTCGATCTTCGAGACGCCCTTGGCGGCGAGCCAGGAAGCAAGATCGGCATTGGCGAGAACGGTGGCGCCGGTCTCCTTGGCAAGTGCAATGGTGTCGCCGACGTGGTCACCGTGACCATGCGTCAGGAGGATATGGGTGACGCCCGCCGATACATCCTTGATGTCCTGTCCCTCGAAGGAAGAGTTATAGGTCAGGAAGGGGTCAAGGAGGATGGTTGCCTTGCCGGTTTCGATGCGGAAGGCGGAATGACCGAGCCAGGTGATCTTCATGAAATGGGTCCCTTATTATCAGATGCAAAAGCGGATTTCGCTTGTTATGGACATAGCCGATATGGCCGCAAAGAAAAGCGCCGCGAGCTTCAATTTGTTTTGACGGGATGAAACGCCGATGACAGTGATGACGATCGAGGAGATGGCTGCCGCCCTGCAGCCCGGACAGGCGATCGCGGGCCTCGATCTCGGCACCAAGACGATCGGCCTTGCGATGTCCGATCTCGGCCGCCGCTTCGCCACACCCCGGCCGGTTCTGAAGCGCGAAAAGTTCACGCTCGACGCCGAGGCGCTGCTGGCTTTCGCGGAGAAGGAAAAGGTCGCCGGTTTCGTCATCGGCCTGCCGATGAATATGGACGGCTCTGCCGGCCCCCGCGTTCAGGCGACGCGCGCCTTCGTGCGCAACATGGAACAGAAGACCGCCCTGCCCTTCGTCTATTGGGACGAGCGGCTATCCACGGTCGCTGCCGAACGGGCCTTGCTTGAGATGGATGTGTCGCGCGCCAAGCGGGCCGAGCGGATCGATTCCGCCGCGGCGAGCTTCATTCTTCAGGGCGCTCTGGACAGGCTGTCGGCGCTGTCGAGATCAGCCGATTTCGACGACTGACGCGCTGTCCACCAGGCCGCGATCTTCTTGCGGCGGCGGAAGGCGATGATGGCGATGACGACGAGGCTGTCGACAGCGATGGCGCGGGCGACGAGCGGCGGAATGGTTTCCGGCGGAACGCCGAGGATCTTGCCATAGACCTCAAATGTCAGGTCATGGACCTGGCGGCTCAGCATGAAGATGCCGAAATTGATGTCGTAATAGGAAAGCCAGTACCAGCCGCTCAGGAAAACGATCGGGCCCAACCAGAAGATCAGGAACCACTTCATGCGGCCTCCCCTCGGTGACGCCAGGTGTTTCTATAACGCCAGGCGGGCGGACTTTCGAGACCGACAACCCAGGTCGACAATGCCATTGCGCTCAGGACGACCGCCGGGACGGTGATATCGAGGGCGAGCACCGCGAAAAACATCATCGCGGCGACAAGCAACGCAGCTTTGGCGGCTCTGGTTCCCATCATGGGTCCTGACAGCTAAGAATTTAACTGCCGGTACCCTGTCGCCTTAACGCCGACGGCGCAACGTAAACCATTTGTTAAGGTTAACAGCCGGGCGGGCGCCTGTGGATGACCGGACGGGCGATCAGCCGTAGACGCCGCGAACGATGCGCTTGACGGCGAGTGCCGCCTTCTCCCAATCCTTGGCATTTTTCAGCGGCAGCCCAGCGCACTGCCCACCGGCAGCGGCCGAGAGCACCAGATGCTGGATGGCGGCGAAGAGAATCGCATTGACGGCAGCGGTATCGACGCCCTTCGGCGGCGTCAGCGAGCCGCGCATGCGGTCAAGCCATACCGACAGCGCCTTGGAGCGTGCTTCCGAGAGCCGCCTCACCTGCTCGGTATTTTCGGAGACTTCCCAGGCAACGATGCGGCGCATCAGCGGATCGTCGCGCAGCGCCTCGAGGAAGAGCAGCGACAGCCGCTCCATCAGGTCGCCGTAGGTCAGCAGGAACATGCCACCGGTATCTTCCGGGATGCGGTCCTTGACCCAGGTGCCGAGATCGGCGCCGATCGCCTCGACCAGACCGTTGAGGCCGCCGTAATAACGATAGATCAGCTGTTTGTCGCAACCGGCGCGGCGGGCCACGGCATTGATGCCGAAATTCTGGAAGCCTTCCTCGGCGAGCAGTGCCTTGGCGGCATTCAGGATCGCCTTCTCGGTGGCGCTGCGGTCGCGGATGCGCTTTTCCGGCTCGCCGGGGGCGACAGGCGCCATAACCATGGTGTCGTTCAGCATATCGAGGCCGATTCCGTTCGTGTCACTACAAGGTGAGTAACAACGGCCTTTCGGCCCGGCAACGTTCAAGCCCTTGAAAGCTTGTGGATAGACGGCGCGCTCCACAGATGTCTCCTTGCGGAGACACCTAGAGATACTGGCCGAACCAGACGGAGCGGTCTGTCGGCGCCACCAGCGGCGGTGCCAGGCGTTCGAAACCGCGGGAAGCCCAGAAGCGTTGACCACTGACATTCTCGGCATTGGCGCCGAGATAGACGCCCTTCACTCCGGCCTCGCGCGCCGTCGATATCCAGAGATCGAGAAGCCTGGTGCCGAGCCCCTGCCCCTGAAGCCGCGGCAACAGGTTCATGTGGATATGGGCGGGAAATGCTGCGACCCTCGGTGCGAAAGCGGGTTCGGGATGGTGGATCGTGTGGATTCGGCGCTCGTCGGCATTCCAGCCCGCGAGATCGCCTTGCGGCTCCTCATAGCGGGCGCGCAGGGCCGGCCACCATTCACGCTCGAGTCTCGCTTCGAAAGCCGCCGTATCATGGGGGCCGACGATATAGCCGGCGACGCCTTCGTCATCCTCAACGACGAATGAGGTCTTGAGGCTCAGCACGATGTAGGGCGCCGAGTAGATGTGGCCGATCAGCTGGCCGTCTTCGTAAAGACGGGTGGCATCCTTGCCGGCATCGCCTGTCAGCAAAGAGATGGCGTAGATCTGGTCGAGATCGCCGAGACGGGCCTTGCGGATTTCGCTCATGCGTCAGCTGGCCGGCGGATAGAGAAGATCGACGATGTAGCTGGCATCGAAACGGGCATCCAGCATGCCGTAGGTGGCGCGCCAGCCGCCGGCGAGACGGGTTTCGATAAAGGCATCGGCGATGCGTCCGGCACCAAGGCGGTAGAGCTCGGCGGCACCGGCGGCGAGCGCCAGCTGCTCGATAAGCAGGCGGGCAGCGCCCTCGTCGCGCTCGCAAAGCGCCATGGCGGCGCGCAGCACGTCGATGGTCTTCTTGCCGGCAGGGCCGAGATCGCGGGCGAGACCGGCAAAGACCGTTTCGAACAGATCCTTGCCGCGTGAGAGAACCCGCAGCAGATCGAGCGCCATCACGTTGCCGGAGCCTTCCCAGATCGCATTGACCGGGGCCTCTCTATAATGACGGGCGATCGGGCGTTCCTCGATGTAGCCGCTGCCGCCGATGCACTCCATCGCCTCATAGATCAGCGCCGGCGCGATCTTGCAGCACCAGTATTTGGCAACCGGCGTCATGACGCGGGCGTAGGCCGCCTCTTCGGCATTGTTGCGCGCCTTGTCGAAAGCATCAGCAAGACGGAACGACAGCGCCGTTGCGGCCGCGACGTCGAGCGCCATGTCGGCGAGCACGCGGGTCATGATCGGCTGATGGACGAGCATCTTGCCGAAGACGCTGCGACCGCGGGTGTGATGAACGGCTTCGGCGAGCGACGCGCGCATGATGCCCGACGAGGCCAGCGCGCAATCGAGCCGCGTCAGCGTCACCATATCGAGGATGGTGCGGATACCGGCATCGGGACCGCCGAGCAGGAAGCCGAACGTGTCGTTGAACTCGACCTCGGAGGAAGCATTCGAGCGGTTGCCGATCTTGTCCTTCAGGCGCTGGAACTGCAGGCCGTTGGCGGAACCGTCTTCCAGCAGGCGCGGAACGAGGAAGCAGCCCATGCCCTCCTTCGTCTGCGCCAGCATGATGAAAGCGTCGCTCATCGGCGCCGACATGAACCACTTGTGACCCGAGAGACGGTAGATGCCTTCGCTGACCTTTTCGGCCGAGCTCTTGTTGGAGCGGACGTCCGTGCCGCCCTGCTTTTCGGTCATGCCCATGCCGATCGTTACGGCAGTCTTCTGCATGGCCGGCTTGTTCGAGGAATCGTATTTGCGCGACAGGATCTTCGGCGCCCAGTCCTTCTGGACAGCCGGCGAAGCCGAGAGGGCCGCGACGGAAGCACTCGTCATTGTCAGCGGGCAGAGATGGCCGGATTCCAGCTGCGCCGTGAGATAGAAGCGCGCGGCGCGGATCTTGTGCGACTGGTCCTTGGCATCGGCATCGGCCTGCGGATCCCAGACGGAGGAATGCAGGCCGACGGACATCGAGCGGCGCATCAGCGCGTGCCAGGCCGGATGGAACTCGACGACATCCAGACGCTCGCCGCGCGGGCCGTGCGTGCGCAGCTGCGGCGTGCCCTGGTTTGCCATGCGCGCCAGCTCCTGCGCCTCCGGAGAGGTGACGTAGCGGCCCATGTTTTCCAGGTCTTCACGCGTGCCGCGCGGCAGCCCTGCCGTCAGGTCGACGATCAGCGGATCGGAGCGGTAGGCATTGATACCTGACCAGAGGCTTGGCTGGTTCAGCTCGGCGAGTTTTTCTTCAGCGGGAGTCATGAGTCGCTTCTATTGCATGAGCCAGACAAAGGGAAACCGGAACTTGACGATTTCAACCTAAGCTCTAGCGGATTTGCGGCAAAATTGCATGGGGACATAAGCCTTTGCCCACAGCACAAGCTTGCGGCGGCGGGCAGCACTCATTATAGACCCCACCGGTATAGCAAGAGGCAGGTCCATGGTCTTTTTTCCCCACCGCCACCTCATCGGCATCAAGGGTCTCACCGAGCAGGATATTACCTATCTCCTCGACAAGGCCGACGAGGCCGTCAAGATCAGCCGTCAGAGAGAAAAGAAGACGTCGACGCTGAGAGGTCTGACGCAGATCAACCTCTTCTTCGAAGCCTCGACGCGCACGCAGGCATCCTTCGAACTCGCCGGAAAGCGGCTCGGCGCCGACGTCATGAACATGTCGGTCGGCAATTCTTCGGTGAAGAAGGGCGAGACGCTGATCGATACGGCGATGACGCTGAACGCGATGCGCCCCGATGTGCTGGTCATCCGCCATTCGAGCGCCGGTGCGGCCGCCCTCCTCGCGCAGAAAGTCTCCTGCTCGGTCGTCAATGCCGGCGACGGACAGCATGAACATCCGACCCAGGCGCTGCTCGACGCGCTGACGATCCGCCGCGCCAAGGGCAAGCTCTCGCGCATCATCGTGGCGATCTGCGGTGACGTGCTGCATTCGCGCGTCGCGCGCTCCAACATCCTGCTTTTGAACGCTATGGGCGCCCGGGTCCGCGTCGTCGCTCCGGCGACGCTGTTACCGGCCGGGATCGCCGACATGGGCGTCGAGGTCTTCCATTCGATGAAGGAAGGCCTGAAGGACGCCGATGTCGTGATGATGCTGCGTCTGCAGCGCGAGCGCATGTCCGGCGCCTTCGTGCCGTCGGTGCGCGAATATTATCACTTCTACGGCCTCGATGCCGAAACGCTGAAGGCGGCGAAGGAAGATGCGCTCGTCATGCATCCGGGACCGATGAACCGCGGCGTCGAAATCGCATCCGAAGTGGCCGATGGCCCGCAGAGCGTGATCGCCGAGCAGGTCGAGATGGGCGTTGCGGTGCGCATGGCGGTGATGGAGACGCTGCTTGTTTCCCAGAACCAGGGACCTCGCACTGAAGGAGCGGGCGCATGAGCAACCTCGTCCTCAAGAACGTCCGCATCATCGATCCCTCGCGCAATCTCGATGAAACCGGCACCATCGTCGTCAAGGACGGCGTGATCGTCGCATCGGGCAAGGATGCGCAGAACCAGGGCGTGCCTGATGGCGCCGAAGTGCGCGATTGCAACGGCCTCGTCGCCGTACCCGGTCTGGTCGATGCCCGCGTCCATATCGGCGAACCCGGTGCCGAGCACCGCGAGACCATCGCGTCGGCCAGCCGTGCTGCGGCAGCGGGCGGCGTGACCTCGATCATCATGATGCCGGATACCGATCCTGTGATCGACGACATCGCGCTCGTCGAGTTCGTCAAGAAGACCGCCAAGGACAAGGCGCTCGTCAATGTCTATCCGGCAGCGGCGATCACCAAGCATCTGGCCGGCGAGGAAATGACCGAGATCGGCCTGCTGATGGAAGCCGGCGCGGTTGCCTTTACCGATGGCCGTTCGAGCATCCATGACACGCAGGTGCTGCGCCGGGTGATGACCTATGCGCGCGAATTCGGCGCCGTCATTTCCTGCGAAACCCGCGACAAATATCTCGGCGCCACCGGCGTCATGAACGAAGGGCTGTTTGCCAGCTGGCTCGGTCTCGGCGGCATTCCGAAGGAAGCCGAACTGATCCCGCTCGAACGCGATCTGCGCGTCGCGCAGCTGACGCGCGGCAACTATCACGCCGCGATGATTTCGGTGCCGGAATCGGTCGATGCGATCAAGCTTGCCAAGAGCCGCGGCGCCAAGGTCACCTGCGGCATCTCGATCAACAATCTGGCACTCAACGAAAACGACATCGGCGAGTACCGCACCTTCTTCAAGCTCTACCCGCCGCTGCGCACCGAAGACGATCGCGTGGCGATGGTCGAGGCGCTCGCCAAGGGCGAGATCGACATCATCGTCTCCTCGCACGATCCGCAGGACGTCGACACCAAGCGCCTGCCCTTCGGCGAAGCGGCCGATGGCGCCGTTGGCCTCGAGACCCTGCTTGCGGCGGCCCTTCGGCTGCATCACAGCGGCCAGGTCAGCCTGATGCGGCTGATCGATGCGATGTCGACCCGTCCAGCGCAGATCTTCGGCCTCGATGCCGGAACGCTGAAGCCCGGCGCCAAGGCCGACATTGCGCTCATCGATCTCGAGGAGCCTTGGCTTGTCGCCAAGGACATGCTTCTGTCGCGCTCGAAGAACACGCCTTTCGAGGACGCCCGTTTCTCGGGCCGGGCGGTCGCGACTTACGTGGGTGGAACGAAGGTACATTCGCTGGACTGAGGAGGCCGCGCATGAATCAGAACGAAACCGAAAGGCATTTCCAGCAGCGCAATCTCGACAAGGACATGGCGGATGCACACAAGAACGCCTTCCCCGTGCTTTCGAAGAAGCAGGCGTCGCGGCGCTACTCTTCGACCGTCGTGCTCGGCACGGTGTTCGTGGCGCTCTGCACGCTGATCGCCACCCTGCTCGGCGGCGCGGAAATCTGGATGATCGAAAACGGCTAAGGCAAGCGGCATCGGGACAATGCTGCGAAGGAAAAGGTAGAGGGGCATGATTTCGGAACTCACCAACTGGCAGATCGCCTTGCCGATGGCGCTTGTGGCAGCCGTCGTCGGCTACCTGCTTGGCTCGATCCCCTTCGGCCTGATCCTGACGCGGGCGGCCGGTCTCGGTGACGTGCGCAATATCGGCTCCGGCAATATCGGCGCCACCAACGTGCTGCGCACCGGCAACAAGAAGCTTGCGGCCGCAACGCTGCTGCTCGATGCGCTGAAGGCAACGGTTGCTGCCTGGATCATGGCCTATGTGGCAGGCCCGGAAGCCGGCGCGATTGCAGGTCTCTTTGCCTTCCTCGGCCACCTCTTCCCAGTCTGGCTCGGCTTCAAGGGCGGCAAGGGCGTCGCTACCTATATCGGCACGCTGCTCGGCATCGCGCCGCTTTTCGTCCTCGTCTTCGCGGCCATCTGGCTCGCGGTCGCCTTCATCTTCCGTTACTCGTCGCTGGCGGCGCTGACGGCGATGCTTGTCATTCCGGTTGCATTGTGGATATTTGGAGCCGAAAAGGTTGCAGCCGTCATGGCGATCATGTCGGTCATCTCCTATTACAAGCACAAGGCCAACATCTCCCGGCTCCTAAGCGGGACGGAAAGCAAGATCGGGGCGAAGGGATAAGATGAGCGCCGAAAGCGCAAGGCCAAAGGGAATTGCGCTTTCAGACCGGCAACGGATCGCCTGGCTGCGTCTCATCCGCTCCGACAATGTCGGCCCTGCCACCTTCCGCGATCTCATCAATCATTTCGGATCTGCCGAGGCCGCACTGGCCGCCCTCCCCGAGCTCTCGGCTCGCGGCGGCGCAACGCGCGCCATCAAAATTGCAACCGAACACGAAGCCCATCGCGAACTCGAGATCGCCAGCCGCTTCGGCGCCCGATTTATCGGCATCGGGGAACCCGATTATCCCCAGGCACTGCGCCAGATCGATGGCGCGCCGCCGCTGATTGCGGTCAAGGGCGATGTCTCCGTTCTCCATCGCCCGGCTGTCGGCGTCGTCGGCTCCCGCAATGCCTCGATCAGCGGTGCGAAGTTTGCGGCGATGATCGCCAGGGATTGCGGACGGGCCGGATATACGGTGGTCTCCGGCCTGGCGCGCGGTATCGATACTGCAGCCCATCGCGCCAGCCTCGATACCGGCACCGTCGCCGCACTCGCAGGCGGTCTCGACCAGCCCTACCCGCCCGAGAACGTGCCGCTGCTGGAGGAAATCTGCGAAGGGCGCGGACTGGCGATCAGCGAAATGCCGTTCGGCTGGGAACCGCGCGCCCGGGATTTCCCGCGGCGCAACCGGCTGATTGCCGGCATGTCGCTCGGCGTTGCTGTGGTCGAAGCGGCCACGCGCTCGGGATCGCTGATTACGGCACGTCTTGCCGCCGAATTCGGACGGCTGGTCTTTGCCGTTCCCGGCTCGCCGCTCGATCCGCGCTGCCAGGGTACCAACGGACTGCTGAAGGACGGGGCGATGATCATCACCTCGCCCGAAGACGTCATCGAGGCGCTGGCGCCGCTCTCGCAGCTCGACCTGTTTTCGGCACCGGTTGCCGAGGAGCCTGCGGGCAGCGGCACCGATCTCGCGCCTCCTGACGATTCCGACCGCGCCAGGATTGCCGATGCGCTCGGGCCGACGCCTGTCGAGGTCGACGACATCATCCGGCATACCGGCCTTCCGGCACCTTCGGTCTATCTCGTTTTATTGGAGCTGGATATTGCCGGACGGCTGCACCGGCATGCCGGCGGCATGGTCTCCCTTGCGATGGGAGACTGAGTGCACTACATGCGGTTGTGAAGTTCGCCCGCCTCAACATAAGCCATCTCGATCAGATAGCAGAGCATGCTGGCGTCCTCTTTCTCGGCAACCTGACGCAACTCCGCCAGCATCTGCCGGATGAAGGCGATGTTTTCGCGCGAAGCCGATCTGTCGGTTCTCTTGTTGAAACCCTTGGGCGACATGGACAGTCTCTGAATGACGGACGGCTGCTTGGGAGGGGCCTTGACCACACTTCAAAAACGATAACGCAATTATCTTAAATTGCAATACGTTTATAATCCCTCCCAGGTTGTATCGCGTTGCAAAGCGTAAAATTGAAGCAAACCCCTTGACCGAAGCGATTTCCCTGTCCATGTCGGAGAACCGGCAATCTGCAAGCGGCAAGTATTGCGCTCATCCTCCCGCCGGGCGCGGTAGTTTTTAGAGAATCATCATGAATGTAGTCGTGGTAGAATCGCCTGCGAAGGCAAAGACGATCAACAAGTATCTGGGCTCCGGATACAAGGTGCTCGCCTCCTTCGGTCATGTCCGCGACCTGCCTGCAAAGGACGGATCGGTTCTGCCCGATCAGGATTTCGAGATGCTGTGGGAGGTCGATGGGGCCTCGGCCAAGCGTATGAAGGATATTGCCGATGCGGTGAAATCCTCCGACGGCCTGTTCCTGGCGACCGACCCTGATCGCGAAGGCGAAGCGATCTCCTGGCATGTCCTCGACATGCTCAACAAGAAGAAGGTGCTCGGCGGCAAGACCGTCAAGCGCGTGGTCTTCAACGCCATCACCAAGAAAGCCGTGCTCGATGCGATGGCCGAGCCGCGCGATATCGACGTGCCGCTGGTCGACGCCTATCTGGCGCGCCGCGCTCTAGACTATCTCGTCGGCTTCAACCTGTCGCCGGTGCTGTGGCGCAAGCTGCCGGGCGCTCGTTCGGCCGGCCGCGTGCAGTCGGTTGCGCTGCGCCTCGTCTGCGACCGTGAATCCGAGATCGAGCGCTTCATCTCGGAAGAATACTGGAACATCTCGGCGCTCCTGAAGACGCCCCGTGGTGACGAATTCGAAGCCAGGCTGGTGGCTGCCGATGGCAAGCGCCTGCAGGCCCGCTCGATCGGCAACGGCGAAGACGCCGGCAGACTGAAGGCCCTGCTCGACGGCGCCTCCTATGTCGTCGACAGCGTCGAAGCGAAGCCCGTCAAGCGCAACCCGTCACCACCCTTCACAACCTCGACCCTGCAGCAGGCCGCATCCTCGAAGCTCGGCTTCTCGGCATCGCGCACCATGCAGGTGGCGCAGAAGCTTTATGAAGGTGTCGATATCGGCGGCGAGACCGTCGGTCTCATTACCTATATGCGTACCGACGGCGTGCAGATGGCGCCCGAGGCGATCGATGCGGCACGCGCCGCGATCCTCGACCAGTTCGGCGGCCGCTACGTTCCCGACAAGGCCCGCTTCTATTCCACCAAGGCGAAGAACGCCCAGGAAGCCCACGAAGCAATCCGCCCGACCGACTTCAACCGCTCGCCGGATCAGGTGCGCAAGTATCTGGATGCCGATCAGATCCGTCTTTACGACCTGATCTGGAAGCGCGGCATCGCCAGCCAGATGGCGTCGGCCGAAATCGAGCGTACCACAGCCGAGATCACCGCCGAGAACAAGGGCCAAACGGCCGGGCTGCGCGCTGTCGGCTCCGTCATCCGCTTCGACGGCTTCATCGCTGCCTATACTGACCAGAAGGAAGACGGCGAGCAGAGCGACGACAACGACGACGAAGATGGCCGCCTGCCGGAGATCAATGCCCGCGAAAACCTCGCGAAGCAGAAGATCAATTCGACGCAGCACTTCACCGAGCCGCCGCCGCGTTATTCGGAAGCCTCGCTGATCAAGAAGATGGAAGAGCTCGGCATCGGCCGTCCGTCCACCTATGCAGCGACGCTCGCCACCCTTCGCGACCGTGAATATGTGACGATCGACAAGCGCAAGCTGATCCCGCATTCCAAGGGCCGGCTGGTGACGGCTTTCCTCGAAAGCTTCTTCACCAAGTATGTCGAATACGATTTTACCGCCGATCTCGAAGAGAAGCTCGACCGCATCTCTGCCGGCGAACTGAACTGGAAGCAGGTTCTGCGCGATTTCTGGCAGGACTTCTTCTCGCAGATCGAAGACACCAAGGAACTGCGCGTCACCAACGTGCTGGACTCGCTGAATGAATCGCTGGCGCCGCTGGTGTTTCCGAAGCGCGAGGACGGCAGCGATCCGCGCATCTGCCAGGTTTGCGGCACCGGCAACCTGTCGCTGAAGCTCGGCAAGTACGGCGCCTTCGTCGGCTGCTCGAACTATCCGGAGTGCAACTATACCCGCCAGCTCTCCTCGGAGAACAACGGCGAGGGCGAAGGCACGGCGCTGAACGAACCGAAGAACCTCGGCACCGACCCGACGACGGGCGAAGAACTGACGCTGCGTTCGGGCCGTTTCGGACCCTATATCCAGCGCGGCGACGGCAAGGATGCCAAGCGCTCCTCGCTGCCGAAGGGCTGGAAGCCTGAGGATATCGATTACGAGAAGGCCATGGCGCTGATCTCACTGCCGCGCGATATCGGCAAGCATCCCGAGACCGGCAAGATGATCTCGTCGGGCATCGGCCGCTACGGACCGTTCCTGCTGCATGACGGCAGCTACGCCAATCTCGAGACGGTCGAGGACGTGTTCTCGGTCGGCCTCAACCGCGCTGTCACCGTGATCGCCGAGAAGGCGAGCAAGGGGCCGGGCGGGCGTACACGCGGCACACCGGCTGCACTGAAGGAGCTCGGCGATCACCCCGATGGCGGACCGATCACCGTGCGCGACGGCAAGTATGGCCCCTACGTCAACTGGGGCAAGGTCAACGCGACGCTGCCGAAGGGCAAGGATCCGCAGGCGATCACCGTCGAGGAAGCCCTTGAGCTGATCACGGCCAAGGCCGGCAAGGCACCGGCGGCAAAGAGTAAGGCCAAGCCGAAGGCAAAGGCTACCGCCGCGGAAGGTAAGGCGACCAAGACTGCCGCCAAGCCGAAGGCAGCGGCAAAGCCGAAGGCTGCCGCCAAGACAACGAAGGCCAAGGCGCCGGCGAAAACGAAAAAGAGCTGAGTGTGAGCAAGATACCGCGCGAGAAGACTAGGGCCCCGGGCAAGCGTCCGGGCAAGATCGGCCGCGCGGGCAATGATGCCGCCGCCGAAGAAGCGAAGATTACGCCCGGCGCCATGCCGTCGCGCGAAGTGATCCTGCGATTCATCGCCGACCATCCGCAGAAGGCCTCGAAGCGCGAGATCGCCAAGGCATTCGGCCTGAAGGGCGATACGCGCGTCGAGCTCAAGCATCTGCTGCGCGACCTCGAACAAGAGGGCATGCTGCAGAAGACCCGCAAGTCGCTGATCCGGCCGGGCGCCCTGCCCCCGGTCACGGTGCTCGACATCACCACCCGCGACAAGGACGGCGAGTTGATCGGCCGCCCGGCCGAATGGCCGGAGGATCAGGGCGTGGCGCCTGCCGTCGCGATCCGCCAGACCTCGCCTGCGGGACGCCAGGGCAAGGGCAAGGCGCCCGTTGCCGGCATGGGCGACCGGGTTCTTGCGAAGATCTTTCCGGCTGCCGACCGCGGCGGCCCGGCCTATACCGCCCGCATCATCAAGGTTCTCGACAAGCGCCGCGGCGCCAGCATGGGCGTGTTCCGCACGGCCCCCGGTGGCGCCGGCCGCCTGCTGCCGATCGAACGGCGCGGCGAGGAGATGGTGATCGACCCTGATTATACCGGCGGCGCCAAGGACGGCGACCTGGTCGAGGTCGAAATCGCAAGGCTCGGCCGTTTCGGCCTGCCGCGCGCCAAGGTGCTATCGGTCGTCGGGTCCGTCGGCTCCGAAAAGGCGATCTCGATGATCGCAATCCATGCCCATGGCATCCCGAATGTCTTCCCGCAGGCTGTCATCGACGAGGCGGAGGCTGCCAAGCCCGCCTCGATGTCGCATCGCGAGGACTGGCGCGACGTGCCGCTGATCACCATCGATCCGGCTGATGCCAAGGACCATGACGACGCCGTCTATGCCGAGACCGACCCCTCGCCCGACAATGCCGACGGCGTGATCGTCACCGTGGCGATTGCCGACGTCTCCTATTACGTCCGGCCGAAATCGCAGCTCGACCGCGAAGCGCTGAAGCGCGGCAACTCCGTCTATTTCCCGGATCGCGTCGTGCCGATGCTGCCGGAGCGGATCTCCAACGACCTCTGCTCGCTGCGCGAAGGCGTCGACCGGCCGGCGCTTGCCGTGCGCATGGTATTCTCGAAGGAAGGCCGCAAGATCGGCCACACCTTCCACCGCATCATGATGAAGAGTGCTGCAAAGCTCTCCTACCAGCAGGCGCAGGCGGCGATCGACGACAAGCCCGACGACAAGACCGGGCCGATGCTGGAGCCGATCCTGAAGCCGCTGTGGAACGCCTATGCGGTGATGACGCGCGGCCGCGACCGGCGCCAGCCGCTCGAGCTCGACATGCCCGAGCGCAAGATCCTGCTGAAGGGCGATGGCACCGTCGATCGCGTCGTCGTGCCGCCACGCCTCGATGCGCACAAGCTCATCGAAGAGATGATGATCCAGGCGAACGTCTCGGCTGCCGAGACGCTGGAGAAGAAGCGGCAGGTGCTGATCTACCGCGTGCACGACGGCCCGACGCTGGCCAAGCAGGAAATCCTGCGCGAGTTCCTGGCGACGCTCGGCATCTCGCTTGCCAAGGGCGGCAACATGCGCGCCAACAACTTCAACGGCATCCTAGCGAAAGCCGACGGCACGCCGCATCAGACGATGGTCAACGAGATGGTGCTGCGCTCGCAGAGCCAGGCGATCTACAGCCCCGAGAATATCGGGCATTTCGGCCTGAACCTGATGAAATACGCGCATTTCACCTCGCCGATCCGCCGCTATGCCGACCTGATCGTACATCGCGCGCTGGTCGGTTCGCTGGGGCTCGGCGAAGGCGGCATCACGCCCGAGGAAGAAGCCTCTCTCGACGATATCGCCGCCGAAATCTCGACCTTCGAGCGACGCGCCATGGCCGCCGAGCGCGAGACCGTCGACCGCCTGATCGCCCATCACCTTGCCGGCCGCGTCGGCGAGGAATTCGAGGGCCGCGTTTCCGGCGTCACGAAGTCGGGACTATTTGTCGCCCTGCCGGAGTATGGAGCAGACGGCTTCATCCCTATATCTACTCTGGGCCAGGACTATTTCATCTATGACGAGGCGCATCAGGCGCTGTCGGGTGAGAAGACCGGGCTCGGATACCGGCTTGGCGACAGCGTGACGGTGAAGCTTGCGGAAGCCATTCCGCTTGCAGGCGCGCTGCGCTTCGAGATGGTCAGCGAAGGCCGCGCCATGCCGACGGCGGTGCGCTCCTTCCACAAGGCCGGCCGCCGCGACAACCGCATGGCCGCCCGCAAGAAGGTCGGCACGAGACCGCCGAGGGGCCGGCGCTAGAAACGCCAGAGGAAAGAGCCATGACGACGCCTGCACAGGAACAGCCGATCCAATATGGCGGAAGCGACGCTTCCGAACGCCCGCTTGGCCGCTCCATCATGCGCGGCATGCTGAACAAGTGCCCGCATTGCGGCAGCGGCAAGCTGTTCCGCGCCTTTCTGAAGCCGGTCGACAATTGCGCAGCCTGCGGCGAAGCGATGCATCATCACCGCTCCGACGACCTGCCGCCCTATCTGACGATCTTCGTGATCGGCCACGTCGTTCTCGGCGGCTACATGCTGACCGATCTCGTCTGGCCGCTGCCGATGTGGCTCACCTTCGCCATCTGGGCGCCGGTGACGCTGCTTTCCGCCCTCCTGATCATCCAGCCGATCAAGGGCGGCGTCATCGGCCTGCAATGGGCGCTGCGCCTGCATGGTTTCGGCGGCCATAGCGACGATCACGACGTCTACGAGATCCCCGGCCGCGACCAGCCGTAAGCGGCATCGCGGCGACCTTCACCGTCCAGACATAATTCGCTTGTATTGGGCAACGCTCACGAACTGTGTGGGCGGCTTTTGCTGCGCGCATATGTTCTCCGGCGAATAAAATGGTGCGCGTTTTCTTGACCGATCTGACGTTCGACTATTCGATCTATTGCATTCTGCGCCGGACTTCCCGTAAAGCTCTGCCCGTCACCTGGTTTTGGCATCTCTGTGCCCTTCTATGTGGCACGAGACGGGCGATTCGTTTCAGTCATTCAAGGATGGATATATGTCTCAGCCGAGAAACGGCACGCCGGGCGATGTTGAAGAAATCCATTGGCCGTCGCTGGTTGCCGCCGTCTCGTCGATCTCTGCTGTCGGCATAGCGATCGGACTCGGACTGCCGCTGCTCTCCATCATTCTCGAGAAGCGCGGCGTTGCCTCCACTCTTATCGGGCTCAACACGGCGATGGCCGGTGTGGCCGCCATGGCTGCGGCGCCGGTGACCACCAAGCTCGCCCATAAATACGGCGTCGCCTCCACCATGCTCTGGGCGGTGGTGATCTCGGCGCTCAGCGCCATCGGCTTCTACTATGCCCAGGAATTCTGGATGTGGTTTCCGCTGCGCTTTGCCTTCCATGGCGCGACGACGACGCTGTTCATCCTGTCGGAATTCTGGATCAATGCCGCATCGCCGCCGACTAAACGCGGCTTCGTGCTCGGTATATACGCGACTGTGCTATCGCTTGGGTTTGCCGCCGGGCCACTACTCTTCTCGATCCTCGGCAGCGACGGCGTCTTGCCCTTTGCCGTTGGGGCCGTGGCCATCCTGCTTGCCGCCATCCCGATCTTCGTTGCCCGCAACGAGAGCCCGGTGCTCGAAGAGAAGCCGGAGCTGCATTTCATGCGCTACGTCTTCCTGGTACCGAGCGCGACAGCTGCCGTCTTCATCTTCGGCGCGGTCGAGGCCGGTGGCCTGGCGCTTTTCCCGATCTATGCGACGCGCGCCGCCTTCACCGAATCGCAGGCCGCCCTGCTGCTGACCGTGATGGGAATCGGTAACGTCATCTTCCAGATCCCCGTCGGCCTCCTTTCCGATCGCATGAAGGACAAGCGGCCGCTGCTGGCGGCCATGGCCACAATGGGCCTGATAGGCTCGCTGATGCTGCCCCTGCTCGTCCATAGCTGGGCGATGATGGCGGGCGTGCTGCTCTTCTGGGGCGGCTGTGTGGCCGGTCTCTATACGGTTGGTCTCAGCCACCTGGGCTCGCGTCTGACGGGTTCGGACCTAGCGGCTGCCAATGCCGCCTTCGTCTTCTGTTACGCCGTCGGCACCGTTGCCGGTCCACAGGTTATCGGCGCGGCCATCGATGTCGCCGGGAATAACGGTTTTGCCTGGGCAATTGCCGGTTTCTTCGGGATATATGCGGTGCTTTCAAGCATAAGACTGCTTTTCATTAGAAAGCGGGGTTGACTTTTCGGGCGGGATTCGTAGTTTCGCGCCAGAATTTGCCGTGGAGCCCATCCGGCTTGCCACGGCTTTCATTTTATTAAAGGCAGGACGACCATGGCCAAGGCTACCACAATCAAGATCAAGCTGCTGTCGACGGCCGACACCGGTTTCTTCTACGTCACGACGAAGAACAGCCGTACGATGACGGACAAGATGACGAAGACCAAGTACGACCCGATTGCTAAGAAGCACGTCGAGTTCAAGGAAACCAAGATCAAGTAATCCTTGATCCCTGGGTTTTAAAAAGGCGCGCGCCCAACGGCTGCGCGCCTTTTTCGTTTTAAGGTCTCTCATCGCGGGAAATGTTAGCGCAAACAAAAACGCCGCCCTACCGATCTATCGGCAAGGGCGGCGTTTTTACGAAAGGGGGTCGGCCAGCAAGCAACGCGGCACGAGGAACCGCTTAAGGTTGCGAACTAGCCGACCGACCCCACGACCCAGGAGATGCGGCGGACCTGAGCATCATGGGGTATCTCGGCCTCCCGGTTCCGGGAGCGCTTTTCTTATGGCTCGATAATTTGCCCGAAAATGAAAGAAAATCAACAAATTCTTAATGATTAGATTTCTTAGCTTGCTTCTATGGTTAAAAGTCCAATTTTGGGGCAGGCCCGAAAATAACGAATCACGTTTCTTTACTTGATGAAGAAAAACGCGATTGAATATAACCATAAATATACATCAGTACAATTATGGCGATCTTCCGTTACGTCAGGCGAACGCGTTACATCTCACCGAATAGTAATACCACGATAACTCTATAAATTGCGGCAGCTATGCTTTACACGCGATACTTAGATTGATTCTATTCGTGAAAATGAGCACAAACTACCCTCAAATTGGACGATCGGGCGTCCTCTCCATTTTTGGGGTATTTGGTTGAAAAACGCCCGGCGCTTTGGCGGCGGCATCATTAAAATTTGTTAATCTTTCGCCGCCACCAGTGGAAACTGAGGATAACCTACGCGGCAAAGGCGCTCCGGCGTCAGGCCGCTGCAGCAACGACTCGGTTGCGGCCAGTATTCTTCGCTTCATAAAGCGCGAGATCGGCCTGCTTCATCAGCTGATCGGGCGTCAGTACGCTCGACAGACGAGAGGCGATACCGAAGGACGCGGTGACTTTCAACTCTTCGCCGGTTGACTTCAGCGTGAAGCCGCTGGTCTCGACCGATGCACGCAGGCGCTCGGCAACGGCGGCAGCCACCTCCGGCGAGGTATCGGGCATGATGATGACAAATTCCTCGCCGCCGTAGCGGCAGGCGAGATCGGCGCCGCGCACCGTCGAGCGGATGCGGTTGGCGAATTCCTTGAGCACCTCGTCGCCGGCATCGTGACCGTAGGTGTCGTTGACCTGCTTGAAGCGGTCGATATCGGTGATCAGCACCGAGAGCGGCTTGCCGCGCGCCATCGAGCGGTTGAACAGCACGTTCAGGTGATTATCGAGATAGCGGCGATTGTTGAGGCCGGTCAGCGCATCGGTGACGGCGAGCTCAATCGTCTGCTTGACGCTGGCGCGCAGGCGGTCGTTAAAGCGCTTGCGGCGGATCTGCGTCAGGCTGCGGGCGACCAGCTCGTTCGGGTCGAGCGGGCGGACGATATAATCGTTGACGCCGAGATCGAGCGCCCGGATGACCATCTCGTCATCGCCCTGATCGGTGACGATCAGGATCGGCAGGAAGCGCGTGCGCTCCAGCGAACGGAACTGCGAGCACAGGCGCAGCGGATCGTAGTCGTCGAAATTGGTATTGACGATGACGAGCTCGAAGGCGTTTTCCGCCGCCTCGAAGAGGGCCGCCTGCGGATCCGAGATTGCCGTGATGTCGGCGATCGGCTTCAGCGTCCTGATGATGCGTTCCTGGGAATTGGCGCGGCCATCGACGAGAAGGACCTGCCCTGCATCCTCGGCGCGCCCCTCGCCTGTCCGCAAGAGATCGTCGATCCCCATGGTCTGCGCCGTCTCGGCGCGGATGCGCAGTTCGTCGCTCAGCGTCTTCAGGCGCAGCAGGCTCTTCACCCGCGAGATCAGCTGCAGGTCGTTGACCGGCTTGGTCAGGAAGTCGTCGGCACCGGCCTTCAGGCCGCGCACGCGGTCGGCCGGCTGATCGAGCGCGGTGACCATGACGACGGGAATATGCGAGGTCTTCTGGTTGGCCTTCAGCCGCTCGCAGACCTCGAAGCCGTTGAGGCCCGGCATCATCACGTCGAGAAGAATGATATCGACCTGATTGCGCTCGCAGATCGCCAGCGCCTCATAGCCGTCGGCAGCCGTCAGGACATCGAAATACTCCGCGACCAGCCGCGCTTCGAGCAGCTTCACGTTTGCCGGAATATCGTCAACAACCAGAATGCGCGCAGTCATAGGCTTCTTTCCGATGCGCTAGGCATCGCCGAGATAGGTCTTGATCGTTTCGATGAATTTCGGGACGGAGATCGGTTTTGAGACATAGGCCTCGCAACCGCCCTGGCGGATACGCTCCTCATCGCCCTTCATCGCAAAGGCGGTGACGGCGATGACGGGAATGACGTGCAGCTCGTCGTCTTCCTTCAGCCACTTGGTCACCTCAAGCCCGGAAACTTCCGGCAGCTGGATGTCCATCAGGATCAGGTCCGGACGATGTTTGCGAGCAAGATCAAGCGCTTCCATGCCATTTCGGGTCTGGATCGTAGTATATCCGGATGCCTCGATCAGGTCGCGAAAGAGCTTCATGTTGAGCTCGTTATCTTCTACAATCATCACCTGTTTGGGCATGGCAAGCTCGTTCCTATGTTCCGTCCCTGCAAATGTCCGCCTGACGTGAAGCGACATGCGAACGCGCGGCTCGACGAAACCGATAGCGGCAAGCTACCGGTATTTGGTTGAAAAAAAGGTAACTTACCCAGCGAAATGCAAAGCAACTTCAAGACTTCGAAACAACTCGCCAGAGATCCGCATGAAACGGCGATTGCCGTACTTGGCTGGCTCGCCAACGAACCCGACATGTTCTCGCGATTCCTGGCGCTGACAGGCGTCGAGCCGGTGCAGGTGCGCAACGCCATCAACGATCCGGGCTTCCTCTCGGGCATGCTAGATTTCGTCATGCAGCACGAGCCGACAGCCATGGCATTCTGCCAGGCCACCGAGACACCGCCGGAAGCGCTGACGGCTGCCTGGCAGCACTTCTCGTCGCCAGGCCTCGATTCCGGGCAGTATTGAAACCGATGCTGATCGACGGTCTCGACACATCCCATGTACGCCTCGGCGACAGGCCGCTGATCGTCTGCGATGTCGACGACGTCGTCTTGCAGTTCATCGTGCCGTTCGAGCGCTTTCTGGTCAGCGAGGGCTACCGGCTGGTGCCGCGCTCCTTCAAACTGCATGGAAATATCGAAACGGCGGATGGCACGGCGGCCGATGACGTGACAGTCAGCCGCTTGATCGAGACCTTTTTCGAGCGGCAGGAAGACTGGCAGGCGCCGCTGGCGCTTGCCGGAGAGAGCCTCGCCGCGCTGTCTGCGACAGCCGATATCGTTCTGCTCACGGCCATGCCACCCGTCTACCGCGACCAGCGCCGCCGGCTGCTCGACCGGTTCGAGCTCGACTATCCGCTGCTCGCCTCGCTGCAGCCAAAGGGGCCGATCGTCAAGGCCCTGCATGGCGCCCGCGACCTGCCCGTCGTCTTCATCGACGACATGGTGCGCAACCTGCATTCCGTGCACGAGCATGTCGATAGCTGCCTGCTGCTGCATCTGATGCCGGTATCGGAGATTCATCGCTTCGCGCCCTCCGCCATGGATGGCATTGCCAAGGTTGCGGGATGGGAAGAGGCCGCCGCCCATATCGGCGAACATCTGTCGCTGCCGCCGGCCCCTGCCCGCGGCTGACTGTCTACCCCCATCGATGAAACGGCCTCAAAATGCCGTCTGATTTCCAACGCCTGGCTGCTCCTCTTGTCTTGAGACTCGAAAGCTTAGAGCGTAAAGTCGCCATGTTCAACATTTGTTCCAGCGATGACTCACCCTGCGCCTGACAAGACACACGGCTTCTGTCGCGACTGCCTTGCCGAGCAGAAGGGCGAAGCGCGCCGTTGCACGGCCTGTGGCAGCCCGCGCGTCGTGCGCCACAAGGAACTCTACGGACTGACGCTGGCGCATATCGACTGCGACGCCTTCTATGCAGCTGTCGAGAAACGCGACAATCCGGAGCTTGCGGACAAGCCCGTGATCATCGGCGGCGGCAAGCGCGGCGTCGTCTCCACCGCCTGCTATATCGCCCGCATCCATGGGGTGCGTTCGGCCATGCCGATGTTCAAGGCGCTCGAGGCCTGCCCGCAGGCGGTCGTCATCCGGCCCGACATGGAGAAGTACGGCAGAGTCGGCCGCGAGGTTCGCAGCATGATGCAGGAGCTGACACCACTGGTGCAGCCGCTATCGATCGACGAAGCCTTCCTGGAGCTTGGCGGCACCGAGCGTCTGCACCACGATCCCCCTGCCCGCACGCTGGCGAAATTCGCCCGGCGGGTCGAAAAGGAGGTCGGCATCACCGTTTCCGTCGGGCTTTCCTATTGCAAATTCCTGGCGAAGGTCGCCTCCGACCTGCAGAAGCCGCGGGGATTTTCGGTGATCGGCCGCGAGGAAGCGGTCGAATTTCTGGCGCCGCGCCCCGTCACCACGATCTGGGGCGTCGGCAAGGCATTTGCCGCCACGCTTGAATCCGACGGCATCCGCACGATCGGGCAGCTGCAGCAGATGGAAGAGACCGACCTGATGCGCCGCTACGGCAGCATGGGCCAGCGCCTCGCCCGTCTCTCGCGCGGCATCGACGACCGTGAGGTGCATCTGAACGAGGCGGCAAAGAGCGTCTCGGCGGAGACGACATTCTTCGAGGACATCTCGCGGTACGACGATCTGGTGCCGATCCTGCGCAATCTCTCCGAGAAGGTCTCCTGGCGGCTGAAGAAGGATGACATCGCCGGGCATACCGTGGTGCTGAAGATGAAGACCGCGGACTTCAAGCTCCGGACGCGCAACCGGCGCCTCGAAGACCCGACCCAGCTTGCCGACCGCATATTTCGCACCGGCATCGAGCTTTTGGAGAAGGAGACCGACGGCACGAAATTCCGCCTGATCGGCATCGGCGTCAGCGATCTCTGCGATCCCGGCCGCGCCGATCCGCCCGATCTTATCGACCAGCAATCGACACGGCGGGCGGCGGCGGAAGCGGCGATGGACAAGCTGCGCGACAAGTTTGGCAAGGGCACGGTCGAGACCGGCTATACATTCGGCGGCGGCAAGCGCGAGCGCTAGACCGGTTCGACCGCGTGCAGTTCGGCGAGAACGGCTGCCTTGTTCAATGCCGCCTGCGCGTAATCCGGTGCCCTTTCAAGAGCATGCGAATAGCTCTCGACGGCTTCCTCGAGACGGCCCATGCGGCGCAGGACATTGCCGCGATTGTTGAAGGCCGTGGCATAGCCGGGCGACAGGGCGATCGCCCGGTCATAGCTCGCCAGCGCCGCCTCATCGCGCTTCAGGGCCGCAAGGATGTTGCCGCAAGTGCAATGGGCGGCGGCATCTTCCGGCCGTAGCGCCAGTGCCTCGGCCACCTCTGTCTGCGCCGCCTCGAACCTGCCCTGCTGCAACAGAACCAGCGCCAGCTGATGATGGGCAGCGAAATGAGCGGGCTCGGCCTCGATGACCCGGCGATAGCCTGACGCGGCCCGATCGAGCGCGCCCTGGCGGTGATCGTTGACCGCGGTCTGCATCAATGTGTCGAGCTCGCCCGCATTGGCCGGGCGGCGGCGTGCGGCTTCGAGATTGGCCCAGAGGGCGCGGCCGCGCACATGATCCGGGTCGGCCTCGAGGATCTGCCGGCAGCAGAGCGCGGCATTCTCCAGATCGCCCTTCGCCGCCATATGCGAGGCACGGGTGCAGACGGCATCCAGCGATCGCGGATCGAGGCGATCGCCGATATTGCGCTCCGAGACCGTCATCACCCGGCGGCGTTCGACCTGGTGCTGTTCAGCGCCGAAGGTGAACTTGTAGGAGTAATCCCCGGTACCGAAGTCATAGACACGAAAGCCGTTCTCGATCGCCCAGCGCAGGCAGTAGCAATGCAGCGCGAAGCCCGGGCTGTGAGACTGCGCCTCGCTATCCCGGCCGCCGATGAAGCAGTGCATCGTCTTCTTCTTGTGGTCGAGATAGAGGATCTGCGCGGCAACCGCCCTGTCCTCCTCCCAGAGTACCGGCACGAAGAGCGATCCGTCATCGAAGGAACCACGCAGCATCTTGCGGCAACCGTCGATGATCCCCGCCGCATATTCCGGCTGGCGCGCACCCCATTGCGCATTCCACATGGCGTAGAAGGTTTCGAGGTTCTGCTCGAACGTCTCTGATGTCGTGTGGGTGATGTGCATCCCGTGCTTGCCGTTCGCAAGGTCGCGCAGCGCCCATCGCGCATTACGGCGCGTCTTGGGGCTGAGACGGGTGCTGAGGAAGGTCTCGAAATCATCCTCCAGCGGAATATAGACATAGGCGTCGTGATCGATGTCTTCCCCGGCATCGGTGATATGGCTGGCGCGGACCACCTTTGCCGGGACGAAATCGGCGCGCGGAAAGCTGCCGATCAGCGCCTGCAGGCGCTCGTCCGAGAGATAGATTTCATCGAGATTGAAGCGGCGCCAGTTGAAGGTCTGCAGGCTGGCGGCGAAGGCGGCCATCGCGTCGCTCATCTGCTCCGGCAGCGAGAGGATGCCGCTATAGACCGAGAACGGCATGCCGGCCATGTGAATGGCATTGTAGAAGCCGTGGCCGGGCTCGAAATCCAGGCGGATCTGCAGCGGCAGGAAGGCGACATAGGGCGCGCCCTCGGCAGGTCTCGCCGCCAGAACATGCCAGTTGCCGCGCGTTTCCAGGTAGCGCCGCATCCAGTTCCACGACATGAAATAGTGCGATTCCGGATCGGCGTCGTAGACGGCCTCCCAATCCGGGCGCAGTCTGTCGAGTTCGTCGAACGCGGATACAATATCGACGTACATGGCGGGTCTCCCAACCGCTTAGCCCCGGCAGATTTGCATATATTCGATCACCCTACAATAAGCGGCCACTTGATCACTAATGCGTGAGACGCGAAGCCGGGTGGCGCGGATCAAGCCTTCCTTAAACTTCGTTGAATATTGTCCCAGCCAAGTATTGCGTATTGGTTGGGTAACATGTTCTCGCGTATTGTTTTCGGCCTCGGCTTGCTGTCGGCGACCGCCTTGGTGAACCCTGCTCTCGCGGCAGACGCCCGGACGCTGCAAATCATCGTCTCCAAGGACAAGCAGTCGCTTGCCGTCTATGACGGCACGGAGGTCGTGGCGACCTCGAAAGTCTCGACCGGCAAGCCCGGCCATACGACGCCGAGCGGCATCTTCTCGGTGCTCGAGAAGAAGAAATATCACGAATCCAATCTCTATTCGGCTGCACCCATGCCCTGGATGCAGCGGCTGACATGGTCCGGCATTGCGCTGCACGAGTCGAATTCCGTGCCGCGCTATCCGGCCTCGCATGGCTGCGTGCGCATGCCCGCCGCCTTCGCCAAGGAACTTTACAAGATGACGGACCTCAGCGTTCCCGTCATCATCAGCAATGCAGCGGTCGTGCCCGAGCCGATCGATCATCCTTCGCTGTTCCGCCCGAATGCGCCTGAACCGGCGCTCCTGCTTTCCGACGTGCAGCTGCGCCCGGCAATCGGCAGCAGCGATGGCGAGCCGGTGCAGCTGGCGATGAATACCGTCTCGGCTTCGCTGATCCCGCCCGTCGCGGCGGCGCCTGAAAATGTCGAACCGATCCGCATCCTGATCACCCGGCGCGCCCAGCGCGAGGCGATCATCGATATCCAGACCTATCTCAATCAGCTGGGCTTCAACGCCGGCAATCCCGATGGCCTGCTCGGCCCATCCACGGTGCAGGCGATCAACGCTTTCAAGGCATTGCGCCCCGCGCAGTTCAAGGGCGACCGTACGCTGACCAGCGATACTCTCCTAAGGGAAGTTTACGCCGCTGTCGGCAAGGGCGAGCCGCCGAACGGCGTGCTGATGATCCGCCAGGATTTCAAGCCGCTGTTCGAGGCGCCTGTGATCATCGACAATCCGCAGCTGGCGCTCGGCACGCACTTCTTCACGCTACATAGGGTCGATCAGGAAAACGGCACGGCCGACTGGCTGGGCCTGACGCTCGACAACAATCTGCCTTCGCAGACGATGAAGCGGCTCGGCATCAAGACGCAGGAGGGCTCGATCATCATGGGCAGCCCGATCAGCAACGCGCTGTCACGCATCCAGATCCCCGACGAGACGCGCAAGCGTGTCGATGCCCTGCTTGCCGCCGGTTCGACGATGACCATATCCGATACCGGCATCGGCCCGGAAACCGGCGCCGGCACCGACTTCATCACCGTGACACGCTAGACAAGCTCGACATCGATAATGCCTGGCGCAGCGCGTAGCGCTGCCGCAATCTCGGGCGTGATCCGGTATTTCTGCGGCAGCGCCACCTCGACCTCGCGCTTGCCGTCTTCCTTGATGACGATGAAGGACACGAGGCCGTCGCCCTTGGCATTCAGGTGCGCGGCGACCGCCTTCAGCGGGCCGGAATCGCGGACATAGACGCGCAGTGCCTTCTGCATCTGCAGCGATTTCTCTTCCAGCGACTGGACGGTCTGCAGGCGCAGGCTGACGCCTTCCGGGCGCTCTTCGCCGGTTGCCGTGATCACGAAGGATTTTCCGGGCTCCAGGATATCGCGATACTGGTTCAGCATCTCGGAGAACAGCACGGATTCGAACTGGCCAGACGAATCCGAGAAGACGATGATGCCCATCTTGTTGCCGGTCTTCGTCTTGCGCTCCTGCTTGGAGATGACGGTGCCGGCGAGACGCCCGTTAGCGGCACCCTGTTTCACCGCCGCCGAGAAATCCGCGAAGGTCTGGACACGCATCTTCTGCAGCAGGCTGTTGTAGGTGTCGAGCGGATGAGCCGTCAGGTAGAAGCCGAGAACCTGGAATTCCTTGAGCAGGCGTTCCGAGGCAAGCCAAGGCGAGAATGGCGGCAGCGCGATCTTCTCGGGGCCTGACGACAGAGCGCCGCCGAAGATGTCCGACTGGCCGCTCAGCTTGTTTTCCTGGGCGCGCTGCGCATAGCCGAGAACGCGGTCGAGACCAGCAGAGAGCTGGGCGCGGTCGATATTGAAGCAATCGAAGGCACCGGCATAGATCAGGCTTTCCAGCACGCGGCGGTTCACCTGGCGCGGGTCGATGCGCAGGCAGAAATCCTCGATGCTGGCGAACGGCTTGTCGCCACGCACGTTGACGATGTGTTCGACGGCATTTTCGCCGACGCCCTTGATCGCCGCCAGCGCGTAATAGATCCGCTGGTCGCCGGTTTCGAAATGGCGGAAGGAGGTCTGCACCGAGGGCGCGATGACCTCGATGCCGAGACGCTTCGAATCCTGGCGGAAGTCGTTGACCTTGTCGGTATTCGACATATCGAGCGTCATCGAGGCGGCCAGGAACTCGACCGGATAATGCGCCTTCATATAGGCGGTCTGGTAGGAGACGATGGCGTAGGCGGCGGCGTGCGACTTGTTGAAGCCGTAGTTCGCGAACTTCGCCAGCAGTTCGAAGATGTTGTCGGCCTGCGGCTTCGATACGCCGTTCTTGACGGCGCCGTCGACGAAGCGCTCGCGCTGCTGGTCCATCTCAGCCTTAATCTTCTTACCCATGGCGCGGCGCAGCAGGTCGGCCTCGCCGAGTGAATAGCCCGAGAGCACCTGGGCGATCTGCATGACCTGCTCCTGGTAGACGATAACGCCCTGGGTTTCCTTCAGCAGATAGTCGATCGTCGGATGGATCGATTCGACCTCTTCCTCGCCATGCTTGCGGGCATTGTAGGTCGGGATGTTTTCCATCGGTCCCGGACGGTACAGCGCCACCAGAGCGATGATGTCCTCGATGCAGTCGGGCTTCATGCCGATCAGCGCCTTGCGCATGCCGGCACTTTCCACCTGGAACACACCGACCGTCTCACCGCGCGACAGCATCTCGTAGGTCAGCTTGTCGTCGAGCGGGATGGAGGCGAGATCGACTTCGATGCCGCGCTTCTTGCAGAAATCGACCGCGACCTTGAGCACCGTCAGCGTCTTCAGGCCGAGGAAGTCGAACTTGACGAGGCCGGCCTGTTCGACCCATTTCATGTTGAACTGGGTGACCGGCATGTCGGAACGCGGGTCTCGATACATCGGCACCAGCTTCGACAGCGGACGGTCGCCGATGACGATACCGGCGGCGTGCGTGGAGGCGTGGCGGTAGAGACCTTCGATCTTCTGGGCAATATCAAGGAGACGAGCGACAACCGGCTCCTTGTCGGCCTCTTCCTGGAACTTCGGATCTTCCTCGATCGCCTTGTGCAGAGGCGTCGGATTGGCCGGGTTGTTGGGCACCATCTTGCAGATCTTGTCGACCTGGCCATAGGGCATTTCGAGCACGCGGCCTACGTCGCGCAGTGCAGCGCGCGCCTGCAGCGAACCGAAGGTGATGATCTGCGCCACCTGCTCGCGGCCGTATTTCTTCTGCACGTAGCGGATCACCTCTTCGCGGCGATCCTGGCAGAAGTCGATATCGAAGTCGGGCATCGAGACGCGTTCCGGATTGAGGAAGCGTTCGAAGAGCAGCGAGAAGCGCAGGGGATCGACGTCGGTGATCGTCAGCGCATAGGCAACGAGCGAACCCGCACCCGAACCACGGCCCGGGCCGACGGGGATGTCATGCTGCTTGGCCCATTTGATGAAGTCCGCAACGATCAGGAAGTAGCCGGGGAACTTCATGCGCTCGATGACGCTGAGCTCGAATTCCAGCCGCTCGCGGTAGTCCTTCTCTTCGTAGCCTGCCGACATGCCGAGCGTCGCGAGGCGCATATCGAGCCCCTCCTCCGCCTGACGGCGAAGCTCCAGCGCCTCGGCGCGTTCGGCTTCTTCGGGATCGGCGGTGGCGCCGGTGAAGCGCGGCAGGATCGGCTTGCGGGTCTTGAGGACGAAGGAGCAGCGCCGGGCAATCTCGATCGTATTCTCAAGCGCCTCCGGCAAATCGGCAAAAAGCTTCGCCATCTCGGCGCGGCTCTTCAGGTAATGGTCCGGCGTCAGGCGGAAGCGGCTGTCGTCGGAAACGATGGCGTTATGGGCAACGGCCATCAGCGCGTCATGCGCGTCGTAGTCGTCGCGCGTCGGGAAGAAGGCTTCGTTGGTAGCGACCAGCGGCAGGTCGTGCTCATAAGCGAGACCGATGATCTTCTGCTCATGGCGCTTGTCGTAAGTGCCGTGGCGCTGCAGCTCGACATAGAGCCGGTCACCGAACAGTGACTTCAGCGTCAGCAGCCGCGATACGGCCGGCGCCAGGTGCCCCTGCTTGAGGGCCATATCGACCGGGCCGCCGAGCGAACCCGTCAGGGCGATCAGGCCTTCTGTGCCGGCTTCTTCCAGCCAGGACGATCGGATGTGGATCGCCTGCCCGTCCTCGCCGCCGAGATAAGCGCGGCTGACGAGATCGACGAGACGCTCGTAGCCATCATCGCTGGCGGCAAGGACGACGATCGACGGGAGCTTGCCCATCATCTGCTGGCCGCCGCGCTTCTCGATCTCCAGGCCGTCTTCCATGTCGATCGACAGCTGGCAGCCGATGATCGGCTGCAGGCCCTCGTCCATGGCTTTTTGCGAGAATTCCAGCGCGACGAACAGGTTGTTCGTATCGGTGATGGCGATCGCCGGCTGGCTATCGCCCGCAGCCTTGTAGAGAACCTTCTTCAGCGGCAGCGCGCCCTCGAGCAGTGAATACGCCGAGTGCACGCGCAGATGAACGAAGCCCGGCGTCCCGCCGATAAATCCGCTCTCTGCTTCCGCCATGACACGTCCCTTCAATCGCCCGTATGAATCGGCGCCATTGTCGGTCGTGGCCGTGGAGATGTCCAGAAGAAGACCCCGTCTTGAACCGCATGGCAGCCATGCGGTCCCCTGAAAATTACATTGCCATCAGGATCAGCGAGAAGCTGGCAACGAACATTGCGATGGAGGTGAATGCTGCGACGTCACGGATCATGTCAGTCATTTGGCTCTCCTTTACTCGTTATGTTTTTAGTTTGTTCCACTCTTGTTCTTTCGTCAACAGGAATCTTTTCCGTTTGGTTAACGCGCGTCCGGGGGCGTTCGCCCACCTATCCCAGCCGGCGGCAATCGCTATGTTCTCTATTTGTTCTTTACAGGAGGTCACGCATCTGCGACAACGCTCGCAGGAGGCGCGCCATGTATCTCACCCTGCTCAATGACTTCATCGTCGAGGCGAAATCGAGGACCTACGTGGGTGGCGGCAGTCCGCGTCCATCCTGCCGTCTGGGGTCGCATGACATCGGCTACGAGCGTGGCGAATGGCGCTATCTCGACAGCTATTTCGGCGGAACGGATTTTTGCGGCCAGGAAACGGTCTGGCTGAATGGCGAGCCCATCTGGGCGATGAACTATTTCGGCCACATCATCGAGCCCGGGCTGATCGACGGCAGCCGCGCCGGCGCCGTCATCAAGGCGGCCCTGTCGTCGATGTATTCCGAGAAGAAGCGCTTTCTCGGCGGCATGGAATTCGACCACGCCTTCGGCCTCTATATCGACAGCAGCGAGGGCGACTGCGCACATTTCCGTGGAATGGAAATGATCATCGTCGAGGAACGGCGCGCCTATGAACTCGACTACCGCGGCGGCCTGATCCGGCTGTGAGGTTCAGAAGTCGACGACCTTGCCGTCGCTGATCGTGACACGTCGGTCCATGCGGCTGGCAAGCTCGTGATTATGCGTGGCGATCAGGGCCGCCAAACCGGACTGGCGCACCAGCGCCTCCAGGGCGTCGAAGACGTAGTTGGCGGTTTCCGGATCGAGATTGCCGGTCGGCTCGTCGGCGAGCAGCAGGCTTGGCGCATTGGCAACGGCGCGCGCAATCGCCACACGCTGCTGCTCACCGCCGGAGAGTTCGCCAGGGCGATGAGCGCCGCGGTGGCCGATGCGCATGTAGTCGAGTAGCTGCTTGGCACGCTCGGCAGCTTCCTTGCGCGGCAGGCCCGAGATCATCTGCGGCATCATGATGTTTTCCTGGGCCGAGAATTCCGGCAGCAGGTGATGAAACTGATAGACGAAGCCGATCTCGCTGCGGCGGATCGCCGTGCGCTTATCGTCGGACAGTCCGTTGCAGGCATGGCCGTTGATGCTGACCTCACCGTCATCAGGATGTTCCAGGAGACCCGCCAGATGGAGCAGCGTCGACTTGCCGGTGCCCGAAGGCGCAACCAGAGCGACGATCTCGCCGCTATGCAGCGTGAAGTCGGCCCCCTTCAGGATGGAGAGCACCGTATCGCCCTGCCCGTAGTGACGCTCGACACCGGAAAGCTTGAGAACGACATTGCGTTTCATGGAGTTCAGCATTCCTTATTCGTAGCGCAGCGCCTGCACCGGATCGAGCCGTGAAGCTCTCCAGGCCGGGAAGATGGTCGCAAGAAAAGACAGCGTCAGAGCCATGATGACGACCGAAGTCGTCTCGCTGACGCTCATCTGCGCCGGCAGCTGGCTCAAGAAGTAGAGCTGCGGATTGAAGAGTATCGTTCCGGTGATCCAGGAGAAGAACTGGCGGATCGACTCAATATTCATGCAGACGACGACGCCGAGCAGCACGCCGGCAAGCGTCCCGACAATGCCGATCGCAGCCCCCGTCATGAAGAAGATGCGCATGATGGCGCCGGAGCTCGCCCCCATGGTGCGCAGGATGGCGATGTCGCTGCCCTTGTCCTTCACCAGCATGATCAGACCCGAGATGATGTTCAGCGCCGCGACGAGAACGATCAGCGTCAGGATCATGAACATGACGTTGCGCTCGACTTGGAGGGCCGAGAAGAAGGTCTGGTTGCGCTGGCGCCAGTCGGTGATGGCGATCTGGCGGCCGGCGGCAGCCTCCACCTTCGGCCTCAGACTGTCGATATCATCTGGATTGCTGGCGAAGAGTTCGATCGATTGCACTAGCCCTTCGGAATTGAAATAGAGCTGCGACTCCTCGAGCGGCATGTAGATGATGGCGGAATCATATTCTGACATGCCGATCTCGAAGATGCCGGAGACCGTATAGGACTTCACCCGCGGATTGATGCCCATCGGCGTGACGTCACCTTCGGGCGAGATCAGCGTGATCGTATCGCCCGCCTGCAGGCCGAGCTGGTTCGCCATGCCGGAGCCGATCAGCACGCCCTGCCCGGACATGAAACCGACGAGGTCGCCCGACTTGATGTTGTCGGAAACGGTCTTCAGCTTGGTCAGATCTTCAGGGCGAATGCCGCGCACCAGCGCGCCGGTGCCAGCACCGCCCTGACCGGAGGCCAGCGTCTGTCCCTCGACAAGCGGCAGGGCCATGCGGATGCCGGGAACGGCGGCGAACTTTTCCGTCAGCGCCGCATAATCGGTGAAGGGCGCATCGACCGGCTGAACGATCATGTGGCCGTTGATGCCGAGGATGCGCGAGATCAGCTCGGTGCGGAAGCCGTTCATCACCGCCATGACGATGATCAGCGTCGCAACGCCGAGCATGATCCCGACGAAGGAGAAGCCGGCGATGACCGAAATGAAGGCTTCCTTGCGCCGGGCGCGCAGATAGCGCCAGGCGACCATGCGTTCGAAGGTGGAAAATGGCTTGCTCGCCGGACCGAAGCCGGATTTCGAACCCCGCTTGTCCACTGCTGCCTCTGCCATTTCGCCTCCGTTATCAGCCCAAGAGCTTATTGATTGCCGCGTCGATGGTCATCGTCTCGCGGGCGCCCGTCTTGCGGTCCTTGACTTCCACTTCGCCGTTCGCGACCGCACGCGGGCCGGCGATGATCTGAACGGGAACGCCGATCAGGTCAGCCGTCGCAAACTTCGTTCCAGCGCGATCGTCGGTGTCGTCATAGAGGACGTCCTTGCCACCCTTGGAGAGCGCTGCGTAGATCTTCTCGCAGGCACTGTCGCAGGCGGCGTCGCCGGCCTTCATGTTGATCACGATCGCATCGAACGGCGCGACGGAGGCCGGCCAGATGATTCCGTTCTCATCATGCGATGCTTCGATGATGGCGGGAACAAGGCGTGTCGGGCCGATGCCGTAGGAACCCATGTGAACATTGTGTTCCTTGCCGTCGGGACCCTGGACCTTGGCGCCCATCGGCTCGGAATATTTCGTGCCGAAATAGAAGATGTGGCCGACTTCGATACCGCGGGCCGACAGGCGTTCGCCTTCCGGGATCGCGTCGAAAGCGGCCTCGTCATGCATTTCGGAGGTCGCCGCATAGAGAGACGTCCACTTGTCGAAGACGCTTTCCAGGCCCTTGACGCTGTCGAAATCGGTGTCGGCTTCCGGAATGTCGAAATTGACGAAATCCTTGTGGCAGAACACTTCGGACTCGCCGGTGTCGGCAAGGATGATGAATTCGTGGCTGTGGTTGCCGCCGATCGGGCCGGTATCGGCGCGCATCGGGATGGCGCGCAGACCGAGACGGTCGAAGGTGCGCAGGTAGGCCACGAACATCTTGTTATAGGAGTGGATTGCCCCCTCCTTCGTCAGATCGAAGGAATAGGCATCCTTCATCATGAACTCGCGCGAGCGCATGGTGCCGAAGCGCGGACGGATCTCGTCACGGAACTTGAGCTGGATGTGGTAGAGGTTGAGCGGCAGGTCCTTGTAGGACTTGACGTAGGCCCGGAAGATATCGGTGACCATTTCCTCGTTGGTCGGGCCGTAGAGCATCGGACGGTCCTGCCGGTCCTTGATGCGCAGCATTTCCTTGCCGTAGGCGTCGTAGCGGCCGCTTTCCTGCCAGAGCTCGGCGGACTGCAGCGTCGGCATCGACAGCTCGATGGCGCCGGCGCGGTTCTGCTCTTCGCGGATGATGTTGTTCACCTTGTCGAGAACACGCTTGCCGAGCGGCAGCCAGGAATAGATGCCCTGCGACTGCTGGCGGATCATGCCGGCGCGCAGCATCAGCCGGTGGGAGACGATTTCCGCCTCCTTGGGGTTTTCCTTCAGGATGGGCAGGAAGTAGCGGGACAGACGCATGGCGGATTCCAGAGCAGTTGGGATTCCACTTCAATGGCGGAATCGACAGCATTCGTTAATGGTGGGAGCGTTCATAGCTGCTTCGCAGCCGGAAAGAAACCCGCGAGCAGCGCAAGCAGCCTTCCGCAGACGCAAGTTGGCGTCCGGAAAACGCAAATGCAGAAAAAATCGCGCGTTTATAAGGGCTTGCATCAAAATCTTGTCAACAGGAATTTTTTGCCCGACTGTAGCAAAAATGCAAAAAAAGCTGGTGACAAAGCCCAATCTTTGAGCTAGTTTCAGCTCACAAAACAGGCAAGGAGATAAATTCTTGCCAATTCGCGGTCAAGTCTTGGGAGGATCAGATCTTAGGCGCGCTCGTCGCAGCCCCGGCAACGGTTACAGATCACGCGATACTTAAAACAAGGCTTTTAGCCTTGTTTTTTTTTGGTTTTTCGGCCCCTTCCCTAACGTGAACATCAGAGAATTGACGTAACGGCAGACATCGCTGCCGCCACGTGAGCTCTTTGCATCATGTTGATGACAGCCGTATGACGGCATTTTCGCTGGCGCTAACACATATGCTCAAAGATTGAGCAAAAGCCCTACTCGATGTTGAAGCTGGGGCCGATCTGCGGCAGGGCATCGAAGCCCCAGCCGAAATAGGTCGAAGAGACGTACCAGGCGCCGTAGATGATCGCCGAAATCACTGTCGTCAGCGAGAAGACGAAGAGCGGCCGGAAGCGCGCCGGAGCGCTCGGAACCGTGCCGAGCACCACCTCGTTGTCTTCCGCCTGGGTGCGCAGACCGATCGGCAGAACGGCGAATAGCGTGAGCCACCAGACGATGAAATAGACGGCGAAGCCCTGTAGGAAAATCTGCAGCATGGCGGGTCCCAAATCGCGTTACGACCATCGCAACGCCGCGCTTATAGAGTGGAATGGCGCAAATCTCAAATCACGCCGCGACCAATGCTGGGGACTAGGTCACTCTGCCGCAGAGGCGGCCGTTAGACCTGCTCGAGCTCGATCAGTGTGCCGAAGAAATCCTTGGGATGCAGGAAGAGCACCGGCTTGCCATGGGCGCCGGTCTTCGGTTCGCCATTGCCAAGCACCCTCGCCCCTGAGGTGATCAGATGGTCGCGGGCGGCGGTGATGTCGGCGACTTCGTAGCAGATGTGATGCATGCCGCCCGACGGGCTCTTCTCCAGGAAGGCGGCGATCGGCGAGTTCTCGCCGAGTGGTTCCAAGAGCTCGACCTTGGTATTGTCGAGTTCGACGAAGACGACGGTGACGCCGTGCTCCGGCAGGGACTGCGGCGCCGATACCCTGGCGCCGAGCGTATCGCGGTAGCTGGCCGTCGCAGCGGCGAGATCGGGGACGGCAATCGCGATGTGATTGACGCGGCCGAGCATGATCAGACCTTGGTCAGGAAGGCGGTGACGACGGGCTTCTTGCCCCAGGCGTGGTTGGCGGCGGCGCGCACGGCGCGGCGGATCGCCTCCTGCACCATGTCGAGATCCTTGCGGCGGGCGCGCGGAATGCTCTCGACGGCGCCGATGACGGCGTCGAACAGCGTGTCTTCCATCTCGTCGCCTTCATCGTCATAGACGGGTAGACCGATGGCGACGAGATCCGGCTCGCCGATGATGTCGTAGCGGCTGTCGAGCACAACGTTGACGGCGACATGACCGACATAGGCGAGCTTCTTGCGCTCGCCGATACCCATCTCGTCGAAATCACCGATCAGCGAGCCGTCCTTGTAGATGCGGCCATGCGGGGCTTCGTCGATGACTTCGGCCGGACCAGGCGCCAAACGCAGGATATCGCCGTTGCGCACGCGCGGCACGCTTGCGATGCCGGACTGCTCGGCCAGCTCCTTGTGCGCCGTCAGATGCGTCGCCTCGCCGTGGACCGGCACGACGATCTTCGGGCGAACCAGCTGGTACATCTTCTGCAGCTCGTTGCGGCGCGGGTGTCCGGAGACGTGGACCAGCGCTTCACCGTCGGTGATGATGTGGACACCCTGCTCGACGAGGCCGTTCTTGATGTCCTGGATCGCCTTCTCGTTGCCCGGGATGGCGCGCGAGGAGAAGACGACGATATCGCCGGCAGCGAGCGCCACATTGCGCATCTCGTCACGCGAGAGCTTGGCGAGTGCGGCGCGCGGTTCGCCCTGGCTGCCGGTCAGGATCACCACGACCTTGTCGCGCGGGATGTAGCCGTATTCGTCTTCGGAGATGAAGGGCTTGATGCCTTCCATGATGCCGATGTCGCGCGAGACGTCGACGACGCGCTTCAGCGAGCTGCCGAGCAGCAGCACTTCGCGGCCGGCGGCTTCAGCAGCCTCAGCGACGGTGCGGATACGGCCGACATTCGAGGAGAAGGTGGTGATCGCCACGCGTCCCTCGGCATTCTCGATGATCTTGCGCAGGCTCTCCGAGACGTCCTTCTCCGAGGGCGAGACGCCGTCGCGCAGGGCGTTGGTGGAATCGCACATCAGCGCCAGGACGCCTTCGTCTCCGAGCTGGCGGAAGCGGTTTTCGTCGGTCAGCGGCCCGAGCGACGGCTCGTGGTCGATCTTCCAGTCGCCGGTGTGGATGACATTGCCGAGCGGCGTGCGGATCATCAGCGACATCGGCTCGGGGATCGAGTGGTTGACGGCCACGCCTTCGATGCTGAAGGGGCCGACATTGATCGTGTCGCCGGCCTTGAAGATCGTCACCGGCACTTCGCCGATCGCGTCCTTCTCGAAATTGCGCTTGGCTTCGAGCAGGCCCGCGGTAAAGGGCGAGGCATAGACGGGAACATTGAGGCCCGGCCAGAGATCGGCCAGCGCGCCGTAGTGATCTTCGTGCGCGTGGGTAATGATGATCGCCTTCAGGCTTTTGCGCTCGGTGGCGAGATAGCGGATATCGGGCAGCACGAGATCGACGCCCGGCAGGTCCGGACCCGGGAAGGTCACGCCGCAATCGACCATGATCCACTGGCGGTGATCCGCGGGGCCATAGCCGTACAGAGCGAGATTCATGCCGATCTCGCCGACGCCGCCCAGCGGAAGAAATACCAGTTCGTCTTGTTTCGCCATTAGGTCCTACTATCCAAAGAAAACGTCGCCGGCGGCGATCTGCATCATCCTGCCTGCGCCGGTATCGAGCATCAACAGCCCATTATCATCAATTCCAGCGAAATGGCCGGAAATCGACCTGTCCGGTAAATTCACGGTAATCTTCTCGCCGACGCCGCAGGCGACCTCGCGCCAGAGCGCGGTGATTTCCTTGATGCCGCGCCCGGCGTTCCAGACATCCAGCACTTCGGCCATCGAGGCGAAGAGATGGGCGAAGAGCTCCTCGGGCGAGGCCGAGCTGCCCTGCTCGCGCAGACATGTCACCGGATACATCGGGTTCTCAGGCATGACCGAGACATTGATGCCGATGCCGATCACCAGCGCATAGCGCCCATCCGGCAGCTGCTCGCCCTCGACGAGAATGCCGCAGGTCTTCTTGCGTCCGATCAGGATGTCGTTCGGCCACTTGACCTCGAGCGGCTCGGCGCCCGGCGGCAGGACCTGGCGGATCGCCTGATGGACGGCGACAGCAATCGCCAGCGGCAGCGATCCCATGCGCTCCATCGGAGCAGGATCGATCAGGAGAAGGGAAGAATAGAGATTGCCAGGTTCGGAGACCCAGGGGCGTCCGCGGCGGCCGCGGCCGCCGGTCTGCCTGACCGCGGTCACCCAGAGGAGGCCGGGGTCCCCTGCCCGGGCCCGGGCAAGGCATTCTGTGTTGGTCGAAGGTGTCTCCGTCAGGGCTTCGTGCCTGATATCGCCGAGCGATATCCGGCGCCGCGCTGGAGACATCATCAGAACAGCGTCGCTGCCGCCAGCTCAGCCGCACCGCCGATCGGACCGCCGATGAGAACATAGGCGAGAACGAACAGGCCGGAGAGACCGTAGACCAGCTTGAGGGCGCCAGAGACGCGGGCAAACTCGCCCTTGGCTTCATCGAACCACATCAGCTTGATGACGCGCAGGTAGTAGTAGGCGCCGACGACCGATGCGAGAACGCCGATGATGGCGAGTGCATAGAGCTTGGCTTCGATGGCTGCGACGAAGACGAAGTACTTCGCGAAGAAGCCAGCGAGCGGCGGGATACCGGCAAGCGAGAACATCAGGATGGTGAGAACCGTCGCCATGAATGGGTTGGTGCTCGAGAGACCAGCCAGATCGTCGATCGCTTCGACGACGGTGCCATCCTTGCGGCGCATCGACATGATGATCGCAAAGGAACCGAGCGTCATGACCATGTAGATGACCATGTAAAGCATGACGCCGGAGACGCCCGTCTGGTTGCCGGCTGCGAGGCCGACCAGCGCATAACCCATGTGACCGATCGACGAATAGGCCATCAGTCGCTTGATGTTCTTCTGGCCGATAGCCGCGAAGGAGCCAAGCAGCATAGAGGCGATCGAGATGAAGACCACGACCTGCTGCCAGTCAGCCATGATCGGCTGGAAGGCGGTGATGACGATACGCGTCATCATGGCCATGGCGGCAACCTTCGGAGCGCTGGCCAGGAAGGCGGTGACCGGGGTCGGCGCACCTTCGTAAACGTCAGGCGTCCACATGTGGAACGGCACGGCCGAGATCTTGAAGGCGATACCGGCGAGGATGAAGACCAGACCGAAGATCAGGCCGAGCGAACGCGCGCCTTCGACATTGAGCGCCTGGGCGATATCGGCGAAATGCGTATGGCCGGTGAAGCCATAGACCAGCGACATGCCGTAGAGCAGCATGCCCGAGGACAGCGCGCCGAGCACGAAATACTTCAGGCCGGCTTCCGTCGACTTGACGCTATCGCGGTTGATCGCAGCGACGACGTAGATCGCCAGCGACTGCAGCTCGAGGCCGAGATAGAGCGCGATCAGGTCATTTGCCGAGATCATCAGCATGATGCCGAGGGTGCAGAGCACGAGGAGAACCGGGAACTCGAACTTGTCGAGCTGGTTTTCCTTGGCGTGGCCGAGCGAGATGAAGAGCGCCACGAAGGAGCCGGTCAGCGCCGTCACCTTCATGAAGCGGGAGAAGCCGTCCGCCTTGTAGACGCCGCCAAAGGCGAGGCCGTTGGACGGGATGAAGATCAGCCAGAGAGCCGCAGCCGCGAACAGGATCATGGCGAGCACGCTCACCAGACGCCCGGACCGCTCGCCCGTGAAGACACCGATCATCAGCAGGACAAGGGCGCCTACCGCGAGGATAAGCTCCGGCGCGGTGAGATGCAGGCTTGCAAGAATGGTTTCAGCGGTCATGTCCAAAAAGTCCCGTCATCAGTTCATCGACAGCGCAACGTTCTGCGCTGCGTGTACGGCGGCCGTATAATTGTTCACCAGCATGTCAACCGAAGCGGCCGTCGCATCGAAGACCGGAGCCGGATAGACACCGAAGAAGATGGTCAGCGCGATCAGCGGGTAGAGCAGCATCTGCTCACGTGGCGAAAGATCGAGCAGAGCCTTCAGCTTTTCCTTTTCAAGCGCGCCGAAGATCACGCGGCGATAGAGCCACAGAGCATAGGCAGCGGAAAGGATGACGCCGGTGGCAGCGAAGAGTGCAACCCAGGTGTTGGCGCGGAAGACGCCGATCAGGGTCAGGAATTCGCCGATGAAGCCCGATGTGCCCGGCAGACCGACATTGGCCATGGTGAAGACCATCATCGCCACTGCGTATTTCGGCATGTTGTTGACCAGGCCGCCATAGGCCGCGATCTCGCGGGTATGGGTGCGGTCGTAAACGACGCCGACGCAGAGGAAGAGCGCGCCAGAGACGATGCCGTGCGACAGCATCTGGAAGATCGAGCCCTGAACGCCCTGCATGTTGGCGGCGAAGATGCCCATGGTCACGTAGCCCATGTGCGCTACCGACGAGTAGGCGATCAGCTTCTTGATGTCGTCCTGCATCATCGCCACCAGCGAGGTGTAGATGATGGCGATGACGGACAGTGCGAAGACCATCGGCGCGAAGAAGTCGGAGGCAACAGGGAACATGCCGAGCGAGAAGCGGATCAGGCCGTAGCCGCCGAGCTTCAGGAGCACGCCTGCCAGGATGACGGAACCGGCCGTCGGCGCCTGAACGTGCGCGTCGGGAAGCCAGGTGTGAACCGGCCACATCGGCATCTTGACGGCGAAGGAGGCGAAGAAGGCCAGCCATAGCCATGTCTGCATCTGCGGCGGGAACTTATAGGCGAGCAGCGCCGAGATATCGGTCGTGCCGGCCTGCCAGTACATCGCCATGATGGCGAGCAGCATCAGCACCGAGCCGAGCAGCGTGTAGAGGAAGAACTTGTAGCTCGCATAGACGCGGTTCGCGCCACCCCAGACACCGATGATCAGGAACATCGGGATGAGGCCGGCTTCGAAGAAGACGTAGAAGAGCACGATATCCAGCGACACGAAGACACCGACCATCATCACTTCGAGGATGAGGAAGGCGATCATGTATTCCTTCAGGCGCTTCTCGATCGAGAGCCAGCTTGCCAGCACGCAGAAGGGCATGAGGAAGGTCGACAGGATGACGAACAGCATCGAGATGCCGTCGACGCCGACATGATAGCCGATGCCGGTACCGAGCCAGGCGTGCTTCTCGACCATCTGGAAGCCCGGATTGGCGTTATCGAAGCCAGTCCAGATCAGGAGCGACAGCAGGAACGTGACGATCGTCGTGATCAACGAGATGTTGAGCACGTTGCGGCGGCCGTTCGGGCCGTTTTCATTCATCAGCAGCAGAAGCACCACGCCGACGAGCGGCAGGAAGGTGACCGTTGTAAGAATAGGCCAATCGGTCATCAGAAGGAACTCCCGAGCATCATCCAGGTAACGAGCGCTGCAATGCCGATCAGCATCGCGAAGGCGTAGTGATAGAGGTAACCGGTCTGCAGGCGGACCACGCGGTTCGTGACATCGACGACGCGGGCGGCAATGCCGTTCGGGCCGTAGGTATCGATGACGCCGACGTCACCCTTCTTCCACAGGAAGTTGCCAAGAGCCTTGGCGGAGCGGACGAAGAGGAAGTCGTAGAGTTCGTCGAAGTACCACTTGTTGAGCAGGAACTGGTAGAGGACGCGATGCTGCTGCGCGAGAACGCGCGGCGTCGACGGCGACTTGATGTACATGTACCAGGCGGTCACGAAGCCGATGACCATGGCAATGAACGGGCTGAGCGCGACCAGGGCCGGAACGTGATGGAAGTGCTCCAGCAGTTCGTTTTCCTTGGAGGTAAACAGCGCGCCCTTCCAGAATTCGGCATATTCTTCGCCATAGAAGCGGCCCTCGAAGAGGAAGCCGGCGAAGACGGCGCCGATTGCCAGGATGTAGAGCGGCACCAGCATGACCTGCGGCGATTCATGGACGTGATGCATGACTTCGTGGGAAGCGCGCGGCTTGCCGAAGAAGGTCAGGAAGATCAGGCGCCAGGAATAGAAGCTGGTGAACAGAGCGGCGATGACGAGCAGCGTGAAGGCGAAGCCTGCAGCCGGCGAGTGCGACGCGTAGGTAGCCTCGATGATCACGTCCTTCGAGAAGAAGCCCGCGAAACCGATCGGAGTGAACGGAATGCCGACGCCGGTGATGGCGAGCGTACCGATCATCATCATCCAGAACGTGACCTTGATGTGCGGACGCAGGCCGCCCATGTAACGCATGTCCTGCTCGCCATCGACGGCATGGATAACCGAACCGGCGCAGAGGAAGAGCAGTGCCTTGAAGAAGGCGTGCGTGAAGAGATGGAAGATCGCGGCACCATAGGCCCCTACTCCGAGCGCCACGAACATGTAGCCGAGCTGCGAGCAGGTGGAATAGGCGATGACGCGCTTGATGTCGTTCTGAACGAGGCCGACCGTTGCCGCGAAGAAGGCGGTGATCGCACCGATGATGGTGACGAAGGTCAGCGCATCATGCGACAGTTCGAAGAGCGGCGACATGCGGGCGACGAGGAAGACACCGGCGGTAACCATGGTCGCGGCATGGATGAGCGCCGAAACCGGCGTCGGGCCTTCCATGGCGTCCGGCAGCCAGGTGTGCAGCAGGAACTGAGCCGACTTACCCATGGCACCCATGAAGAGCAGCAGGCAGACGGCGGTCAGCGCATGCGTCTTGTCGAGCTGCATGCCGAAGAGGTTGAGAACAACTTCGCTGGCAGCTTCTGCACCTTCATGCGGCGCGAAGTTCGCGGCATTGGCGAAGATCGTGTCGAAGTTGATGGCGCCGAAGAGAGCGAAGACGCCTGCGATACCGAGCACGAAGCCGAAGTCGCCGACGCGGTTGACGATGAAGGCCTTCATCGCAGCAGCCGAAGCCGACGGCTTCTTGAACCAGAAGCCGATCAGGAGATACGAGGCCAGACCCACGCCTTCCCAGCCGAAGAACATCTGCAGCAGGTTGTCGGAGGTCACCAGCATCAGCATGGCGAAGGTAAAGAGCGAGAGATAGGCGAAGAAGCGCGGACGATGCGGGTCGTGGTGCATGTACCCGATCGAGTAGATGTGCACGAGCGTCGAGACCGTGTTGACGACGATCAGCATGACCGAGGTCAGCGTGTCGATACGCAGCGACCAGGAGACGTCGATGCCGCCGGACTGGATCCAGCGCAGGACTTCAACCTTGATCGCGCCTTCCGGATGGCCGAGGGCCACCGTGAAGAAGACGTACCAGGAGAGAGCGGCGGCGATGATCATCAGGCCGCTGGTGACGTATTCCGATGCCTTGGCGCCGATCGCGCGGCCGAAAAGGCCGGCGATGATTGCGCCGATCAAGGGAAGAAAGACGATAGCCTTATAGAGGAACATGAGCCGCTCAGCCCTTCATCATATTGACGTCTTCGACCGCGATCGAACCGCGGTTGCGGTAGAAGACAACGAGAATTGCAAGACCGATGGCCGCTTCCGCAGCCGCGACGGTCAGAATGAAAAGTGCGAAGACCTGGCCGACGATGTCGTTGAGGAACGACGAGAAGGCGACCATGTTGATATTGACCGCAAGCAGGATCAGCTCGATCGACATGAGAATGACGATGATGTTCTTGCGGTTCAGGAAGATGCCGAAGACGCCGAGCGTGAAGAGGATGGCGCTGACCGTCAGGTAATGGGAAAGACCGATGACCATGTTCTTGTTCCTTGTCCCTGCGCTTAGAGGCCCTGCCCCGGCTTGACGGTGACCACCTCGACGGCGGTCGCCGGTGTGCGGGCAACCTGCTGGGAAATATTCTGACGGCGAATGTTGGTGCGGTGCCTCAGCGTCAGCACGATCGCACCGATCATCGCGACGAGAAGGACCAGACCGGCGATCTGGAAGAAGTAGACGTAGTTCGTATAGAGCACGTCGCCGAGAGCTGCCGTGTTGGTGCGCTCCGTCAGAGCCGGGATCGGCATGGCGACGGTCTTGGCTATCTCGGGCGAGATCACGCTGCCACCGATGACGATGATCAGCTCAGCCGCGAGGATGATACCGATCAGCGCCCCGATCGGCGCATATTCGAGAACGCCTGCGCGCAGCTCCGTGAAGTCGATGTCGAGCATCATGACTACGAAGAGGAAGAGAACCGCGACCGCGCCGACATAAACGACCAGCAGGATCATCGCCAGGAACTCGGCGCCAAGCAGCAGGAAGAGGCCCGCGGCATTGAAGAAGGTCAGGATGAGGAACAGAACCGAGTGAACCGGGTTTTTTGCCCAGATGACCATGAACGCCGACGCGACCGCGACGAAGGCGAAAAGATAGAAAAATAGAGCCTGCAGACCCATGTTGGTGCCTTTTTCATCTTCCCCCGGGCAGCCGGGAGTTTCCCTGCCCGATGAAGCTCCGTCTACCCTGAAGGGCCGGCAAAGCTCCGGTGCATGTTGACCGCGGGCGGCTGTCGCCTGCCCTGCGGCATTTCAAATTCCAATCAGCGGTACGGCGCGTCGATCGCGATATTGCGCGCGATTTCGCGTTCCCACCGGTCGCCATTGTCGAGAAGCCGCTGCTTGTCGAAATAAAGCTCTTCGCGGGTTTCCGTGGCGAATTCGAAATTCGGGCCTTCGACGATCGCATCGACCGGGCAGGCTTCCTGGCAGAAGCCGCAGTAGATGCACTTCACCATGTCGATGTCGTAACGCACCGTACGGCGGGTGCCGTCATTGCGGCGCGGGCCGGCTTCGATGGTAATCGCCTGAGCGGGACAGATCGCCTCGCAGAGCTTGCAGGCGATGCAGCGCTCTTCGCCGTTCGGATAACGGCGCAGTGCGTGTTCGCCGCGGAAGCGCGGAGAAACCGGACCCTTTTCGAACGGGTAGTTGATCGTCGCCTTCTGCTTGAAGAAGTAGCGCATCGACAGAAAGAATGCGCCGACGAATTCCTTGAGGAACAGCGAGCTGACGGTGTTTGACAAGCTTGCCATCTTCAACCTCCAAATTTGCCGGAAACGAGGGATGTCATGATCATGCCCATCCCGTCAGTTTCAGCACGAATGCAACGATAATGACCATGGCGAGCGACAGCGGAAGGAAGACCTTCCAGCCGAGGCGCATCAGCTGGTCGTAGCGGTAGCGCGGCACGAATGCCTTGACCATCGCGAACATGAAGAACACCAGGCACGACTTGAGCATGAACCAGATGATGCCCGGGACCCAATTGATCAGCCAGAAATCAACCGGAGGCAGCCAGCCGCCGAGGAAGAGGATCGTCGTCAGCGAGCACATCAGGCAGACGGCCGCATATTCGCCGAGCATGAACATCATGTACGGCGAGGAACCGTATTCGACCATGAAGCCGGCAACCAGTTCCGATTCCGCTTCCGGAAGGTCGAAGGGCGGACGGTTGGTTTCAGCGAGCGCCGAGATGAAGAAGATGATGAACATCGGGAACAGCGACAGCCAGTGCCAGTCGAGGAACGAGCTGGGCAGGCCGAGCTTGGTGCCGAGACCGGTCTGCTGCGCCATGACGATATCCGTCAGGTTCAGCGAACCCACGCAGAGAAGAACGGTGACGATGACGAAGCCGATCGAGACTTCGTAGGACACCATCTGCGCAGCCGAGCGGAGCGCGCCGAGGAACGGATACTTCGAGTTCGAAGCCCAGCCGCCCATGATGATGCCGTACACTTCGAGCGACGAGATCGCGAAGATGTAGAGAATGCCGACATTGATGTTGGCGATCACCCAGCCGTTGGAGAACGGGATGACGGCCCAGGTGGACAGTGCCAGAAGCACGGTCACCAGCGGTGCCAGCAGGAAGACGACCTTGTTGGCGCCGGCCGGAATGACCGGTTCCTTGAAGACGAACTTCAAAAGGTCGGCGAAGGACTGGAAAAGGCCGAAGGGACCAACCACATTGGGTCCACGGCGCAGCTGAACGGCTGCCCAGATCTTACGGTCGGCAAGCAGAATGTATGCGATGAAGACCAGCAGGCAGACCAGGAGCAGCAGCGACTGACCGACCATTAGAAGGCCAGGCAAGACATAAGTTGAAACAAACGATTCCATAGTCCCCTGCCCTTACTCTGCCGCGACTTTGAAGTTGTTGCGGGCCAATGCCGAGCACTCGGCCATGACAGCTGAGGCGCGCGCTATCGGGTTCGTCAAATAGAAGTCTTTGACCGGTGAAGCAAACCCGGATTTGTTCATCTTCCCGGCTTTTTTCGCAACTGCGGCAATTTTGGCGCTGTCGCTTTCGGCGATCTCGTCGATGGCTGCGAAATGCGGGAATGCCGCATAGAGCTTGCCGCGCAATTCGCCAAGCGAATCAAAGGGAAGCTTCTTGCCGAGCACGTCGGAGAGAGCACGCAGGATCGCCCAGTCTTCGCGGGCGTCGCCCGGTGCGAAGCCGGCGCGGTTGCCCATCTGAACGCGGCCTTCGGTGTTGACCCAAGTACCGGACTTTTCGGTATAGGCAGCAGCCGGAAGGATGACGTCGGCGTTATGCGCGCCCTGGTCGCCGTGCGAGCCGATATAGACCACGAACTTCGCAGCCTTCTTGGTGAAATCGAGTTCGTCGGCGCCGAGCAGGAAGAGCACGTCCATGGAGGAGAGCATCTCTGCGGCATCGACGCCCTTGGCGCCCGGAACGAAGCCGAGGTCGAGGCCACCGACGCGGGCCGCTGCCGTGTGCAGGACGGCAAAGCCGTTCCAGCCTTCGGCAACAGCGCCGACTGCGCCTGCGAGCTTGGCGGCGCTGGCGAGGACGCCTGCACCATCAGCGCGCGACAGAGCGCCCTGGCCGATGATGATCAGCGGCTTCTTGGCGTCAGCGAGAACCTTCGCGAAGGCATGGGTGCCGTCGACGAGATCCTTCAGCGTATCGGGACCGGCGCCGAGATATTCGTAGTCGTAGCGCAGTTCGCCGGCTTCGCCGATCACACCGATCGGGAAACCGCCACGGCGCCAGCGCTTGCGGATGCGAGCGTTGAGAACGGCTGCCTCGAAGCGCGGGTTGGCGCCGATGATGAGCAGCGCGTCGGCTTCTTCGATGCCCTGGATCGTCGGATTGAAGAGGTAGCTTGCGCGGCCGAGCGACGGATCAAGTGCCGTCCCATCCTGGCGACAGTCGAGGTTCTCGGAACCGAGCGACTTTACCAGTTCCTGCAATGCGAACATTTCCTCAACGGTTGCGAGGTCGCCGGCGATTGCACCGATCTTCTCGCCCGTCGTGCCAGCAACTGCCGTCTTGATGGCGCCGAAGGCGTCGGCCCAGGTTGCCGGCTGCAGGCGACCGCCCTTGCGGACGTAAGGACGATCGAGGCGCTGCGTCTTCAGGCCGTCCCAGATGAAGCGGCTCTTGTCGGAGATCCACTCTTCATTGATCTGCTCGTTGACGCGCGGCATGACGCGCATGACTTCGCGGCCACGCGTATCGACGCGGATCGCCGAGCCGAGCGCGTCCATGACGTCGATCGATTCCGTCTTGTTCAGTTCCCACGGGCGGGCCGTGAAGGCGAAAGGCTTGGAGGTCAGCGCGCCGACCGGGCAGAGGTCAACGACGTTGCCCTGCAGCTCGGACGTCATCGCCTGCTCGAGATAGGTGGTGATTTCGGCATCCTCGCCGCGGCCGATCAGGCCGAGCTCCGAGATACCGGCCACTTCGGTGGTGAAGCGGACGCAGCGCGTGCAGTGAATGCAGCGGTTCATGACCGTCTTGACGAGCGGTCCGATATACTTGTCCTCGACGGCGCGCTTGTCTTCCTGGTAGCGCGAGGTGTCGATGCCGAAGGTCATCGCCTGGTCCTGCAGGTCGCACTCGCCGCCCTGGTCGCAGATCGGGCAATCCAGCGGATGGTTGATCAGCAGGAATTCCATCACGCCTTCGCGGGCCTTCTTGACCATCGGCGTGTTGGTGAAGACTTCGGGCAGCTCACCGTTCGGGCCGCCGCGGATATCGCGCACGCCCATGGCGCAGGAAGCCTGCGGCTTCGGCGGGCCACCCTTCACTTCGACAAGGCACATGCGGCAATTGCCGGCGACCGACAACCGCTCATGGAAGCAGAAACGCGGAACTTCAGCGCCGGCTTCCTCACACGCCTGAATGAGCGTGTAGTGATCCGGGACCTCGATCTCGTTACCGTCAATCTTCAGTTTTGCCATCGTCACTCAGTCCTGTTTCCCGTTCGCCGGATGGCGGCAAACAAACCTTATTCTGCAACATGACCGCTGCCAGGCGGGATTTCGTCCCCGCAAGCACCGGTGTCGCCCAAATTGTCTTTCCCCGGCCCCGGGGAACCCGAGACCCGATCGGCTCGCCTGAGCGAGGCCCCTGCCCCGTCATGCCTGCCTTATTCCCTCCGGCCGCTTGGGTCAGCCGGAAAAACTCAAACCCGCTTGCGGCGCTTCGCCGCGAGAGCCTTGGCCTGACCGCGCCAGTCGTCGCGGGCGATCCGGCCGTCGAAGCCGAGCTCTGCGTCGATGCCTGCCGCTTCCGCATCGCTCCAGGCTGCGATCGCAGCGAAGGTGCGGATACCCTTGGCGTTCAGCACCTGCTCCAGCTTCGGACCGATGCCGGAAATCAGCTTCAGGTCGTCGGCCTTTCTGGCACGGCTCGCCGGCTTCTTCGCAGCGACAGGAGCCGCCTTCGGCTCCGGCGTTGCGACGATCGACAAGGCCGCCTTCTTGGCAGCAGCAGGCCGGATGTTCTCCGGCTTGATGCGAACCTCGGGCTTTGCAGCAGCCGGCGGCGTCTCGTCGAGCGCTTCGGCAATCCGGCTCGTGGCTTCGAAGGCGCCTTGCAGCGCACCGAAGAAAGCACCGGCCATCTGCGTCGAGAAACCGATGCCGACGGCGGTTGCCGCTGCCATCGCTGCGGCCGGATGGGCCATCATCGGATGCATCGGCATCGAGCGGGCATTCTCCAGCATCTCGGCAGCAAGACGGCCGAAGTCAGCCGAGAAATCGGCCCCTCCCTGCTTGTCCTTGCTGCCCGACGCCTTCGTCATCGCTTACTCCGCAGCTTCCAGAACCGCGCCATGATCCATGGCGCTGGCGGTGTACTGGTCGATACGCGCTTCGATTTCCGGACGGAAATTGCGGATCAGACCCTGGACCGGCCATGCAGCAGCATCGCCGAGCGCACAGATGGTGTGGCCTTCGATCTGCTTGGTAACCTGGAACAGCATGTCGATTTCGCGCTTCTGGGCGTTGCCCTTGGCCATGCGCTCCATGACGCGCCACATCCAGCCGGTGCCTTCGCGGCACGGCGTGCACTGGCCGCAGCTCTCATGCTTGAAGAACGCCGAGATACGGGCGATCGCCTTGATGACGTCGGTGGACTTGTCCATGACGATCGCGGCTGCCGTACCGAAGGACGAGCCGACAGCGCGCAGGCCGTCGAAGTCCATCGGGCAATCGATGATGTCCTTGGCGGGAACGATCGGGCACGATGCGCCGCCCGGAATGACGGCGAGCAGGTTGTCCCAGCCGCCGCGGATACCGCCGGCGTGACGGTCGACCAGCTCACGGAAGGTGATGCCCATCTCTTCTTCGACGGTGCACGGCTTGTTGACGTGACCCGACAGCATGAACAGCTTGGTGCCGACATTGTTCGGACGGCCGATCGACGAGAACCAGCCGGCGCCGCGGCGCAGGATGGTCGGAGCAACGGCGATCGATTCGACGTTGTTGACTGTCGTCGGGCAGCCGTAGAGACCCATGTTGGCCGGGAACGGCGGCTTCAGGCGCGGCTGGCCCTTCTTGCCTTCAAGGCTTTCGAGCAGCGCGGTTTCTTCGCCGCAGATGTAGGCGCCGGCGCCATGGTGAACATAGATGTCCATCGGGTAGCCGAGCTTGTTGCTCTTGCCGAGCAGGCCGTAATCGTAGCACTCGTCGATCGCCGCCTGCAGCGCTTCACGCTCGCGGATATATTCGCCGCGGACGTAGATATAGGCAGCATTGGCGCCCATGGCGAAGCTCGCGATAACGCAGCCTTCGATCAGCGTATGCGGATCGTGGCGCATGATGTCGCGGTCTTTGCAGGTGCCCGGTTCCGATTCGTCGGCATTGACGACGAGGTAGTGCGGACGGCCGTCAGATTCCTTCGGCATGAAGGACCACTTGAGACCGGTCGGGAAGCCTGCGCCGCCACGGCCGCGAAGGCCGGAAGCCTTCATCTCGTTGATGATCCAGTCGCGGCCCTTCTCGAGGATCTGCTTGGTGCCATCCCAGTGGCCGCGGCTCATCGCGCCCTTCAGGGACTTGTCCTTGAGGCCGTAGATATTGGTAAAGATGCGGTCTTTATCTTGTAACATGCTTCACCTCTTACCGCGGCTTCTTGCCGAAGACCTTGATATATTCCGCTTCACCGCCCTTGGCGAGCGCCTTGGCCTGCTTGACCCAGTCGTCGCGTTCGATGCGGCCCTTGAAATTCAAGTATCCATCGACCCATTCGCGTTCAGCCTTCTTCCACGCCGCGACTTGCGCGAAGGTGAAGATGCCGAGTTCGTTCAAAATACCTTCGATCTTCGGACCGACGCCGGAGATCAGCTTGAGATCGTCGGGGGCTGCCGGCTTGGCGATCCCTGCAGGACGGTTCTTGTCCTCCAGCGACGGCTTCGCGGCGGCCGGAGCGGCAGCAGCCTTGGCAGGCTTCTCGGCAACGGCCGGAGCAGCTTCAGCAGCAGCGTTCTTGGCAGCAGCCTTCGGCGCCGTGTGCGGCGTCTTCAGCGTCGGATTGGTTTCCGCATCCGTGCTCTTCGGGCGAGCGGCCTCAGACGGCGGAACGCTGACGGCGTCCGCCTCAGCCTTCTTCGCGGAAGTCTTGGCCTTCGCCTTCGGCTCTTCGCTCAGAAGCGACGTCGGGCCGCCTTCCGGCGACGAGAAGTGACGGTCGATCTGCGGGCCGGGCGTGATGCTGGCGCCGTTGCCGGCGTTGAACGTGTCGATGATCTCTTCGAGACGCTCAGGCGTCAGATCCTCGTAGGTGTCCTTGCCGATCATGATCATCGGTGCGTTGACGCAAGCCCCGAGACATTCGACTTCTTCCCAGGACAGCGTGCCTTCGGCGTTACGCTCGAACGGATGCTGGTGGATCTTGCTGCGGCAGACGCCCATCAGCTTTTCCGAACCGCGCAGCATGCAGGGCGTGGTACCGCAGACCTGAACGTGAGCGCGCGTGCCGACCGGACCGAGCTGGAACTGGGTGTAGAAGGTCGCGACCTCGAGCACGCGGATATAGGCCATATCCAGCATGTCGGCGACCTTTTCGATCGCGGCGCGCGTGACCCAACCGTCCTGCTCCTGCGCTCGCATCAGCAGCGGAATGACCGCGGACTGCTGACGGCCTGCGGGATATTTCTGGATCGTCTTATCCGCCCAGACCGCGTTTTCGTCATTGAAGGCGAATGCGGCAGGCTGGAATTGATCTTCGGCTAGTCGACGAACGGACATTCTTCCTCACGCCTTGTCAGTTTAGGGTCCCACACTGCGAAGCTGTCAATGACTGCATCTCGCATGCGTAGGCCGACTGGTCTTTCTGCAAAAACACTACGAATTTCTTGCCATTCGGTACGGCGGCCTTGATCTGGTAACCCTTGGACAAGAGCTCCCCCATCGTGGCCCGACCGCTTGGCGGCGTTACTTCATCAGAACCGAGCTTAGGGCCGAATCCCTGCGTGTTGTTGTCCTGGGCGAAAGCCGAGGCGGCAACGAGGAATGCAGCGGCCGAGAGCACGGTGAGCTTCATCAGCGATCAACCTCACCGAAGACGATGTCGAGCGAACCGAGAACGGCGGCGACGTCGGCCAGCTGGTGACCACGGCACATGAAATCCATCGCCTGAAGGTGGGCATAGCCCGGGGCGCGGATCTTGCAGCGGTACGGCTTGTTGCTGCCGTCGGACACGACGTAGACGCCGAATTCGCCCTTCGGCGCTTCGACGGCGGCGTAAACTTCGCCGGCCGGAACGTGGTAGCCTTCGGTATAGAGCTTGAAGTGGTGGATCAGCGCTTCCATCGAGCGCTTCATCTGGCCACGCTTCGGCGGAACGACCTTGCCGTCAACAGACGAGAACGGGCCGGTCTTGGCATCCGACAGCAGGCGGTTGACGCACTGCTTCATGATCTTGCAGGATTCGCGCATCTCGATCATGCGGATCAGGTAACGGTCGTAGCAGTCGCCATTCTTGCCGATCGGAATGTCGAATTCGAGATCCGAGTAGCACTCGTAAGGCTGCGAGCGGCGAAGGTCCCAGGCAGCGCCGGAACCGCGAACCATGACGCCCGAGAAGCCCCAGGCCCAGCAATCTTCCAGCGAGACGACGCCGATATCGACGTTACGCTGCTTGAAGATGCGGTTGCCGGTCAGCAGGTCGTCGATATCGTCGAGCTTGGACGGGAATTCGTCGCACCACTTGCCGATATCCTGGACCAGCTCTTCCGGCAGATCCTGGTGGACGCCACCCGGACGGAAATAGGCGGCGTGCATACGGGCGCCACAGGCGCGCTCGTAGAACACCATCAGCTTTTCGCGCTCTTCGAAACCCCAGAGCGGCGGCGTCAGCGCGCCGACGTCCATGGCCTGCGTCGTGACGTTCAGAAGATGCGACAGGATACGGCCGATTTCCGAATAGAGAACGCGGATCAGCTGGCCGCGGATCGGGATGTCGATGCCGAGCAGCTTTTCGACGGCCAGGGCATAGGCATGCTCCTGGTTCATCGGTGCGACGTAATCGAGACGGTCGAAATAAGGGACCGCCTGCAGATAGGTCTTGGTTTCGATCAGCTTCTCGGTGCCGCGATGCAGCAGGCCGATATGCGGGTCAACACGCTCCACAATTTCGCCGTCAAGCTCCAGGACAAGACGAAGAACGCCGTGCGCCGCCGGATGCTGCGGTCCGAAATTGATGTTGAAGTTGCGGACGTTATGTTCTGTCATGCTGCCTGCTCCGGGCCAGATGCGCTGTCAGCTAAGCGAATGGCGAATAGCGAATAGCGAATAGTTGCATTCCGTTTCATTGCTTCTCCTGAAGATTTCGTATCAGCGCGCGCAGCATCCTGCCGATTTCGTCGCATCTGTCCGTCATCTTCCTGAACTCGACCTCGCGGATCAATCCGACCCTTCGCGAGATGAGCATATGCGTTTCCAATTCCTTCAGCGAACCCTGGGCAATCCGCAAGAACTGAACGAAACTTCCCGTGACTTCACGGCCGTGACCTTCAGCAATGTTGGCTGCGACTGATGTCGCAGCCCTGCGGATTTGAGCAGTCAGACCGTAAGCCTCCTCCCTTGGAAATCCCTTGGTTAACTCGTAGCAATCGACAGCCAAGTCGATGGCCGCCTGCCACACCTTGAGATCTTTGTAGGAGCTTATCGTCTGCGCACCCTTTCCAACTATTCGCTATTCGCTACTCACTATTCGCTTCTTACTGCTTCGCCTTCTCATCACCCGGCAACACATAATCCGTGCCTTCCCAGGGTGACATGAAGTCGAAGTTGCGGAATTCCTGCTTCAGTTCCACCGGCTCGTAGACGACGCGCTTGGCGGCGTCGTCGTAGCGGACTTCGACGAAACCGGTCGTCGGGAAGTCCTTGCGCAGCGGGTGTCCCTCGAAACCGTAGTCGGTCAGGATGCGGCGCAGGTCCGGGTGGCCGGTGAAGAGGACGCCGTACATGTCCCAGGTCTCGCGCTCGAACCAGTCGGCGCCCGGATAGACGGCGCAGGCGGACGGCACCGGCGTATCTTCGTCGGTCGCGACCTTGATGCGGATGCGCAGGTTCTGCTTCGGAGACAGGAGATGATAGACGACATCGAAGCGCAGCTCGCGCTGCGGCCAGTCGACGCCGCAGATGTCGATCATGTTGACGAAGCCGCACTTGGCGTCGTCACGCAGGAACGTCAGCAGCGCGATCAGGTTTTCACCCGTCGTCGTCAGGGTCAATTCGCCGAACTTCAGCTGCGACGCGGCAACCAGGTTGCCACGCGCTTCCGAGATATAGGACGACAGCTCAGTGAGGGCTTCGCTCATATGTCTTGTCCTTAACCCTTACCGCTCGATCGTGCCGGTGCGCCGGATCTTCTTCTGCAGCAGGAGCACGCCGTAGAGCAGCGCTTCCGCCGTGGGGGGACAGCCCGGCACGTAGATGTCGATCGGCACGACGCGGTCGCAGCCGCGAACAACCGAATAGGAATAGTGATAGTAGCCGCCACCATTGGCGCAGGAGCCCATCGAGATAACGTAGCGCGGCTCAGGCATCTGGTCGTAGACCTTGCGGAGCGCGGGGGCCATCTTGTTGGTCAGCGTGCCGGCGACGATCATGACGTCGGACTGGCGCGGCGAGGCACGCGGCGCAAAGCCGAAACGCTCGACGTCGTAACGCGGCATCGACAGCTGCATCATTTCGACGGCGCAGCAGGCGAGACCGAAGGTCATCCACATCAGCGAGCCGGTACGGGCCCAGTTGATCAGCTCGTCGGTCGAGGTGACCAGAAAGCCCTTGTCGGCGAGCTCATTGTTGATTTCGCCGAAGAATGCGTCATTGGCGCCGATCGGCTTGCCGGTCGAGGGATCGATGATCCCCTTCGGAGCCTGCGAAACGAGCGGCTGATTGCCGGCGGGGGTCACTCCCATTCCAGGGCTCCCTTCTTCCATTCATAGATAAAGCCGATGGTCAGCACACCAAGGAAGACCATCATGGACCAGAAGCCGAACCAGCCAATGGCGCCGAAGGAAACGGCCCAGGGGAAGAGGAAGGCGACTTCGAGGTCGAAGATGATGAAGAGAATCGACACGAGATAGAAGCGGATATCGAACTTCATACGGGCATCGTCGAAGGCATTGAAACCGCATTCGTAAGCGGAGAGCTTTTCCGAATCAGGCGCCTTGAAGGCAACGGCAAACGGCGCGATCAGAAGCGCCAGGCCGATAACGAGAGCGATACCAATGAAAATAGCGATCGGAATGTAATTACCGAGCAGTTCAGTCATCATGTTCATCCCTGCTTGCCGGCTGCGCCGGGCGGCGCAATGGGCAAATGCCCGGCAAGCGAACGTGCGTTGCAACAAGCCGTGGTTAGCGCAGGCTGAGCCACGGCGCAAGACTTTTAGAAGACCAATTCCAACTGCGATGATGCGACATTATCAAGCAGCTGCAACGATGTCGCGACAAATCCGCGTAAGTTGCGAGAGGCTGCATGGCAGCCCACCAAAATCTGCATGGCTTGGAAAAGAAATGGCGCGAGTGACGGGGCTCGAACCCGCGACCTCCGGCGTGACAGGCCGGCACTCTAACCGACTGAGCTACACCCGCGCATTGCGAAGGAAAGACCGGACAAGCGCCTTTCGGCACTCCTTGAAAATGGCGCGAGTGACGGGGCTCGAACCCGCGACCTCCGGCGTGACAGGCCGGCACTCTAACCGACTGAGCTACACCCGCACTTCATTTCAAGTCTTCCGGAGGCTTTCGCTTCCTTCACCGAGGCGGGCTGGCCGCTTCGATGAGCGGCTAACTAAGGGGTTCGCATTTGAGTGTCAAGCAGGTTTGGAGACAAAACGATGACAGCACAGAAATTGTTTTGGGCCACCCCCGGGACAGCCTCCAATGGCACCCCGGCACATACGCGCCCGCACACATGAGAGGTACAGCGCCACCGCCAAGCAGCGCGCCTCCCCTCCCCTTTTTCCACAGGTAACCGACCCGCGGAAATCAGGGCTTACCGCAGCCGCCTTCCAAAAAAATCAAAAATTCTTCACAAACACTCTTGCGGTTTTTTCCCGATCCGCATAGATCACGGCCACCGACGCGGCGGGCCGAACAGGCTTCGTGACGCGAGGGCGATTAGCTCAGTTGGTAGAGCGCCTCGTTTACACCGAGGATGTCGGGAGTTCGAGTCTCTCATCGCCCACCATTCTTTTCCCTATGTTGTCAGATATCTGCACCTCAGGCGCATTTCGCGGCTTTGGCCGCGCGCACAACGAAAAAGCGCGGCATTTGCCGCGCTTTCGATGATTCCCGCGGCCTGACGAGCTCAGGCGCGGTCGCGGATGTTGTAATAGATCATTACGCCGACGCTCCAGGCGAAGAGGCAGCCAAGCAGGACCAGAATCGAATCAAGAAGGCGCTTTGGGTATTGCGCCTCCTCCGACAGCGTCGGGCGAATGAAGGTCGCGAGATAGCGCTCCTTGCCATTCGCATCGATTCTCGCCTTCTCCAGGCTCGCCATGGCGGCCGTGTAGGCCTTCTCGGCGAATTCCTCTTCGGTGGCGAGATTCTGGAATTTTTCGATACGTCCGGCGACATCAGACGATGCGACGTTGTTGCCGGCGCCGCTGCCCAGCCGCTCCTTCTCGGTCGCGATCTGTTCGCGGATGCTGCTCATCTGCGCCTTCAAAACCTTGATACGCGGTGATTCTTCCGCCATCTGGGTCCGCGCCGTGGTCAGCGTCGCGTTCAGGCTGGCAAGCTTGCCTTCGAGTTCACCGATGATCTGCGAGGCGACCTTAGCGCCCTCGACAGGATCGACTTCCTGAGAGACGTCACGGTACTGGCGCACTTCGGTGCGCGCCTTCAGCAGCCGGTCCTCGGCGAACTTCACTTCCTGCTGGGCGCCGCGCATGATCTCTTCGCGAGCCCGGTCGGATAGCGTGTTGATCAGCGCTTCGCTCCTGCCGATGATGAAATTGGTGAGGTTCTGGGCATCGTTGGGATCGAAAGCCCGAAGGTCGAGGGTCATGATGCCAGAGGCGTGATCGAAGCTCACGGCAACCATGTTGCGCCAATATTCAAGCTTGTCCTCGATCGGCAGGCCCGGCGTCAGCGAGAAGAAGAAATCCCCTCCCCGCCGCGCGAACATCTTTTCCAGATCGAAATTCTTCGAGACGTCGGCGAGCATCTCTTCGCTTCTGATGTAGTCGATCAGGATGAAGCCATCCGAGACGGTGCTCGATCCGGAAGCCTGCGAGAAGATACCGAGAATGTCGCCTGCCGAGGCCGCCTCGATGCTGCGCACCGAGAAGGAGGCCGAGCTGTGATACTGGTCGGCGGCGATGAAGGCCATGTAGAAGCTGGCTGTCGATGCCGGCACGACGACGCAGAGCGCGAAGGTGGCGGCAATGATCGCATGGCGCCATTTGACGGGCTTGAGCAGACGTTTGATGAGACCCGGCTTTGCCTTGCCCTTGACGCCCTTGCGGGCCGATCCGTCATCCGTTCCAAGCAGCAGATGCAGATTCGGGGGGGCCTTCGCGGGCACCTTCGGCTTTGCGGCAACAGGCGGATCGATCCTTGCCGGTTGGCCCTCGGCGCCATCGATCCGTGCAGGTGTCTTGTCCGCAGCCGGACGTCCTGGATTTTCGCTCACCTGTCCTCGCCCCTCATTTCATTCTCATATTGCGGTCATGCGCTTCGATCGCATGCTCGACATCTTCGTAGTAAGTCAGTTTGCCATCTTCCAGCACGATGCCTGTGTCGCAGTAGTCGCGAATGGTCGATGTCGAATGCGATACCATGACCACATCGGAATCCTGGAGGCGATCCTCGAAGACCGCCTTGCACTTGGCCTTGAAATTCGCATCCCCGACGGCGGTAATCTCGTCCACCAAGTAGTAGTCGAAATTGACGCCCATCGATAGCCCGAAGGCCAGACGGGCCTTCATGCCCGAAGAATAGGTCGATGTCGGCGCTCTGAAAAACGGGCCGAGATCGGCAAAATCGGCGACGTAATCGACAAGCTGTTCTGTATCGACGCCATAGATGCGCGCGACGAAACGTACATTCTGCTCGCCCGTCATACTGCCCTGGAAGCTTCCGGCAAAGCCGAGCGGCCAGGAGACCTTAGCGCGCCTGACAATACGGCCGCCATCGAGCTGGATCGTACCGGCGATGAGGCGCAGCAGCGTCGACTTGCCGGCGCCGTTGCGTCCCAGCAGTCCGACGCTCTTGCCGCGCGGCATGACGAGATTGACCCGATCGAGAATCGTCTTGTTGATCCCCTTCGCCCGCGCGTATTTGGTGGCATCTTCCAGTCTGATCATTCTTTTCTCAGAAAATGCTTGTAGCCGGTGAATGTCAGCATGCCGACGAACAGCCAGCAGGCCGTGAAGATATAGAGATAGCGCATATCCAGCAGACCGGGGTCATATTCGGAATAGAATCCGGAGCGGAACCGCATCAGCACGTGGCAAAGAGGATTGATCAGCAGCATGTCGCGATAGGGCGACGGAATCAGTTCCGGCAGAAAGAAGACGCCGGAGACCATGAACAGCGGCCTATTGAGAATGCCGAAAATCTGCTCGTAGATCGGCAGCCGCGGGAAGATCACGTTGTTGAACAACGCCGCGCCAAGGCCGATCAGACAGGCAAGCGCCGCCGCCTCGATAATCGCCAGCCAGTCGAGGACGAGCGGCGTCTTCAGGAACAGCGAGATCGTGCCGAGAATCAGCAGGGCGACGGCCGATGTGGTTCCAAGCTGGAGCAGAAACCGCGCGAAAACCGGATCAACAGGCGCGACGTTGGGGTAGCTCAGCAGCGCCTTGTTGGATTTGACCGCGCCGTTCACATAGGTGACGACAGCCGTATAGAACTGAAAACAGATATAGCCGGTGGCGAAGAACAGCGGGAAACTGGTGCCGAGCGCCGGTTTGTGCGAAATGGCGCCAAAGATGACGGTCAGGAAGATGATATAGGCGGCCGGATCGAGAATGGCCCAGACATAGCCGCCGGGCTTACTGCCGAAACGCGTCGCCATTTCGCGAATCAGCAGTGCGGCGACGACACGCAAATGTGAGCCGAGATAATATCCGGGGGTATGGCCTTGCGCTTGCTGCATTCCTACCATTCACCTGCCGGCGCCGCGGCATCGTCATCGATGCCGGCGCGCGAGGCTGACGGGTCACCATTGCGCGAACCCTGAGCTGCTTATACTACAACTTTAAGGGCGGCCGCTAGCCGCTCAGGTAGCGAGACCAGACGACGATGAAAACACGCGAAGAACGGCAGGCGCAGCGCGCGGCGATGCCGCGGACACAGCTTTCGGCCCATCATATGGAGAATGCCAAGCTCCTGCCGGATAGAGGGGAGCTGCTCTACCGTATCCCGAACGGCGGCGTGGGCGTCGAAGTGGGCGTGGCCTTTGGCGAGTATACGGCCGAGATCGTCGAGAAGAATCGCCCTTCGCAGCTTTTCCTCATCGATCCCTGGGGGATGGACCGGTACAGTTCCGGCCTGCATGACGTGCAGACGAAGTTCGAGGCGGAGATCGCTTCGGGACAGGTCACGCTGATGCAGGGCACGTCTCTGGAGAAGCTCAACGAGTTCGAAGACGGATTTCTCGACTGGGCCTATATCGATACCGACCATTCGTTCGAGCTCACCTGGCAGGAGCTCCTGCTCTGCGACAGGAAGGTGAAGCGGACGGGGCGGATTGCCGGGCATGATTTCTGCACCGGCAATACGGTGAAGCCGATCGTCTATGGCGTGGTCGAGGCCGTCAGCAAGTTCTGCAAGGATTACGGCTGGCAGTTCGAGTTCCTGACGGTCGAATCACATGCGCATTTTTCCTACTGCCTGAAGCGGCTCTGACACCGCTGCGGCGGCCGGCACGGATGCCGGTCGCCTTTTCTGCCGGATGCTCACGCCTGACGCGAAACGCTCCAGCTCTTTCCTGCATATTGATCGTCGCTGACATGCTCCATCCAGTCGACCGGGGAGCCGTTCAGCGCTTCCTGGATGGCGATGTGGCTCATTGCGGTGTCGGGCGCCGCACCATGCCAGTGCTTTTCGCCAGGCTCGAACCACACGACGTCGCCGGGGCGGATCTCGCGGATGTCCTGCCCCCAGACCTGCACGAGGCCCTTGCCTGACGTGACGATCAGCGTCTGACCCAGGGGATGCGTGTGCCAGGCGGTGCGGGCGCCGGGCTCGAAGGTGACGGTGGCGGCGCGCACCCGGGCGGGATCAGGACCTTCGACGATCGCGTCGAGGCGGACGGTGCCGGTGAAATAGTCGGCGGATGGTCTGGTCGAGGGCCGTGATCCGGCCTGCTTGATGTCCATTGTGATTCTCCTGCGATTGATCCGGTGCGTCAGCGCAAACGTAGGTCAGTGACAGGATGATTTGAAGTGGAGGAAGACCATGCGACGCACCGGTCTCATCATCATCGCCGCGATTCTCGCCATCATCGCCCTGCCGCATCTGGCGAGTGCGCGCGATTTCGCGCTCGAAGATTTCTTTGCCGGGCGCAGCGTGGCCCAGGGAGAGTTCAAGGCGATCAACGGCGTCGACCGCAAGTTTCGCGTGGCGCTGACCGGCCGCTGGAACGGCAGGCAACTGACGCTGCGCGAGGATTTCGTCTATGCCGACGGTCAGCGCGAGCGGAAGACCTGGCGCTTCATCAAGACGGCGCCCGGCCGTTACAGCGGCACCCGCGAGGATGTGGTCGGTCCGGCGGAAGTGACCATCAAGGGCGATGTGGCGCGCTACAGCTATCTCGTCGATATCGCGCCCGGGCCGAAGCAGAATATCGTGCGCTTCCACGATACGATCCGGCGCCAGCCTGATGGGACCCTGCTGAATACCGCCTGGGTCAGCAAATTCGGCTTCCCGGTCGCCACTGTGCGGGTCGTCTTCTCGAAGAAGTGAGACCCTGCCCTATCTCCCTTGCGGTCGCGCGCTTGCCGCCCTTTGCGGCGGCTGCTAGGTGCGATGCAGTTTCATCACGAGGGAGATTTTCCATGAAAGAGCATAGTTTCGGCCGCATGCCGTTTTCGGTCACCAATGTCGGCTTCGGCGCCTGGCAGATCGGTGGCTCCTGGGGTGACGTCAGCGAGGCCGATGGCCGCGCTGCGCTGAACGCGGCGCTCGATGCCGGCATGACCTTCATCGATACGGCCGACGTCTATGGCGACGGCCGTTCCGAGAAGATCGTCGCCGACGTCCTGAAGAGCCGCGGCGGCAAGCGCCCGATGGTCGCCACCAAGGCAGGACGCCGCCTCAACCCGCATGTCGCCGACGGCTACACTAAGGCCAATCTCGAAGGCTTCATCGACCGCAGCCTGAAGAATCTCGAGGTCGACAGCCTCGACCTCGTGCAGCTGCACTGCCCGCCGACGGAAGTGCTCTACCGCGCGGAGGTCTTCGAGGGCCTGAACGAGCTGCAGAAAGCCGGCAAGATCAAGGGCTACGGCGTCAGCGTCGAGAAGGTCGAGGAAGCGCTGAAGGCGATCGAATTCCCGGGCGTCGAGAGCATCCAGATCATCTACAACATCTTCCGCCAGCGCCCGGATCACCTGTTCTTCCAGGAAGCCCGCCGCAAGAACGTCGCGGTGATTGCCCGCGTGCCGCTCGCCAGCGGCCTGCTCTCCGGCAAGATCACCCGCGACACGAAATTCGCGAGCGACGACCACCGCAACTTCAACCGCAACGGCGAAGCCTTCGATGTCGGCGAGACCTTTGCCGGCGTCCCCTTCGAGGTCGGCCTGCAGGCGGTCGAGGAAGTGCGCAAGCTGGTGCCTGCGGGCGCCACGATGGCCGCCTTCGCGCTGCGCTGGATCCTGATGCACGAGGCCGTTACCGTGGTCATCCCGGGCGCCCGCAATGGCGAGCAGGCGAAGGCCAATGCCGAGGCCGCCAGCCTTGCGCCGCTTTCCCAGGACGTGATGGCGGCGACGCGGGAGATCTACGAGCGGCTGATTGCGCCGCATGTGCATCATCGCTGGTAGGATTTGCACGGATTGGATGAGAGACGGCCGGGTTATTGCCCGGCCGTTTCTATTTGCGAGGACCTCTCCTCCTCTCCCCTCATTCCTGTGCTTGTCACAGGAATCCAGCAGACGCGCGTCTGCGCGGCGAGAAGGAGTCCTTTTGGCCCAAAGACTTGGGCCGGCTGGATCTCTGTGACAAGCACAGAGATGAGGGCGTTGAGGGAGATGTGCCGGTTGAGTTTCCATCACCCACATCAGCGTATGGCCCGCCCCAAACAACAAAAAGGCCGGGCTCTCGCCCGGCCTTCCGATTTCATCCAGCTACCGCCAGCTCAGTTCGTGCCGACCAGGTTGACCGGGAAGAACAGGGTCTCGCCGGAGGAGTCGCTGACGCCGTCGTTGTCGGTGACGGCGTAGGGCTTGCCCGAGGCGTCGAAGGCAAAGCCTTCGAGCTTGTCGAGGACGTAGCCGTTGGTTGCCGTCTTCAGCTCATCGAGGAAGTCATGGGCTTCTGCCTTCTTGACGACCGGGAGCTCGCCGCCGAGCTTGGCGGGCTTCAGGTCCGAGATGGCGACCTTGTAGAGCTTCTTCAGCTTGGCAGCATCGCCGACGAGGTTGTCTCGCTCGATGATGTAGACGCTGTCGCCATGGGCGGAGATTTCCGAGAGACCGACCCAGCCGTTTTCAGACTTGTCGAGCGGGTAGCGCACGGCGCCCCATTCCTTGCTCTTCGGGTTGTAGGAGACGAGCTTCACGAAGCCCTTCTCGTCGTCCTTCCATTCGCGCTGTACGGCCATCCACAGCGTTGCGTCGTCGCCGGAGCCGACGATCGTCACGCCTTCGAAGCCGTAGCGGATTTCGTTATCCGTCAGTTCCTTCGGCAGCGCGATCTCTTCCTTGATCTCGCCCTTCGGGTTGACGTGGTAGAGAGCGTGGGGCAGCAACTTTTCGCTATTGCCTTCCGAAGCCAGCCAGAACCAGCCCTTGGCGTCGACGGCGATGCCTTCGATGTCGAGCTTCTGGGCAGCGGCGCCATCGCGCTTGACGGTCATGGCGTCGGTGATGACGGCAGGCGTCTTGGTGGCGTCGATCGTGTAGATCGTCGGCTGATTGCCGAGAACGCTGTCGGACACGGCAAAGAGCTGGCCGGCCTTTTCAGGAACGGCAGCAAGGCCCGAAAGCGCTGCGAAGCCGATCGGATTGCCGTCCTTCTCTGCCGAGACGATCTGCGGATAGGCCTTTTCGCCTTCGCCGCGCTCATAGATCATGACATGCGAGCGCGGGCCGCCGTCTTCGCCGAGATCGGCTTCGTTGGCCGTTGCGAAGAGATTGCGGCTCGGGATGGCGATCGCGCCTTCCGGCGAGACGCCCGACGGCAGGATCTGCAGCAATTCCGGATCCGCGCCGGTGTCCTTGAAGACGCCGACGACCGAAGCGCGCTCTGCGAGCAGGAAGAACAGCTGGTCGTCGCCGAACTTGGCGGCTTCCAGGCCTTCGGGCTCGACGCCCTTCGAGGAAGAGCGGCCTTCCGGATAGTGGCCGAGATGGGCAACGGCGCGCTCGAAGGACGAGCCCGATTCGTAGAGAACCTTGCCGGTCTTGTCGAATATGGTGAAGCCGCGCGAGCCGCCTTCATAATCGCCTTCGTTGGCGACGACGAGACGGTTGTCGTCCAGCCACTTCACGGCGTCGGGCTCGCGAAGAACGCCCTTGGCTTCGCCGGTGAACTTCAGCTGGCCATCCTTCTTGGTGTCGATGCCGGAGAGATCGGTGCTGCCAGCAGTGAAATGCGTCTTCACCGTGCCGGTCTTGCCGTCGATGATGACGATCTCGTTGTTTTCCTGCAGCGTCAGGGCGATTTCGTCCTGGCCGTTGAAGGAGACGAATTCGGGCTCCGGATCTTCAGGCGCGATGCCGGCGAGACCCGTCAGCGTGACGTGCTTGATGGTGCCGCAATCGACGGCGCCGTTCTTGACCTGGAAGAGCACGAGATCGCCAGCCGGCATCTGCGGGATCTTGCCGTCGTTGATGTCTTCGTCACGCTCGTTCTCGATGGCGATCGTGCCGAGCGTCTTGTCCTTGTTGAGAGCGATCGAATCCGGCTGGCCGCCGAGATCGCAGGTATTCTCGATCTTCTTGGTGGCAACATCGACGATGGCCAGGCGGCCCGACGGCTTGACCTTGCTTTCGCTGGTGTTGACGGCGACGAGCGCCTTGCCCGAGGTCGAGGTGACCGACGTCGGCTCACCGTCCATCATCAGCGCGCCGAGGGCCTTCGGCGCCTTGGCGTCGGTGATGTCGACGAAGCCGATCGCGCCGAGCGGGCTGTCGCTATAGATCAGCGTGTTGCCGTCGTCGGTTGCGGTGATGATTTCTGCAGAGGTCGTCGAGAGCTTGTCCTTGCCTTCAGGCAGGTTCGAAGCGACTGGAAACGATGCGATGCGATTGAAAACAGGCTCGGCAACTGCCGGAAAGGCAACAGAAGCAAGGAGCACGGCAGCGAGCGCTGCCTTGCGCGATGAAATAGTCATGAAATCCCCCATGCGTCGAAAAATCGAAACATGGGGGTTTTGAGGGAAGCGGATGACAGGCAGATGACAGTGGGCGCAATTTTGCACCGCTTTGCATCAGGCCGCATTTTTCTCCCGGCGCATCTCGTTGCGCATGATGAAGAGCGAGGCCGTCAGGATCAGTGCGGCGCCGAGCCAGAGATAGCCCGCCGGCGCATAGCCGAAGAACAGCCATCCGGCGAGAACGTTGAGCGGCAGCTTCAGATCGTCGAAGGGCTGGACATAGGCGGCATCGGCGACGGTGTAGGCCAGGGTCAGCAGATATTGCGCGAAGACGGTCAGCAGACCGGCGAAGACGAAGAGCGCCAGGGTCATCCCCTCGGGCACCTCGAAACCGGCCACCCCCGCCAGCACGCCGTTGATCGGCGTCAGCAGCACCAGCAGCCAGACGGTGATGGTCTCCGGCTTCTCGATGCCGGTCAGGCTCTTGGTGATCAGCGACGACGCGCCCCAGAAGAGCGCCGAGATAATCGGAAGGAGTGCCGCCCAGGTGAAGGCGTCCGACCACGGCTGCAGGATGATCATCGCACCGGCAAAGCCGACCGCCGTCGCCACCCAGCGTGCCGGGCCGACGCGCTCGCCGAGAAACAGGCGGGCGCCGAGGATGATGAAGAAGGGCGAGGTCATGACCAGCGCGATCGCCTGCCAGATCGGCACCGAGGCCAGACCGGACACCCAGGCTTCGACCCCGAGGGCGGCGAGCGCCACGCGAACGATATGGCGCTAGGGGTAAGAGGTGCGCATTGCCGAGAGGCCGGCGCGGCGCAGGAAGGGAAGCGAGAAGAGGAGCGCGAAGGCATATTGCCAGAAAGCGGCGGAAGCGGCTGCGAAGCCGAGCTTCATCGTCAGCCATTGGGTGACGACATTGAGAACGGAAAAGGCGATACCCGCCAGTACCATGAAAACGGCACCGGCCATCGCACGCGACGAGGAAAAAGCAAGGGAAGTCTGATTCATGTCTTTCATCCAGAAAGGGACCAACACAAATCAGGACGCATGAGCGCAGGACGGCAGGCGGACAGACCCCTGCCCCGCTCACAGCTTGCGATCATTCTCTTTCATCCGGACTATACCGTCGGCTCCGGAATTGCACCGGATCTGCTGACCCCCGACCTTTGACGGCCGAAGCGCTCGCGGGCTTGGGCTTAGACCCTTTACCGCCGGTGGGGACTTTCACCCCGCCCTGAGAACGGCCGATCCGTAGATCAAAGGCCTGCGCTCCGCAAGGCCACGGAAATGCGAAAAGGGTCCGGCCTTCGCCGAACCCTTCGAAGTCATGCTCTTCTACCGGTAGCCGGTCTCAGAACTCGGACCATTCCTGCTTCACCGCGGCATTGCCGTGCGTGGCATAGACAGGGGCCGGTGCCGCACTGCGCTGCGGGCGGGCCATGGCGGCTGCCGTCTGGCGCAGGGACGCAGCGTTGGTTTCGGCGCGGCTGCCACCGAGCTGGAACTGGCCGATCAGCTGGTTCATGCGATCGGCCTCGGCTGCGAGCGTGGCGCTCGCGGCATTGGTCTCTTCGACCATCGCGGCGTTCTGCTGGGTCACCTGATCCATCTGGTTGACGGCGCTGTTGACTTCGGAAAGGCCGGTCGACTGCTCGCGCGACGACGTGGCGATGGCGTCCATGTGCTGATTGATGGTGACGACCAGCTGTTCGATGGTCTTCAGCGCCTCACCGGTCTCGCGCACCAGCTTGACGCCGCCTTCGACTTCGACCGACGAGTTGCGGATCAGGTCCTTGATCTGCTTTGCGGCCTGGGCGGAACGCTGTGCGAGTTCACGGACTTCCTGGGCGACGACGGCGAAACCCTTACCGGCTTCACCGGCGCGCGCCGCCTCGACACCAGCGTTGAGCGCCAGGAGGTTGGTCTGGAAGGCAATCTCGTCGATGACGCCGATGATGCTGGAGATCTGGTTGGACGACTGTTCGATCCGCTCCATCGCATCGACGGCATTGGCGACAACGGTGCCGGAAGCCGTGGCGCTGCGGTTTGCCTGGATCGCCACCTGGCGGGCCTCGTCGGCGCGCTTGGAGGAGTTCGAGACGTTGACGGTGATCTGATCAAGAGCGGCTGCCGTCTCCTCGAGCGAAGCGGCCTGCTGTTCGGTGCGCTTCGAGAGATCCTCGGCGCCCTGACTGATCTCGCGAGTACCCCCGGTGATCGAGACCGCCGACTGGGCGACGGCGCGGAGCGTGCCGCCGAGCTGCGAGATCGCACCGTTCAGGTCGTGGCGGAGCGCCTCGAAATCAGGGGCGAAGGCATCGTTGAGCTGGAAGTCGAGTTCACCGGCTGCGAGGCGGCGCAGACCGCCGGCAAGACCCGCCGTCGCCTGCTCGAGGCGCTGCTGGGCGGCGGCTTCCGCTTCGGAAGCAAGGCGAGCCCTGTCGGCCTCGGTCTTGGCGCGGGTCATCTCGGCGTCGGCCTGCAGGCGCTGATTGTCGATCGCGGCAAGGCGGAAGATCTCGACGGCATTGGCCATCTGGCCGATCTCGTCCTCCCTGCCCTTGCCCGGAATTTCCGATGCGGTGTCGCCGGCGGCCAGACCGCGCATCGACTTGGTGATGCGGACGATGGGGCTCGCGATGCCCGAAATTCCGAAATAGATCGCGGCGAAGACGATCAGGGCGCTGAGGCCGAGAACGGCGGAGATCAGCGTCAGGGTCGTGGAATACTGGCTGCGGCTTTCGGCGAGACCGGCAGCAGCTGCGTCCTCGTTGAAGGCGACGAGCTTGTCGACATTGTCGGCCAGGATATCGGCGACCGGGCCGAGGTTTGCGTCGAAGGCATTGATCGCGTCCTGCTGCTTGCCGGCCTTCGCCAGCGCGATCATCTTCTGGCCCTCTTCGATATATTTCTGCGAGGAGCTGTCCATCTCCTGATAGATGCCGCGCTCGACATCGGTATCGACGAGGTCCTGATAGGCGAGGACCGTCTTGCGGAGCTTGGCTTCGCGCTCGCCGATCTTCTTTTCCAGCGCCGCCTCGTCGCCCGAGGTGCGGCCCATCGCCAGATCGCCATAGGAGCCGCGCAGCGAATAGCGGGCAAGCTGGATATCCTTGGCCTTGGAAATGCCGGGATGCATGCTGGTCGCGAACAACTCGTTGTTCTTGTTGGAATCGCGCAGCCCGGTGACGGCGATATAGCCGGTGGCTCCGAACATTATGGTGAGAACGGCGAAAATACTGATCATTGCCGTTTTAATATCAGGACGCTTCATCGAAAGACCTCATGAAAAACACGCCGCTACCGGCGCCAAAATCAAGCAACAGAAAAAGGAGAAAGCGGCGTCATGCCGACCGGATACGATCGGAGAGCAATGAAGGACGACCGTTGGGGGCGGATCGTATGGATCAATATTTAATCGAATGTGAACGATGCACGGCAGCTATTGCCAGAGAACTGCGCGCCTTTGCGCGGTGAAGCAAAGCCCTGAAATGCGAAAAGGGTCCGGCTTTCGCCGAACCCTTCGAAACTTTACCTGCCGGTCTCGTTATCCGGCGGCCAAGTTAAACCGGATTAGCCGTTGACGGCATCCTTCAGGCCCTTGCCGGGCGTGAACTTCGGCACGTTGCGAGCCGGAATATCGACTTCAGCGCCGGTGGACGGGTTACGGCCCTTGGTAGCTGCGCGATGAGAAACGGTGAAGCTGCCGAAACCGGCGAGGCGTACGTCGCCCTTCTTCTTCAGTTCGCCCTGGACAACGTCGAAAACAGCGTCGACAGCAGAAGCGGCATCAGCCTTGGTGAGGCCAGCCTTTTCGGCAACTGCGGACACGAGTTCATTCTTGTTCATGTTTCCACCCCTTTCAATGGTTTGAAACGACTCAAATCTGTAAGCCAGGCACAGAATAGGTTTCATCAGGCCCGCCGCAACCCAAAAGCCCTGCAAATCAAGGAAAAGCAAGCACCTCCGGCAGGTTTTCACAAAAAAGGCTGGCGATTTACGCCAGCCTTTTTCAGGATTTGCAGCAATTTGACATAAATGCGGCGGATATCGCTCAGTGAGCGATGCCGGCACCCGTGTCATCAAGGCCTTCGACCGTTGCGATGACCGGCGTTTCAACCGTTCCATCCCATTCGATCGGCTCCGGTCTGCGGATCAGAGCATGCTTGATCACCTCGCCCATGCGGGATACCGGGATGATCTCCATGTTGTTCTTCACGTTATCCGGAATCTCCGCCAGATCCTTGGCGTTCTCTTCCGGGATCAGCACCTTCTTGATGCCGCCGCGAAGCGCTGCAAGCAGCTTTTCCTTCAGACCACCGATCGGCAGGACGCGGCCGCGCAGGGTGATTTCACCCGTCATCGCCACGTTCTTGTCGACCGGAATACCAGTCATGATCGAGACGATCGCGGTTGCCATGGCCACGCCAGCGGACGGACCATCCTTCGGCGTTGCGCCTTCCGGCACGTGGACGTGGATGTCGGACTTGTCGAAGCGCGGAGGCTCGATACCGAAATCGACGGCGCGCGAGCGAACGTAGGATGCAGCAGCCGAGATCGACTCCTTCATCACGTCCTTCAGATTGCCGGTGACCGTCATGCGGCCCTTGCCCGGCATCATCACGCCTTCGATCGTCAGCAGCTCGCCGCCGACTTCCGTCCATGCGAGACCGGTGACAACGCCGACCTGATCCTCACGCTCGGCTTCGCCGTGGCGGAAGCGCGGAACGCCCAGATAGGTGTCGATGTTCTCGGCCGTGACATGAACCGACTTGGTCTTGCCCTTGATGATCTCGGTGACCGCCTTGCGGGCGAGCTTCATCAGCTCGCGCTCGAAGGAACGGACACCGGCTTCGCGGGTGTACTGCTGGCTGATCGCCATCAGGGCATCGTCGCTGACCGAGAACTCGTTCGGCTGCAGCGCATGTTCCTTGATGGCCTTCGGCAGCAGGTGCCGCTTGGCGATCTCGCGCTTTTCATCTTCGGTGTAGCCGGCGATACGGATGACTTCCATGCGGTCCATCAGCGGAGCCGGAATGTTCAGCGTATTCGCCGTCGTGATGAACATGACGTCGGACAGGTCGTATTCGACTTCCAGGTAGTGGTCCATGAAGGTCGAGTTCTGCGCCGGGTCCAGCACTTCGAGCAGAGCCGAAGACGGATCGCCGCGGAAGTCCTGGCCCATCTTGTCGATTTCGTCGAGCAGGAAGAGCGGGTTGGACTTCTTCGCCTTCTTCATCGACTGGATGACCTTGCCGGGCATCGAGCCGATATAGGTGCGGCGGTGACCGCGGATTTCAGCTTCGTCACGAACGCCGCCGAGAGCCATGCGGACATACTCGCGGCCGGTCGCCTTGGCGATCGACTGGGCGAGCGAGGTCTTGCCGACGCCCGGAGGGCCAACGAGGCACAGGATCGGGCCCTTGATCTTGGTCGAACGGGCCTGGACGGCCAGATACTCGACGATGCGTTCCTTGACCTTCTCCAGACCGAAGTGATCGGCCTCGAGAATCTTCTCGGCATTGTTGAGATCGCTCTTGATCTTGGACTTCTTGCCCCACGGAATACCGAGCAGCCAGTCCAGATAGTTGCGCACGACGGTGGCTTCAGCCGACATCGGGCTCATCTGGCGCAGCTTCTTCAGCTCCGCATCGGCCTTTTCACGGGCTTCCTTGGATAGCTTCGTCTTGGAGATGCGCTCTTCCAGTTCGGCCATCTCGTCGCGGCCTTCCTCGCCGTCGCCGAGCTCCTTCTGGATCGCCTTCATCTGCTCATTCAGGTAGTATTCGCGCTGGGTCTTCTCCATCTGGCGCTTGACGCGCGAGCGGATGCGCTTTTCGACCTGCAGAACCGAGATCTCGCCTTCCATGAAGCCGAGCGCCTTTTCGAGACGAGCCTTGACGCTGGTGGTTTCCAGCATTTCCTGCTTCTCGGTGATCTTGATCGACAGATGCGATGCGACCGTATCGGCGAGCTTCGAGTAGTCGTCGATCTGGCTGGCAGCGCCGACAACTTCCGGAGAGATCTTCTTGTTGAGCTTCACGTAGCTCTCGAATTCCGAGACGACGGAGCGCGACAGCGCTTCCAGCTCGACCGGATCGTCATGCGGCTCTTCGAGCACATGGCCGAGGGCTTCGTAGAAATCTTCACGGCTGGTGTAGGCGTCGATCTCGGCGCGGGCGCGGCCTTCGACCAGGACCTTCACGGTGCCGTCGGGCAGCTTCAGCAGCTGCAGGACGTTGGCCACGGTGCCGACATTGTGGATCGCGGACGGATCCGGATCGTCATCGCTGGCGTTGATCTGGGTAACGAGCATGATCTGCTTGTCGGAACCCATGACTTCTTCAAGCGCACGGATCGACTTTTCGCGGCCGACGAACAGCGGCACGATCATGTGAGGGAAGACTACGATGTCGCGCAGGGGCAAAACAGGATAGGCAACACTGCTCGCTACAGACGTTTTCTTCGTCATTTCTTATTCCTTTCCGTCGTCCCGTTTCCGGGCTCTCTGGCGCGGCCGCTTGGGACCCGGCCGGCACTCTCACTTGCCTATACAAGTGGAGGTTCTTCTTACGCTTTTCAAGCCACGCTAACGCCCGCGCTCCCTGCTTGTGACAGACTTATTACAATGGAACGCCAACACTATGACGCGCGTAACTGTAGTGGCGCTTACCAATTCCGGACCGGCTAAAACACAAGGCCGGAAAACACGCTACGGAATCATTCCATCATTGCCAAGGACGCGGCTTTCCGCAACGTCAGGAACAGCGTTTTCAAGCTTCTTCTGCAACAATTAACAGGCCCGGTCCCGGTTCTCAAAATAGAAAGGGGCCTGCCGACGGCAAGCCCCTAAATCTAACCATGCTGTCTACGACTATCAGGCAGAGGCGTTGGCCTTCTCATCCTGACGGTCAGCGTAGATGTAGAGCGGACGGGCAGAGCCGCGGGCGACCTCTTCCGAGATGACCACTTCGCGGACACCTTCCAGAGCCGGCAGTTCGAACATCGTGTCGAGCAGGATCTTTTCCATGATCGAGCGAAGGCCGCGGGCGCCGGTCTTGCGGACAATCGCCTTGCGGGCGATTTCGCGAAGAGCGTCCTCGTGGAAGGTCAGCTCCACGTCTTCCATCTCGAACAGGCGCTGATACTGCTTGCTGAGCGCGTTCTTCGGCTCGGACAGGATCTGGATCAGTGCGTCCTCGTCAAGATCTTCCAGCGTCGCCAGAACCGGCAGACGGCCGATGAATTCCGGGATGAGGCCGAACTTGACCAGATCTTCCGGCTCAAGCTCGCGCAGGACTTCGCCGACGCGACGGTCATCAGGAGCCTTGACGGTCGCGCCGAAGCCGATCGAGGTTTTCTCGCCACGGGCGGAGATGATCTTGTCGAGGCCTGCGAAAGCGCCGCCGCAGATGAACAGGATGTTCGTCGTATCGACCTGCAGGAATTCCTGCTGCGGATGCTTGCGGCCGCCCTGCGGCGGTACCGAGGCAACCGTGCCTTCCATGATCTTCAGCAGTGCCTGTTGCACGCCCTCGCCCGACACGTCGCGGGTGATGGACGGGTTGTCGGACTTGCGGGAGATCTTGTCCACTTCGTCGATATAGACGATGCCGCGCTGGGCGCGCTCGACATTGTAGTCGGCAGCCTGCAGCAGCTTCAGGATGATGTTTTCAACGTCTTCACCGACATAGCCGGCTTCCGTCAGCGTCGTCGCATCGGCCATCGTGAAGGGAACGTCGATGATGCGGGCGAGCGTCTGGGCAAGATAGGTCTTGCCGCAGCCGGTCGGGCCGACCAGCATGATGTTCGACTTCGCCAGCTCGATTTCGCCGTTCTTGGTCGCATGCGCGAGGCGCTTGTAATGGTTGTGAACGGCAACCGACAGGATCTTCTTCGCCTGACGCTGGCCGATGACGTATTCGTCGAGAACCTTGATGATGTCCTGGGGCGTGGGAACGCCGTCACGGGACTTGACCATCGAGGACTTGTTCTCTTCGCGAATGATGTCCATGCACAGTTCGACGCATTCATCGCAGATGAAAACCGTCGGTCCGGCAATCAGCTTCCGGACTTCGTGCTGGCTCTTTCCGCAGAAGGAGCAGTACAGGGTGTTTTTAGAGTCGCCGCCGTTGCTGCCGCTGACCTTGCTCATATCACTTTCCTTCCAGCACGCCGCATTTCAAGGTGAAATCGCGGTCCACTCAATGGCCCGCCAGCCCGCTCCGCCACCGGAGCGTCAGCCGGCCAAGCTTTAAAGGGGTAAGAACCGGAACCTAACCCAACACGCTCAAGTTCCGGCGGCAACGAATTCCCCTTCGAATGCCGAATGCTATGTCATAAAAATTCAACATAGCATTAATACTTATTCTTAGCGTGTTCGCTCCGCGATTAAACCCCTTGTTCAATCACAATTGGGATAGAACTGTGGCAGCGAAAACACCATCCCAATTATTCACTAGGCCGCATCGCCTTCCATCTCGCTGCGCGAGGTCAGGACCTTGTCGACGACACCCCAGTCACGGGCTTCGTCGGCAGTCATGAAATGGTCACGGTCGAGGGTCTTTTCAACTTCGTCATAGGTGCGGCCGGTATGCTTGACGTATACCTCGTTCAGGCGACGCTTCATCTTCAGGATGTCGCGGGCATGACGCTCGATATCCGATGCCTGGCCCTGGAAGCCGCCGGACGGCTGGTGAACCATGATGCGGGAGTTCGGCGTTGCGAAGCGCATGTCCTTGTCGCCGGCGCAGAGCAGCAGCGAGCCCATGGAAGCGGCCTGACCGATGCAAAGCGTCGAGACGGCAGGCTTGATGAACTGCATCGTGTCGTAGATCGCCATGCCGGCGGTGACGACGCCACCCGGCGAATTGATGTAAAGCGCGATTTCCTTCTTCGGGTTTTCAGCCTCGAGGAAGAGAAGCTGGGCGCAGACGAGCGTCGCCATGTGGTCCTCGACAGGGCCCGTCAGGAAGATGATGCGTTCCTTGAGCAGGCGGGAATAGATGTCGTAGGAGCGTTCACCGCGATTGGTCTGTTCTACAACCATCGGCACGAGGGCCATAGCGGTATCGACTGGATTTCTCATGTGCGTCCTTTGTCAACGTCTTGCCGGCAGGGCCGGGAATCAAAGAAAATGCCTTACCCCTACATAGAGTGTCCCTGCCCTCTACTTCAAGACACGCATAAGGATAACGTTAAGAAGCAAGCGGGCGGTGGATAAGGCGTTCCCCTGCGATGTAGCTCCTATCTCCGAATTGCCTCTTAACGGCGAGAGACTGTCGGCCGCCAGCACAGCTTTTCTCGGCGACAGGATGAAGCAAAGCTTAATCCATCGGCAGGTGCTTTCGGACGTTCACGCTTTGGAAACGCTAACCGAGAATATCGCCGGCAGGCCCGCATCGAATTAATCAACTGGCGAGCTTTGGCGAATGACTATGCCCCGGATTTTGATGGGGTATTGCCGTGTTTAATATTGCTACAGGATTGGCGATCTGGTGCTCGGAAGCGATGACGCTCGCGTTGCTGCTGTTCATGGCCTGGCGCCACAACACGCGCAATCGTGCCTATCTCATCTGGGCGCTCGGCTTCCTGTTGAACGGCGCGGGTTTTGCCATGGTGGCGCTGCGCGGACAAATCCCCAACATTCTGTCGATCGAAGCCGGAAATGCCGTGGCACTTGCCGGCCAGAGCGCCTGGGTCGCCGGTTTCATGGTGCTCGACCGCCGCAAGATCGAGTGGTGGGCGCTGCTGCCGCCGGCCGTTTGGCTCGCCGGCGTGTTCCTGCCCTGGGTCGCATCCGACTACGGCAACCGCGTCATTCTCTATAACCTCGCCTCGGCAACGGGCGCGACCGGCCTTGCCATGGCGGTTGCCACAGGCAATGTCAGGGGCGAGCGCACGCGCAGCAAGCTTGCCGCGATCTTTGTCGTCCAGGGCGTCCTCTGCTTCTCCGTGGCGCTGATGATGGCGCTGACCTTGCCAACCGACGCGCAAGCGACCAATTACGGCGGTGCGGCGGCCATGGCGAGCGCCTTCCTGCTGACGATCGCCTTTGCACTCACCTGCCGCATGATCATGGAACGCTCTGAAAGGCATTTGCGCGTGTTGAGCCTCACGGATTCACTGACCGGCGTCTGGAACCGCCGCGGCCTCTTTGCCCGCTTCGATGCCATCCAGGAAAAGGCATTCGACGAGAAGCGCCAGGTCGCCGTCCTGCTGTTCGACCTCGACCATTTCAAGCGGGTCAACGACCGCTTCGGCCATCAGGCGGGCGACGCCGTACTCTCCGCCTTTGCACTGACGGCGCGCCAGTTCGTGCCGCACAATGTCTTCGGCCGCATGGGCGGCGAGGAATTCGCGGCCTTCGCGACCGTTGCCGACCAGACCGAAGCGGAAGCGCTGGCGGAATCGATCCGCGCCGAATTCTGCCGCCTGCCGATCGCCACCGGCGAGGCGATCGTGCCCGCAACCGTCAGCATCGGCGTTGCCATTTCTTCGGCAATCGAAGCCAATGTCGACAAGATGATCTCCGCCGCCGACCGGGCGCTCTATGCCGCCAAGGGCGCCGGGCGCAATTGCAGCGTCATCTTCGGCGAACAGGAAACCGCAGCCCCTGCCCCGGCGCAGATGGACCAGAATGCCGGCGAACTCGTTCCGACCGTCGACGATCAGGTCGAGGCGCTGCGCCGCATGGGATCGCTTTCCCGCGCCGGTTGATGCGCGAGCTTCCCTCACGTCTTTTCGAGGCTTGGCAAATCCGCTAAGCCTCGAAGCATGATGATAGCACCCTTCCTTTCGATCGATTCCGATACCCGCCGCGTCTCTCTCGACAGCAGCGATCCTGCGTTCTACGGCAACCCGAACGCCGTCTATTCGGCGCTCCACCAGCATTGCCCGACTTTCTACTGGGAACAGCAGAAGCAGTGGTTCTTCACCGGTTACGACCATGTGAACAGCCTGCTGCGCGACCGCCGTTTCGGCCGCCAGATCCTGCATATCGCGACCCGCGAGGAGCTCGGCCTGCCGGAGCCCGACCAGCATGTGGCTAATTTCGATCTGGCGGAGCGCTATTCGCTACTCGAACTCGAGCCGCCGGAGCACACGCGGCTGCGCACGCTCGTCAACCGTGCCTTCGTTTCCCGCCATGTCGAGCGGATGAAGCCGGAGCTGGAAGAGCTCGCCAACCGGCTGATCGACGACTTCCAGGACAAGGGCGAAGTCGAGCTGCTCTCGGCCTTCGCCGACATCATCCCGGTGACGATGATCGCCCGGATGATCGGCATACCCGAGGAGATGGGTCCGCAGCTTCTCGACTGGTCGCACGCCTATATCCGCATGTATCTCTTCGGCCGCACCCGCGAAGACGAGGACGGCGCCGAGAAGGCCGCCAAGGAATTTTCCGATTACGTGAAGACGGTGATCGCCGAGCGCCGCGCCAATCCGCGCGACGATCTGCTCAGCCACATGATCCATACGGAGCATAAGGGTCAGTTCCTCACCGAGGACGAGCTGATCTCGACGACCATAGTGCTGCTCAATGCCGGTCACGAGGCGACCGTTCACCAGATCGGCAACTCGGTGCGGGTCATCCTCGATAATGGCTGCGATCCCGCCCTGCTCTTCAAGGACGAGCCGACGACGGAGCGGACCGTCGAGGAAACGCTGCGCATCTGCGCGCCCGTTCACATCTTCCAGCGCTGGGCGCTCGAGCCCGTCGAAATCGACGGCATCTCCTTCAAGCGCGGCGACAAGGTGAGCCTCATCCTGGCGGCCGCCAATCTCGACCCGGCCAAGTTCACCGATCCCCTCACCTTCAAGCCGGATCGCAACGAAGCCCCCAACCTCTCCTTCGGCGCCGGCATCCATTTCTGCATCGGCGCACCGCTGGCGCGTCTCGAGCTCAACATCGTCCTGCCGATCCTCTTCAAGCGCCTGCCGGGTCTCCGGATGGCGAAGGTGCCGGAGGTCAAGGACGTCTATCACTTCCACGGGCTGGAGCGCCTCGATCTGGCTTGGTGAGCTCAGCGCTTATCCGCAATCTCGCCAAATCCGCCTATTTCGCGCAGGAGCTTGCGGTAGATGGCGCTCGGGTAGTCGGCGGCTGAGCGGACCGGCATGGCGAAGGCGCCCGGACCGCCGATGACCTCGCGGTGGAAATAGGAGAACAGGGCTTCCGGCGAGAGCGGCGGCTCGTCATCGTCGTGCTCGCCGCGGGCGCTGATGACGAGAGCGTTGATGGTCATGCCGCCGGCGATCAGTTCTCTGCGCACCGGCTCGACATCGCGGCCGATGCTGTTGACGCCGTCGCTGGAGATGTTGACGACGAGGCGTTCGGGCGCGTAGCCGCTCTGGCGTAGAAGCGACGCCGAATAGGAGAGCGCCTCGCTGATCGAGGTGCCGCGGCGCAGTTTCGTCGGGGAATTCTCCGCAAGCCGCAGCGAGAACATCCAGCAATCGGCCTCGTCCTTCAGCAGCGTCCAGGGGATGACCATGCGCTGGCCGTGGTCGCCACCCCATTCGAAATAGGCAACGGCGATGCGGCCATATTTCCCGCGGCCGATCGCGTCGATGATCTCGGGCTGGCGGAAGGCGGCGACGAAGCCCTCCTGCTGCATCGCCTTTTCGCGCGGATCCATCGACGTCGAGACGTCGGCGGCGATCACTAGCGCCAGATCGATCCTTTCGCTGGCAGCGGCGTCCGATGTCATGCAGAGCGAAAGCAGAACTCCTGCGACGGCTCCGTGCAGAAGCCATCGGCGCATCATTGTCCGAACCATGGTGCCCCCCCGCGCGGCATGCCGCTAGCGATGCAGCCGTCTTATCGAAAGCACCATCGGCTGTACATTAGCACATTGGGATACACCTGTATGGATATAGCCGAGCGGTTGCGGCGTCAGCCGTAACGACCGGTGATATAGTCCTCGGTGCGCTTGTTCTTCGGTGCCTGGAATATCTGCGAGGTCGGGCCGTATTCGACGAGCTCGCCGAGATACATGAAGGCTGTGTTGTCGGAGATGCGGCTCGCCTGCTGCATGTTGTGCGTGACGATGACGATGGTGAAATCGGTCTTCAGCTGCGAGACGAGCTCTTCCACCTTTGCGGTCGAGATCGGGTCGAGCGCCGAGGTCGGTTCGTCGAGCAGCAGCACTTCGGGGCGAAGGGCTACGGCGCGGGCGATGCAGAGGCGCTGCTGCTGGCCACCGGAAAGGCCGAGGCCGCTGCCCTTCAGCTTGTCCTTCACTTCGTCCCAGAGTGCAGCCTGGCGCAGCGCCTGCTCGACACGGACGTCCATGTCGGCCCTGCCGAGGCGTTCGTGGTGGCGGATGCCGTATGCGATGTTGTCGTAGATCGACATCGGGAACGGCACCGGCTTCTGGAACACCATGCCGACGCGGGCGCGCAGCTCGTTCATCGAATAGCGCGGGTCGAGGATGTTCTGACCGTCGAGCTTGACCGTGCCGGTGGCGCGCATCTTCGGATAGAGCATGTAGATGCGGTTGAGAATGCGCAGCAGCGTGGACTTGCCGCAGCCGGAGGGACCGATCAGCGCCGAGACCTGACGTTCTGGGAAATTGAGGCTGACGCTGCGGATGGCATGGGCGTCGCCGTAGTAGAAGTTGACGTCTTCAAGGGTGAGCTTGTCGTTAGCCATCGGCGTCGCGGTCCTGCGGGTGTCTAATGTGGAGGAAGATTGCAGCATCATTTGCCACCTTTGCGGTTCAGAACGGCGCGGGAGCCCACGCTGAGCAGCAGCACGATTGCGGTCATGACGAAGGCGCCGGCCCAGGCGAGCACATGCCATTCGTCGTAAGGGCTCATGGCGTATTGGAAGATGACGACCGGGATGTTGGCCATCGGCTCAGACATGTCCGTGCTCCAATACTGGTTGTTGAGCGCGGTGAAGAGCAGCGGCGCCGTTTCGCCGGAGATGCGGGCGACGGCGAGCAGGATGCCGGTGAGAATACCGGCGGACGCTGCGCGATAGAGCACGGCGACAGTGACCTTCCAGCGCGGAATGCCGAGCGAGAGTGCCGCCTCGCGCATGACGTCTGGCACCAGCCGCAGCATCTCGTCGGTGGTGCGCACGACCACCGGTAGGAAGATGAAGGCGAGCGCGATGCCGCCGGCATATCCCGAGAAATGGCCGGTCTGGCGCACGACGAGCTCGTAGACGAAGAGACCGATGATGATCGACGGTGCCGAGAGCAGGATGTCGTTCATGAAGCGGATGATATCGCCGATCTTCTTGCCGCGGCTGAATTCGGCGAGATATGTGCCGGCCAGCACGCCGACCGGCGTACCGATGATGACGGCGAGAACCACCATCATCAGGCTGCCCATGAAGGCATTGGCAAGACCGCCGTCTTCGCCCGGCGGCGGGGTCATTTCGGTGATGAGCTTCGGGCTCAGCGCCGAAAGGCCGTTGATCAGCGTCGTCCAGAGGATCCAGATCAGGAAGATCAGGCCGAGGCCGGTCGCGGCGACGCAAAGCGTCAGCGCGATGGCGCTCTTGATCTGGCGGCTGCGGTAGAGGGTGGAGGAAACGCTCATGTTACTCGCCTCTCTGCTTTGCCATGCGCAGCAGCATCAGCTTTGCGGCGGCAAGGACGATGAAGGTGACGACAAAGAGAATGAAGCCAAGCGCAATCAGCGACGAGAGATAGATGTCGGTATCGGCTTCGGTGAATTCGTTGGCGATGGCGGCGGCGATCGAGTTGCCCGGCTCCATCAGCGATATCGCGATATTATGCGTGTTGCCGAGCACGAAGGTGACGGCCATGGTTTCGCCGAGCGCGCGGCCGAGGCCGAGGAAGATGCCACCGACGACGGCGGTGCGGGTATGCGGAATGACGATATCGCGCACCACTTCCCAGCGGGTCGAACCCAGCGCATAGGCCGATTCCTTCAGCTGCGCGGGGACGACGAGGAAGACGTCGCGCATGACCGAGGAGATGTAGGGGATAATCATGATCGCCAGCACGATGCCCGATGTCAGCATACCGATGCCCATCGGGGCGCCGGAGAACAGCAGACCGATGCCGGGGATCGGCCCCAGCCAGTCGATCAGCGCTGGCTGGACGTAATCGGACATGAAGGGGGCGAAGGTGAAGAGGCCCCACATGCCGTAGATGATCGAGGGAATGCCGGCGAGCAGCTCGATGGCGCCGCCGATCGGTCCGCGCAGCCAGCGTGGCGCGACTTCGGTGACGAAGACAGCAATGCCGAGGCTGATAGGAACGCCGATCAGCATCGCGAGAGCTGAGGTGACCAGCGTGCCGTAGATCGGCACGAGACCAGCAAAGTGCTGGGCGACGGGATCCCATTCGGTGCCGGTGATGAAACCGAAGCCGAAGGTGCGGAAGGCCAGAAGCCCGCCCCATGCCATGGAAATTGCAGCGGCCAGAAGGGCTGCGAGGACGAACAGGCCGCAGCCCATCACGATCCAGAAGAAAATGCGGTCGCCGGTGGCGCCATCGCGGCGCTTCACCTCCGGCCCGACGGCCGGCAGCGATGCCAGTGCTTCGCTCATATCTATACTCGACTTGCTTTTGAGGGGGCTTCAAAGCAATCGGGGCAGAGAGAAACGCTCCCTGCCCCGGCATTCACGGAGGCCTTAGCCCTTGAAGGACGCGGTCCAGTAGTCTTCGATCTGCTTGACCAGGCTGGCCGGCAGCGGAACGTAGTCGAGGGAAGAGGCTTCCTTTTGACCGTTCTCAAGCGCCCACTTGAAGAAGGCGAAGGCGGCCTTGGAGCGCTCGGCGTCCTTCGGCTGCTTGTACATGATCGCCCAGGTGGTTGCGGTGATCGGCCAGGCCTTTTCGCCCGGAGCGTTGGTCATGATCAGGTAGAAGTCCTGAGCCTTGCCCCATTCGGCGCTGGCAGCAGCAGCCGAGAAGCTGTCTGCATTCGGCTTCGGATACTGGCCGGCAGCGTTCTCGACGAGAACGTAGGGCAGCTTGTTCTGGAGGGCGTAGGCGTATTCGACGTAACCGATCGAATCCTTGACGCGGGTGACGTAAGCAGCAACGCCTTCGTTGCCCTTACCGCCGATACCGACTGGCCAGTTGACGGCGGTGCCTTCACCGACCTTGGACTTCCAGTCCGGATTGACCTTGGAGAAGAAGTTCGTCCAGTTGAACGAGGTGCCCGAGCCGTCCGAACGGTGAACGACGGCGATCTGGCTGTCGGGCAGCTTGAGGCCCGGGTTCAGGTCGGCGATGGCCTTGTCATTCCACTTGGTGACGTTGCCGAGGTAGATGTCGGCGAGAACCTTGCCCGAGAGCTTGAGTTCGCCGGACTTGATGCCCTTGACGTTGATGACGGGAACGATGCCGCCGACGACGACCGGGAACTGGCCGAAGCCACCGGCCGAAAGGTCTTCAGGCTTCATCGGAGCGTCGGACGCGCCGAAGTCGACCGTAGCAGCCTTGATCTGGGCGATACCGCCGCCCGAGCCGATCGACTGGTAGTTCAGCTTGTCGCCGGTCTGCTTGTTGTAGTCAGCAGACCACTTGGACAGAACCGGATAGACGAAGGTCGAACCAGCGCCGGTAATGTCGGCGGCGGAAGCGGAGACTGCGAAAGCCGCAGCCAGGCCGGCGCCGAGGCAGGCCGAAAGAAGTTTCTTGGTGAGCATTATGGTCTCTTCCCTGAATGGAACGAACAATCGACGAGACCGGCGCCATGGAGGGGGTATCCATTGGCAAGGGCGCTGAAATTTCCCGTCGCAAAGGCGGGCTAGGCGCTGCACATTACAGTTTGATGACAGTTCTGCGACAGTTCGGAGTCAGCCTGTCAGGACACACACGGCGTGCAAAGATGTTCGATCACTAAATCAAGGATTTAGCCGTTAAAGCCATGTAAACATTACAAAAAGTTAATGTCCGGCTGCGTTGGTTTGACGCAGCCGGACATATCGGATGCCGTCAGGCGACGCCGTAGCGGGCTGCCGGCTTGTCATGAGAGAGGTTCGGAGCAAGTGCTGCGCGCGCCGCGTCAAAGGCATTCCAGTCAGCAGCATCGGGCAGTGACGGGATGGTGACGAGCTCACCCCGGTCGAAGCCGGCAAGCGATGCCTCGACCATATCGCCGGCATCCATCACCATCGACGGCGGCAGCTGCTCAAGCGAGCGGCCGCTGCGCTCGAAGATTTCGGTGCGCGTCAAACCGGGCAGAACGGCCTGCACCTTGACGCCCTTGCCCGCAACCTCGGCATTGATCGCCTGCGTCAGATTGAGAACGAAGGCCTTGGTGCCGCTGTAGACGCCGTTGAAGCGCTCGGCGAGCAAGGCCACGACCGATGCGATGTTGATGATGCCGCCCCTGCCCCGCGCCGCGAAGGTCTGGGCTGCAGCAATGCCGAGACGGTTCACGGCGACGACATTGAGCTCGATCATCGTCTCAAGATAGTCGATGTCATCTTCGAGCAGCGTTCCCCGTGCGCCGATCCCGGCATTGTTGACCAGGAGAGTGATCGACGCATCCTCGCACAACCGCTTCTCGACCTTGCGGACATCGTCGCGGCTGGTCAGGTCGGCAGCAAGCACTTCGGCCTCGACCCCATGCTCCGCCTTCAGCTTCCCGGCAAGCGCGGAGAGCCGGCCGGCATCGCGGGCGACGAGCAGCAGATCATAGCCGCGCTTGGCGAGGCGATCGGCATAGGTGGCGCCGATGCCAGAAGACGCTCCCGTGATGAGAGCGGTACCGAGAGAAGAGCGGGACATGAGGCAATCCTTTCCATCATTGGATTTAGTGGTATATGCCACTATATTGAGACGAGACGGATTATCCGCAAGAGCAGCCGCGAGATTTTTTAACGCCGATGTTGACGGCAGAGGGCCGAAGCGCGGATACCGGCGCAAGGAGAATGGCGATGAGTGATCAGAACACGCGTTTCGAGAGCTGGCAGGTCTGCAGCAACAGCGCGATCCGCCGTGCCACACGCCAGCTCGGTCAGCTCTTCGACGAGGTGCTGGCGCCGAGCGGCCTGAAGGGTACGCAGCATACGCTGCTGACGCAAATCCATATGAGCGGCAATCCCTCGCTGAAATTCCTGGCCGACAGCATGGTCATGGACCTTTCGGCGCTCGGCCATACACTGAAGCCGCTGATCCGCGACGGCCTGGTGGAGCTCGTGCCCGACACGAAGGACCGGCGCGTCAAGCGCGTGATGCTGACCGCTTCTGGCCTCGCAAAATGGGAAGAAGCCCACCGCCTCTGGCAGGACGCCCGTCAGCGCTTCGACCAGAACTTCGGCCCCGAAGCTGCCCAGGAACTGCGCAACGCCCTCAATCTGATCTCGTCCGATACTTTCGCGGACAATTTCCGACAGTGAGGGTTAGAGCCAGGTGTAGCCGCCCCGGCTCTGGGGGCTGCAAGTGATCTCCGGACGGGAGGATGTGTCCGGACTGTTGAAGCGGCTTTCCCCCTTGAAGGTCCAGCTGCCATAGGACCAGTTGAGGACCCTGCGCCCCTCGGGATCATCGATGACCAGAATGGCATGATTGCGAAGATATAGCGCTCCCCCACCATGCTGCGTTACCGGCTGTTCGCGCAATGTCAGTATCGACAGGTCAAGAGTATTGCGGACAGGCTCCCCGCCGGACTGAATGCAGTAAGGACGGCCTGCGGCAATTTCGACCGCTGACCGGTGCACTGCGGCTGCGGTGCCCGCGGTAACGAGGCCGATCGTCACGAAAGCCAGAAAGCCGACGGCGCAGATCCGTTTGAGAAACGCATCCGGCCACGCGAGCCTTCGATAAGCGGCAGCGCAGGCCAGCGCTATCGCGGCAACCATAGTGATGGCGATCATACCTGACATGCGCGCCAGCAGGCCGAACCAGATCAGGAATATCGCCGGCAAAATCGCAGCAAAGAGAATGGCCGCCAGCCAATCGCTTGCATTGGAATACCGCGTGAGCGCGGCCTCGCCTGCAGAGTAAGCAGACCTCACGGAACCGGACCGGGTTTTGCGGGCGGCGACAGCACGGACAGCGAGCGGAACGGAAAAGACCAGCAGCGATGCGGATGTCAGAACAATCGCCAACGCGACATCGAGGCCCATCCGGTCATCGAAACGCGAGGCTGTCCAGACCCGGTAGTTCACGCAGGCAAGAACGACAGCCAGCAGCCAGAAGACCTTCTCCCAATGGCGATCGAGGCGTAGGGCGAGCCATACCAGCGCCGCCAGAGGCACGGCTGCGACGATCAGGGAGAAGGCAAAAACCGCAATCATCCGCAACCACGCCTACAGCCGGATCACGTAATCCTTGCGAGTCGTTTCAATCACTTCCCAGGTTCCCTTGAAGCCGGGTCTGAGGATCATACGGTCACCGGCCTTGAGGTGAACGGCGGCGCCGCCGTCTTCGGTAACGATCGAGTGGCCGGAGAGGACGTTGAAATATTCCCATTCGTCGTAGGAAATGCGCCACTTGCCGGGTGTCGCCTCCCAGATGCCGGCGTAGAGGCCGCCCTCCGCTTCCTCGAAATTCCAGGTGCGAAACTGCGGATCGCCGGAGAGGATGCGGTCCGCCTCGGGAGCACCGGCCTCCGGCTCGACGGCGTCGATATCGAAAACGAACTGGTTCGGCATAGGGTCTCCTAGCGAGCGGATGTGAGGAGCTTCATGCCGAAGCCCATGAAGATGACGCCGGCCATGGCATCGATGACCCGGCGGCCGCGGGCATAGGCACCGGCAACGGCCGGATTGCGCAGGATCGTCAGCACCAGCGTGTACCAAAGCGACGAGACTAGGACCATGGTGGCGACGGCGAGCGCGCCATGCATCCAGGAATGATCGGCCGGCAACGTCGCGGCGAAGAGACTGGCGACGAAGAAGGCGGATTTCGGATTGGCGAGATTGGTGGCGAGGCCGGACCAGAAAGCCTGCTTCGGGCTGATTGCGGGGCGCAGCACGGGTTCGCCCGGCAGCGCGCCGTGCCGGTAGGTGCGCCAGAGCAGCTTGGCGCCGAGCCAGAGAAGATAGGCGCCACCGGCGATCTTCAGGAAGAGATAGGCGAAGGGGGCGGCCGCAAATAGCGCGCTGATGCCGAGCCAGCCCGCCAGTCCCCAGCAGAATGTGCCGAGAATGACGCCCGCGATCACCGCGACCGCAGAGCGCGCAGAGCCTTCGAGCGCCGTGCGCACCACGAGGAAGAAATTCGGGCCGGGCGTGATGGCGGCAACGGCCCAGATGGCGGCAACGGAGAGAAGAAACATGGGGCTGCGGACTCGCGAGAATGGATTTCGAGCGCGAGTTTAGAGGCTTTGCATCCGGCGGCCAAGGCCGTGGGCGGCGCTATTCCAGCCCGACGCGCTTTGCTCCATCTCGAAAGGGTGCCTGATCGGCCGGGGCCAGATGGAAGGCGATGAAGAAATCGTCCATGCGATAGCCTGGATATCGCAGGTTCAGCGCCGCGACATGCGCCCGCCCCTCATCGAGCCGGCCGACGATCGCAAGGCAGAGCGCCGCAATCGCCATGATATGGGCATGCGCATTCGGGCGGGCCGCCGCCCTCGCCGCCCAGTCGGCGGCCTCGTCGAAACGGCCGAGGCGCACCAGCGCAATCGCCCGGCTTGCCAATATGCCGAAGAGCATCGGATCGAAGGGGCTGAGCGACTGCGACTGATCGGCGGCGGCCAGCGCCGACAGCGGATCGCCGGACTGGCATTGAACGAAGGCCAGCGAATAATGCGCGATCGCAAAGCTCGGGCTGAGATCGACGGCCTGCTGCAACTCGGCGACGGACTGGTCATGCTGCTTGCGCAGGAAATGTGCCCGGCCGAGGGAGAGATGGGCGGCCGGATCGCGGTCGTCAGCCATCAGCCCCTGATTGGCGGCGCGATAGGCGAGCTCGGTTTCCGTGTCGCGGTCCGCCCAGTGCTGAAAGGCGCTCTGGAAATGCGTGAAGGACAGCCCGGCATAGGCGCGTGCGAAAGTCGGATCGAGGCTGATCGCCGTTTCGAAGAAATGCCGTGCCTGGTCGTTATCACCCTTGGTGAAGCGGAACATGTGCCAGAGGCCGCGGTGATGCGCCTCCCAGGCATCGAGCGAATTGGGCGGCTTCAGGATGGCGCGGTTGCGTTCCAGCGTCTCCACCTCGCGCTCGATCGAGGCGACGACGCGGGTGCCGATCTCTTCCAGCAAGGTCAGCGTTTCCGCCGCGTTCTGATCGAGGCTGTCGGCCCAGACGATGGTGTTGGTCCGCGCCTCGGTCAGCTCCAGCCGGACGATAAGGCGGGTTGCGATGCGCTCGAAGGTGCCGTTGACGACGTAATCGACATCGAGCGCGGCGGCGATCTCGCCGGGAGAGCGCGGCCGCTCCCTCAGCGCAAACATCGTGCCCTGGGCGATCACCCGCAGCGTGCGCAGCTTCGAGAGCCGGGTGATGATGTCATAGACCAGCGCATCCGCCGTGCCGCCGGGGATTGCCAAGGCCGACATATCGTTGAAAGGCATGACGGCGATCGAGGCGCGGCGGGCGCCGCTCTTGGCCGGCTCCGGCGGTTGCGGTTCTGCCGCTGCGGCTGCTGAAGTTCTCGCATTTCGGGCGCCTTCCCAGGTCCGGCGCAGCGAACCGGCATCGAGCCCTTCAGCGGCGAAGGCTCTGGCCGCAGCCTTCATATGCTCCTCCGCCTCGCGGAGACGGCCCTCCGAGGCGAGTGTCGCCAGCAGCAGTTCATGCGGTTTCAGATCGAAAGGGGTGATCTCGATCCAGCGGTCGAGATAGGGCAGCCGTTCGCTGGCATCGAGCCGATCGGCGATGGCTGCGAGGATTTCCGCCTGGATTTCACGGAAGCGGCGGCGTTGGGAAACCAGCCATGTCTCGAAGGCCGGATGGCGCTCGATGACGAGGCCATCGAGGAACTCGCCGGATGACCGGTCCGCAAGCTGGCGCAGCCGCTCCCGCGGCAGGCCGCCCAATCCCTCGCGGCAGGCGGCAGTGGCCTCGACGGCATCGATCGCACAACCGGCAAGATCGAGTGCGACGGTATCGCCATGGGCGATGATGCGCTCGCCGATCAGCGAACGGATCCGGCTGAGGCACCAGCGCAATTCGCCGCGCGGATCGTCGGCCACGTCCCAGAGGAGATCGCAGAGCTGCGCCCTGCCGTGCGGATAGGGAGAGAGGATCAGATAGGCGAGCAGCGCCCGCACCTTGCGCGATCCTGGCAGCTTCAGTTCCGCTCCCTCACGGCGGATGCCCATCGGCCCGAGGAGGCAGATTTCGAGCGGCGGCCGCTGCTGGTCCGCCGTTTCCACGGTCGTTCCCACGCCTGATGACACGGCGCCCCCCATGGCCTGCGCCTATACCAGAGCCGTTCGAAGCGGCAGCACCTGTTCACCGGGCGGCCGCTCTTTCACGCTCAACCAATGTGACCCAGGGAGGTCCAAATGTCTACTTCCGCGGCCATTGCCGGCATGCCCGCTCAACCTGTAACCGATCTCGCAGCCCTCAAGGCCCGCCAGCAGGGCGCCTGGTCATCGGGCGATTACGCCGTCGTCGGAACGACGCTGCAGATCGTCGGCGAAAGCCTCTGCGAAGCGCTCGATCTGCGTGCCGGTTCGAAGGTTCTCGATGTTGCGGCCGGCAATGGCAATGGCGCGCTCGCCGCCGCCCGCCGCTGGTGCGAGGTGACCGCCACCGATTACGTCCCTGCCCTTCTCGACAAGGCGATGGAGCGGGCGAATGCCGACCGGCTGGCGATGGAATTCATGGAGGCCGATGCGGAGAACCTGCCGTTCAAGGATCAGAGCTTCGACTATGTCATGTCGATCTTCGGCGTGATGTTCACGCCCGACCAGGAGCGCGCCGCCGCCGAGCTCATGCGCGTCTGCAAGCGCGGCGGGTCGATCGGCTTGTCGAACTGGACGCCGGATGGCTTCATCGGCCAGCTGTTCAAGACGATCGGCAAGCATGTGCCGCCACCGGCCGGCGCCCGCTCGCCGGCCCTCTGGGGCACCCGCTCCAGGCTCGAGGAGCTGTTTCCGGCCCATGTCGCGTCGATTGCCGCGACGCCGCGCCAGTTCGTGTTTCGTTACAAGTCGCCGGCGCATTGGCTGGATGTGTTCCGGACCTTCTACGGCCCGGTGCTCAAGGCCTTCGGCGCGCTGGACACGGCTGGCCAGATGGCACTTGCCGGCGAGCTGACCGACCTGATGATCCGCTTCAACCGGGCCGAGGACGGAACGATCGTGGTGCCGAGCGACTATCTCGAAGTGGTCATCACACGGCACTAGAGGGGGCGCAGACATGCAGCGGGCGGAAGCGTCCGCTGCATGTCGCGAGACAATTTTCACGAGGCATATCATGTCCGAGACGAACGAATTCATCTCCGAGGTGACGAAGGCCGCCCATCAGCTCCAGACGCTTGGACAGGATGAGGCCCACCATCTGATCCTCCGGTCGGTCACCGAGATACGCACGATGCGCGCGCTGGTCGGCATTCCGGCCAACAGCAATCACGACGCCGTCTTCGATCTCCTGAAGATCGCCACATCGGCCACAAGGCAGACGCCCGGAGATCTCGCACGGGCGCTGCTGATGGCGGCCGACATGATGCGCACACTCGATATGGTGATCGACAGCCGCGCCGCCATCTGCCTGACCGGCATCTGCCAGTCGAAATAGCGGCACGGGTGTTCGCTCAGATGTGGCTCGTCACATACAATTGACGGGCCGGCCGTCATGACGACGCGACGATGCCGCGCAAGAGCAGGTCGATGCCATCCAGATAGTCCTTTCGGTCGTCGTGGGCGGGCAGCTGCGCCGCCACGCTGCGCGTAAACGGATAGCTCTCGGGATCGAGTGCCGACCAAGCTGCCGAGACTTCCCCGAGAAAACTTGCTCGTTCAAGCCCCTGGACAGCTGCAAGCTTGGCGTTTGCCGCGTTTTGGCCCGCCACGCCGAGAATGTAATTGAGCAAGGCAGAAACGGCAGACCATTCGTGTTCGGCAGAAACGCCGAGAGAGCGGACCTGCTGACCGATGCGCTCGAAAATGCGCACCATCGGCAACTGCCCGGGCGCCGACATCAACGCCGCGCCGACCCATGGATGGGCGTCGATCGCATCGAATAGATCCAGCGCCAGGGCGCGGATCGTTTCCTGCGGTGATGCTCCCGCCGGCTTTGCTTCCATTGTCCGGGCGATGATCTCGTCACAGGCCGCCGTCACAAGATCGCTTTTATCAGCGACGTGCCAATAGATGGCACCCGGCCCCGTCGCGAGCAACTTTGACAAGGCCTGGAAGGTCAGACCGCCTTCTCCGCCTTCATCCAACAGCCGGATAGAGGCGTCGATAATCTGTTCTCTGGTGAGGGACCGCTGCCGCCTCGATCGTGTGTCGTTCCGTTGTTTCATGGAACATCCTTGACATGAATGGAACGGCATTCCAACTATGGAATGACATTCCATTAGAATTGCGAGGCAGTTTGTCATGCAGAAATCAGTAACGATCATCGGCGCCGGTCTTGGAGGGCTCATGCTCGCCAGGGTCCTCCGCGTCCACGGCATCACATCGACCATCTACGAAGCAGAGGCGTCTCCAACCGCACGCGGCCAAGGTGGTATGCTGGATATCCACGAGGAGAACGGACAGCGGGCACTCAAGGACGCCGGGCTGTTCGACGAGTTCACCAAGCTCGTCCACCCTGGCGGCCAACAGAGCCGGGTCCTCGACATGCAAGGCAAGGTCCTGTTCGATCATCCGGACGACGGCACCGGCGGCCGGCCGGAAGTTCCGAGAGGCGAGCTTCGCCGTATTCTGATCGAGTCGCTTCCTGACGGTGCGATCCGCTGGGATCACAAGGTGACGTCGGTCAGCGCGCTGGGCAGCGGGCAACATCTGGTGAAGTTCGCGAACGGTACGACAGCGGCCGCCGATCTTCTCGTGGGTGCGGACGGGGCGTGGTCGAAAGTGCGTCCGCTCATTTCAAGCGCCAAGCCGGCTTACTCCGGCATTTCGTTCATCGAGACCTATCTTCACGATGCCGACGCCAATCACAAGCCGACCGCAGATGCCGTCGGCGGCGGTTCGCTGTTCGCCGTCGCTCCAGGTAAGGGCATCCAGGCTCACCGCGAACCGGGCCAGGTATTGCATGCCTACATCGCCCTGAAGCGCCTGGAAGAATGGTTCGAACGCATTGACTTCTCCGATCGTGCGGCCGCATGCGCCGCTATCGCCGCAGAGTTCGACGGTTGGGCTCCCGAACTCACCGCCCTGATCGCGAGCGCCGACACAGTGCCGGTTCTGCGCATGCTGCACACTCTGCCCGCCGACCATCGTTGGGATCGCGTTCCCGGCGTGACGCTTGTCGGCGACGCGGCGCATCTGATGATCCCCTCAGGCGAAGGGGCCAATCTGGCAATGTACGATGGCGCGGAACTCGGGAAGGCGATCGCCCATGAGGACGATATCGAAACAGCGCTTTCTGTATATGAACGGGAACTCTTCGCTCGCAGCGCGGCTGCGGCAGTGGATGCCACCGGCATGATGGACGTACTGTTTGGATCAGACGCGCCCCAAAGCCTGCTCGACTTCTTTAGGGCGAATGTCCCGAGTTGAATGTCTGCCTGTGGCCCGGCCGCCGAAAACGCCCTGTTTTCAGGGTTCTCGGCGGCCGGATCATTAAAACCTGCTGACGTCGGTGTCAGAGGTATGTGACGAACTGCATCAGATCTTCGCCAGCGACTGCTCGAGGTCGGCGATGATGTCCTTGACGTCTTCGATGCCGATCGACAGGCGTACGACGTCGGGGCCGGCGCCGGCGGCGATGCGCTGCTCGTCGGTCAGCTGGCGGTGGGTCGTGGAGGCCGGGTGGATGACCAGCGAGCGGGTGTCGCCGATATTGGCGAGGTGCGAGAAGAGCTCCAGGCCTTCGACGAAGGTCTTGCCTGCTTCGTAGCCGCCCTTGACACCGAAGGTGAAGACCGAGCCGGCGCCCTTCGGCGAATAGCGCTGCTGCAGCGCATGGTTCGGATCGTCTTCCAGGCCGGCATAGTTGACCCAGGCGACCTTGCTGTGCGCCTTCAGCCATTTGGCGACGGCAAGCGAGTTCTCGCTGTGGCGCTGCATGCGCAGCGGCAGCGTTTCGATGCCGGTCAGGATCAGGAAGGCATTGAAGGGCGAGATTGCCGGGCCGAGGTCACGCAGGCCGAGAACGCGGCAGGCGATGGCGAAGGCGAAGTTGCCGAAGGTCGAATGCAGCACCACGCCGTTATATTCCGGGCGCGGGCTCGACAGCATCGGGTAATTGCCGGATTTCGACCAGTCGAAGGTGCCGCCATCGACGATGATGCCGCCCATCGAATTACCGTGGCCGCCGAGGAACTTGGTCAGCGAGTGGATCACTATATCGGCGCCATGCTCGATCGGGCGGATGAGATAGGGCGAAGCCATCGTGTTGTCGACGATCAGCGGCAGACCGTGCTTGTGGGCAACCTCGGCGATCGCTGCGATATCGACGAAGGTGCCGCCCGGATTGGCGAGGCTTTCGATGAAGATCGCCCGGGTCTTGCCGTCGATCTGGCTTTCGAAGCTCTTGGGATCAGCGACATCGCCCCAGCGCACCTGCCAGCCGAAATTGTCGAAGGCGTGACCGAACTGGTTGATCGAGCCGCCATAGAGGCGCTTGGCGGCGACGAAATTGTCGCCCGGGCGCATGATGGTGTGGAAGACGATCATCTGCGCCGCATGGCCGGAAGCGACGGCGAGAGCGGCCGTACCGCCCTCGAGCGCGGCAACGCGCTCTTCGAGCACGGCCTGCGTCGGGTTCATGATGCGGGTGTAGATATTGCCGAAGGCCTGCAGGCCGAAAAGCGAGGCGGCGTGGTCCGCGTCGTTGAAGACGTAAGCCGTCGTCTGGTAGATCGGCGTCGCGCGGGCGCCGGTCGCCGGATCGGGCTGCGCACCCGCGTGAACTGCCAGTGTATTGAAGCCAGGATTATTGCTTGCCATGAGGCCCTCCCATCGTTGTCGATGGCCGCAGCATAACCAAGGCGCAGCAAATGTTAATCGCCTGCCGTTTCAACCAACGGAAGAAACGTGGAAAATCCGTTCGCTATCCCGCAAGCCGCGGAATTTCGATTGCCGGGCAGCGGTCCATGATCACCTTGATGCCGCCGGCTTCGGCGCGCCGGGCCGCATCGTCATCACGCACGCCAAGTTGCGCCCAGATGACCCGCGGACGGACGGCGAGCGCCAGCGTCTCGGTCACCACTTCCTGCAGATATTCCGAAGCGCGGAACACATCGATCATATCGACCGGCACCGGTATATCCTCCAGCGTGCCATAGACCAGCTGGCCGTGGATCTGCTTGCCCGCCTGGCCGGGATTGACCGGGATCACCTGATAGCCGCGCGAGAGCAGATATCCCATCACGCCGTTGCTTGGCCGCGCCGGGTTTGGCGAGGCGCCGGTGAGAGCGATCGTCCGCACCGAATTCAGAATGTCGGCAATATAGCTGTCGCTGTAGTGATCGTGATCCATTGGCCCGTCCCCCGTCGGCATTTTTCCACCCAGTTGAAACCTGCAGTTATTTGGAGCGTATATATAGCCATAGGGTTCCCAAGGAGGAATGGCCCATGAAAAAACTTGCGCTCACGCTCGCCATCGTTCTGGTGGCATCTCCGTCTTTCGCGATCTCCCGTCTCAACCCGCTGGCGATGAGCTGCGCCAGTGCCCGGGCGGCGGTGCATAACCAGGGCGCGGTGATCTTCCGCTGGACCTCGCCGCGCGGCCTGCCGCTCTACGACCGTTTCGTGCGCAACAGCCGCTATTGTGACGCCAACCAATATGCCGAGTGGAAAAACATACCGACTCGCGACGATCGCTCCTGCCCGGTACTCAATTGCCAGAACATAGACAATCTGGACGGGAATTTCCTCATTCCAGACAATTCATTGTGACGTATCGTGGCGTGTGAGAAACCGCTCTCACCCGGGAATGCCGGGCGCTGCATTTCGCGCATTTGCGAGGCGATTGCGATGAAATGCAGCCTATGGGAGCACAATTTTCACGATGCCAGAGTAATAGAATAATCTCTATATTTCAGCAGGATAACCAGTTGGTGAATAGATCCGGACACAGATGTTCCACTTCCGTTTCATCTTTAAGCCAGCTTCGTTCACGCATATATTAGAAACACCTCACAGTTGAGTTCGGCGAATCGGAATAAACGCATGAGGAGTGCTCGCAGAACGGGTCCATGCAAAGTCCCGTCTTTCGATTTTGCGAGGCTCGAACAACCGATAAACGTGCCATCAGGTTGCAAAATATGACAGGCGCATTGCTTTTTGCCCGGCCGGGGCTCATACCGCTGCAGCAGTCTCGCCCCACCGTTTCCGGTCTCGATCGTGCCCCTCGACGTCATTCTTCTGGTTCTCTTCGGCGCTCTTCTCCATGCGACATGGAACGCCATCATCAAGGCCGGCGTCGACAAGTCGCTGGATGCGGCGCTGGTATCGGCGGGCGGCGCGGTCTCGGCCCTTCCCTTCCTCGCCTTCCTGCCGCTGCCCAATGCGGCGGCATGGCCGTTCATCGGCTGCTCGGCGATCCTGCAATTTGCCTATTTCCAGCTGGTGGCCGGCGCCTACAGGGCGGGTGATATCGGGCTGGTCTATCCCTTGATGCGCGGCTGCGCGCCGCTTCTGATTGCCGCGACCAGCAGCTTCGTGCTTGGCGAAACGCTGACCGGTGGTGCCTTGATCGGCACCATGACGATCTGCGCCGGCATTCTGACACTCGCCTTCGAGGCCCGGCACGGCAGCCGCCACGCGATCATGCTGGCGCTGATCAATGCCTGCGTCATTGCCACCTACACCTATGTCGACGGCATCGGCGCCCGGCTTTCCGGCAATGCGATTTCCTATACGCTGTGGATGTCGCTGCTGCCGCCGGTGCTGCTGTTTGCCTGGGCGATCTCGCGCCGCGGCGCCCGCGTCGTCGCCATCCATGTCCGGGTGCACTGGTGGCGCGGGCTGATCGGCGGCGCAGGCTCGATCGCTTCCTACGGTTTCGCACTCTGGGCGATGACCAAGGCGCCGGTCGCAACCGTCGCGGCGCTGCGCGAAACCTCGATCCTCTTCGCGCTGATCATCTCGGTGCTGGTGCTGAAAGAACGCGCCAGCCCCTGGCGCTACCTCGCCGGCGTCATCATCGCCGCCGGCGGGTTGATCCTGAAGCTTGGGTAGCTTCAGGCGGCCGACTGCGCGGGAATGACCTCGCGCGAAATCTTCTCGCCATTTTCCCGTTCGGCAACGGCAAGATCGAAGGCCGACTGCAGGCTCAGCCAAAACTGCGGATCATTGCCGAAATAACGTCCCAAACGCAGCGCCGTGTCGGGACTGATGGCGCGGCGCTCGTTCAAGATTTCGGATACCCGGCCCGAATTGATGCGCAGCGCCAAGGCAAGCGCGTTGCCGCTCATATTACGAGCCTCAAGCTCTTCCTTGAGAATGCTTCCGGGGTGAACCTCAAACATGTTCGTCCTCAATGATAGTCGACAATTTCCACATCCCAGGCGTGGCCGTCCTCGAAGCGGAAACACAAGCGCCACGGCCCGTTGATAATCATCGCCCATTGGCCTTTGCGATCGCCCGACAATTTGTGCAAGCCCACTGATTTCAGCGGGCTCAGATCGTCGAGTGATTTTGCGTTGTGCAGCATGACCACGCGCTGCTTTGCCTTAACTACGTCGAGGCCGGAAAACTTCGACTTGCCGGTTTTCAGGAACTGTTCAGTCGCGCTTGTCGCCACGCTACGGATCATTCGCCAAACATACTACGCGCAGCGTAGTATGTCGAGCGTTACTCCTCCGGCCAGACCGGCATGCGCTTGCCGAGAAAGGCACCAATCCCCTCTTCGGCATCGGCCGTCAGCATGCTGTCGACCATGGTTTCGGCGGCGAAGGTGTAGGCTTCCTCGATCGGCATCTCGAGCTGGCGATAGAAGGCTTCCTTGCCGATGCGGATCGCTTCCGGCGATTTCGAGGCGATGACGGAGGCGTATTTCGTCACCACCTGCGTCAGATACTGCTTCGGCACGATGCGGTTGATGAGGCCGAAATCCTTGGCGGTCGAGGCGTCGATGGTTTCGCCGGTCAACAGCATTTCCATCGCCTGCTTGCGATGCGCGGCGCGCGATACGGCGACCATCGGCGTCGAGCAGAACAGACCGATATTGACGCCCGGCGTGCAGAAGGTCGCGGTGTCGGTGCAGATCGCCAGATCGCAGGAAGCGACCAGCTGGCAGCCTGCGGCCGTCGCCAGACCGTCGATCTCGGCGATGACGGGCTTCGGCAGACGGGCGATCTCCAGCATCAGGTCGGCCGCCAGCGCAAAGCTCTCTTCGAAAAAGGCCACACCATCGTCGGCATCGGCGCGGTGCGCGGTCAGCTCCTTCAAGTCATGCCCGGCAGAGAAGACGTTGCCGGTCGAGGCGATAATGACGACGCGGACCGCGGAGTCTTCGCCAGCGGCCTGCAGCTCGCCCATCAACGTTTCCATGACGGCGATCGACAGGGCGTTGGCTGGCGGATTGTTCAAGGTCAGCCTGAGAACGCCGTCATTCAGCTGGCGCAGCACCAGCGCGCCCTCGCCCGCCTTGTCTGGATCTTTCCGGAAGGAAACGACTTCGGCCATTGGTCTAACTCCCTGCATGTGTCTTTCGTGCTAGATGTTCTGCCACAGCCAGCCGGCAATTTCGAGGAGAAGCCATGCAACCAGTCATGACGATCAACGAGGTCCACCGTTTTCTGGAGACGGACTTTCCGCAGATCCACACGGACGGACGCGTGCTGGAGGTGATCGATATCGCGCCCGGCAAGGCCTCGATGCGGCTCGATCCCTCAGAACGGCATCTGCGGCCGGGCGGCACGGTTTCAGGCCCGGCGCTTTTCACGCTGGCGGATGTCACCGCCTATGTCGCCGTGCTCGCGCATATCGGTCCGGTGGCGCTTGCAGTGACCACAAATCTCAACATCAATTTCCTCCGATTGCCGAAGCCGGAGCCGACCTTCTGCACCTGCCGGATTCTCAAGCTCGGTAAGCGTCTGGCGGTGATCGACGCCTCGATCTTTCAGCGCAATGAGAGCGAATTGATCGCGCAGGCCACCGCCACCTACTCGATTCCGCCGCGATAAATGTGAGGTATCACAATACCATATACTTATCGCATTGATTTTGCTTATTTATTTTTTCGGGCGCCCGGTTTCACGATATTGACCGCAGAAGGCATTGCCTCTATACACACCGCCAGAAACGCAGCCTTTCCGGGCTGCTTTCTTTTTGGTGCGTCCCAGGACCACTAAACCAAGCAACAAGAAACGCCCTTCGCCTTCGGGCACAAGGGATCCAAAAGAGAGTAACTACTATGGCAACTTTCTCCCAGAAGCCTGCAGAGGTGGAGAAGAAGTGGGTCATCATCGACGCCGAAGGGCTCGTCGTTGGCCGTCTCGCTTCCATCATCGCTATGCGCCTGCGCGGCAAGCACAAGGCAACCTTCACGCCCCACGTTGACGACGGCGACAACGTCATCGTCATCAATGCCGACAAGGTCGTATTCACCGGCAAGAAGTACTCCGACAAGGTTTACTACTGGCACACGGGTTACGCCGGCGGCATCAAGGAGCGTACCGCTCGCCAGATCATCGAAGGCCGCTTCCCGGAGCGCGTTCTCGAGAAGGCCGTTGAGCGCATGGTTCCGCGTGGCCCGCTCGGCCGTCGCCAGATGAAGAACCTCCGCGTTTACGCTGGTTCCAACCATCCCCATGAAGCACAGCAGCCGACCGTCCTCGACGTCTCCAAGCTGAACAAGAAGAACGTAAGGAGCGCCTAAGAATGGCTGACCTCTCCTCCCTGAAGGATCTCGGCACGTCCGCTGAAGCAGCTGCTCCGGTTCACGTCCGCAAGGTCGACTCGCTTGGCCGTTCCTACGCGACCGGCAAGCGTAAGGACGCCGTAGCCCGCGTTTGGGTCAAGGCCGGCTCCGGCAAGATCATCGTCAACGGCAAGGACTTCACGGCATACTTCGCCCGTCCGGTTCTGCAGATGATCCTGCGTCAGCCGATCGTCGCTGCTGCCCGTGACGGCCAGTTCGACATCATCGCAACGGTTGCAGGCGGCGGTCTTTCCGGCCAGGCCGGTGCCGTTCGTCACGGTCTGTCCAAGGCTCTCACCTACTTCGAACCGGGCCTGCGCTCGGTCCTGAAGAAGGGTGGCTTCCTGACCCGCGACAGCCGCGTCGTCGAGCGTAAGAAGTACGGTAAGGCCAAGGCCCGCCGTTCGTTCCAGTTCTCGAAGCGCTAATCGCTTTCTGGATATACTTTTTGGAAAGGCCGGGTGCAAACCCGGCCTTTTCTTATTGGCGGGACGCGTGCTTTGACATCCCGAATTTGTGAACTATAATTCACAGATGATCGAAGTTCGCCAGACTGCCTTGTTCGGGAAATGGCTCGGCGAGCTTCGGGACGCGCATGCCCGCATCCGCATCGTCACACGCATCCGTCGCCTGGAACTCGGCAATCCCGGTGATGTCAAACCGGTCGGCGGTGGCGTCAGCGAGATACGCATCAACTACGGACCTGGATACCGCGTCTATTTCACGCGTGTTGGCGACGCGATCGTCATTCTCTTGTGCGGCGGGGACAAATCCTCGCAAAGCCGAGACATTGCCCAGGCCAAGCAATTGGCGAAGGAGATCTAAGATGCCTCTCGAAACCACGCGCTTCGACGTTCAGGATCATTTGAAGACGGAGGACGAGCGCATGCTCTATCTCGAAGCGGCGTTCGAAGACGGCGATCCAGCCCTCATTGCCCACGCCCTCGGAGACGTCGCTCGCGCCGCAGGCATGAGCGCGGTCGCCAAGGAGGCGGGCGTCACCCGCGAGGCGCTCTACAAATCGCTGAGCGAAACCGGAGACCCCCGGCTTTCGACATTCTTCGGCGTGATCAAGGCCCTTGGCCTGAAAGTCTCGATCTCGCCTGCCGATGCGGATGCCGCCTGACGCCTATTCCTCCTTGTGAAAGAAGGCCTCAAGCCGGTAGCCATCGGGGTCGATGATGAAGGCGGCGTAGTAGAACTGGCCGTAATCCGGGCGGATGCCCGGAGGTCCGTTGTCTTCGCCGCCATTGGCAATGCCGGCGGCGTGGAAGGCGTTGACGGATTCTTCGCTGGGCGCGGTGAAGCAGAAGTGCAGACCAGATCGCCGGTCGGCCGGGACCGGGCGCTCGACCTCACTCACCCAGAAGGCCGGGCCATCGGCACCGTAGCCGACCGTTCCGTCGAAATTCGACAGCCGCTCATAGCCGAGCGGCGCAAGCAGCGCATCATAGAAGCGGCGTGAGCGCTCCAGATCCTTCACCCCAATCGATACGTGATCGAACATGCCCATGGGCGCCTCCTTGTCCGTTTCCGCAAACTTCATGGAAGCGATTGCCGAAGTCAACGCGGCATTCGGCAGCCCTGGCTTGCCCGATAAGGGACCGGCTGTTAAACCGGACGAGGTTTTCAACCGGACAAGACAGGACCTGACATGGGAGCCACCCCGTCCGCAGACAGATAGGCCGCAGCGACCCTTGATGTTGTTGCGGCGTCTGTCCCGTCAATCCAGACCGATGAGAAGGCAGATCGCCGTCGAATGAACGTTCGAACGGATGAAGACACATGCCTTTTCGAAACAGAGACTGGACATACCACCTCCCCGTGGCGCTGCTTCTGCTTGCGCCCTTCGATATCCTGGCTTCGCTTGCCATGGATATCTATCTGCCCGTCGTGCCGGAGATGCCGGCAGCGCTCGGCACATCGGCCACCGTCATCCAGCTGACGCTCAGCCTCTACATGCTGATGCTCGGCGCCGGACAGCTACTCTTCGGCCCGCTCTCGGACCGTATCGGCAGGCGGCCCGTGCTGCTCGGCGGCGCGCTGCTCTTTGCCGGTTCGTCGCTGATACTGGCCGCCACCTCCTCCGCGCCGCTCTTCGTCGTCTTCAGGCTGCTGCAGGCGGCGGGGGCATCGGCTGCGCTGGTCGCGACATTCGCCACCGTGCGGGACGTCTATGCGGCACGGCCTGAAGGCGCCGTCATTTATAGCCTGCTCGGCGCCATCCTCTCCTTCGTCCCGGCTCTCGGGCCAATTGGAGGTGCGCTCATCGCCGGTCATTTCGGATGGCGGGCCATCTTCATGCTGCTTGGCGCGCTGATGCTCGCCGCAATGATCGCGGCCCTCGCACGATGGCACGAGACCCGGCAGAAGACGGCGGCTGGTGCGGCAATCGATATCGGCACGATCCTCAGAAGCGGTGCCTTCTGGACCTATACGATCGGCTTCAGCGCGGCGATGGGGTCGTTCTTCGTGTTCTTCTCCACCGCGCCCCGGGTGCTGATCGAAAGGGCCGGTTTCTCGCAAATGGTTTTCAGCCTCTCGTTTGCGACATCGGCGATGGTGATGATCGTTGCCGCCCGCTTTGCCGGGCGCTTCGTCAAGCGCTGGGGAACAGCGGGCAGCCTGGCGCGGGGCATGGGGCTGCTCATTCTCGGCGCGATGCTGCTCGGCTTCGGCGAACTCTTTCTCGCGCCGTCCTTCGTCAGCTTCATCCTGCCGATGTGGATCATCTCGCTCGGCATCGTCCTGACGACGGCGGTGACGGCGAATGGGGCGCTGGCCGATTTCGGCGACAGGGCGGGAACGGCGGTGGCGCTCTATTTCTGCATCCAGAGCCTGATCGTCGCCTGCGCCGGCACGGGATTTGTGCTCGTTCTCGGCGGCGATACGGCCTGGCCGCTTGCGAGCTTCTGCACCGTCTCGGCTGCGGTGACGCTGCTTGCGCTCCGGCGCCTCGAGTAACAGACGACGCGATGGCGGCGGTGCACCTGCCGCCATCGCTTGCAATCAGCGACATGCTGGCCTAGGCCTCTGTGCAGAAGAGGAATTGCCATGTCCAGCCAGCCCTCACCCTTCGCCGAAACGCCAGAGCCGCCCTATTACGTCGTGACCTTTTCCTCGACACGAACCGAGGGCGATCATGGTTATGGCGCCATGGCCGACCGGATGGCCGAGCTTGCGTTGCAGCAGCCGGGTTGTCTTGGCGCCGAGAGCGCCCGCGATGCCGGCGGCTTCGGCATCACCAATTCCTATTGGGCCGATGAGGAGAGCCTGAAGGCCTGGAAGCAGGTCGCGAGCCATCTTGCCGCCCAGCGCATCGGCCGCGACCGCTGGTACAAGCAATACAAGGTTCGCATTGCGCGCGTGGAACGGGCCTACGAATTCACCGCCCCTGATGACGGCGAGCATGCCTGAGATCGGCGGACAGCCATCCCCGGAGCCTTCGCTTGCAATCGGCGGCATCCTCGCCTAGGCCTTTCTTCCGAAGAGGAATTGCCATGTCCAGCCAGCCCTCACCCTTCGCAGAGACTCCGGAACCGCCTTATTACGTGGTGACCTTTTCGTCGCAGCGCACGGGCGAGGAAAGCGGCTATCTGGAAATGGGCGGCGCGATGGTGGAACTCGCGCAGCAGCAGCCCGGCTATCTCGGTTTCGAAAGCGCGCGGACCGCCAGCGGCTTCGGCATCATCAATTCCTACTGGAAGGACGAGGCGAGCATTCTCGCCTGGAAAGCGGTCGTCGACCATGTCGAGGCGCAGCGCCGCGGCCGGTCCGACTGGTATTCACGCTATGAAATTCGCGTCGCGCTGGTGCAGCGCGCCTACGGCTTCGACAAAACCGCCGCGACAAAGGGAGATTAACTTGGCCAATAAGACCATCGACCACGCCTTTACGGCTAAGAGCCTGACCTCCGCCGCCAGCGACCCGACATTTGCAGGCGCGCTCTCCTTCATGCGCCGCCGCTTCACCAAGGATCTGAAGGGCGTCGATGTTGCCGTCTGGGGCGTGCCCTTCGATGCCGCGGTCTCCAATCGGCCGGGCACGCGGTTCGGGCCGCAGGCGATCCGCCGTGCATCGGCGATCTTCGACAACGATCCGCAATATCCATTCAACCGCGATCTCTTCGCCGATATGGCGGTCATCGATTACGGCGATTGCCTGCTCGACTACGGCAATCACCAGGAGACCCCCGCAGCGATCGAGCGTCAGGCGACCACGATCCTCGACAGTGGCGCCTTCATGCTGACGCTCGGCGGCGACCATTACGTCACCTGGCCGATCCTCAAGGCGCATGCCGCCAAGCACGGGCCGCTGGCGCTGGTGCAGTTCGATGCGCATCAGGATACCTGGCTCGACGACGCCGGGCGCATCGACCACGGTTCCTTCGTTGCCCGCGCGGCCCGTGACGGCATCATCGACCCGGATCGCTCGATCCAGATCGGCATCCGCACGCATGCGCCTGACGATTGCGGCATCCAGATCCTCTACGGCCATCAGGTCGAGGAGATGAGTGCGGGCGAGATCGCCTCGACGATCATCTCGCATACGAAGGGCGCACCGGCTTACCTGACCTTCGACATCGATTGCCTCGATCCGGCCTTTGCGCCGGGTACCGGCACGCCGGTCGCCGGCGGCCCGTCGAGCGCCAAGATCCTGTCGGTTCTGCAGCGGCTGCATCAGCTCGATATCAGGGGCGCCGATGTCGTCGAGGTCTCGCCGCCCTACGATCACGCCGACGTCACCGCCATTGCGGGGGCGACGGTCGCGATGTATATGCTGGGCCTTCACGCCGAAAGGCGCGCGGCCGCCAAGTGACGGCTGTTATCAAACTGATTCAACTTCATGGCAAACTGATTCCGAAAGAACCCGGAACCTATTGAAAGCGCAGGATTATCATGGCAGCGAAGATATTCATCGATGGCGAAGCTGGTACGACGGGTCTGCAGATCCGTGAGCGCCTGGCTGGCCGCCGCGATATCGAGCTGCTGTCGATCCCGACCGAAAGCCGCAAGGACAAGGCGGTTCGCGCCGAGCTTCTGAACAAGGCCGACGTCGCGATCCTCTGCCTGCCTGACGATGCGGCCAAGGAAAGCGTCAGCCTGATCGAGAACGAGACGACGAAGGTGATCGACGCCTCGACGGCGCATCGCGTCGCCGAAGGCTGGGCCTATGGCTTTGCCGAACTCAGCAAGGACCAGGCGGGTGTCATCGCCTCGGCCAAGCGCGTCGCCAATCCGGGCTGCTGGCCGCAGGGCCCCATTGCGACGCTGCGTCCGCTGATCGAAGGCGGCCTGCTGCCTGCCGATTTCCCGGTGACCGTCAACGGCATCTCGGGCTATAGCGGCGGCGGCCGGACGATGATCGAGGACTATGTCGCCAAGGGCGAGGATGCGCCTAAGTACATGCCCTACGGCCTCGGCTTCAAGCACAAGCACCTGCCGGAGCTGCAGCGCTATGCCAAGCTCGGCCGCGTGCCATTCTTCCAGCCCGTCGTCGGGAATTTCGCGCAGGGCATGGTCGTCACCGTGCCGCTGCAGCTGTCGCATCTGCCGAAGGTGCCGACCGGCGCTGAAATCCATGCCGCGATCGCCGACTATTTCGCCGGCATCAAGGGCGTCGTCGAAGTCGCGCCGTTCGAGAGCACCGAGCGCACCCCCGATCTCAACCCCGAGATCTACAACGACACCAACCGCATGCGCCTGCACGTCTTCGCCAACGACGCGAACGCGCAGGCCCTGCTGGTCGCCGTCTACGACAATCTCGGCAAGGGTGCCTCGGGTGCCGCCGTCCAGAACATGGACCTGATGATCGGCGCCTAAGCGCCACGCCTGATTTCCGGTGGCTGCCTCCATGCGGCCGCCGGCAGCCCACTTCCGCAGGCAATCATGTCCGCCTCCCTCTCCTTCGACAGTTTCTCGTCCTGGCTGGTTTCAGCGCTTCCCGATCACGGCGTCTACGCATTGATCTTCTTTGCGCTGATCGCCGGGCTCGCTCGTGGCTTCTCGGGCTTCGGGGCCGCGCTGATCTTCATTCCGCTTGGCGGCGCGATCGTCGGGCCGAAGCTGATCTCGCCGGTTTTGCTGGTCATCGATGGTCTGGCAACGCTCGGGATGATCCCGGATGCCTGGCGCAATTCGAACCGTCGCGAGGTCTTCGTCATGATTGCCGGCGCAGCACTCGGTGTTCCCGCCGGAACGGCAGTGCTGACGCTGATGGACCCGTTGCTGCTGCGCTGGATGATCTGTGCCGTGGCGATCTGCCTGCTGGCGCTCCTGGTTTCCGGCTGGCGCTACCACGGCGAGCCGTCTGCGCCGCTGAGTTCAGGCGTTGGCCTGCTGGCCGGGCTCTTCAGCGGGGCCGCCCAGCTCGGTGGGCCGCCGGTGGTTGCCTATTGGCTTGGCGGCAAGAGCGACTTTCAGCGCGTGCGCGCCAACGTGATCTTCTACTTCTCGATCTCGACGATCTTCAGCACGATCAGCTATTATGTCGGCGGCCTCTTCGTCCAGGCCGTCTTCGCGCTGACGATCGTCATTCTTCCGGCCTATGCCGCCGGGCTCTACGGAGGCTCGAAGCTGTTCGGGCTGGCGAAGGAAAGCACCTTCCGCCTGATCTGCTATCTCCTGATCGGAGCCTCCGCGATATTCGGTCTGCCCGTCCTCGACAGCATCCTTCGCTAGGCGGGCTGGCGCAGCAGGCCCATCTTGACGCTGAGCTTCTCGCCCGGGCCATGCGCAAAAGCAAAGAGCAGGCCGGCCAGGAAGGTGAAGTGATCGACGAAGAAACCGAACTCGGCCTGGTTGCCTTCCCAGCGGTTCGGACCGTGGAAAGCGAAAGCGAGGAAGATCACGTAGACGCCGGCAAGCAGCGCCGCTTCGCTGAAGAAAGCGCCGGTGAGGAAGGCCACCGCGAGCCCGACCTCGAAGAAGGCCGCGACCCAGGCGAGGAACAGCGGGAACGGAAATCCTGCCACGGCGATATAGCCCGCGGTCGCGCCCATATCCATGAACTTGAAGCTCGTCGCCATCAGAAACATTGCGCCGAAGATCAGTCTTGCGGCGAGAATTGCTGTTGTCTTTGCCATTGTCCTACCCTCTTTCGTGGCCGCAGCCATTGTGGAACCATGTCACAAGGACGGCTGGCAGGCGGCATTGCCGACAGGGGCGCGATATTTTTCTCACGGCAGCAAAAAGCCGCGGCGCATGGCACCGCGGCTTGAAGAGTTCGGGAATCTATCGGCGCGTCAGCTGCGCTCGGCAATCACCGTCTGGCGGGTGAATTCGCCGTAGTAACCCCGCCAGTTGGCGATGGCGAAGCCGAAGACGACGAGTGCGCCGCCCTGGTGCAGCAGGCCCCAGTGCAGCGGCACGTGCAGTAGCAGCGTGGTGATGCCGATCGCCGCCTGGATGGTTACCAGCGCGAAGAGCACGACCGCGCGGCGGGCATGGGTGGTCTTCGGCGCAGCGCGCAGCGCCATGATCATGTTGATCAGCGTCAGCGCGAAGAGCGTATAAGCGCCGATACGGTGGATGAACTGCACCGTCTTCGGGTTCTCGAAGAAATTGATCCAGGCCGGCTGCTGGATCAGCAGGTCGCCGGGAACGACAGAGCCATCCATCAGCGGCCAGGTATTGTAGGTGAAACCTGCATCGAGACCGGCCACGAGCGCGCCGAGATAGATCTGGAACAACGAGAAGATGGCGATAACAGCGGCCCAGGTCTTCGAGCTCGAGGTCGGCGGCGCCTCATTGGAATGCGGCGAGAGACCGCGCATGATCCACATGCACGAGGCAAAGATCAGGCAGGCCATGACGAGGTGGGTCGCCAGGCGGTACTGGCTGACATCGGTGCGCACCGCAAGACCCGAGGAGACCATCCACCAGCCGATGAAGCCCTGGAGACCGCCGAGCGCCAGAATACCCGCCAGCGGCCAGCGCAGACGGCGCTCGACCTTGCCCGTGATCCAGAAATAGAGGAGCGGCAGCGCGAAGATGACACCGATGCCGCGGGCGATCAGGCGGTGGGCCCATTCCCACCAGAAGATGCCCTTGAACTGTTCGACCGTCATGTCGCTGTTTAACTGCTGGAACTCGGGAATACGCTGGTAGAGCTTGAATTCCTCATCCCATTCGGCCGCGTTCAGCGGCGGGATGACGCCGTGGATCGGCTTCCATTCGGTGATCGACAGGCCCGAATTGGTGAGACGCGTCGCGCCGCCGACAAGCACCAGACAGAAGAGCGCGAGCAGCACGAAACCCAGCCAGATGCGAATGGCGCGGCGGTTGCGGTCCTGCTTGCGGACTTCGCCCCGGATTGCATGCTCGGTGGTGATATCTGCGACGGCCATGATTGCTCCTTGTTATCGGCAGTTGATTTGCCCTAGCGGCTCATGCAAAACAAGCCCCGAACCTTTGCGGCATGCCGTCGCGCTGGTTCCATCCTGCAATCCGGAAGCCAAGACTGATGCCCGTTCGCCTGCGCAAATTCATCGGCACGATCCTGATCATCATCCTCGTGCTCGGCTATGCGCTGATCGCGAACACGATCGCGGTGGCGACGCTCGGCGAAGCTCCCTGGTGGGGCCATCTCCTCTATTTCGCGCTGACCGGCCTGATCTGGATCCTGCCCGCCATGCTGATCATCAAGTGGATGGCAGGCCCGAAGCAGCAATAGGCATTAACAGGCAGATAACCCTGATCTGCGGAAAACCCGCCTGTTTGGCTTGCGTTTAAACCCTCTCTAGGCCTTGGTCGCTATATCTTCCGGCACGCAATCTTCCGGAGATCTCCCGTGCGGACGCAGAAGCTCGATGCCGACCACCAGCCGCTTGACGATGCAGGCAAGGCCGATGCCGGTATTTCCCGGCTGAGATCGGTCGGCGCGCAGCTGGCGATCGCTGATCTGGACATCACCGTCCATACAAATCTGGAGCCTTTGGAGAGCGACTGGCGGGCGCTGGAGAAAGATCCCCTCGCCTCGCTACATCAAGGCTACGAGTGGTGCCGCTCCTGGGTGCGCGCCTATGACAGGCCGCTTGCCGTGCTCAAAGGCACCGCGCAGGGCAAGGCCGCCTTCATCCTGCCGATCGAGATCGAAAGCCGCCACGGGGTGCGGATCGCCAAGTTCATCGGCGCCGATCACAGCAATATCAATACCGGCCTGTTCTCGGCCGCCTTCCTCGAAGGCGCAGGCGGTCTCGATGCCGGTCGTTTCGCGGCGATCCTCAGAGAGGCGCTGCATGGCAAGGCCGATCTCCTGCTGCTGCAGAACATGCCGCTGGAATGGCGCGGGCGGGCAAACCCGCTGAAGCTGTTGCCGATGGTGCAGAACCAGAACCACGCCTATCAGCTACCGCTGCTCGAGAATTTCGAGGCGACGTTGAAACAGCTGAATGCCAAGAGCCGCCGCAAGAAATTCCGCGTGCAGTCCAAGCGGCTGGAGGCAATCGGCGGCTTCGACTATATCGACGGCGGCTCACCCGCCGAACAGCATGCGCTGCTCGACCTGTTCTTCAGGCAGAAGTCCGAGCGCTTCCGTTCGCTCGGTCTGCCCGACGTCTTTGCCGATGCCGCCACCAAGGCGTTCCTGCACGGGTTGATCGATATCCGCGATGGCAGCGACTATGGCCTGGAAATGCATGCGCTGCGGCTGAAGGGCGAGCTCGACGGCAAGATTGCTGCTGTTTCAGGCATATCGCGCAAGGGCGATCACGTCATCTGCCAGTTCGGCGCGATCGACGAGAACCTCGTTCCGGATGCCAGCCCCGGCGAATTCCTTTATTGGCAGATGATCTCCGGCCTGCAGAACAAGGGCGTCGCGCTCTTCGATTTCGGTCTTGGCGACCAGACCTACAAGCGCTCCTGGGCGCCCGTCGAGACCGACCATCATGACGTGGTTCTGCCGCTGTCGCTGAAGGGCCGGATTGCCGGGACGGCGCATCGCGCCATCACCCGCAGCAAGGCCTATATCAAGGTGCGGCCGGGCTTTTACAGAACAGCCCAGCGCCTGCGCGCCAAGATCGGCATCTGACCGCCTCAGGCGGCGTGGCGGGTGAGATCGGGCTCGGCGCTTTCGCCACCCGACATCAGCACGACGCGCTGGTAACCGGCCTTTTCGAACTCGATCATGGCGGTCACGAACTCGTCTTCCAGCACTTCCGGCATGGAGAGGATGATCTCGACATCCTTGCTGCGCGTCAGCCGCGACACGCCGGCGACATCGGCCGCGCCGCATTCGACGATGACGATATCGTAAGCCGACATCAGGGCATCGAGCAGCAGCGACAGGCGGTCGGCGCCGCGCATCGCCTTGCGCACATCGCTAGTGCCCTGCGGGATGAGATGCGCATCTGACGAGCGGTCGCCGTGGATCGTGTCGCCGAAGGCAGCTTCGCCGCAGAGCAGGTCGGTAACGCCTGGCGCTTCCAGGTCTTCGGCCATCATTGCCGTCGGATAGCCGGAGCCGGTCATGTCGACGAGGATGGCGCGCTGGCCGGAGGCGGCGAGCCTGCGGGCAAGCGCAACGGTGGCTGCGGAGCCGTCGTCACCAGTCGGTGAAATGGCGATTGCGAGCGGCGCACGGCTGCCGGTGAGATAATCGGCAACGGAGCCGATCGAGAATTCATTCTCCTCGACAGCTTCGACGGCGACGGCGGGCTCTTCGGTTTCAGGTTCTTCTGCCGGGGCAGAGAGCATGCTGGGGGCCACCGCACGTTTCGTCTTTGCGGGAGCGGCAACGATAACCGTTTCCTCTTCCTCGATACGGGCAACCGGCAGGGCGGGACCAAGAGGACGCAACGCACGGCCGCTGAAGAGCTCGGCGAGCATGATGACGATCGAGGTGATGATCAGCGTTGCGAAGGCGGCGACGATGACGATCGGGACGACCTTCGGGAAATAGGGATCGACCGGCTGGATCGCCTTGGAGACGACGCGGGCATCGGCCGGGCTGGAATTGCTGTCGGCGCGCGATGCGGCTTCGCGGTAACGCACCAGATAGGTTTCGAGCAGCTGGCGCTGGGCATTGGCTTCGCGCTGCAGCGCGTTCAGGCCGACTTCGTCTTCCCCGGCCTTGGCGCTGTTCTGCTGCAAAGCGCCGGACTGGCGCTCGAGCTCGGTGGCGCGCAGATCGGCGACCTTGGACTCGTTCTCGATGCTGGTCAGGATCTTCTGCGTTTCGGCGCGGATCTGCGTCTTGATGTCGGCGAGCTGGGCGCGGAGACTGCGCAGGCGCGGATGGTTGTTGAGCAGCGAGGTGCTGAGATCGGAGATCTGCGACTGCAGTCCGGACTCGGTACCCTTCAGGCGCTGCATCGACTGCGAATTCATGATGTCGGGCAGCGTATCGGAGGCTTCGCCGGAGGACAGCGCGTTACGCACGGCCTGGGCGCGGGCTTCGGCATTGGCCTTCTCGCCGCGCACCCGGGTCAGTTCGGCGGAGATATCGTTCAGCTGCTGCGTCGGGAAGTTGCTGCCGCCATTGGTCGGCAGCAGGCCGTGCTGAGCGCGGTATTCGGCGACCTTCTGCTCGGCATCATTGACCTTCTGGCGCAGGCTTTCGATTTCAGGCTCGAGCCAGCGGGTGGCTTCGGAATTGGAGGCGAGCTTGGCGCCGCTCTGGGTAGCGAGATAGACCGATGCCATCGCATTCGGAATGCGGGCGGCGAGCTTCGGATCCTTGGAGGTGAAGTTGATGCCGATGACGCGCGAGCCCGGCACCTGGAAGACCTGCAGGCGCTCGGTGAAGGCATCGATGACGCGCTCTTCAGGCGGGTTTTCAGCCGGGTTCTTCTTCAGATGCAGGGCAACGAGGATATCCGTCAGCGCCGAGCCATTGGCGGCCTCGTCGAATTCCGGGAGCTCGTAGAGTTTTTCGCTGTTGATCACTTTCTTGATCAGGTCGGCGGACTGCAGCAGCTGCACCTGGCTCGCAATATTCAGCTCGTCGAGCAGCGGGCCTGCCGTGGCGTCGGATGTCTGGGTATTGGCGAAGGCCGGGGCGCGCTGCTCGATCAGCAGGCGCGTCTCGCCGCGATATTTCGGGGCGATCATCTTGGCGCCGGCAAAGGCCACCCCTGCCCCGATCAGCGTGATGGCGACGACCTTGAGCCGCCGTTCCCATACGGCACGGACAAGCTGGCCAAGATCGATGTCGACATCCTGATTTCCCGATACGCCGGACATACTCGTACTCCAAGAACAAAGGTGCCGCGAAGCGTAAACGACTATAGTAACCCAAGCGTTAATTGCCCCGCCCTCAAGTAAGAGGCGGGAGAATGCACCGGGGACAAAAAAAGCTGCGGATTTTTACCAGCCATTAACCCTAACGGATCGATAACGGCGGGGACCAATTTGTTTTCTGTGAGCCTGCACGGATGCCCCTCGCTACGCCAAAGATGTTTCTGGCCCTCGGCCTTGCCGCGATGACTGCGGTCCTGAGCGGCTGCAACACCTATAAGCCGGCGCCGAAGGCTTTCCAGCAGGCGACGATTCAGCCCTATACGCTGGATAGCGGCGACCGCCTGCGCATCACCGTCTTCGACCAGCCGAGCATGACGAACAGCTATACTGTCGATCAGGCCGGCTATATCGCATTCCCGCTTGTCGGCCAGGTCCCTGCCCGTGGCCGCACCCTGCAGCAGCTTTCCGGCCAGCTGGCTGGCAAGCTGCGCCAGGGTTATCTTCGCGATCCCGATGTCACCATCGATGTCGATCGCTACCGCTCGATCTTCGTCATGGGCGAAGTCGGCCAGCCCGGTCAATACGCCTATGTTCCCGGCCTGACGGTTCAGAATGCCATCGCCGTTGCCGGCGGTTATACCTCGCGCGCCAATCAAGCCAGCGTCGACGTGACGCGCAAGATCAACGGTCAGGTCATCACCGGCCGCGTCAACATTTCCTCCGCCATCATTGCTGGCGACACGATCTATGTACGCGAACGGCTGTTCTGATCTGACATGACAGACGAACAACGGCCTCTCCGCATCATTCACTGCTTCAGGTCGCCGATCGGCGGAATCTTCCGCCATGTCCGCGATCTGGTCGAAGAGCACAGCAAAGCCGGTCACGAGATCGGTATTCTCTGCGACAGCTCGACCGGCGGCGAGCATGAGGACCGGCTGTTCGACGATATCCGTCCCTATCTGTCGCTCGGGCTGACGCGCGTGCCAATCCGCCGCGCCCCTGGCCTCTCCGATATTCCGGTGATCTGGGATACATACAAGACAATCAAAAGTTTGCGGCCTGATGTGCTGCACGGACACGGCGCCAAAGGCGGTGTGCTCGCGCGGCTCGTTGGCTCAGCCCTGCGGGTGAACAGGTATCGCGTAGCCCGCCTCTATACTGCGCATGGCGGAAGCCTGCATTATTCCCGCACCTCGCTCCTCGGGCAGTTCGTGCTCAAGATGGAACGGCTGCAGGAATATCTGACCGATGCGCTCGTCTTCATCTGCGAATACGAGCGCGACACCTATGCCAAGAAGGTCGGCAAGCCGAAAACCAGGACGCGGCTGATCTATAATGGCATCGGGGAACGGGATTTCCAGGTCATTCCCACCCGATCCGATGCGGTCCATTTCATCTATATCGGCATGCTTCGGGACCTTAAGGGTCCCGATCTTTTTGTGGATGCCTTCGCCAAGACCGAGCGGCTGGCCGGGCGCCCCCTCTCCGCACTGATGATCGGCGACGGGCCGGATCGCGACAAGTACCGCGACATGATGGTCGAGCGCGGCCTCGGCAAGCGCATCAGCATGTTGCCGGCAATGCGCGTGCAGGAGGCGTTCACGATGTCGCAGAATGTCGTGGTTCCCTCGCGCGCAGAGGCCATGCCCTATATCGTTCTCGAAGCGCTCGGCGCCGGCAAGACGGTGATCGCCAGCCGCGTCGGCGGCATCCCCGAAGCGCTCGGCAAGGAGAGCGCGGCACTGGTGACGCCGGGTGACGCGACCGACCTCGCGCGGGTCATGGCCGAGGCGCTTGCCAAGCCCGAATGGGGGCATCAGACCATGCCTTCGACGGAAGCGGTGAAGGCGGTGTTTTCAGCGCCGGTGATGGCGAAAGATGTGCTGAAACTATACTACGAGCTCATCGGCCAGACGCCGACATCTTCAAATATATAAGATCCTGTAAACCTTTCTTAGGGGCTTCCTGCTATGCCGTTTGTATCAACGAGCGGCGGAAGCCTCATGAACAAGGCAGAAAAGAGCGGTCAGTTCGACGTCGAAACGCTGCGCAAGCAGGTCTCGGACATCCATGCGCGCGGCGATACGGCCGAGAAGGCGGATGAGGCAGGGTCGATCAACCCCTACGCCCTGCAGATCGCCGAACAGTTTCGCGAAGGCACGCATTCGCCCTCCATCATCATCGGCCAATTCCGGCTCTTCGAATTCGCCTCGCAATTCGTCATCGGTCTCCTCGCCTTCCTGATCTGGCCGGGCGACGGCAGCACTGAGACCTTCGCCTCGCGCGTCGCGCTCGCCTTCTTCATCGCAGCCTTCGCCGTCGTCAGCCTGCAGATCAGCGATACCTATTCGATCCCGGCGCTGCGCTCGCGCGTGCGGCTCTTGCCGCGGATCTTCCTCTCCTGGGCAGCCGCCTTCCTGCTGACGGAAATGGTCTTTGCGCTGTTCAACGAGACCTCGTGGGCGAAGATCAACCTGCATCTTGCCTGGTTCTCGGTCGCCGGCCTGTTCCTCATCGGCACGCGCTTCCTCGTCGCCTACGGCATCCGCAACTGGGCGCGCAACGGCGTCATGGAGCGGCGCGCCGTCATCGTCGGCGGCGGCGATCCGGCCAAGGATCTGATCCGCCTGCTCGAATTGCAGCCCGATAACGACATCCGCATCTGCGGCATTTTCGACGATCGCGGCGAGAAGCGCTCGCCGATCATGGTCGCCGGCTATCCGAAGCTCGGCACCGTTGCCGAACTCGTCGAGTTCGTCCGCCTGACGCGCATCGACATGCTGATCATTGCCTTGCCGCTCAGCGCCGAGGCCCGCATTCTGCAGCTTCTGAAGAAGCTCTGGGTGCTGCCGGTCGATATCCGCCTTGCCGCCCATGCCAACCGCCTGCGGTTCCGCCCGCGCGCCTATTCGCATGTCGGCACCGTGCCGATGCTCGATATCTTCAAGAAGCCGATCCAGGACTGGGATTCGGTTGCCAAGCGCGGCTTCGACATCTTCTTCGCGACGCTTGCGCTATTGCTGCTCTGGCCGGTGATGATCGCAACGGCTGTTGCCATCAAGCTGACCTCGAAGGGCCCGGTCTTCTTCATGCAGAAGCGCCACGGCTTCAACAACGAAGTCATCAACGTCTTCAAGTTCCGCTCGATGTACACGAACATGAGCGACCCGAGCGCGAAGGCGGCCGTGACCAAGGGCGACCCGCGCGTCACCCCCGTCGGCCGCTTCATCCGCAAATCGTCGATCGACGAGCTGCCGCAGCTCTTCAACGTGCTGCGCGGCGAGCTGTCGCTGGTCGGCCCGCGTCCGCATGCCGTTGCAGCCCAGGCCCACAACCGTGCCTTTGGCGATGTCGTCGAGGGATATTTCGCCCGCCATCGCGTCAAACCGGGTGTCACCGGCTGGGCGCAGATCAACGGCTGGCGCGGCGAAGTCGACAATGACGACAAGATCAAGTTCCGAACGGCCTACGATCTCTATTACATCGAGAACTGGTCGCTCTGGTTCGACCTGAAGATCCTGTTCCTGACGCCGATCCGGCTGCTCAATACGGAAAACGCCTATTGAGCGCGATCGAGGCGACATATCCGCGCGTTGCCGACCCGCAGCGCGTGACGCTGCGCATCATCGGCTCGGCGCTGGTCGCCTTCGGCGTGTTCCTCTCCGGCTTCGTCATCGACGAGCCGGCGCCTTACGAGCTCTGGATGGCGGGGCTGACCGGCATCTGGTTCATCCTCGGGCTGCGCATCTCCCGCTATAGCGGCATCCTGCTGGCACTGCTGATCACCTTCAATGTCGGCGGCATGCTGTCGCTGACGCAGATGAAGGACATGACGGGCGGGCCGATGTATATCGCCGTCTCGACCTTCCTGGCTCTTACATCGGTCTTCTATGCCGCGATCATCGAGGACAATGCCAAGCGCCTCGTGCTGATCTTCAACGCCTGGGTGTTTGCCGCCGTCATCACCTCGCTGCTCGGCATTCTCGGCTATTTCCACGCCTTCCCCGGCTCGGAAGTGTTCACGCTCTACGACCGCGCCAAGGGCGCCTTCCAGGACCCGAACGTCTTCGGTCCGTTCCTCGTCGCCCCCTCGCTCTACCTCGTGCACGGCATGCTGACGCGCAGCCTGCTGAGCTCGCCGGTGCGCGCCCTTGCGCTGCTGATCCTGGCGCTCGGCGTCTTCCTGTCCTTCTCGCGCGCCGCCTGGGGCCTCTTCCTGCTGACGATCGTCATCCTGATCTTCGTCATGCTCCTGAAAGAACGCACCGGCGCCTTCCGCCTGAAGATCCTGCTGATGTCGATGACGGCGGTGATCCTGATGGTCGCGGCGCTCGTCATCGCCCTGCAGATTCCGCAGGTCGCCGATCTCTTCAGCACCCGCGCCCAGCTCGTGCAGCAATATGACGGCGAATATCTCGGCCGCTTCGACCGCCACCGCATCGGCTTCCAGATGATGATGGAGCGCCCGCTCGGCATCGGCCCGATGGTGTTCGGCACGATCTTCCCCGAGGACGAGCACAATATCTGGCTGAAATGCCTGACGACCTACGGCTGGCTCGGCTTCATCACCTATGTCTCGATGCTGATCTGGACCATCTATCTCGGTTTCAAGAACCTGCTCAAGGACCGCCCCTGGCAGCCCTTCCTGATGATCGCCTGGATCTGCGTCATCGGCCATGCGACGATCGGCAACGTCATCGATATCGACCACTGGCGCCACGTCTATCTGCTGTTCGGCATCGTCTGGGGATGCGCGGCACTCGAGCATCGCCACCAGCTCGCCGAGATGCGCAAAACCGGCGTCAGCGCCACTTGAGAAGCGGCCCGTCCGCGCTAAACTTCTCCTCATGATCACGGGAACACAGATACGCGGCGCCCGCGCCATGACGGGCATGAGCATCGAGGAACTGGCCGCTGCATCCGGCCTTTCCGCAAAAATCATTTCGGCGCTCGAACAGGGCGAAGGTAGCGGCGAGCCGCAGGCCTTTCTCGCCGCCAAGCACGCGCTGGAAGCGGCAGGCATCATCTTCATCGCAAGCGGCAATCATGACGAAGGCGGTCCCGGCGTGCGCCTCAAGGCACGCGGCAACGGCGACGACGGTCTGCGGCCCGAAGAGCTCAACGCCACCAATGACGATTAAGCCGGAACCAAACCGGCCTTCACGCGTTTTCCGCGCGCAATCAATGCGTTGAGGGAAATCATCTTGAATCGTAACAGCAGTCTTTATTTCGTCATCGGCGCGCTCGTAGTCGTCGTCATCGGCCTCGGCGCCTATATTTATCGTGAAGAAAGCAAGCCTGAAGGCGTCGAGCTCAGCATCGGCCAGAACGGCATTTCCGTCGAGCAGAAGTAATCTTCAGAGATAGGCCTTGGTCAGGGCGGCGAGCTTTGCGCCGTCTCTGACACCCTGCCGGTAAAGCTGGATCATCACCGCGCCCAGGCGCTCGGCCTCCTGCGTGCGGCGGCCGACGCCGCGGTCCTCGCAGACTTCATCCAGGACATTGGAAATCACGTCGAGATCGTCCGAAAACAGCGGGAGGTCGCGCGGATGGATAGTCGTGTCGAGCATCGAGGCGGCACTTCCTGAAAGCCTGGGGCAGGATACCTGCAGCGGCAGATGAGATCGGGAACGCCTGCACTATGCGCGCGGATTTCACGCTTTGCAACTCTCTGAAATTTAGCGGGAACAAAGGGACATGCCCGGCGTTCGGTGCCAGGTTCAAATCAGTACAAAGACCGTGTCATGAGTCAGAGAAGCTTCCCCTCCCCCGTTCGCGTCAAATCCGCAACCGCAGACCTGATCATCTCCACCGCCTGGGATGCCGTCGAGTTCCTGAAGCGCTGGCCGGGCAACCGCGGCCGCGAATACCGCATCGCCATGCAGCATTGCCTCGACGCGCTCGACGGCCTGATCAGCGCCAGCAAGGCGCGGCTCTCCTTCATCACCGCCGCCCGCATCGCCGGGCTGCTTGCCTAAGTCGAATCTGCCGGGTCAATGCTTTCGAAGCGGCACGACCTCGGCCAGCCGCGGATGCAGGGCACCTTCGGTGATCGCCCTGCCACTGAGTTCGATGAGATATTCCCCGGCAAGCTCCGTCAGCGCTATCGCGACATCGCCCTCTGCCCATCCGGCCCTGACAGCCTCGTCCGTCAGCGCTTGAAACGCCTCGACCAGCCGCTCCCGCGAACCGTCCATCATCCTGCGACCGGTCATTGCTGTCCCTCCGCCGCGCCATCTGGCGCGCCGATAGAATAGATACGCAGGAGGCGAAAAGACGAGGACTATTCAGGATTAGGCCACGTCCAATTTTGGTGGGGTTTGCGAAAGGCGCGGCTGCGCCATGCGCGAAAAGGCCAAATCATCCGATGGGAATTTGGTGGAATTTCTCCAACGCTTCGTTCTCCTCTAGGCCATCTCGGCCCTTGGGGGAGAGAACGAAAACCCTTGGTGTTCAAGGGTTTAAATGGTCGGGGCGACAGGACTTGAACCTGCGACCCCTTGACCCCCAGTCAAGTGCGCTACCGGGCTGCGCTACGCCCCGACCTGCCTAAACGGCTTGCTTCGTTTAGTTTTTCGACGGCTTGAATGCAAGCGGAAAAAGGATCTATCCGCTCAAAAAGCCGACAGTTGATTACGCCTTGGCGATCGAGACGGCGCCGGGCTTGGTTTCGACGCGGAAATCCGTGTAGCCGTCGGTTTCGGCATGGGGTGTTTCGAAGGGTGTTGCGTGGGTCGTGGTGATGACGACGACGTCGGCGCCGGCGGCTTCACCGGCGAGAATGCCGGCGACGGCATCTTCGAAGACGAGGCAACGGGCCGGATCGACGCCGAGGCGCTTGGCGCCGAGGATGTAGCATTCCGGGCTCGGCTTGCCCGCCGAGACTTCCTCGCCTGTTACCATGACCTTCGGCAGCGGAATGCCGGCCGCCTTCAGGCGCTTGAAGGCGAGTTCGGCAGGCGCCGAGGTGACGATGGCCCAGCGATCCTCCGGCAGGCTTTTGACGAAATCGATGGCGCCGGGGATTTCGATGATACCCTCGACATCCTCCATCTCGGCGTCGAGCAGCAGCTTTGCCTCATGGAAGGGATCGACGCCCGGCAGGCCGAGATTGCGGACAGTATCGGAGGCGCGCACGCCATGCACGGTCTTCATGAACACCTCCGGCTCCAGGCCGTGGCGCTTTGCCCAGTCGCCCCAGACGCGCTCCACGACGGCGATCGAGTTCACCAGCGTGCCGTCCATGTCGAAGAGGAAAGCGTCGTAGTCTTTGCCGAAGATATTGGAGTTGGGCACTGCGTATTCCTTGTCTGCTAGGTGATTGGCGGGCGATGGTCCGGTTCAGCCGGTCTGCTTTTCCATCGGCCAGGTGTCCGAAAGGCGGTAGCCCGCGGGATAGGGGTCGGAGGGGTCGAGCATCAGTTGCTGCGTTCCCGTCACCCAGGCGCGGCCGGAAATGATCGGCACGATACCCGGCCTGCCGCCGATATCGGCTTCGGAATCGATCGAGCAATGGAACTCGGAGCCGATGATCGAGCGGCCGGTGAATTTGTCGCCGACCTTCATCTGTCCCCTCGCATGCAGCACGGCCATGCGCGCCGAGCAGCCGGTGCCGGTCGGCGAGCGGTCGATCTTGCCCGGCCGGATGGCGACGGCATTGGCGCCGGTCAGGATGCCGTTCTCGACAGCGACGGGGGCTGCGAACTGGCAGAAGGAGATGTGGTCCCAGCCGCTGTTGACCGGGTGGACGAAGCCGAACTGCTCGTTGGCTGCTTTGGTGATCTTCATGCCGAGTTCGGCGAGATCGCGGGCCTCGTGTGGGGCGATCGAGAAGCCGAGCGCATGGGCATCGACGATGACGAAGCTGTCGCCGCCATAGGCGGTATCGACGGTCAGCGTGCCGAGCCCCTCGACCTCCAGCTTGGCATCGAGCTTGTCGGCGAAGGAGGCGACGTTCTTGACGCTGATGCGCTCGGCCTTGCCGTTGCGGCAGGTGGCAGTGACCTCGATGAGACCGGCCGGCGGCTCGAGAATCATTCTGGTTTCCGGCTCCTGCATCGGGATGATGCCGGTATCGAGAAGCACGGTCGAAACGCAGATCGAATTGGAGCCGGACATCGGCGGCGTGTCGGCGGGCTCCATGATGATCCAGCCCATCTGCGCCTTCGGGTTCTTCGGCGGCACCAGCAGGTTCACATGGCGGAAGACGCCGCCGCGCGGTTCGTTGAGCACGAAATTGCGCAGCGTCTCATCCGTGGCGATGAAGCGGGACTGATCCCAGACCGTGTCACCGGGCGGCGGCGCGACACCGCCGACGATCACATCGCCCACCTCGCCTTCGGCGTGGCAGGTAACGACATGGATGACCTTGGATGTTCTCATCGCCCCCAGCTCCTCTTCAGGCCTCCTGTCTAACCGTGGCAGCGGCGCTTGCCAAGGTCAGTAGCGGCCATCCGGGTGGGTCGCCTCGCGAACATTGGCGAGGCCGCGATTAGCGTCCTTGCTGCCGGTCGCAGCCGCCGCCTCGAAGACGCGGGTGGCATCGCCATACATCTTGAGGTTCAGGTAACAGTAGCCACGCAGCACCATCAGATCGATGGTTTCCTGCTTCAGCTGGGCGCGCTGGTCGAGATAGATCAGCGTTTCGCGATAGCGCTTGGCGCCGTAGGCCGAGAGCGCACGGTCGGCGAGGATCGCGACCTGCAGCTCGGCGGCGCGCTGGCGGTTCTGCGGCGCGCGGGTTGCGGAGACGGCGGCGTTGTTCGACAGGCCGGCGCGCAGATAGGCGAGGCTCTGGCCGTAAGCGGCATCTTCACGGTTCTGGCGCGCCGGGCTCTTCAGCGCCGTCTCGAAGGCGGCAATCGCCTCCATCGGACGGTTGAGATCCATCAGGCACCAGCCGCGGGTCAGCGCATCGCCGGGGCTCAGCATGCTGGCATCGATCGTCGTGGCGCAGCCGCGGGGGGCGCGTGCCGTCTGCTGAACGGCGGCGGGCCGGGACGGTTCGGCATCGTAGCTCGCAACCTGCGTGCGCTGGCGCTGAACCGGCTGGTAGGCCTGCTGCTGTTGCACGGGCTGATACTGCTGCTGCGCCGGCTGATATTGCTGCGGCGCCTGCTGGTACTGTTGCTGCTGCACCGGCTGCGGCGTGGGCGCCACGGCGACCGGTGCATTGGTCTGCGGCGCCTGGGTCGGGCCGGGCAGCGGCGCGGAAACGTTCGGCGTCAGCGACGAGGTGTCGTCGAGCGTGGCGATACGCTGCGAGCGGCCGGCCCAGAGCCTCTGGACTTCGGCAACGCCCTTGCGGTCGTTCAGCTGCTCGCGGGTGATCGCCAGACCATAGGCGGAAGGCTCGTCATCGGGCTTCCAGCGCAGCGCCGTTTCGAACCAGCGCGCGGCCGTCTGCGGCTGGTTGAGCGAGCGGGCATACCAGCCATATTGCTGGGCGGTCGGCACGTATTTCTGGGCGATGATTTCGGTCGCCATGCGGCCGAGCACGTCCTCGGTGATGTTGGCCGGCGGCTGCAGCGCCATCAGGTTGGCGGTGGCAGCCAGATAGGTGTCCATCGCGTCCTTGGAATCGTTGCGCCACTTGAACATGACGTCTTCGGCTTCCTGTGGCGCCTTGCGATCAACCAGCGCCAGCGCGAGGCCTTCGGAGGCCGAGGCGCTGTCTTCCTTGGTGCGGGCGGCACGGAACCACTTTTCGGCATCGGTCGCATTCTGGCGGCGCAGCTGGTACCAGCCGAGCAGCAGCGCATCGGCCGGTTCGCCCTGCGCTTCGGCAAGGCGCTCGACGCGCGAAATGTAATCGGCAGCGATCGTCAGCTTGTCGTCGGCATTGCCTTCGGCGAGGAAACGGCGGGCAAGATCGTCGCGGATGCTGTCGAATTCGCGCGCACCGCTGACGGCCGGCTGTTCGAGCGCCAGCAGCGATTGCATCGGCTGGTACGGCAGCACGGCTGCGGCCTTCTGGATGGTCGCCAAACGCTCCTGCGGATTGGTGCAGTTCTTCAGTATATAGGTATAGGCGTCGATGCCGCGCTGCTGGCGGTCCGTATCGACGAAGGCTTCGGCGACACGCCAGAGCACATCGATATCGCTGCAGGTCAGGAGGCTCGGCGTCGCGGCGCCGATATCGACGACGGTCGCATATTGCTTGAGATCGGACGCGTTGATCAGCCGGGCACGGGCTTCGGCGACATCAAGGCGATCGAGCAAGTCGGCCGGTGGCTGCCAGGCGGGCTCGGCGGTCTGCCGGTTGGCGATCGCCGAACGCAGCTCGGCATAGCGGCCCTCGGAATAGAGCTGCCACATGGTCTCGAGCTGCTTGTCGCCGCTCTGCGGCACGGCCAGCGGATCGGCCGGCGGAACCCAGTTCGGATAGAGCGCCTGAAGACGGGAGATTTCGGCCTGCAGACGCACCTTGTCGCCGCGGCTGGCGAAATAGCGCAGCGCGCTTTCGTCGACCTTCGGCTGTCCCTGGACCTGGCTCTGCGGCTGCGCAGCAGGTGTTGCCGGTGCAGGCGGCGTCTGCTGTGCTGTCTCGACCGGAGCGGCATCGGCACTGACCGGTGCGGCCGGTGTCACGGTGACCGGCGGAACGGCCGAAACCGGCGCCTGTCCCTGCCCTTGCGCCTGCGTCTGGGCAGTCAGAACGGGCGCTGCAGCCTGCAGACGGTCGGTGATCGCCTGAACGTCGATCTTCGGGTCAGCCGGTGCATCCGGACCCTTGATGCGCTCCATCAGCATCAGGTTCGGAGCGTTGTCTTCTTCACCAATCCCGAAGCGCTGCTGTAGCGCCGCGCGATCCTTCAGGCCGGTAATGACACCAGCCACGACGACTGCCGCGGAAATTGCAACGAGAGAGGACTTCACAGACACTCCGGATGTTTCTCCCCAACGAATGCCAGCCCGAGCAGCTGGAGGGTGGACGGATAGTAGAGCGCTGGCGAGAACTGCAGAGCTGATTCTGGCAGTTTCGTACCATGCACCACACAGGCCACAACATCGTTAACAATTCGATAACCAGCATCCGAAAGCGCCGCCTTCGGTTTACCAGTGGTGAGATCGATGGTGGCCGGAGCCCCGTCCACCGTCATGCCCTGCTGCAGCCGTCCGAAGAGCTCGGCATCGGTTACACCGGCGCGCGCGAGATAGAGCGGGATGCGGATGGCATTATAGGCAAACTCGGCATCGAAGCCCTCTGCGGGTGCCGGCATGCGCGCCAGGCTCACCCATTCGGCCGGCAGCTTGCGCGGGCCGAACTGCATGCTGCGCAACAGCGCCAGGCCATCGTCGCTGAGCTTCTGCCATTGGTCGGAGGGCGCCAGTAGCGCCATGACCGGCAGCGCCTCGTAGATCCAGTAGGATGGGTTGATGACCGGACCATCCTTGCGGCCGGGCGGCATGAAACCTTCGACGCCGGGCATCAGCAGCGTGCGGCCGCCGGATTGCACGACCGCCTCGGTCAGCAGCGAATGCGCCATCTTGGCTGCCGCCTCGATATATTCGGGCTTCTTCCAGGCAGCACCGGCAAGCGCCAGCGCATAGGCGATCAAGAGGTCGCCGTCGGAGGCGTTGTTGATGTCTGTGACGTGCGGCCTGGAATTCGGATCCCATTTCCAGACGACCAGCCCGTCATTGCGCAGCAAGAGCTCGGTGCGGGTGAAGTACCAGATCTGCTCGAAATCGGAGGGGCTGTTGGCGAGGTAGGAAAGCAGCAGGCCATAGCCCTGCCCTTCGCTGTGGCTGATATTGCCGTTGCCATTGTCGATGACGCGGCCGGTCTGATCGAGGAACTGCGTCTTGTAGGCCGCCCAGGCCTGAGGAGCGACCAGAACCTGTTGTGCCGCGGCTGGCTGCCACAGCAGGTTGAGGGCAACGACGCCCGCCATCAGCCGCGTCGCGATGCCCCTCATTTTCCTCGTCCCAGTCTGCCGAGCATGCTCGATGTCGCGACGCCGATCAGCATCGACAGGACGACCAGCAGGAAGGCGTAGGAGAGAATGTTGGTCGACAGCCAGTTGGCGGCGATCAGGCGATAATTGGCGATCGTCCAGGTCTGCGACGGCACGAAATCGAAGCGCGTCACCGGGACGCTTTCGACCTTGCCCGTTTTCGACGAATAGGTGGTGATGTGGCCTGATATCTGCGGCCAGTTGGCCTGAGAGGTCAGCGCTTCGGCGCCTTCGCGCAGATCCTTTGCTGAGGGTGCGGTGACCAGCGTCCAGGTGCCGTTGCCTTCAGGGCTCGTGCCCTGCGCCACCATCATCGTTGCGACATTCGACGGGGCGAAGACTTCTTCGGCGCCCGGCACGAATTGCAGCGAGCTCAGCGAAATGTCGAAGTTGCGGCGCATCCATTCCTGGAAGGCGGTGACCTGCCCCTTCCAGGCGCCGCCGCTGACCTTCGAACGCCATTCGTCGAAAGCGGCGTTGGTGTCGGGTGCTGCCGCGCCGGTATCGGGCACGGGACGCCAGGAGGCCTGGCTGGCGGTCGCGACATTGACCTGCGACAGCGCCGTTGCCGGAAGCTGCGAGATCGAGCCGATGAACATCGCGTCGCGGTCGCCGATCGTGCTCGGCGATGCCGAGGTCTCGATATCGATCGGGTGACCGGCCATGCTAGCCATCTGGCCGAGCAGCGTTGCGGCAGCCGAGAGCGTGTCGGCATCGGCGCGGTCCAGGAACAACGGCATCGGCGCGGCCAGGCGCCCATAGGGATAGGCAGTGCCGGCCATCGCCGCGAGGTTCGGCCGTTGCCCGACGCGGGCGAAATCCGGCATGTGGAATTCGGTCGTATCGAAGAGCGCGAAACGCGGCGTGCCACCGGCCGTCGAGCCGGGCGCGCAGGCGGCGTCTTCCTTGGTCTGCAGGATCGCTTCGAGCGCCAGCTCGTTCAGCCCCGGCTTGAAATGCCGCATCGTGACGCGGATCGGCAGATGGCGCAGGATACCGCCGCCGGTCGAAGTGATCGGTACGGTCGAGGCGATGTTGCCGTTGACATAGATGTCGATATGGCTGCCGGGGAGGACGTTCTCCGTATAGGCGGCATCGAGCAGCACGGTCGCTTCGCCATAGGCATTGGCATAGAAATCGGCGGGAACGGCGACGTTGAAATCGGTGCGGAAGCGGCGGCCGGAGAATTCGGTGGTCTTGACGCCGAGCTTCTGGAAGCTGAGGCGCGTGTCCTCGAAGAGCAACGGGGCATCCGGCGCCGTCCAACGCTGCGTCGTCAGGACGTCACGGCGTACATCGGGCGAACGGTCGGTCGGCTGAACGATCGTATCGATCGCCTGCGAGATCGCAGGCCAGGACGGGCCACTGATCAAGAGCACTGTCGAGCCCGTCCGCGGATCGGTCGCGAAGGTGGCGAGCGGGGCCGACTGGACGGCCGGAGGCAGCGCCGGGAAGTAAGGCACGAGCTCGGCCGGCGTGCCGACGAGAACGGTGAGCTTGCCGGCACCACCGGTCGGCAGGCGATCGGCGCTGAAGGAGAAAGTCTGGTTCGGCATGCCGCTGAGAACGGACAGGCCCTGCGTCAGACGCAGCAGCGGCTTCGTCGTACCCGGCTGCTCGAGCGCCGGGACCAGCAGATCGAATTCGGTCTTGCCCGCGCCATCGACGCCGATTGCGCGGATCGCATCGGTGCTCGACAGGCGCGCGGCATCCTGCCCGGCAAAGCTGAAATAGGTCTGTGACGGATCGATATTCGACCACAGCTCATAGGTGGACTGGATGCTGCAATCGGTGCGGTGGCGCTGGTTGGTCTCGAAGGTCAGCAGATTGGCGCCCGGCTGCAGCAGCCCGCGCGGCACATCGAAGCTCACGGAGGACTGACTGTCGGGCGAGCCCACCTGCTGCTGGCCGACCGGCCGGTTGTTGATCAGCACGGTGATTTGCGAGGCCTCGGGGGCGACGACGATCGAGTTCTGGTAGGCGAAGTTGAACTTTGCCGGGGCAGCCGCCTGCTCGGGCGTCAGATAGACGGACCAGGACTTGCGGTCATATTCGCCTTCCAGGCCGAACTTGGCGGCGGGCACGACATAGCGCACGACATTGCCGGCTGCACGGGCCGTGGCTGCCGCATCCGGCGTCGCAGGCGTCTGTTGCGGCTGCGCTGCGGGCTGCTGTGCCGCGATGGGCGACGCGGGAACCGGGGATGCCGGGACAGGTGCCGGAGCGGCCGCGGGCTGCGACCGGACCGGCGGCGTTGCCGGAACGGCAGGAACGGGTGCAGGCTGCGCAGCGACGGGTGCGGCCGGGACAGGTGCGGCGGGAGCCGGCGCCGGCTGAGACGGGGCCGCAGCAGGCTGCTGGGCCGGAACCGTCATGCGCGGCACCATCGGCTGCAGGCCGGCCGGACGCTCGCCGGACATGTCGAAGGGTGCGGGCGCCTGCGCGGTCTGCGCATAGGCGATTGCCGAGGCACTGAGAAGCAGAGCGGAGGCAGCGGCAAGCTTCTTCATCAGCCGTTCGCCTTTGCCGTCTGTTGCTGTTGCTGTTGTTGCGCCTCGCGCTCCGGCCGCATGCTGCGGAAGAAATACACCAGGCCGCGGCTGGTCTGGTAGAAGGACAGGCCGAGGAACCAGATGGTGCCGCGGATGAGGCCCGGGTTGCGGCGGCGGCTCTGCTGGAATTGCGTCCACTGGTCGGAGTTCGCAAACATCAGGTCGGCGATCAGGCGGTGGTCGAGAGCATTCTTCGGAACATACTGGCAGCCGACCATGGTGATGTCGCCCGAAGGCTCCATGTTGCGGACGATGAGCGGCAGGGTTTCGAGATCGGCACCGCTATAGGGGCGGAAGCGGATTTCGCCCTCGGCCCCGACCGTCATCTGGTCGAGCTGCTTGTTGAAGACATGCAGGCGGGCGCCGTGGACGGAGACGTCCTCGATCGAGGCCGTGTACCATTTGCCGTTGACCCCGAGTTCGCAGCGGCGGTTGACGCGCACGCGCCGCGACGAGGAGCGCTCGCCGCGCTCGGAGACAACGCCCAGCGCACAGCCGGCCATGATCAGGTTGATGATGTTCCAGCCGCCGACGACGAGCGTCACGTCGGCCTTATAAGGCTCGGCATAGATGCGGTAGATGGTGATGATCAAGGCGATGATCTGCACCGCGAAGATGACGAAGAACGGACGGCTGATTTCCGACAGGCGGCTGACGGCGATCGACTCGTCCTTCGCCGTCACCTTGAAGGTCGGCTTGCGCGGATTGAGCATGACCGAGACGACGGCAGGCAGAAGGTGGACCGTCTGCACATATTCGTAGAGCTCGGAGATCCACGGCCAGCGGAACGAACCGTAGAGGTAATTCTGCATCATCAGGTTCACGAGCATGTAGGCCAGCGTATAGGCCAGGAACTCGCCGCCCGACGCGGTGAAGATTTCGAGATCGAAAAACAGGTAGAAGAGCGGCGCGAAGAGGAAGATCGTGCGCGGGAACGGGAAGAGCCAGAACAGCGTCGACGACATGTAGCAGAGACGCTGCGGGATCGTCAGGCCGCGCTTCAGGAGCGGGAAGCGGAAGCGCAGGATCTGCATCATGCCCTGCGCCCAGCGGCTGCGCTGGCCGATGAAGCTGGCGAAGGTGGCGGGCTGCAGACCGGCGATAAGCGGCTTGTCGACATAGATCGAGTTCCAGCCGGTGCCGTGCAGCGCCAGCGCGGTCTCGCAGTCCTCGGTGATGCTGATACCGGAGAAGCCGCCCTGGCTTTCCAGCGCCTTGCGGCTGAGAACGGCTGCGGAGCCGCAGAAGAAGGCGGCATTCCACTTGTCGAGACCGCGCTGGATGATGCCGTAGAACATCTCGTTCTCGCTCGGCATGTTGTCGAAGGTGCGCAGGTTGCGCTCAAGCGGATCCGGGTTGATGAAGAAGTGCGGCGTCTGCACCAAGAAGAGCTTCGGGTCGTCGTCGAAATAGCCGACAGTCTCCAGCAGGAAGTCGCGGGCCGGCGCGTGGTCGGCGTCGAAGACGGCGATCAGTTCGCCGGTCGAGTGCTTCATGCCGTTGTTGAGGTTACCGGCCTTGGCATGCTCGTTGCGGTCGCGCGTCAGGTATTTGACGTCGAGATCTTCGCAGAGCTGCTTCAGTTCGGCGTGGCGCGCGACTGCGGCCTGTGCCTCGACGAGCTTGTTGGAATTGCGCTTCTGCAGCGTGCCGCCGTCATCGAGCAGCCAGACATGCAGCTTCTCTTTCGGATAGTCCATCGCCTTCGCAGCGGCCAGCGTGTTGGCGAGCAGGTGGGCGTCTTCGTTGTAGGAGGGAACGAAGACGTCGACATGTGGGAAGCGCTCCTCGCGCGCGGCACGCGACGGGCGCGGAGGCAGCGGGGTGGCGACGATGAAAAGGCTGAGCGCCAGCATCGCCACCGAATACATTTCGGCGAGATAAAGCAACAGGCCAGGGATGAAGTTTTCCAGCTGATTGACCGGCGGCAGCGTGTTGGTCGTGCGCCAGTAGACGTAGCGAAGAACGATGGCCGTGCCGAAGGCGAGCGCGATCAGGCGCCAGGTCCCCTCGCCCTTCATCACCTTGATGATCGCCATGATGGTGACGACGGTGATGCTGGCGATGAGCTGGGTCTGCAGGTTCACCGGCAGCGTGATCAGCGCAATCGTGCAGAGCGAGACAACCGCCCATATCAGGATGCTTCGGGCCTTATGCATCGACGTTCCTTCGAAATGACAGAACCGGGCTATGAGGCCCGGGCATGCAAGTCTATCTCCGGCAGGCGGCCGTCATGGCCGCATCGCCTATGCAGTCTGGCGAGGGCACGGCGACGCCGCCTGCCCGCGCGGATTGTTGTGCCGGAGCCGCCGGCTGCGCGGGACTGCCCGGAGCAACCATCTGCGAGCTCTGTTGCGGCGCATCCGGCAGCGGCACACGCGGCCCGACGGGCGGCGCCTGCTGCACGACCGGCTGCGGTGCCACGGCGGGCTGTGGCCGCGTGACGACGGCACGGCGCACGGTGACGCGGTTGACAGCCTGCGGCGCCGGTTCATAACCGAGCGGCATCGACATCTGGCGATCGCCGCCCTCATCCGGATAGATCGGCGTGCCGGTCTGGCCGAGCGTCGGGTCGGCGCCGCGAACGTCGCCGTAGGGATTCCAGATCTCGCCGTTCAGCGTGCCGGTGATCGTGTAGCCGTACATGACGGCGAGCAGCTGGCGCTCGCTGGCGCGGGCATCGCAAAGCCGGAGCCTCACCTGGATCATGCCGAAATTGCGGGTCTGCGTATGCGCGGCGCGGCTGGAGCGGATCTGCTGCCAGCCATAGATGCAGGTATCGCCACCGCGGCTGCGGCCGGAAGCGTAGGAGAACGGGCCGTAGCTGTTCTGCAGGAAGGTCGTGTTGCGCGCCATGGCAACGCCGGGCACGGAAGCGAAGGCTTCGCGCGACATGCCGGTTTCGCTGAACATCCTGTAGCCGGCGCTTCCGGTATCCGGATTGGAGCCGCTGGCGCCCAGGAACTGCACTTTCATGAAATTCTGGCCAGGAACCGAGGACGACGTGAACAGCGACAGCGTCTGCTCGACGCCATTGCCGCGCTTGGTCTCGACGACGCTGACGATCGACGGCCCGCCGGGCGGCGGCATGACCAGCGCTTTTTCGCTGGCAATGGCTTCCGGGCCGGACGGCTGCTTGACGCTGCCGCTCGTTGTACTGCAGCCGGCCATCACGCCCGCCACCGCAACGATCGATATCAGATTCAGCAAACGCATTCAGGGAGCCGCCGTTATCGTCTTTCCTGTTCCCCAAAACGGGAAAATTCGCCCAGCGGTTTCTCGAATCAACAAGCCGCCAGCATTCAGGATGGAATAAACGCCGCTTATGGTTAATCACTTATTAACGGGATACGCAGAGATCGCGGGCAAAAAGTCTCAGCAGCGACCATCGGGAAAGGCTAAGCCGCGGATGCGCCATCCGTTTTAGTAAGGACTCAATTACTATCATTGCGCTTGGCGGTTGAAATGCGCCCCTGCCGCTCGCACATTGACATATGGCAGGAGGAAGAGTGGAGGAGTGAATGAACGCGGTGACAGAACGCGGGATACACGATCCGGTCGCGCCCGAAGAGGTCGATGTGCTTCAGGCCGTCTTCGATACGGTAGCGGCCGAGCGCCAGCTTCACAAGCAGAGTGTGGAGGCGCTGGATGTCGCACGCAGTGTCATTCGCTTCTATTTCGACGGCATTCAGGATTACGATACGCTGCTCGCGATGATGCGCGTGGAGCTCGCCGCCCGCTGATATCGGGCGGCTGATTTGGGAACAACGAACTTTCCGCCACGTTTCCATGACGGCTGGGTAGGAAAAGGAGTTTATCCCATGCGCAAGATCATGCTGGCCACGGCCGCCGCACTGCTGACGGTTAGCTCTGCTGCCTTCGCGCAGAGCACCGTCATCGTCACCGATCCGGCTCCGACCGGTGCGATCGTCCTTCCGGGCGAAGTCCGCACCTATGTGATGGAGCAGCAGACGCCTTCCGTTGTCTATGACGGCGATGTGGTCGTCGGCACGACACTGCCCGATACCGTCGAAGTCCATACCGTCCCCAATATGGATGGCTATGCCTATACCGTGGTCAATGACCGCCGTGTGATCGTGGAACCGCAGACGCACCGCGTCATCCAGGTTCTCGAGTAGACCGGCGCGCGTCACAAGACCGCGGAGAGAAAGGGGCGAGACCTGGAGGTCCCGCCCCTTTCCTCGTTCATGAGGACACTGTTTCCTCGACCTTCCGCTCGCTCGGCGGCGTTTCGTCACTCGCCAAACTGGCCAAATGATCGGCAAGCCTCAGCGCCAGAGCGATAGCCGGCAGCGTCGGATTGGCCTGTCCACCCGTCGGAAAGACGCTGCTGCCGGCGACATAGAGATTGCCGACGTCGTGCACACGGCAATCGGCGTTCACCACGCCGCTGCCGGGATCATCCGACATGCGGGTCGAGCCGATCTGGTGGTAGCCGTCGAGTGCCTGATCCCTGACGGCATCGTGCCGCTCGTCACAGCGGTGGATGTAATCGAGATGACCGAGCTTCTCGCGCCGCAGCCACCGATCGATGATCTCGTGGGAGCGGACGATGGAATCGAAATCCTGCATGCCGAACCGCAGGTCTATTTCGAGACCGGCCGCTTTCCCCTCGCCCTGCGTCCGTAGCCGGACGATGCTTTCGGCATTCGGCGCCTGCTCGGCGTGATAGCGCAGCAGATAGCGGCGGCGCGGATTGCGCACTGCGCCCGCCGCCCGCCGGAAGCGCCGCAGCAGCATGTCGAATAGCGTCCGCGCCGCACCCGGGATAACGGCCACATCATTGCGGATGTTGCGCCAGTGGGCGCGGTAGAGGCGTTGCGGCGTGATCGATGTTGCAGGCGCCAGGCCACGGGCAATGCGCGGATAAAGGCCGGTGAGCGCAAAGATCAGATAAACCAGCGACAGCGCGCCGCTGCCATGGCTGGGATCGGCGATCGAAAGGCTCTCCAGCCAATAGGCGGCATTGAGCAATCCGTTCGCCGCCTGCACCGGTGGATCGATCATCAGGCGCTGGCGAACGATATCGCCGCCGCTCGCCTTGCGAAACCAGAGCAGGTCCTCGGTCTCGACGTTGTTGAATTCGATGACGCTGAGATAGCCGGTCAGATGTCCCGCATAGAAGCGGCCGAGCGGTCCTTCCCGCCCGCCGAATTTCTCCGGATGTTGCTCCTGCGCCGCCAGCAGAAGCCGGGTGTTTTCGAGACCGCCTGCCGCCAGTGCGTAGCGGCCGGCCTGCAGGTCCCTCCGGCCCTCCGATGTCAGCAGCTCCAGCCCCTCGATATCTCCATCGCCGGAGACCATCATGGCGCTGACGCGCGCATTGGTGATCACCGTGATACCGGCGGCGGCAGCCAGACGCTCGCGATATCTGCCGCCGAGATCAGGCTCCGGCGCCCAATGCTCCAGCGAATCCATCCGCACGTCGCCTTCGGCTCGCGACTTCATCACCGAAGCCCTGGGATCGCAGCCGAGAAAATTCAGGGCATCGGGATAGTAGGGTTGCAGCGCGTCAGCCGGGATCGGCCAGCCCGACATCGGGACGTGGCCGCGCCTTCCGAAATCCAGCGGATCGAGGGCCACGCAACGGCCGCCCCAAAGCCGCGACGTGCCGCCGATGCCGCTTGCGACCGACAGCGCGCTTTCGACATGATGACCATTGGTGAAACTGACGGGACCGGGTGCGATATCGCCACCACTGCCGTCAGCGGAACCTGCCTCGACAATCGCTACGGAAAGACCGCGTTCGGCGCAGCGGAAAGCCAGCGAAAGGCCGACCGGACCGGCACCGACGATGCATATGTCAGATGAAGGCAATGCCCCGGCAGCGCCGTCTATAATCATCCAGAATTCCCCGTGCCGGATGGCTTACGGGGAGTTAGCTAGAAGCATGGGCCATTGAAACAAGGGCAAAAGCGACTGCCGTCATCGTACCTGGTCGAGCAGGCGCTTGCATTCCAGGAGGTCGTAGAGCGCTTCCTGGAGCAGCGCGCGGTCTTCCTTGCCGACGCTCGACTTGCCGATCGAGACTTCGCCCTGCTCATCCTCGCCGGCGACGAAATTGAAGAAGCGGCGGGTGATCGGCGCCTTGGCGCGGCCGACGAGCTGGTCTTCATCGGCCATGCTGACGCGGGGTTCGGAGGACGAAGAGCCGCCGCCATCCTTGGAACTCGCCGCCAGCGCCTCGACGCTGGCGAGATCGCCATGGGCGACGGAGACAACAAACTTGTTGCCGTTGGTCTTCAGGAGCTTCTGCACGCCCTTGATCGTGTAGCCGTGATCATAGAGCAGATGACGGATGCCCTTCAGCAGATCCACATCTTCAGGGCGATAATAACGGCGTCCGCCGCCACGCTTCATCGGCTTTATCTGCGGAAAACGAGTTTCCCAGAAGCGCAAGACGTGCTGCGGCAGATCAAGATCATCCGCAACTTCGCTGATGGTTCGAAAAGCATCAGGGCTCTTGTCCAACGTCCTACTCCCTACGCGACCTCGGTGGCGGTCCAATCCGCGACTCATCATATTTCAACGGTTTGAACCGCCGAATTCAAGTCACGTCTTCGGGTTCCCACAGTTCGCGGGCAATGACATCAATGATTTATCGATTAGGCAGAGCCGATGAAACGGGCTCAGGAGGCCGGATTTGCAGGCTTCTGCTTGACCTTGCGCAGCGTGTGAGCCTTGAGAATCCGGGTCTTCAGGACGTTCGACGCCTTGAAGGTCATGACGCGGCGCGGCGAGATCGGCACTTCTTCGCCGGTCTTCGGGTTGCGGCCGATACGCTCGTTCTTGTCGCGCACCTGGAAGGTCGCGAAGGAGGAGAGCTTGACCGTCTCTCCGCGGACGATGGCGTTGCAGATTTCGTCAATGACGGTTTCGACGAGTTCGGCGGACTCTGTTCGAGAGAGACCAACCTTCCGGAAAACTGATTCCGCCAGGTCTGCTCGCGTCACTGTCTTTCCGGTCATGGTTTCCCCGCCCAAGCTGCAAAATATCTTATGAAAGCGAGCAAAGACTATTTGTCTTGCGCCTTACGGTCAAGCTCTTGTTCGTCGTCAGTTTTTTGCGATTTGCAGCACTACCAGCGCAGCAGCACGGCGCCCCAGGTGAAGCCGCCGCCCATGGCCTCGAGCATGACGAGATCGCCCTTCTTGATGCGTCCGTCACCGGCTGCAACGGCAAGCGCCAGCGGAATGGAAGCCGCCGAGGTGTTGCCATGCAGATCGACGGTGATGACGACCTTTTCTGGGGCGATGTTCAGCTTCTTGGCCGAACCGTCGATGATGCGCCGATTTGCCTGGTGGGGGACCAGCCAATCGAGATCGTCAGACGTCGTGCCGGTGGCGTCGAAAGCCGCCTGGATGACGTCGGTGATCATGCCGACCGCATATTTGAAGACTTCGCGGCCTTCCATGCGCAGCTTGCCGACGGTGCCGGTGCTCGACGGGCCGCCATCGACGAAGAGCTTGTCCTTGTGCGAGCCGTCGGAGCGCAGATGCGCGGTCAGAACGCCGCGATCCGAGGTCTTGCCCTCGCCTTCGGAGGCTTCGAGAACCAGCGCGCCGGCACCATCGCCGAAGAGCACGCAGGTGGTGCGGTCGTTCCAGTCGAGAATGCGCGAGAAGGTCTCCGCGCCGATGACGAGAACGCGCTTGGCGAGACCGCCGCGGATATAGGCATCAGCCGTGGTGACGGCATAGACGAAGCCGGTGCAGACGGCCTGAACGTCGAAGGCGAAGCCATGGCTCATGCCGAGACGGTTCTGGATGTTGACCGCAGTTGCCGGGAATGTGTTGTCAGGCGTCGAGGTCGCACAGATGATCAGGTCGATATCGGCGGGCGTCAGGCCGGCATTATCGAGCGCTGCCCGCGCGGCCTGCTCGCCGAGCGACGACGTCGTCTCGCCCTCGCCTGCGACATAGCGCTGGCGGATGCCGGTACGCTGGACGATCCACTCGTCCGACGTGTCAACGACATCTTCCATGTCGCGGTTGGTCATTACGCGTTTCGGAAGTGCGGCTCCGAACCCGCGAACCACTGAACGGATCATTCTTGCTAAACCCCGTCGCTCACGCAGCTTCCGGCCCGATGGGCGGCTGCCGCTTGGCATGATATTTCTTGAGATCGTTTTCTATTTTCTGATTGAGGCCATTCTTGGCCATGTCGTAACCGACTTCGATCGCGGCTGCGATACCTTCGGCATTGGCGCCGCCATGGCTCTTGATGACGATGCCGTTCAGGCCGAGGAACACGCCGCCGTTGACCTTGCTCGGGTCCATCTTCTCGCGCAGCATGTCGAAAGCGCTTTTCGCCAGCAGATAGCCGATCTTGGCCATCAGCGTGCGCGACATCGCGGCGCGCAGATAGGTGCCGATCTGCTTTGCCGTGCCTTCGGCGGCCTTCAGCGCGATATTGCCGGAGAAACCTTCGGTGACGACGACGTCGACCGTACCCTTGCCGATATCGTCGCCTTCGACGAAGCCGGAATATTCGAGCGAATCAAGATTGGCTTCGCGAAGCAGGCGGCCCGCTTCCTTGACCTCTTCCTGACCCTTGATCTCTTCGACGCCGACATTGAGCAGGCCGATGGTCGGACGCTCGATCTCGAAAAGCGCGCGCGCCATGGCGCCGCCCATCAAGGCGAAATCCATCAGCTGCTGCGAATCCGCGCCGATCGTCGCGCCGATATCGAGAACGATGCTCTCGCCGCGCAGGGTCGGCCAGATGCCGGCGATCGCCGGGCGTTCGATATTGGCCATGGTGCGCAGACAGAATTTCGACATCGCCATCAGCGCGCCGGTATTGCCTGCCGACACCGCAACGTCGGCATCGCCGGACTTCACGGCTTCGATGGTGCGCCACATGCTGGAGACGTAGCGGCCGCGGCGAAGTGCCTGGCTCGGCTTCTCATCCATGCGCACGGCAACCTCGCAGTCATGGAAGACCGACTTGGCTGCGACCTTGGGGAATTTGGCGAGAACGGGCTCGCACTCTTCCTTCAACCCGTAGAAAACGAAGGAAATATCCGGATGCCGCTCCAACGCTTTGGCGGCACCTGGGATGACAACCTGGGGACCAAAGTCGCCACCCATGAGGTCGAGAGAAATTCTGATCACGCGTCCCTGATCCTTCTTTTTCGCCGGGGGAGGCGAAATTTCGGCCAAAATACCGGTTTTCCCATCGCTTACAACTGAATTGTGTCAAATACCCAACGGGTATTCAGTCCTTCTTCCAGTCCTTGAGCGCAGCGAATGGCGACGGCTTCTTGTCATTCTGGCCATCGTCCTCGATATGCCCGTTGAATTCGATGCCGGGTTTGCGCGGATAGGGATCGATCGCCATCGCGGCGAATTCGGTCACCACGGCGCCGGCATCGATGCTGTCGCCGGTGAAGGGCTCCGGCAAATCCGGACCATCGGGATCGAGCACCATTTCGCCGGCATCATTGGCCGGGCGGCGGGCAAGCTTGGAATTTTCGGGCACGAAGATCTGCTCGAAGGGCTCGTCGATATCCGAAATAACGGGCTCGAGCGTCACGACACAGGCCTGCACGATGCGGGCATGCACCCTGCCCTTAACGCGGATACCATCCTTCTTCCAGCGATTGACATGCAGCTCGGCGCGCAGCTCATCGACGGAGAGAATGTTCCAGCTCTCGGCAAGCGCCTTGCGCTCCTTCTCGTCGGCTTCGAGGCGCACCTCGACGGGATTGGCCGAGATATGGCCGACCTTTACCAGATAGGAAAAGGGAATGGCGTCGTCCTGATGTTTCATGTCTTCCTCCTCAGGCCGCGTCCGGCAGCGTCGCCGAGCCGGTCGCTATCTGATCTTCGGACTGCTCTGAGAGTGCCGCTTCGGCCTTGAACATCCAGGCGGCGAGCGCGCTCATGTCGGCCGGAGCTTCCGCCTTCGGGTGAATGTTGCGCGACAGCGCCGTGGACAGTGCTTCGCTGTCACCGGCATCCATCGCCTTGGAATAGGCTTCGAGGCGGCCGTAGAACATGCCCGCCAGCTTCTTCATGCGCTTCGGCACGCTGTTGTCGCCGATGCCGAGCTCGCGGATCGAATAGTCGATATCCTGAAAGAAGGCGTCGACGATCTCCTGGGCGATCTCCTGGCCGCTGGTGCCGGAGGCCCGCGTGCGGCGGAAGAATAGGATCATCACCAGCGAAAGCATCTCGAAGCGGCCCATGACGGTGTCGGGCACATCCATGCTTTCGTAGAACTCGGGCGTGCGGGCGGCCGACGTCAGCGTCGAATACTGCCGCTCGACGATCGCCTGATTGTTGTTTTTCTTACGAAAGAGCCCGAAGATCATTGTTTTTTCCGGAAATGCCTCATTCTTCACGCGGAGTTGCGTGGGCCGTGTTGCATGAATTCGAAAGCTGGTTTACCGAAGCAGGCGCGAATTGCAATGCCGAAGGTGGCCACTTTCGGGACAGCGCCCTTTCAGGGCAGCGACGCGGCGAATTGGGAGAATTCGACCCCGGAAAGGCCACAAAGGTTTTGCATCAGCGGTGCTTCGCATGGTCAAAAGCCGCCTACCGATACTCAAGGGGAGTAGATGTCGTTGAAGAAACGGTATTTCAAGTCTGACGTAAAGTTCTTCAGCAGCGCGGCCATTGCCATCATGATTGCCTCAGCAGGACTTACCGGTTGCCAGACCGGCACCGTGCTGAACGGCGGCTATGTCGTCGATCAGGAATCGTTGAACCTCGTACCCGAAGGTTCGAGCCGCGAACAGGTTCTCCTGTCGCTCGGCACTCCCTCGACGACGGCGACCTTCGACAACGAAGTCTTCTATTACATCTCGCAGAAGCGCACGCGCTCGATCGCCTACCAAAAGCTCAGGGTGGTCGATCAGAGTGTTCTCGCCATCTATTTCGACAAGGACGGCGTCGTGGCACGCCGCGCCAACTACACGCTGCAGGACGGCAAGGTGTTCGACACGATCTCGCGCGTAACGCCGACCGGCGGCCGCGAGCTGACCTTCCTTCAGCAGGTTCTCCAGGGCGGCGCGGGCAGCGCGGCAAAGAGCCTGTTCGGCACGCCGCAGGGCAACCCGCAGAACCCGGCCAGCATCCAGTAAGCACTGGAACGCATCAGACAATAAAGAAACCCGCCGGAGCGATCCGGCGGGTTTTTTCGTTTCAGCCCTGCCCTTCCCTTACATGCCGGCGAGAACCGCGAGCAGCAGGAGAGCAACGATATTGGTGATCTTGATCGCCGGGTTGACGGCCGGACCGGCTGTATCCTTGTAGGGATCGCCGACGGTATCGCCGGTGACGGATGCCTTGTGGGCTTCCGAACCCTTCATGTGACGATTGCCGTCCTTGTCGACGAAGCCGTCTTCGAAGGACTTCTTGGCATTGTCCCATGCGCCGCCGCCCGAGGTCATCGAGATGGCGACGAAGAGGCCGTTGATGATCACGCCGAGCAGCGAGGCGCCGAGGGCGGCGAAGGCCGAGGCCTTCGAGCCCGAGATCAGCAGCACGCCGAAATAGACGACGATCGGTGCCAGAACCGGCAGCAGCGACGGGATGATCATTTCACGGATCGCCGCCTTGGTCAGCAGATCGACGGCGCGGCCGTAATCCGGCTTTTCGGTTCCCTGCATGATGCCCGGCTTCTCACGGAACTGCTTGCGCACTTCCTCGACGATCGCGCCGGCCGCACGGCCGACGGCGGTCATGGCGATGCCGCCGAAGAGATAGGGGATCAGGCCGCCGAACAGCAGGCCGGCGACGACATAGGGGTTCGACAGATCGAAGGAGATCGTGCCGACGTCAGCGAAATACGGGTACTGATCGGGATGCGAGCTGAAATACTGCAGATCGAAGGAGTACGCCGAAAATAGCACCAACGCTCCAAGACCAGCCGAGCCAATCGCATAGCCTTTGGTAACAGCCTTTGTCGTGTTTCCGACCGCATCCAGAGCATCTGTTGACTTACGCACTTCCGGCGGAAGGTGCGACATTTCAGCTATACCACCAGCATTGTCGGTTACTGGGCCGAATGCGTCGAGCGCGACGATCATGCCAGCAAGGCCAAGCATGGCCGTTACTGCAATACCGGTGCCAAACAGACCACCCAGAAGATAAGTGGCCAGAATACCGCCGACGATGACGATGGCAGGCAGTGCCGTCGATTCCAGCGAGACCGCGAGGCCCTGGATGACGTTGGTGCCGTGTCCCGTGACCGATGCCTGGGCGATCGAGACGACCGGGCGCTTGCCTGTGCCGGTATAGTATTCGGTGATGACGACGATCAGCGCGGTGACGACGAGGCCGACGAGACCGCAGATGAAGAGGTTCGTGCCGGTAATGTCATGCCCTGCGACCGTGCCCAGCGAGCCCCAGCCGACGGTCAGCGAGGTTGCCGCACCAAGGCCGATGATCGACAGCAGACCGGTGACGATGAGGCCCTTGTAGAGAGCGCCCATGATCGAGCCGTTCGAGCCGAGCTTGACGAAGAAGGTACCGATGATCGAGGTGATGATGCAGACGCCGCAGATCGCCAGCGGATAGATCATCGCCGACTGCAGGATCGGTGCACCGGCAAAGAAGATCGCGGCGAGAACCATGGTGGCGACAACCGAGACCGCATAGGTTTCGAAAAGGTCGGCCGCCATGCCTGCGCAGTCGCCGACATTGTCGCCGACGTTATCGGCGATGGTTGCCGGGTTGCGCGGATCGTCTTCCGGGATACCGGCTTCGACCTTGCCGACGAGGTCGCCGCCGACGTCTGCGCCCTTGGTGAAGATACCGCCGCCGAGACGGGCGAAGATCGAGATCAGCGAGGCGCCGAAGCCGAGTGCGACCAGCGCATCGATGACTTCGCGCGAGCCGGTGTCATGACCGAGCACGCCGGTCAGTATGTAATAGTAGATAGAGACGCCGAGCAGCGCCAGACCGGCAACGAGCATGCCGGTGATGGCACCCGACTTGAAGGCGATGTCGAGACCGGCCGAGAGGCTGTGGGAAGCAGCCTGGGCCGTGCGTACATTGGCGCGGACCGAAACGTGCATGCCGATGAAACCGGCGGCACCGGAAAGTACGGCGCCGATCAGGAAACCGATCGCGGCCGTGCCGGAGAGAAGCAGCCATGCTGCAATGAAAACAACGATGCCGACAATGGCAATGGTCTTGTACTGACGCGTGAGGTAGGCCTGCGCGCCCTCGCGGATATAGCCCGCGATCTCCTGCATGCGGCTATTGCCCTGATCGGCGGCCAGCACCGAACGGGTTGCCCAGATGGCATAGACCACCGAGAGCAGACCGCATGCGATTACGCATAAAAGAATGGTCATTTCGCTCTTTCCTCCAAAAGTGCCGGAACACTCCTCCGCCCGGCCACGCAAGCAGCCGAATCGTCTTCTCTCCTCAGAAACGCTCTAGCTTTGCGTGCGGAGATTGCTTGGTGGAAAACACGACGTCAAGACCGCAAGGGCCTAAAACCCTTGCAGCACAATGGATTGAGCGATTTGGTCCGATGGAGGACGGAGAAAGCTTACTTCCTGGTGTCGCCGCGTACCTGCTTGGCAATGCGGTCGAGAACGGCATTAACCAGCTTCGGCTCGTCGTCTTCGAAGAAGGCCTGGGCGATTTCCATATATTCCGTGACAATGACGGCGACGGGAACGTCCTTGCGATCGGTCAGTTCGAAGACGCCGGCGCGGAGGATGGCGCGGACCGTGCTGTCGAGACGCGACAGCGCCCAGTCGTCCTGCAGGGCAGAGGCGATCAGCGGATCGAGGCGGCGCTGTTCGCGCACGACGCCCGATACGATCGAGCGGAACCAGGACGGATCGGCCTTCAGATAGGTCTCGCCGTCAATTTCCTGGCCGAGGCGATGGGCCTCATATTCGGCGACGATTTCCAGCACGCCGGTGCCGCCGATATCCATCTGATAGAGCGCCTGTACGGCAGCGAGACGCGCAGCGCCCCGCTGATTGGCCGACTTTACCTGGCGCTCCGGAGTTTCGTTGGTCATTCAAGCCCACCCAGTTTCTTCTTCAGCTCGATCATGGTGAGAGCTGCACGGGCAGCAAAGCCGCCCTTGTCCTTGTCCGAGCGGCGGGCGCGCGCCCAAGCCTGCTCGTCATTTTCGACCGTCAGGATGCCGTTGCCGATGGCAAGGGACTCGCTGACCGCCAGATCCATTATTGCACGCGAGGATTCGTTGGAGACTATATCGAAATGATAGGTCTCGCCGCGAATGACCATGCCGAGCGCCACAAAGCCGTCATACAGCACGCCGCCATTGTCTGCCCCGTCGAGCGCCATGGCAATGGCCGGCGGAATTTCGAGCGCACCGGGAACGGTGACGACGTCGAACGTGGCACCGGCTTCCTTCAGCGCGTGGGTCGCGCCATCGAGAAGGGCGTCAGCCATGTCATCGTAGAAGCGCGCTTCGACGATCAAAATATGGGGAGCATCATCCCGGGCCATGGTTCACCTTCGGTTTTAGAGAGTTCAGCCGTGCAGCAGGCCGCGGTCAAAACACGCCTACGCACGAATGGCAAGCAAATTCCGATCATGGCTGAAATGCAAATCCTGAAATCGCTGCAAGCATATAGCGGCAGGTCATGCTGCACTGCATCAAGGACGGCCTCCGGCCGCCTCGATCATGGCGAAAAGAAGGCAGCAAACGTGAAGAATAATTAACGCGATTTCAGTGACTTAGCCCATTGAAGGGAGAGGTTTTGCGCCCCAATTCCTTTCTCGTAACGCAGACGATCCCCTGCACGACAGCCGACCGTCAGAGCAGATGAAAGGACACTACCATGAACCGCGTTGCTAAGATTGCCATCGTTTCCGCTTTCTCCTCTCTCGCCTTCGTCGGCGTCAGCCGTGCGGAAAACCTGAGTATGAACTCCGCCTCCGGGATCGAGCACACCTTGCGTACGTTCCAGGGCAACGACTTCGCCGTCCAGCAATATCAGGACTGGCGCAATATCGACAGCATGGACCAGTTCGGCCCACGTTCGGCCCCGGTACGCGACGCCCAGGAAGTCCATCAGATCCAGGCCTCGATCGACGCCAACAAGAGCCTTACCCGCAAGCTCGCGGATCAGGGCGTCAGCGTCAGCAATGTCATCAACGCCGAACAGGCGGCGGATGGCAGCATCACGATCTATACCGATTAACAGCAGACGGGCGGCGCGTTCCTCACGCGCCGCCCGTCCATTTCTCGCGTCCCTACTCTTGAAAATTGCATGCGAATGATGGTCTGTTGCGCCCCAAAAGGGAGACGAGACATGCCATCAGAAACAACCAAGCCGGTCATCGACCCGTCCACACTCAAGCTTGAGCACTGGACGCAGGGCACGCTTTACGAAGGCACAGACATTTCCTTCGGCAAGCTTCTCGGCCTTTCCAATCTCGGCGTCAGCTACAATGCAGTGCCTCCAGGCAAGTCGGGCTGTCCGTTCCACAATCACCATGTCGAAGACGAGCTGTTCATCGTGCTTTCGGGCAGCGGCGAATACCGCTTCGGCACCGAGCGGCATGCGATTGCGAAGGGATCGGTTCTCGGCGCGCCGGCCGGAGGCCCCGAAACCGCGCATCAGATCCTCAATACGGGGACGGAACCGCTGATCTATATCGGCGTCTCCACGATGTCGCCGACGGAGATCGTCGAATATCCCGATTCCGGCAAGTTCCTGGCGAAGACCCGCAAGGATGGCGGCTATCCGAGCTTCCGGGTCATCGGCCGCTCGGACGAGAGCCTCGACTACTGGCACAACGAACCCGGCGCATAAGACAGAAAGCGATTTTCAATGCTGAATATTCCGACGATCGAGACGGAGCGCCTGATCCTGCGCCCGCACCGGAAGACCGATTTCGAGGCCTACGTTACCTTCTGGGCTGACGAGGACGTGGTGCGCCACATCACCGGCGTGCCGAGCACGCGCGAACAGACATGGGCGCGGCTGCTGCGCGCCACCGGCATGTGGCACCATATGGGCTTTGGCTTTCTCGCCATCGAGGAAAAGGAAACCGGCCGCTTCGTCGGCGAATGCGGCTTTCTCGAAACCCGCCGCGAAATGACGCCGTCGATCGAGGGGACGCTGGAAACCGGCTGGGCGCTCTCGCCGCACTTCCATGGCCGCGGCTATGCGAGCGAAGCGCTGCAGGCGATGATCGCCTGGGCCGAACAACGCTTTCCCGACATGGAGATGACCTGCATCATCTCGCCGGAAAACGCGCCGTCGATCCGCCTTGCGGGAAAGCTCGGTTTCCGCGAGGTCACCCGCACCGATTACAACGGCGAGATCATTCTGTTTTCGCGGCAGGGAACTCGGCAAGCCTAGCAGCGTAGCGGGCCATGGTATCGACTTCGAAATTGACGAAGTCGCCTGCCTTGCGCTCGCCCCAGGTCGTGACCTCGAGCGTGTGGCGGATCAGCAGCACGTCGAAATCCGTGCCTTCGACGGCATTGACCGTCAGCGAGGTGCCATCGAGAGCGACCGAGCCCTTCGGCGCCACGAATTTTGCCAGATGTTCCGGCGCGCGAAGGCGATAGCGCGTTGCGTCGCCTTCGGCAGTCACCGAGAGGATTTCCGCCTTGCCGTCGACATGGCCGGAGACGATATGGCCGCCGAGCTCGTCGCCGATCTTCAGCGAGCGCTCGAGGTTGATGCGGCTTCCGGCCTTCCAGCCGGCGATCGTCGTCAGCCGCAGCGCCTCTTCCCAGGCTTCGACCTCGAACCAGCGGCCGTTGCTGCCTTCGTCCGGCAGGCCGGTAACGGTCAGGCAGACGCCGGCATGCGAGATCGAGGCGCCCATATCGATAGTCGCCGGATCGTAGCTCGTGGCAACGCGCAGCTTGACGCCCTCGTTCATCGGGGAAACGGATTCGATCGTGCCCATATCAGTGACAATGCCGGTGAACATCAAAGCTCTCTTTCGTATTCGTCCATCCGGTCGGGGCCGAATGAAAATGTGCCCCTGTGGGCGAAACCGGATGGCATATCGGTCTTCGTGACCGGCGATTCAATACCATCGGCGCCGATCACCACATCGCCCTGATAGAGCTGGATGCGATCGACGAGACCGGCATCGAGGAAGAGTTTTGCCGTCCTGGCGCCACCTTCGACGATCAATGAGGAAATGCCGCGCGAGGCCAGTGCCGGGAGCAGGACTTCCGGGTGATAGGGATTGCAATAGAGGACTTCGACGCCGAGGGCTTCGAGGGCGGCGCGGCGGGAGTCGAGATCATCTTCGGCGTTGGTGGGTGGGTTACCCCCCTCTGCCCTGCCGGGCATCTCCCCCACAAGTGGGGAGATTGGCTGGGGGGAGCCGCTCGCTTCAACATCCATTGCTTGGGGAGGTGCCGTCCGCGGGTCGATCTCCCCCCTTGTGGGGGAGATGCCCGGCAGGGCAGAGGGGGGTGAACCCTCGACAGCCCCCAGATCCGAAACATCCTCACGCGCCACAACGATCACCGGCACCTGCCGCGCCGTTTGCGCCAGCTTGCCCGTCACCGGCAGCGACAATGCCGGATCGAGGACGATGCGCACCGGCGAGCGATCCTCCTGCCCAGCAACCCGCACCGTGAGTTCCGGATCATCGGCAATCGCCGTGCCGATGCCCACGAGAATGGCATCCGACTGCGCGCGCAGCTTCTGCACCTCGGCGCGCGCGGCAGGCCCGGTGATCGCCACCTGCCCCTCGCCCCGGCGGCCGATCATGCCGTCGGCGGAAACTGCAAGCTTGAGAGTCACATAGGGCCGCTTCTTCGTCTGCCGGGTGAGATAGGCGGCGAGCGAGCGCCTGCCCTCCTCCTCGAGCACGCCGGTATCGACTTCGATCCCGGCATCGCGCAGCATGCCGATGCCGCGGCCGGAGACGCGCTCATCGGGATCGGTGACGCTGATGACGACGCGGGCGACGCCAGAAGCGATCAGCGCGTTGGCACAGGGCGGCGTCTTGCCGAAATGCGAGCAAGGCTCGAGCGTCACATAGGCGGTGGCACCCTCCGCCCTCGCCCCGGCCTCGGCCAGTGCCTGCGGCTCGGCATGCGGGCGGCCGCCAACAGCGGTCGTGCCGCGGCCAACGATCTCGCCGTCCTTGACGACGACGCAGCCGACGGAGGGATTTGTGGAGGTTTGCCCAAGATGCAAAAGGCCGAGGCTTATAGCCTCGGCCATGTAACGTTCATCGTCTGATGCTGACGTCATCGCTCAACTGTCCAAAGTATCGCGGCCGATCTTGGCGTTGATCTCGGAAATGACCTTCTCGAAATCCTCGGCATGCGAGAAATCGCGGTAGACGGAGGCGTAGCGGACGAAGCCGACGTCATCCAGGCTCTTCAGCGCCTCGAGAACCTGAAGACCAATGGCCTCCGAACCGATCTCGACCTCGCCGGAGCTTTCCAGGCGCCGGACGATGCCGGAGACGGCGCGTTCGATGCGGTCGCGATCGACCGGGCGCTTGCGCAGCGCGATCTCGAAGGAGCGCACCAGCTTGTCACGGTCGAAAGGCACCTTGCGGCCGGTCTTCTTGACGACCATCAGCTCGCGCAGCTGCACGCGCTCGAAGGTCGTGAAGCGGCCGCCGCAATCGGGACAGATACGCCTACGGCGGATGGACGTGTTGTCCTCCGCCGGGCGTGAATCCTTGACCTGTGTGTCTTCCGATCCGCAGAATGGGCAGCGCATGCGCTATCCTTAGCCGATGTAGTCGTACATTGGGAAGCGGTTGGTGAGGTTCACCACCTTATCCCGCACGGCGCCTTCGACAGCAGCATTGCCTTCGTCGGAATTGGCAGCCTTCAGGCCGTCGAGAACTTCGACGATCAGGTTGCCGATTTCCTTGAACTCGGCTTCCTTGAAGCCGCGGGTCGTGCCGGCCGGCGCGCCGAGACGGACGCCCGAGGTGACGAACGGCTTTTCAGGGTCGAACGGGATGCCGTTCTTGTTGCAGGTGATGTAGGCGCGGCCGAGGGCGGCTTCCGCACGCTTGCCGGTGGCGTTCTTCTTGCGAAGGTCGACGAGCATCAGGTGGTTGTCGGTGCCGCCGGAGACGACGTCGAGGCCGCCTGCGATCAGGGTTTCGGCAAGCGCCTTGGCGTTCTTGACGATCTGGGCCGCGTAATCCTTGAATTCCGGCTGCAGCGCTTCCTTGAAGGCAACGGCCTTGGCAGCGATGATGTGCATCAGCGGACCGCCCTGGAGACCCGGGAAGACGGCCGAGTTGAACTTCTTCGCCAGATCTTCCTCGTTCGTCAGGATGACGCCGCCGCGCGGGCCGCGGAGCGACTTGTGGGTCGTGGTCGTGGCGACATGGCAGTGCGGGAACGGCGACGGATGCTGGCCACCGGCAACGAGACCGGCGATGTGGGCCATGTCGACCATCAGGTAGGCGCCGACTTCATCGGCGATCTCGCGGAAGCGCTTCCAGTCCCAGATACGGGAGTAAGCGGTGCCGCCGGCGATGATCAGCTTCGGCTTGTGGGTACGCGCCTTCTCGGCAACGTCGTCCATATCGAGCAGGTTGTCGCCTTCGCGAACGCCGTAGGAAACGACGTTGAACCACTTGCCGGACATGTTGACCGGCGAACCATGCGTCAGGTGACCGCCCGAGTTCAGGTCGAGACCCATGAAGGTATCGCCCGGCTGCAGGAGCGCCAGGAACACGGCCTGGTTCATCTGCGAACCGGAATTCGGCTGAACGTTGGCGAAGTTGACGCCGAAGAGCTTCTTGGCACGCTCGATCGCCAGTTCTTCGGCGATATCGACATACTGGCAGCCGCCGTAATAGCGCTTGCCCGGATAGCCTTCGGCATACTTGTTGGTCATGATGGAGCCCTGGGCTTCCAGCACCGCGCGCGAAACGATGTTTTCCGAGGCGATGAGTTCGATCTCGTGCCGCTGGCGGCCGAGCTCCTTTTCGATCGCGCCGAAGATCTCCGGATCGGTATCAGCAAGATTGCGATTGAAGAAGGTCTGAGTGGAAGCATTGGTCATGGGCGGGCTCCTCAACTGGAATGGCCGCAGCTTTAGCCTTCCGTTTGCGCCAGAGCAATACGAAGAACGACATTTGCTGGGCAATCTACGCGCGGGGTGTTGAGCCAATCAAGTATTGGGACGCAAAGGCTCTGCGAGCGCTTGTGCCCCCCTCACCCTACCCTCTCCCCGCGGGAAGAAGGTGCCCCGCGGGCGGATGAGGGGCCACGCACGCCGGCGCCAAACAAAAAAGGCCGCGCAATCCGCGCGGCCTTTCCAAACTCAAAGAGAACCAGTCCTTACTGAACCGGCTGTTCCGTCGTCGCCGTCGTGTCCAGCGCCAGTTCGGCATTGCCGTCCATCTGGTAGATGTCGTCGCGGAACTGGACGATGCCGTCGGGCATGCCCCAGGCGGAGATGTAGACGAAATAGACCGGCACTTCTTCGGCGAGCTTGATCGGCGTGTTGACGCGGCTGGCGATGACCTGCTCCATCTGCTGGCGCGGCCAGCCGGGGGTCTCACCGAGCAGCCAGGTCGTCAGGTCGCGGACGTTCTGGACGCGCACACAGCCCGAGGATTCGAAGCGCATGAGCTTGTTGAACAGGCCCTGCTGCGGCGTGTCGTGCATGTACTCGCCGTTCTTGTTGTAGAAGTTGATCTTCGTCGACGCCATGGCGTTGATCTTGCCCGGGTCCTGGCGGAAGGTCAGGTTCGGTGCCTTTTCGGCGTTCCAGTCGATGGTTTCAGGCGCGACTTCGCTGCCCTTGCCGTCGATCAGGCGGATGTTGTTGCGCGTCAGGTAGGTCGGGTCCTTGCGCATCAGCGGCACGATGTCCTTTTCGACGATCGAGCGCGGAGCCGTCCAGTATGGATTGAGGATGACTTCGTAGATCTTCGAATTGACAAGGTGCGTCGGGCGGCTCAGACGGCCGACGATCGCGTTGTGACGGGTCGCGACGCTGCCATCCTGAACGGCTTCGACGTAGGCGGCCGGAATGTTGACCATGACGTGGCGGCGGCCGAGATCTTCGGGGAAGGTCTGCAGGCGGATCAGGTTGGTGTTCAGCTGCTGCAGGCGCACATCGACCGGGATGTTCATCGCCTTCAGCGTGAATTCGCCGATCACGCCGTCGGACGGAAGGCCGTGACGGGCCTGGAAGCGCTTGACCGCACCGTCGACATAGGAGTCGAACGAGGACGACATGCCGGCTTCCTGCGGAAGATCGCCGGTGGCGAAGAGACGCTGGCGCAGCGCCTGGACCGGCTGGTCGGTGACGCCGAGCTGCAGGCGCTGATCGGCCGGCGGATTGACGGTCGGCCAGCCGCCGGCAGATGCGATCTGCTGGTACTGGGCGATCGCCTGCTGCATGCTGGAAACGGACTGCGGTCCGAGGATCGGGGTATTGGAAACGATGGCGTTTGCGGTGCGCGATGCGGCCTTGGCATCGAACTGATCGTCCCAGTCGCCGCGTTGAGGCGCATTGATCAGCGCATCGACGGCCGTCTGCGCCAATGCCGGGGCGGCCAGTGCGCTGACACCGAACGTTGCCGCGGAGGCAAGAAATGCGCGGCGCGAGAGAGCTTCAATTCCGTTTTTCTTCGACATAGTCCCAACCACTGAATGCCGCAGCTCTGAGAGGAAAACCGCGGGCTTTGCGAGTCACTGCGCGATAACGCAGACCACTATCATTCCGTTCTGCGGCGCATCACCGATTTTCCGCGTCCAGCCATCACAAGATTGCGAGCCGGAAGCGTGAATGCGTGAACTGCTGTTCGAGGGCGCCGTCTGCTGTGCATTTCCGCTGCCATACCAATATGGCCAATTCGTGTCGCCTGCCCTTCCGGGCACCTACCAGCGGTAGGAGACGGCACGCATCAAACCATAGCAATCCGTAAACGGTGCTGGTTAATAACGGCTAAAAAACGGCCTGAATACAGGCGATTACGCTTGGCAGGCATGCGTTGCAAAGATGACACGCTGGTGGCTGCATGCTTGGCCCCGACGGCGTCATCTCTGCGCGGGCTTGCCCTTCCGATTGATAATATCATTGGCCATTGCTTGAAGATTGGTACTTCGGTTTCCCACCAATTCCTCAAGAGCTGCTTCGAGCAATTCGAAGCAATCTGTCACGTCGCCGAATGAGACATCACCTTCATGGCTCGCGACATTGCCGACGAACCGTAGCGCATCCAAAATATGTCGGTGGCCCGGGTTCACCTTGTCCAGCTCGTCAATGCGCTGGTAAAGTTTCAATCCTCGTTTTCTGATGTTCAACTGATCAAGAAGCCGCTCCACGGCAACCCGAAGTCGATTTGCACAAGCTCCGGTATCCACAAAATAGAGTTCAAAGGCCGCTCGGATTTGCTCACTGCACTCGTCGGACAAATTATCCGGCAAATTGATAATTGGAGGCATGGGGGAGAGGCGCGCGAATTTATACTGATAGTGTGCAATCACGTCGTAGTCATTGCCGTATTCCGGGTAAACGGTCTCAATTTCTAGGGTGTAGCTGCCGCAAGCAACGACGGTCTCATCGCAGGTCTGAATGTCACAGCGAAGGAATCCGGCGAACTGTCCTTGGCCGACGTCCCCTCTGAGACCCGCCATATCCAACTCGTCAGTGATCCAATTGGGCTCCCATGTTTTGATTTCATAGCCTTTTTTTTGGATGAGCCGCCCCTCGTTACACCGAGGACACAAGAACCTAGGGATACTAGGATAGTTCTGCTTCCAAAGCTTTTTGTCCACGACGAATCGCACTCCTTAGATGTTGCGCTTAAATAAATAAGCCCCTCAGGGTTGCAACATTATTCGAGCGAAGCTCTGTGTTTACGCACTTATCTTGGGCATGCCACAACGCGTTCTGCGGGAATAGCGAAAACCGGACGCGCAGGGAACGCATCCGGTTTGCTTCGACCTTGGAGGAGGTCTTGTGCCTTAGAGGCGGTACATGATGGAGTCGTTCCAGAAGCGGTCGAGGCGCTGCAGGAGCTTGTTCATCTGGGTGAACTCGTCGGTGCCAATGCCGCCGACCTTGTCGATCGAGGTGATGTGGCGTTCGTAGAGCTTGGCGACCGTCTCGGCGATCTCGGTGCCGGTTTCCGTCAGGCTGATGCGGACGGAGCGGCGGTCGATGCGTGAGCGCTGGTGGTTGATGAAGCCGAGGTCGACGAGCTTCTTGACGTTGTAGGAGACGTTGGAGCCCAGGTAGTAGCCGCGGGAGCGGAGCTCGCCGGCGGTCAGTTCCGAGTTGCCGATATTGAAGAGCAGGAGAGCCTGGATGGCGTTGACGTCGCTGCGACCCTGACGGTCGAATTCGTCCTTGATGACGTCGAGCAGACGGCGGTGAAGACGTTCAACAAGATGAAGGGATTCCATGTAAAGATCACGGATGTCCTGATCCTGCTGGTCACGGAAGTTCGATACCGCCTGCGGCTTGATTTTCGTGTTCATGATGACTGCCTCACTGTTTGTTTGGCGGTGTTGGTTTTCTTCCCGCCTTGAGACAGACCCTATCGAATACAAATAAAATTCTACTTAAACTGCAGGCTTAACAGCACCTTACCGAAAACCTCCCGTTGTATCAGGGTAAATCAACGCTTACCTGACGCCGCTGGCGGCGCCGCTCGAACCAGAGCGCGACGCGGAATGCAAGGTACATCACGGCCACCAGAACATGGGTGATGACGATCAGATGATTGGAGCCGAAAGTCTCCGGCAGGAAGCCGTGCATCAGCACCTGCAGGCCCGCTGCCAGCACCCAGACGACCGGTCCCCAGGACACCGTGAGCCATAACCCCAGCGAGGCGACAGGGAAGACGACGGCGAGCGTCGTGGCCGCCACTTTCCAGGGAAGGCTCAGGAGATCGAAGCGGCCGGCGCCGAACAGCGAGTAGCCGACGAGCATGCCCCAATATTGCAGGCCGAACCAGAAACAGGTGATCGCCACCAGCCTCAGGAAGAGGATGAACATCAGGTCGGTCAGCGTGCGCTTCGGCAGGGCCGGAGAATCATTTTCCATGGGGCGGACTTTATGGTTCCGTTCGGTCATTCGCCAGACGTTGCGCGCCGGCGCGGCCAATCGTCCGGTTTGGTTTTCGAAGATGGCATGATAATGAGCGCGCCAGCAAATGGAATGGCCAGGGACAAGACAATGCAGGACAAGACCCACCTCGTCGACGACATCACCGGACACCGCCGCATGCGCCGCAACCGCAAGGCGGACTGGACGCGCCGCCTGGTGCAGGAAAACCGGCTGACGGTGGATGACCTGATCTGGCCCGTCTTCGTCGTACCCGGCAGCGGCATCGTCGATCCGATCCCGGCCATGCCCGGCGTCAACCGCATGAGCGTCGACAAGCTCGTCGAAGCCGCCAAGGAAGCCGCCGATCTTGGCGTGCCCGCGATCGCAACCTTCCCGAATATCGAGATGGAGCTGCGCGACGAGACGGGTTCGAACAGCCTCGAGGCCAATAACCTGATCAACCAGGCGACGATGGCGCTGAAGAAGCATGTGCCCAATATCGGCGTGATCACCGATGTGGCGCTCGACCCGTTCACCAGCCACGGTCATGACGGTATTCTGCGCGACGGCGAGATCGTCAACGACGAGACGGTCGATCAGGTGGCGCGTGCGGCGGTGATGCAGGCCGATGCTGGTTCCGACATCATCTCGCCTTCGGAAATGATGGATGGCCGCATCGGCGCCATCCGCCGGGCGCTCGATGCGAGCGGCCACCAGAATGTCGGCATCATGAGCTATGCGACGAAATTCGCTTCGGCCTTCTACGGCCCCTACCGCGAGGCGATCTCGACCGGCGGCCTGCTGAAGGGCGACAAGAAGACCTATTATATCGACCCGGCCAACGGCACCGAGGCGATCCGCGATGCGGCACTCGACGTCGAGGAAGGAGCCGACATGCTGATGGTCAAGCCGGGCCTGCCCTATCTCGACATCTGCTGGCGGATGAAGGAGGCTTTCGGCCTGCCGACCTTCGCCTATCAGGTCTCGGGCGAATATTCGCAGATCAAGGCTGCGGCGGCGAATGGTTGGATCGATGGCGAGCGCGCGATGATGGAAACGCTGCTCGCCTTCAAGCGCGCCGGCTGCGATGGCATCCTGACCTATTTCGCGATCGAGGTCGCCCGGGCGCTCGCCAAACGCTGAAAACCGCGCATCATTGCATCTCCGGCCGCCGACACCATATCAGTGGCATCGTTTCACAAAGGAGACCCTAGATGAGCCTGAACCCCAACCCTGTCTATGCCGCACCGGAAGACTGGCGCGCCTATAGCGGGACGCTCAGCCGGCGGGTATTTGCGTTCATCCTGGATTACATCGTCGTCCTGCTGCTGTGCATTCCGGCAGCGGTCGTGCTGTTCTTCCTGTCGATCGTGACGCTCGGCCTCGGCTTCTTCCTCTATCCGGCGCTCTTCGTGCTGGTAGCGGGCATCTATTTCGGCCTCACGGTCGGCGGTCCGGCGCAGGCCTCGCTCGGCATGCGCGCCATGGGCATCCAGATGATGCGCGTCGACGGCCGCCCGCTCGATTTCCTGACGGCGATCGTGCACCTGGCGCTGTTCTGGATCCTGAACTCGGTGCTGACACCGCTGATTCTTCTGGTCGGCCTGTTTACCGAGCGTAGCCGCCTGATCCACGACTTCCTGGTCGGCACCGTCACGGTCCGCACCGCCTGATCGCGGAAATAAAGTCCCCGGCTGGCCTTTGCGGGCCGGTTCGGGGCGCCATATCAAAAAGCTACGACAAAATGATAGCGCGGAGAAACCGGCCGCGCTGTTGACGTTTTTTATTCTTAAGTCATGCTGTCAAGATTGACGGTCACCGAAGGAACCATCCGCGTCAGATGAATACGCAGTCAACGCCATCCCCTCAGTTTTATCTGACGGCACCGGCTGCATGCCCGTATCTGCCGCAGGAGATGGAGCGCAAGGTTTTTACGCATCTGGTCGGCCCCCGCGCCGCCGAAATGAACGATATCCTGACGCAGGGCGGTTTCCGCCGCTCGCAGAACATCGCCTACCGTCCCGCCTGCGAAGCCTGCCGCGCCTGCGTTTCCGTGCGCATCCTGGCGCAGGAATTCCAGCCGACGAAATCGATGAAGCGGGTGCTGGCCAATAACAGCGACCTGATCGCCACCGAATTTCCGGCCCAGCCTTCGAGCGAGCAATATTCTCTGTTCCGCAGCTATCTCGACTACCGCCACCAGCAGGGCGGCATGTCTGATATGACCGTGCTCGACTATGCGATCATGGTCGAGGACACTCACGTCAACACCCGAATCGTCGAATACCGCCGGCGCGAGGAAGGCTCGGGCCTCGAAACCCGGCCGCGCGGCGAGCTCGTGGCGGCAGCGCTGACCGATACGATGAGCGACGGCCTCTCCATGGTCTATTCCTATTTCAATCCGGAATATGACCGACGCTCGCTCGGCACCTTCATGATCCTCGACCACGTCAAGCGCACCAAGGCCCTCGGCCTCCCCCATGTCTATCTCGGCTACTGGGTGCAGGGTTCGCGAAAGATGGACTACAAGACCCGCTACCAGCCGCAGGAGCATCTGACGCCACGCGGATGGGAACGTTTCGACCCATCGGTGTTGGAAGAGAGTGGCGGGGAGTAAGGCGGCCCCTGCCCTGCGTGAGCAGCGCGGCACTGCATAACGACAACGCCGCGCCAGCTTTGGCGAAAAGCTAGCTCGCTAGCCGATCGACCTGGTCGACCTCACGCTCCAACCCTTCCATCACATGCGCCCAGCCTTGGCGGGTCTTTTCCTCGTGAGCCGACCATTCGGAGCACATTTCGTGCGTCAGCGTCAGGCGGCAGCCGCTGCCGAGCGGTTCGAGGTCGATCTGGACGCGGTCGGTGCAGTGATCGTGATCTTCGACGGAGAAGCTGAAGACCATGCGTTTCGGGCGGTGGAGGTCGAGGAAGATGCCGCTGTGGCAGGCATCGCCGGTCGGGCGGCGGTCGACGACGAGGAAGCGGCCGCCGACATGGGCGTCAATCTCGGCGCGGATGACATGGCCGTCATCGGTGGCGAAGAGGAAGCGCTTGGCGATCGCCGGGTTCAGCCAGGCATCGTAGACGACGGATGGCGGCGCCTTGTAGCTATGCGTAACGGTGAGTTTGATCTTTTCGGCGGCAGACATTGATTTTTTCCTCCGTGTTTTGGGCTCAGAGCACACCGCAAGGCATTGCCTTGCGGGGCCATTCCGTCCGCCTTTCGGAATGGAGCCGTTCCCAGTTTTTGGTGACAGGACTGAGATAGAGGAAGCGAGCCGCCCGCCAAGGGCGGCTCGCCAAATTGTTACCGGTGTCAGCCGGCGAACTTGCCGCTGCGCGGGAAGCCCTTCGGCACGGTGCGTCCGGCCGTTGCGCGGTCGGCCAGCCATTCGGCCAGCTCGTCCTTGTTCTTGTTGAACGAGCGGCCTGCGCTGTCTTCCCATGACAGGCCGGCATCGATCGCGAAGCAGCGGACGTCGGAGATGCCGCCATCCTTGTAGCGCTGCAGGCGAACGCCCTTGCCGCGGGCCATTTCCGGCACCTGCGCCAGCGGGAATACCAGCATCTTTCGGTTCTCGCCGACGACGGCGACGTGATCGCCACTGACCGGAACGATCAGCTTGGTTTCATCGGGCATCGAGACATTCATGATCTGCTTGCCCTTGCGGGTATTGGCAGCCATCTCGCCTTCCGCCACGACGAAGCCGTTGCCGGCCGTCGAAACGATCAGCTGCTTGCGCTGGGGATCGTGGACGAAGGCGGTGAGCACGTCCTGATCATTGTCCATGTCGATCATGATGCGCAGCGGCTCGCCATGGCCGCGCCCGCCAGGCAGCTTGTCGCCGCCGAGGGTGAAGGCCTTGCCGCCGGTGGTGACGATCAGGATTTTGTCTGTGGTCTGAGCCGGGAACGCCACCTTCAGCGCATCGCCTTCCTTGAAGGTCAGCGATGCCGTGTCGGAGATGTGGCCCTTGAGAGCACGGATCCAACCCTTTTCGGAGACGACGACGGTGATCGGTTCCTTCTCGATCATCGCCTGCTGGATCGCCTCTTCGTCGGCTTCCGGCGCATCGGCAAACTGGGTGCGGCGGCGGCCGAGCTCGGTCGCCTTGGCAAACTTCTTCTTCACCTCGCCGATTTCCCAGGCAACGGTCTGCCACTGCTTCTCGTCGGAAGCGAGCAGCGCCTCGATGCCGGCCTTCTCGGCAGTCAGTTCGTCGAATTCCTTGCGGATTTCGAATTCCTCGAGCTTGCGCAGCGAGCGCAGGCGCATGTTGAGGATGGCTTCGACCTGGATTTCGGTCAGATCCCAGCGGGCGACCATCACCGGCTTCGGCTCGTCTTCCTCACGGATGATGCGGATGACTTCGTCGATATTCAGATAAGCGATCAACAGACCACCGAGAATTTCGAGACGTCTTTCGATCGCGGCGAGACGGAAGCGCGAGCGACGCTGCAGCACGTCGCGGCGGTGGTCGAGCCATTCCTTGAGAACCTCGTTCAGCGCCATGACGCGCGGAATGCGGCCCATGGAGAGAACGTTCATGTTCAGCGGGAAGCGGCTTTCGAGCTCCGTCAGCTTGAACATCGATTCCATCAGGATCGTCGGATCGACGGTGCGGTTCTTCGGCACCAGAACGATGCGGACGTCCTCGGCGGATTCATCGCGCACGTCTTCGAGCAGCGGCAGCTTGCGGGCAAGCAGCAGCTCGGCAATCTTTTCGATCAGACGCGATTTCTGCACCTGGAAGGGAATTTCGGTGACGATGATCTGGTAGCCGCCGCGGCCGAGGTCTTCCGTCTCCCACTTGGCGCGGGTGCGGAAGCCGCCGCGGCCGGTCTTGTAGGCCTCGACGATGCTGGCGCGGCTGTCGATGATGATGCCGCCGGTCGGGAAATCCGGGCCGGGAACAAAGGATTCGACCAGCGTCTCGACCGTCGCGTCCGGATGCTTGATGAGATGCAGGGCCGCATCGCAGAGTTCGTGGACGTTGTGCGACGGAATGGAGGTCGCCATGCCGACGGCGATACCCGAGGAGCCGTTTGCCAGAAGATTCGGGAAGGAGCCCGGCAGAACCACCGGCTCCTCGTCTTCCTCGTTATAGGTCGGGCGGAAGTCGACGGCGTCCTGCTCGATACCATCGAGCAGGAGCGCGGTGACTTCGGTCATGCGGGCTTCGGTGTAACGATAGGCGGCGGCGTTGTCGCCGTCGATATTGCCGAAGTTCCCCTGCCCGTCGACCAGCGGATAACGCTGCGAGAAATCCTGCGCCAGACGCACCAGCGCATCATAGACAGACTGGTCGCCATGCGGGTGGAATTTACCGATGACGTCACCGACGATACGGGCGCATTTCTTGAAGGCCGCATTCGGCCGGATGCCCATCTCGCTCATCGCGTGGATGATGCGGCGGTGGACCGGCTTCAGGCCGTCGCGCACGTCAGGAAGGGCGCGGTGCATGATGGTCGACAGTGCGTATGCCAAGTAACGCTCTTCGAGCGCAGCCTTGAGGTCGACCGGAAGGATGCTGTCGTCGTCTCCGCCAGAGGGCGGCAAAATCTCTTGTCCCATAGGCCTTGACTAGCCTAGAAGGCTCTCCACGGCAAGGAATCGGGAGGCTTGCGCCTGTGGATGACGTACCAGAATGACATCATGTGGCCATCAAGCATCGGCACGTCATTTGGACTTCGTTTTCTTTGCCTATCAACTAAAATTTAGAGTTCGCATCAATATAACGCGCGTCGACTTCGCAATAGACTAGCCTTAACCGCCACTAGAGGATTTCGTCATGACCTTTTACCGGACCACCCGGCTTATGCTTTCCGGCGCAGCATTCCTGTCGCTCGCCACCAGCGCATTCGCCCTTGATGGCCAGGATCTGCTGAAGAAGCTCAACGCCGCCTATATCGCCCAGGGCGGCACGCTCGTCGCTGACGGCGTCGATGTCGACGACACGACCGTGACGCTGAAGAACGCAAGCTTCAAGCCTGCGGCCGGCGATGCGCTGAAGATCGGCGACATCACCATGACCGGCGTCGAGGAAGACGAAGACGGCGGCTACTACATCGAGGAAGCAGCCTTCCCCGACATCAATGTCAGCGAAGAAGGCACGACGATCTCCGCCAGCGACATGAAACTCGGCGGCATCTCGATCCCGGCCGATGCGACCGGCGACGGCGTCGATTCCATGCTGCTCTACGAGACGGCCCATACCGGCCCGTTCAAGGTTTCGAAGGACGGCAAGGACATCTTCTCGCTCGGCCAGACCGACATGAACCTGACGCTGCGCGAAGACGAATCCGGCTTCGATTTCGACGGCGCCTTCAAGAACATGAAGGCAGACCTGACCGATGCGCCCGATCCGCAGTACAAGGAAGGGATCGAGAAGCTGGCGCTCGAGCATGTCAACGGCGACATCACGATGAAGGGCGCCTGGGATCTCGGCCCCGGCACGATCGACATTTCCGAATTCGCCTTCGACGTCACCAATGTCGGCCGCCTGAACCTCGCCTTCAAGATCTCCGGCTACACGCCTGCCTTCATGAAGTCGCTGCAGGAAGCCGCCAAGGCTTCGGAAGCCAACCCGAACAAGGAAGAAGCACAGCAGGCTCTCGGCCTCGCAATGCTCGGCCTGCTGCAGCAGCTTTCGTTCAACAGCGCCGAAGTCCGCTTCGACGACGCCTCGATCACCAAGCGCGCGCTTGAATATGCCGGTTCGAAGCAGAACATGACCGGCAAGCAGATGGGCGACGCGCTGAAGGCAATGGCGCCGCTCGCCGTCGCACAGCTCAACGTTCCCGAGCTGCAGAACGCGATCTCGGCCGCCGTCAACACCTATCTCGACGACCCGAAGAACTTCGCTGTCTCGGCTGCACCGGCGCAGGCCGTGCCGTTCCCGACGATCATGGGCGCCGCCATGGGCGCACCGAACACCCTGCCGAACGTTCTCGGCGTGAAGATTACGGCGAACCAGTAAGGTTCAGCCTCGCTGAAACGAAAAGCCCGGCAGCGATGCCGGGCTTTTTTGTTTGTCAGTGCGAGCCGGTGGAGGCCAGTGCAGCATCACCCTTGTCATGCAGGGCGAAGCGGTCGAGCATGTTGGCGCTCGCCTCGTTCAGGCCGCGGACATCGACGGCGATGCCGCGGCGGCGATATTTCAGGACCACCTTGTCGAGCGCGCCGACGGCGGTGATGCCCCAGAAATGCGCGGCGGTGACATCGATGACGACGGATGTCAGCTGCTCCTCGAAGTCGAAGGCGGCGGAGAAGCTTTCCGCCGAGGCGAAGAACACCTGGCCATCGACAAGATAGGTCCGGATACCGGCTTCCGCATCCAGCGACGAGCGGACATGGAACAGCTTGGCGACCTTGCCCGCGAAGAACACACCCGACAAGAGAACGCCGACCAGCACGCCCTTCGAAAGATCATGGGTCGCAACGACGGTGACGACCGTTGCCAGCATGACGAGCGACGACGATGGCGGGTTGCGGCGGATGTCGAGGATCGAGCGCCAGGAGAAGGTGCCGATCGACACCATGATCATGATCGCCACCAGCGCGGCCATCGGCACAACGCGCAAAATGTCGTCGAGCACCAGAAGCAGGATCAGAAGGAAGGCACCGGCCACAAAGGTCGACAGACGGCCGCGGCCGCCGGAGGCGATGTTGATACCGGACTGGCCGATCATGGCGCAGCCACCCATGCCGCCGATCAGGGCCGACGCGATATTGGCAGCCCCCTGCCCGTAGCATTCGGTGTTCTTGTTGCTCTGGGTATCGGTGAGATCATCGACGATCTGCGCCGTCAGCAGCGACTCCAGCAGTCCGACGGCAGCCAAGCCGATCGAATACGGGAAGATGATCTGCAGCGTCTCGAATGTCAGCGGCACCTGCGGAATGGTGAAAACAGGCAGGCTGGTCGGCAGCTCGCCGAGATCGCTGACCGTGCGGACATCGAGCCCCAGCATGACCGTTGCCGCCGTCAGCACCGCGATCGCCACCAGCGGCGACGGGATGACCTTGGTGATGTAGGGGAAGAGGTAGATGATGAGCAGGGCCGCGGCGATCATCACATAGGTCGTCTGCGGCATGCCGATCAGCTCCGGCAGCTGCGCCATGAAGATCAGGATCGCCAGCGAATTGACGAAGCCGGTCATCACGGAGCGCGACACGAAGCGCATCAGCCGCCCGAGTTTCAGCATCCCGGCAATCATCTGGAGGATGCCCATCAGGATCGTCGCGGCGAAGAGATATTGCAAGCCATGTTCGCGCACCAGCGAGCCCATCAGCACGGCTGTCGCGGCAGTTGCCGCCGAGATCATGCCCGGCCGGCCGCCGGCGATGGCGGAGACGCAGGCAATGGCAACCGAGGCGAAAAGCCCGATCTTCGGATCGACGCCGGCAATGACCGAGAAGCCGATGGCCTCAGGGATCAGGGCGAGCGCCACGACGATGCCGGAAAGAATGTCACCACGAATGTTCGAAAACCATTCGCGCTTGTAAGCGGAGAGTTTGTTCATGTCGGATTGTTCACAAGGTTCAGCGCGACCGGACGCGAGTCCGGTTCAACATATTGGAAGATGTTGTGCGTTGTCTGGCGGATCGGCGGCCAGAAGAGCCACCCGGAGTTTCACCGGGTCCGGGGCGAATAGCCGGACTATAAAAGCAGCTTTGGCACTGCGCAATATGAAAAGCCCGGCATATGGCCGGGCTTTTCGAACTCTAGCGAAGGAAAGCTCAGTCCTTCTTCGGCTGCGGCATTACGCGCAGCGACAGTTCCATCAGCTGCTTCGGCGTTGCCGGCGACGGCGCGTTCATCAGGAGGTCCTGCGCCTGCTGGTTCATCGGGAACAGCGTGATTTCGCGCAGGTTCTTGGCGCCGAGCAGCAGCATGACGATGCGGTCGATGCCGAATGCGCAGCCGCCATGCGGAGGCGCGCCGTACTGGAAGGCGCGGTACATGCCGCCGAAGCGCTCTTCGACATCCGCCTGGCTGAGGCCGACCAGTTCGAAGGCCTTGACCATGGCTTCCGGCGACTGGTTACGGATCGAGCCCGAGGCGATTTCGAAGCCGTTGCAGACGGCGTCGTACTGGTAGGCTTTGAGCGACAGCGGCTCCTGGGTCTGCAGCGCCTCGAGACCGCCCTGCGGCATCGAGAAGGGGTTGTGCGCGAAGTCGACCTTCTTGTCTTCCTCGCTCCATTCGTAGAACGGGAAGTCGATGATCCAGCACAGCTCGAACCGGTCGCGATCGACGAGGTTCAGGTCTTCACCGGCCTTGGTGCGGGCTTCGCCTGCGAACTTGTAGAACTTTGCCGGTTCGCCGGCGACGAAGAAGGCGGCGTCGCCTGCTTCAAGGCCGAGCTGGACGCGCAGGGCTTCGGTGCGCTCTTCGCCGATATTCTTGGCGAGCGGGCCGGAACCGCCGACCTTGCCGTCTTCTTCCTTCCAGAAGATGTAGCCGAGACCCGGCTGTCCCAGCGACTGCGCCCAGGCGTTCATGCGGTCGCAGAATGCGCGCGAACCGCCGGTTTTGGCCGGGATCGCCCAGACTTCGACCTTCGGGTTTGCGGCGATCATGCCGGCGAAGACCTTGAAGCCGGAGCCGTCGAAATGTTCGGTGACGGCCTGCATCTCGATCGGGTTGCGCAGGTCCGGCTTATCGGAACCGTATTTGCGGATCGCGACGTCATAGGGGATGCGCGGCCATTCCTTGGTGACCGGCTTGCCTTCGGCAAATTGCTCGAAGACGTTGGTGACGATCGGAGCCATCGTATCCCAGACATCTTCCTGGGTGACGAAGCTCATTTCGACGTCGAGCTGGTAGAATTCGCCCGGCAGACGGTCGGCACGCGGATCTTCGTCGCGGAAGCAAGGCGCGATCTGGAAGTAGCGGTCGAAACCGGCAACCATCAGCAGCTGCTTGTACTGCTGCGGCGCCTGCGGCAGCGCGAAGAAGGTGCCGGGATGGATACGGCTGGGCACGAGGAAGTCGCGCGCGCCTTCCGGCGACGAGGCCGTCAGGATCGGCGTCGTGTATTCGCCGAAGCCGGCAGATGCCATGCGGTTGCGGATATCCGAGATGATCTGCGTGCGCTTGACGATGTTCTTGTGCAGCGTTTCGCGGCGCAGGTCGAGGAAGCGGTACTTGAGGCGGACGTCTTCAGGATAGTCAGGCTCGCCGAAGATCGGCAGCGGCAGCTCCTTGGCAGCTGCCAGGACTTCGATTTCCTGGGCGTAGAGTTCGATCTCGCCGGTCGCCATGTTCTTGTTGACGGTGTCTTCCGTACGGGCCTTGACGAGGCCGTCGATGCGGATAACCCACTCGCCGCGAACGGCTTCGGCGGTCTTGAAGGCCGGCGAATCCGGATCGGCAACGACCTGGGTGATGCCGTAATGGTCGCGAAGGTCGATGAAGAGAACGCCGCCATGGTCACGAACGCGGTGAACCCAACCGGAAATCCGGACGGTCGAGCCGACGTCCGACTTGCGGAGGGCGGCACAGGTGTGGCTGCGGTAGCGATGCATAATCTCTATTCCCGATGTCTGCTGAGACGGCTGCAAGGGCAAAATTTTCACCCTCAAGCGCCGACAAGAAAATCGGGCGGACAAGCGCATGGACGGTCTGATTTGTCAAGACTTGGCGCGAGAGCGGGCCGGTTTCGCGGCGGTTTATTGCAGCCGCCACTGCGGCAGTTTGGCCGCCATTTGCTTATTGATGAAACCGCCAGTCAACTTTAAAGATGGCGCATATCAGCTTCCGGAGCCTCGCATGCCCCTCCTCACCCGCCGAAATCTGCTCAAAGCCTCAGCCGTCGCCGGTGCTTACGGTGTCGGGATCGGCGTTGCCGGGAAGTTCGGCTTTGCGGAAGCGGCACCCGAGCCGCAGCTGTTGAAGGCAGTCAAGACCGAGGCCGTGCTGACGGAATTCGGCCCAACCCGGGATATCATGACGTGGGGCGACCAGGGCGTGCCGCCGGTGCTGCGCATGCAGCGCGGCAAGCCCTATGCGGCGCGGCTGACGAATACTCTCGACGAACCGACGACGATCCACTGGCATGGGCTGCGCATCGACAACAAGATGGACGGCGTGCCGTTCATGACGCAGCCCTATGTCTATACCAACGACAGCTTCGACTATAATTTCACGCCGCCGGATGCGGGTACCTTCTGGTATCACCCGCATTGCAACACGCTGACGCAGATGGGCCACGGCATGACCGGCGTCATCGTCGTCGAGGATGCGGCCGATCCTCTCTTCGATGCGGAAGTGGTGCTCAATCTGCGCGACTGGCGGCTTGGCGGCGACGGGCAGTTCATCGCACCCTTCCGGCCGCGCGATGCGGCGAAAACCGGCACCTACGGCACGGTGCGCACCGCCAACTGGCATCAGGAGCCGCAATATGATGCTCCGGCCGGCGGGTTGGTGCGGCTGCGCATCGCGATCACCGACGTCACCCGCATCTACTCACTGAAGATGGAAGGCGGCGAGGCAACCGTCATCGCCATCGACGGTAACCCAGTGCCGAAGCGCTTTCCGCTCGAACTCCTGCAGCTCGGCCCCGGCCAGCGTCTGGACCTCGCCGTGCGCATGCCCGACAGCGAAGGCGCGGTCGCAACGCTCGAGGACATCCGCGGCACGACGCCGAAGACGCTCGCGAAGCTGCGCGCCACCGGCCAGTCGCTGAAGCGCGACGTCGCCGATCTCGGCGCTCTCGCCGCCAATCCGGTGCCGGAGGCCGATCTTTCCTCGGCGGAGAAGATTCCGCTGGTGCTGAGTGCCACCGCCGAAAACGCACCCGTCGACAGCATCTGCGGCACGCTGGGCTACAGCTTCTGGGCCATCAACAAGGTGCCGTGGCCGGGCGACACCGCCGATCCGACGGCGCCGCTCGCCGAACTCAAGCAGGGCAAGAGCTACATGTTCCAGCTTGAGAACGTCACCCCTCACCTGCACCCGATCCATTTGCACGGAATGAGCTTCAAGGTGATCTCGTCCTCGACGCGCGAGGTCATGCCCGTGGTGTCCGACACCTACCTGATCCAGCCCGACGAAAAGGTGCAGCTCGCCTTCGTTGCCGACAATCCCGGCGACTGGCTGCTGCATTGCCATATCATCGAGCATCAGAAGACGGGGATGACGAGTTACGTCAGGGTTGCCTGAGGCGATTGACCTTTTCTGTCTTTTTCGCAACCATAGCATGCAACGCAGAGGAGGATCGGCGTTGCGTGAAATCGAGCGAACAAAATATCTGGCGAACGCGATAGATAGAGCCTCAACCTCCTGTCTCACCGTTGGCGTGTTCGCTCCGATTGCAGCCGCCCTATACTCGGCGACAGGTACGCTCGCATCGACCGTAACCTTTGTGATCGGCGCATTCTGTTGGCTTTTGGCGGCGGTTGCATTACATTTAGCTGGGAGACGCGCACTCAAAGGTTTGCCATCATGAACGGCATCGAAATCTTTGCTTTCATCATTCTGCCGGCAATCGTTGCTGCCGGAGGCTGGATTGCCGTGCTCGCGAACGAGCGCAGCAATCGCATCAAGCATCGCCTTCATCCCGGCGAATAGACACTTCTACGCAACACGCACCGGTTCAACGTATTGACATATCTCTTCGAAAGGAGAAGGAAGGTTAACCGACCTTTTTCCTTGTGAATGAATTGATATGATCGAAACCACCGCCGATTTGGCGGCCGCGTGCAAAGAGCTGGCCAAGTCTGACTTCATCACGATCGACACCGAGTTTCTGCGTGAAACGACCTTCTGGCCGGAGCTTTGCCTGATCCAGATGGCAAGCCCGACGACAGAAGTCATCGTCGATCCGTTGGCGAAGGGCATCGATCTGACGCCATTCTTCGAGTTGATGGCGAACACCGCCGTCCTCAAGGTTTTTCACGCCGCGCGGCAGGATATCGAAATCATCTTCAACCGTGGCGGGCTGATCCCGCATCCGATCTTCGACACGCAGGTCGCCGCCATGGTCTGCGGCTTCGGCGACAGCGTCTCCTACGACCAGCTCGTCAGCCGCACCAAGGGCGTGCAGATCGACAAGTCCTCGCGCTTCACCGACTGGAGCCGCCGGCCGCTCTCCGAAAAGCAGCTCGATTATGCGCTGGCCGACGTCACGCATCTGCGCGATGTCTATCTCTATCTCAAGGACGAACTCGCCCGCGAAGGCCGCTCCTCCTGGCTTTCCGAAGAGATGGATATCCTCGAAGCGCGCGAAACCTACGATCTCCACCCTGACGATGCCTGGCAGCGCCTGAAGATGCGCCTGCGCAAGCCGCAGGAACTGGCGATCCTGAAATATGTCGCCGCCTGGCGCGAACGCGAGGCGCGTTCGCGAAACGTGCCGCGCTCGCGTGTGCTGAAGGACGACGCGATCTACGAGATCGCCCAGCAGCAGCCGAAGGACACCGAAGCGCTCGGCCGCCTGAGAACCATCCCGAAGGGCTGGGAGCGATCCTCCTCGGGCGCGGCCGTCCTTGAAGCCGTCAACGAGGCACTGGCACTGCCGAAGGCCGACATGCCGCATGTGCCGCGCCACACGCAGGCGCCCGAGGGGGCCGCTGCCGCCGTCGAGCTGCTCAAGGTTCTGCTGAAGCTGATCTCCGAAAAGCATGGCGTCGCGCCGAAGGTCATCGCCAATAGCGAGGATCTCGACAAGATCGCCGCCGAAGGCGAGAAGGCCGAGGTTTCGGCGCTGCATGGCTGGCGCCGGGAGCTCTTTGGCGAGCCTGCCCTGCAGCTCATCAAGGGCGAAATCGCGCTGCGTTTTGCCGGGCGGAAAGTCGATACCGTCCTTCTCTAATTTACCTGCCTTTGAAATGCCTTGACCGGCGCCTACATGGCCGGACACTATCAGGCAAATCAAGGCGATGGCGCATGCGAGAAATTTCTCCAGTCCAGAACTGGCTGCTTTTGACGCTGGTCATGGCTGGCAGCGGCGTGCTCTACGACGTCCTGTTTTACGGTGACAGCCGGCCGTTCATCGGCGCCACCTTTGCGCTGTTCATCGGCATGCCGATCCTCGCCTTCGAGCGCAAGGCGATCCTGCGCGGGCTGTCGCGGCGCATCCAGAAGCTGCCGACCTTCACCTATTTCCTGGCGCAGCTTTTCATCTACGAAGTGCTGATGAGCGCCGGCTTTGCCGTTGCCGGCGTTCTCCTGCGCGCCGTTGGCGCCATCCAGCCGACCTCGTGGATCGAGGCCACCATCCTGCCGTTCAACGTCTTCATGTATGCGCTCGTCGTCTGCGCGGCGATCATCTTCGTCGTGCGGGTGCGCGAGTTGCTTGGGCGAGACGTGTTCCTGGCGATGTTGACCAGCCGCTACCGCAATCCGGTCAGCGAGGAGCGCATCTTCCTGTTCGTCGATCTCGTCGATTCCACGCCCTTCGCCGAGAAGCATGGCGATCTGCGCGCCCAGCAGATGCTGAATTCGCTGTTTGCCGCCTTTGCCGAACCGGTCCGCCGCAACAGGGGCACGATCGACGATTACGTCGGCGATTCCGCGATCATCACCTGGCCGCTTGCGCGCGGCATGAAGAATGGCCGCTGCGTGCGCTGCGTCTTCGATATCCTGAACGCGATCGAGAAAGAGGCGCCAAGCTGGCTGAAGCAGTATGGGCAGGTACCGCGGCTGCGCGCAGCGCTCCACGGCGGTTTCGTCATCACTGCGGAAATCGGCGTCGATCACCACAAGATCACCTATTTCGGCGACACGGTGAACACGACCTCGCGGCTTGAATCGCTCTGCAAGACGCTGAACCGGCCGATCCTCATTTCCAGCGAACTCGCCAACCGGATGACGCTGCCCGACTTCGTCAATGCCGAGGATCTCGGCATGCACGCACTGAAGGGGCGCGGCCAGGGGCTTGGCGTCATGGCGCTCGCCCAGGCCATTCCGGCCTCTGCACAGTCACCAAAGCTTCACTCAACCGTCAATTCGGCGACATAGATCGGCTGCTAATCGGGACCGCCACTTCATTCTTTGGGGGTCTCCATGAAAAAAGCTCTTTTCGCTTCCGTTTCCTTGTTTCTTTTGATTGCGACGTCCGCTTCGGCCGACCAGCAGGAATTTACCGCCACTCTTGCTGGACAGGCGATCCTGCCTGCCAACACGATGACGCCGGCTCCTGCCGATGCCCCTGAATTTCTCAAGCATTCCGGCAAGTTCACCACGCCGGATCGCAAGCGCACCGAGGCGCTAGGCACCGTGCCGGGCAAGGACGGCGCCCGCGTGACCGATATCAAGCTGCCGTTCGACGGCCAGCCGATCCAGGGCTTCTCCGGCATCAAGACGATGCCCGACGGCACCTTCTGGACGCTCTCGGACAACGGCTTCGGCTCAAAGTTCACCTCGTCGGACTCGATGCTCTTCCTGCACCGGATGAAGTTCGACTGGGCAACGAACAAGGCTGACGTCGTCGAGAACCTGTTCCTCTCTGACCCGAACAAGATCGCCCCCTTCCCGATCGTCATGGAAGGCTCGGACAAGCGCTACCTGACCGGCGCCGATTTCGACATCGAATCCGTGCAGCCGGTCGCCGACGGTTTCTGGCTCGGCGACGAGTTCGGTCCCTACCTCCTGAAGTTCGACACCAAGGGCGCACTCACCGACGTCATTCCGACGACCGTCGATGGCAAGCCGGTCATCTCGCCCGACAACGCGCTGATCCAGCTGCCGGGCACGCCAGTCGGCAAGAACCCGGTCTTCAACCTGAAGCGTTCCGGCGGCTTCGAGGGACTGGCGATGTCGAAGGACGGCAGCAAGCTTTACGGCCTGCTCGAAGGCGCGCTCTATCAGGACGACGGCAAGATGGAGACGGTCGACGGTCACACCGCGATCCGCGTCATCGAGTTCGACGTCGCCTCGAAGAAGTGGACCGGCCGTAGCTGGTTCTACCCGTTCGAAGACAAGGGCGCCTCGATCGGCGACTTCAACATGCTGGACGAAACGACCGCGCTCGTCATCGAACGCGACAACGGCGCCGGCACCAAGGACAAGGCCTGCGCCGATCCGAAGCAGCCGAAGCCGGATTGCTTCGAGGCTCCGGCCGAGCTGAAGCGCGTCTACAAGATCGAGTTCAACGATGCCAACGCAGGCAAGGCCGTCCGCAAGATCGGCTATATCGACCTGCTCAACATCAAGGACCCCGACAACAAGAAGAAGGCCGGCAGCAAGGATGGCGTCTACGACATGCCGTTCGTGACAATCGAGAATGTCGATCGCGTCGATGCCACGCATATCATCATCGGCAACGACAACAACCTGCCATTCTCGGCAGGCCGCGCCGTCAACAAGGCTGACAACAACGAGTTCAGCCTACTCGAAGTCGGCGACTTCCTGAACGCCAAGTAAGCGCCGGATCCGGTTCGCAAAACGGGGAGCGTCCGGCCATGGCCGGGCGCTCCTTTTGCGCGTCTGGGGCATCGAACCCGCATGTCCACACGACCTATGTGATGACAGAGCCCCTCCCCAGCGATACTTTGCCCGCCGGTTCAAGGGTATCCTCATGGCAAGGAAGCGCGATCGCGAGGTGAAGTCCTGGTACGAGGCCCCGGCGACGGCGGTCTGTCCGCTCTGCGGGCGCGTCGTGCCGGAAGATCAGCGTGACCTGCATCATCTGGTGCCGAAGAGCCGTGGCGGGCGCGAGACGCAGGTGTTGCACCGCATCTGCCATCGCCAGATCCACGCGCTGTTTTCCGAAGCGGAGCTGGAGAAATCCTATCCGACCATCCCGCAGCTGCAGGAACATCCGGCCATCCGGAAATTCGTCGCCTGGGTGCGCAAGAAGCCGCCGGGCTTCTACGACGGGACGCGGAAAAGCGGTCTGCGGCGGTGATCGCGCGGCGTCACATCTTGACGCCCGGCAATGCCGCCGCCTGCCTGATCCATGCGGCAAACTGCGCCTCATCCATCGCGTCTGTCTCGCGGATATCGAGATAGCGGACCTCGGCCTGTTTCGATTGTCCGGGCGGGATGGGATCGAGCAAGCCGCCCTGGAAGAACGAGACCTTCACGTATTTCTCGAAGCAGTGGAGGCCCAGAAACCAGGTCTTCTCGCCTGCCCCATAAAGCGGCGAGTTCCATTTGACCGCCTTGCGCACGCCGGGAAGGGCCTGCTGCACCAGCCGATCGATATTGCGGCAGACCTCCTGCTTCCAGCCGGGCACGGCGTCGATATAGGCCTGGACCGGAGCGTCGCCCTCCCCCTTCGGTATCTGCGGGTTGCCGCCCGCCAGCAGTTTCGGCTTTTCCAACGGTGTCCTCCTTCCGTTTCAGTGAAGGAGCCTAGCAGAAGGCGGGCTCTCTGTCCGCCTTCTGCCGGCCGTGTCAGGCGGGCATCGGCTCGCGCTTGGCAAGCTTCAGGCCGAGAACCAGCGGAATGCCGATCGCATAGAGCGCGACAACCGAGAGCCAGATGGCGCCCGGCCAGGCATCGCGCACCACGAAATAGAAGCTCGAAAAGCCGAGCGGCGCGATGATCGAGGCAAGGCTGACGACCGAGGCGAGCACGCCCTGGAACTGGCCCTGCTGGTCTTCGCCGACCTGGCGGGTCGCCAGTGACTGCAGCGCGGGAACGCCGATGCCGCCGAGGGCAAAGAGCGGCATGATCGCAAAGATCATCCAGCCCTCGGTCGCAAAGGCCATGATGGCAAGCGCGATGCAGACGGCGCCGACGCCGGTGAGGATGGCCGTGCGCTCGCCGAGCAGTTTGACGGCAGGCCCCGGCAGGAAAGCCTGCGACAAGGTCTGGCAGATGCCGAAGGTGCCGAGCGAAAGCCCGATCCAGAGGCCGTTCCAGTGGAAGGCATCGCTGCCCCATAGCGCCCAGCAGGTGCCGTAGGCTTCGCCGGTGCCGCTGAAGACAAAGAAGATCAGGATCACCGGCAACAGGCTCTTCATCGAGAAGATCCAGCGCAGCGGCCGCAACGGATTGAGCGCGGCAAGATCGATCCTCTCGCGGCTCGGCTTGCGCGTTTCCGGCAGCACGGCGAATGCCAGCAGGAGATTGGCAGCGTTCAGCACTGCCGCGGCGATGAAGGGCAGCCGCAGCCAATAGTCCCCGAGCGCGCCGCCAAGGACGGGGCCGATGATGAAACCGATGCCGAACATGGCGTTCAGCAGGCCGAAGCGTCTGGCGCGCATCTCGGGCGGCGAGATATCGGTCACGTAGGCGGTGGCGACGGAAACATTGGCGCTGGTCAGCCCGGCAATGGCACGGCCGATCAGCAGCAGCCAGAGATTGGGCGCGAAGGCGAGCACCAGATAGTTGATGGCCGCGCCGCCAAGCGAGATCAGCAGAACGGGGCGACGGCCGAGCCGGTCGCTGAGCGCGCCGAGAACGGGCGCAAAGACGAACTGCATGGCGGCATAAAGCGCGGTCATGATGCCGATATACTGGGCCACCTTATCGGCATGGGTGACCTCCTGCAGCAGCGAGGGGAGAATGGGGAAGATGAGGCCAATGCCGACGGCATCGAGGACAATGGCAGTGAGTATGACAACAAGCGGTTTGTTCATGGCGCGATCCTATCGACGCAAACGCGCGGCGCGCACGCCGGGAGCTTGCGATTGGGGCCTGACGAGGTCAGGCATTACAGGTTTGGGAAACGCTGGCCGAACCATGCGCATAGCGGGCATGGCTGACTTGTACTCGGCCGCCTGGACGACAATTCGTCCACCTGTTTACTCACGCCGATGGCGGATCAAGGGAAGCAGCCGCTTTTCGCGACCGGGATGATGTACACCCGGCCGCAGGCTGCGGCAAGCCCTGCTCCATTCAGTTGACCGCTTCGCCTTCGCGGAAGACTAGCTCAAGGAGGATGCCGCCCGGCGTGCGGACGAAGAGCCGGCGCTCGCCGAGATCCGGCAGATCCATGGTGGAATAGGGTATGGCTGCGGTGTCGAGCTTCCGGCGATAGGCGTCATAGCCTTCCAGCCGGAAGCCGACATGGTCGATCGTCTCCGCATTGCGGCCAACGGCGGCGCCGCCACCGGGGATCAGGTGAACGACAGGTTCGCCGCCGCTATAGAGCCAGTAGCCGGGGAAGCCGAAATCGGGTCGGCTTCCCGTGGTCAGGCCGAGCACGTCTTCGAGAAAACGCCTGGTCGCCTCCAGATCGGCAGTGCGTAGCGTAACGTGATCGATGAGCATGGCATCACCCGATCACGCCACCGCCATCGACGCGGACGGTCGAGCCGGTTGCGAAAGGCGTCGTCATCAGGAACAAGACGGCATTGGCGATATCGGAAGGCTTGCCCACCGTCTTTGCCGGCAATGAGCCCGCGACACGCTCGAACATCGCGTTGCGGTTCATCTCGTCCATCTTCGACCAGAGCGGCGTATCGATCAGACCTGGCGAGACGGTGTTGACACGCGCCGGGGAGAGTTCGAGCGCGAGGCCCCGAGCCAGCGATTCCAGCGCCGCATTGATGGCGCCCTGGAGCACAGAAGATGCCGAGGGGCGCTCGCTCAGGAAGCCGGAGATGAAGGTCAGCGAGCCGCGTTCGGCAAGCTTTGCTGCCCGGGCGATGCGATAGGCGCCCCAGAATTTGCTCTCCATGGCGCGCTTGGCGTCGTCGAGCGAAAGCTTGCGCACCGGGCCGGAGGGCGTTTGCGCCGCCGAGATGACGATGTGGTCCCATGCTTCGTTTGCCGCGAAGAAGGCGTCGATCCCGGCCTCATCGGCGGTGTCGATGGCGGCGATGCGCACGCCCTGCCCGATCCGGCTGGCGGCATCGGCAAGCTTGTCTGCCGAGCGGGATGCGATCGTGACTGCGGCACCGGCGGCTGCCGCCTGCTCTGCAACGGCCAGACCGATACCGGAACTGCCGCCGACCACGAGAACGCGTTGATTTGCAAGGGATGTCATCTGCTGCTCTCCTCTTTGCGGCAACCGTGCCGCCGTTTCGATGAGGCGACAATAGTCCGGCGCCTCTCTTGCCGGAACGGAGATTGTCGTCGACTGTCTCTTGCGATATCAGCAAGAATATGAGCGACAATTTTCTCGACATGCTGGTCTTCGTGCGCGTCGTGCAGGCGGGAAGCCTCTCCGCTGCGGCACGCGAGCTCAACTTCTCGCTGACCGTCGTCAGCCGCAAGCTGTCACGGCTTGAGGAGAGGCTCGGGGTGCGGCTGGTCAACCGGACGACGCGCTCGCTGGCGCTGACGGAGGAAGGGGCGCGCTTCTACGAACGCTGCGTGCAGATCCTCGCCGAGATCGACGATGCCGAGACGGAAGCGTCGAGCGGACGGGATACGGCAAGCGGGCTTCTCAAGGTCACGTCGACCTTTGCCTTCGGCTGCCGCTGGCTGGCGCCGATCCTACAGGAATTCCAGGAGGCGCATCCGGAGCTTCTGGTGCATCTCGATACCAATGACGGCGTCGTCAATATCGTCGAGGAAGGCTACGACCTTGCCGTGCGCTTCGGGGCGCTTTCGGATTCCAGCCTGATCGCCCGGCAGATTGCCCCGAACCGTCGCGTCATCTGCGCCTCCCCCACCTATCTCGACCGCCGCGGGCGGCCCACGGCGATCGACGACCTGCCCGGCCATGACGTGATCGCCTTCGGCGAGCCGCCCAACACGCACTGGGTCTTCGCCGACGGGCGCAGCGCCAATGTCCGGTCCAAGCTGACGACGAACAATGGCGAGCTCGCGCATCGCTGGGCGCTGGCCGGCGCCGGGCTGGTGCTGAAATCGATCTGGGACGTGCGCGACGATATCGATAGCGGCAAACTCGAAATCGTGCTGCCGGAGGCGAGGCTCGCGGCAGCGCCGATCCACGTCGTCTTCCCTCACAGCCGCTTGGCGGCGGCGAAGGTCCGGCTGTTCATCGAATTCCTGTCGCAGCGGCTGCGCAAGACCGCCGTTGCCGAGACAGCGCTATGACCAAGTGGCGGGCTCATGTAATGAGTTCAGCTCCAGATAGGGGAAAGCGCCGTTGAGCCAGCGAATTTCCGATTTCGACGCCAGCCTGCTGATGACATTCGACATGCTTCTGAAGGAGCCGAACGTCACGCGGGCGGCGGCGCGGCTGAGCATCAGCCAGTCCGCCCTCTCCGCCCGCCTGAACCGGCTCCGGCATCTGCTCAACGATCCGCTGTTCATCCCCTCCGTCTCCGGCCGAGGAATGACGCCGACGCCTCATGCCGTCGCCCTTCAGCCGGAACTCACCCGGCTGCTGAAGCGCTTTGAGGATTTCGTCAACACCGCCCATCTCTTCGATCCGGCAACGAGCAAGCGGGTTTTCCGGATCGCCGCTACCGATAATCCCGCCGCCATCCTGGCGCCCGATCTCATTCCGCTGATCAAGGCGCATGCGCCTGAGGTCAGGATCGCCTTCACCCTGCCGGACAAATCGAAGATCGCCGGGCTGCTGGAACAGGGCGAAATCGATCTCTTCGTCGGCGCGGCGGAAGACGGATCGAATGAGCTGATATCGAGCACGCTCTTCGAAGAGAAGTTCATGACCGCCCAGAGGCGCGGCCACCCCAGGGGAATGCGGGAGCTGACGCTCGACGAATTCTGTGCCCTCGACCACCTGTTGATCTCCACCAGCGGCGGGCATTTCACCGGCATGATCGACAATGCGCTGGCCGAGACCGGCCGCGAGCGGCGGGTGTCCGTATCGGTGCAGAGCTATGCGATGGCGCCGCTGGTGCTGGCGAGCACCGACTGCATCTGCACATTGCCGCTTCGCTTCCTGCAGCGCTTCACCGATACGCTCGATCTGTTCGAGCCGCCGGTGGCGCTCTCGCCGTTCAGCATCAATCTGTTCTGGCACCCGCGCATGCGCGCCGATCCGGCGCATAGCTGGCTCAGGAAGATGGTGATGAGCGCCTCACGACCAGCCAAGAGCTGAACCCGGCGGCAGGCGGAGATATCGACCGGCGCGCTAGGTGCGATCCACAGGATCGATTGGTCAAGGTTCTCTTGCACCGGCATGGTCGCGGTACGCCTTCCCCTCGCGAAGGCCGCGACAAAGGATATAGCCGATGCTTGATTTCTATTTTCATGCGACACCGAACTCGATGAAAGTGGCGGTGCTGCTGCACGAACTCGACCTCGCCTTCAAGGTTCACCCGATCGATATCTTCAAGGGCGAGCAGCACGCGCCCGCGTTTCTGAAGATCAATCCCAACGGCAAGGTCCCCGCCCTCCGCGATGACGGCGTGACGGTCTTCGATTCCCACGCCATCCTGCTCTATCTCGCCGGGAAGCACGGGCGCTTCATCCCTGTTGGAGCTGTCGAGAAGGCGGCGATGCTGTCCTGGCTGCAGCTGGTGGCGACCGGCCTCTCGCCGTTCTCGGGACAGGCGATCCACTTCCTGCACTATGCGCCGGAGGATATCCCCTATGCGAAGAACCGCTACGTGAAGGAGCTGGAGCGTCACTATCGGGTGCTCGACCAGCGCCTCGGCGCATCCGCCTGGCTGGCGGGAGCCGAATACAGCATTGCCGACATGGCGCTGTGGGGCTGGGCGGCGTCTGCCGGCTATGTGTTCGGCGAAAAAGGCTTGGACGACTATCCCGACGTCGCCCGCTTCATGCAGACGATGGCGGAGCGGCCCGCCATCCAGCGCGCCCTGCTGCTGAAGCAGGAGCATACGTTCAAGCACACGCTCGACGAGGAAACGCGCAAGGCGCTGTTCCCGCAGAACGCCGCCGCCTAACTGAGACAAACGGGAATGCGGCCGGAAGACCGCATTCCCTGAGACTTATTCGAAAACGAAGGCGAGGCGCTTGTTGGTTAGCTTCGCAAGCTGCTGCAGGCGTCCGTCGAGGCGTTCGCCGGTGAAGTCGTGATACTCGTGCGGGACGACGAGCTCGATGTCGATATCGGGCTGCGCCGACTTGCGGAAATGCAGGTTCTTCACCAGGCCCGGCATCGATGCCGAGAACAGGTAGACGACGCGCAGCATGCCGCCGAGGAGCTTGGCGCGGTCGACGAATTGCGGGCCGGCGATGGTCGCAAGCGGCGCCGTCGAGCCGTCGTCATGCAGGCCTTCGAAGCGGTAGTAGTTGGTCAGCGCGATGAAGGCGCGGCCGGGGTGGCTGATGCCGACGAAGGACGAGTGGGCAATCAGGTTCAGCGCCTGTAGGCCGCGGTAATCAGGATGCGCGCGCCAGCTGATATCGGCGAGCAGGCATGCGGCCTGGCGGTAGCGGGATTCTTCCTCGGTCTCGGTGATGCCGAAGCAGGGCATCATCCGGCCGGTCCATTCGGCCAGTTCGCGCGCATGCTCGGGTGAACGGGCACGCAGGATCGCGAGTTCACCGGCCGCGGCCAGCAGCGGATCGGCGCGGCGCTCGCCTTCCGACAGCAGCGAATAGAGATAGCCTTCGCGAACGCCCTGCGCCGAGAAGGAAATGATCGAGGGCTTCATGGCGCTCAGCACTTCCTTCATGGCGACAGCGCCGAAGGGAAGCAGTGCGCGGCGATGCTTGGAGACCGCCTGGAAGGCCGGGTCCTTGCTGTCTCTTGCGACTTCGACCTGATCGAGAAACTGCATCATGCTGTCGAGCGTGACTTCGTAGCCCTGCATCATGTGCAGCGGATACTGAGTCATCTCCATGTGCAGCTTGGCAATGTTTCGCCAGGTGCCGCCGACGGCATAGAAGGTGCGGCCGGTGCCCTTGCCCAGGATCTTCGTGGCGCTGCGCACATGCTTGCGGGCAAAGCTGCGGGCCTTGTCGAGCGAGCCGCCGGCATATTCCGACAGGCGCAGGCCACCGAGCGGCAGCGTGATGCCGGTGCCGATCTCGCGCTCCCTGATATCGATGAGCTCCAGCGAGCCGCCGCCGAGGTCGCCGGCGATCCCGTCAGGATGGAAAAAGCCGCTGACGATGCCGAGGGCAGAGAACTTTGCTTCTTCCTCGCCCGAGAGCACGCGCACCTTGCGCTTCAGGATGGTCTCGGCCTTGTGGATGAAATCCGGGCCGTTGGAGGCTTCGCGTGCGGCAGCGGTCGCGAGCACATACATGGTCGCGGCGCGGGCCTGATCGGACAGGGCCTTGAAACGGTGGAGAGCTGTCAGCGCCCGGTTGACGCTGTCCTCGTCCATCTTACCGGTCAGCGCTATACCTTTGCCGAGGCCGCACAGAACCTTTTCGTTGAAAAGGATCGCAGGCGAGCGCGACATACCTTCATAGATGACCACGCGGATCGAGTTCGACCCGATATCGACGACGGAGACCGGGGCAATCCCTGGAAGGCGCCCCTGGGCTTCTGATTCAACCATGCAGGTCCAGTTATCTCTTCGTCCGGCCGGAAAGCAGACCGGCAATCAGCTTGGGCGCACTGGATTTCAGGGCTTCACCGCGGCCGGAAAGGCTTGGGTTGGTCATGAAATACTGCTGCGCGTTGAACGGCTCCTCGCCCTTGCGCACCTCCATGCGCCTGGACGTTCCGTCGGGCAATATCTCGTAGCTTTGCTGATTGTCAATGATATTGCCCAGCATGATCTGGGACAAAACCTGTTCCTTGACCGTCGGATTGGTCAGCGGCACCAGCGTCTCGACGCGGCGGTCGAGGTTGCGCGGCATCATGTCGGCCGAGCCGATATAGACGAGCGCCTTGTCCGACGGCAGGCCATAACCGTTGCCGAAGCAGAAGATGCGGCTGTGTTCCAGGAAGCGGCCGACGATCGACTTGACGCGGATATTCTCCGACAGGCCGGGTACCTGCGGACGCAGGCAGCAGATGCCGCGCACGACCAGATCGATCTCCACGCCGGCATGGCTCGCCGTATAGAGCGCGTCGATGATCTCGGGGTCGACGAGCGCGTTCATCTTCATCCAGATCGCCGCCGGGGCACCGTTCTTCGCATGCATGATCTCTTCGTCGATATGACGCAGGATGCGCGAGCGCAGCGTATAGGGCGAGACCGCCAGCTTCATGCTCTCTTCCGGCTCGCCGTAGCCGGTGATGAAGTTGAAGATATTCGCCATGTCATGGGCGATGACCGGATTGCAGGTGAAGAAGGACAGGTCGGTGTAGATCTTCGCGGTGATCGGGTGATAGTTGCCGGTGCCGAGATGGCAGTAGCTGCGCAACTTGCCCTCCTCGCGGCGCACCACCAGCGACATCTTCGAATGGGTCTTCAGTTCGATGAAGCCGAAGACAACCTGCACGCCGGCGCGCTCGAGGTCGCGCGCCCAACGGATGTTCGCCTCTTCGTCGAAACGCGCCTTGAGCTCGACCAGCGCCGTCACCGACTTGCCGGATTCGGCCGCATCGATCAGCGCGCGAACGATCGGGCTGTCGTTGGAGGTGCGGTAAAGCGTCTGCTTTATCGCCAGAACGTCAGGATCGCGCGCAGCCTGGAGAAGGAACTGGACCACCACGTCGAAGGATTCATAGGGGTGGTGAACCACCATGTCCTTTTCGCGGATGGCAGCGAAGCAGTCGCCGGCATGCTCGCGGACGCGTTCGGGAAATCGCGCATTGTAAGGCGGAAACCGAAGATCGTCGCGCGGCGCCTTGGTGATCTCCGACAGCGTGTTCAGCGCCAGCAGACCCGGCAGAACGGCGATACGGTTTTCGGGAACGCTGAGCGCCTGGACGACGAAATGGCGCAGCGAGGCCGGCATTTCGGAATCGGTCTCGATGCGGATCACCTTGCCGCGGCGGCGGCGCTTCAGCGCCGTTTCGAAGAAGCGCACGAGATCTTCGGCTTCTTCTTCGACTTCGATATCGCTGTCGCGGATGATGCGGAACGTACCCGAACCCTGCACCTCATAGCCCGGATAGAGCCGGTGGATGAAGATGTTGGCGACGTCCTCGAGCGTGATGTAGCGGATCGTGTTGCCGTCGTCGGGCAGGCGCACGAAGCGGTCAAGCGCCGGCGGCAGGCGCAACAGCGCCGTCATCGGCTCGCGGCCATGCTTGCTGGCGAGCTGCAGGCCGATCGAGAAGCCGAGGTTCGGGATGAACGGGAACGGATGGGCGGGGTCGATCGACAGCGGCGTCAGGACCGGGAAGATCGCCTGCTCGAATTCGGTCGCCAGCCACTGACGGTCGGTGTCGCTAAGCGCGCCCGGGCGGACGATCAGGATGTCCTCGCGGGCGAGATACTGCTGGAGAACTGCAAGCGATGCCTGCTGCTCCATCTGCAGATTATCGATCTCCTGCAGGATCGCATCGAGCTGCTCGGCCGGCGTCTTGCCGTCGGGCGTGCGTACGGCGATGTTCTGGCGCACCTGGGCCTCAAGGCCGGCGACGCGCACCATGAAGAATTCGTCGAGGTTGGCAGCCGAGATCGACAGGAAGCGGACACGCTCAAGCAGCGGATGCTCTGTGTTCAGCGTCTCCTCGAGAACGCGGCGATTGAACTGCAGCCAGGAAAATTCCCGGTTGATGAAGCGCTCGGGGCTCTGCAGCAATTCTGCAAGTGGAGGGACGGCGGAGGATGCTTCCGGCTTCGGTTCCTGATGCTCCGCAACTGCACTGTCCATAGGCCGATCCGTCCCCATTTATTCGCCATCGCGAATTATATCAGTTTCACGACAGAACTGTGACAGTCAATCGACCGGGCCGGAATTTCCCAATTCATTCAATACTTCGGCCGCCATTGCCCGGGTGATCTTCGTGCCGCGCGACCAGGCGAGCCGGTCGAGCCGCTCGACGATCGTCTGGGCGGCGTTCAGCGAGCGTTCCATCCGGTTGACGATATAGAACACCAGTTTGTCATCTATATTAAGCTGCCGGTCAGAGAAGAGCTTGACGATCACCTGCGACAACAGCTCCTCGTCCGGCTCGCCGATCTCGACGACGGTCGCAGCCTTCAGGCGCGAACGCAGGTCGGGAAGCTCGACCGGCCAGGACATCGGCCAGAGGCGGCTCGTCATCATCAGGCTGTGGCCGTTCTCGCGCACGCTGTTGATGACGTGGAAGAGCGCCGTGTCATCGAAGCCCTCGCGGTCGACATCCTCGAACAGGACCGGACCGGCGGCGGCAGCGACCGCGGCATCGGAACCGGCCTTCGGATGAATGCTCTGCGCGCCGCTGTGCTCCTTCCAGATGCTGGCGAGATGCGACTTGCCCGAGCCGACGGGTCCGGCCAGGATTACCACCGGCGACGGCCATTGCGGCCAGGCATCGACGATTGTGACGGCCGCGCTCAGACGGTCAGAGATCAGCAGATCGTCACGACCGGTCGCGGCATCATGGGTAAAGACCAGCGGAAGCTGCTCTCCGGCCTTGCGCTTTGCATCGTTCATTTGGATTCGGCTTTGCTCTTGCGGGCAACGGATTTCGACTGACCCGCATAAAGATCGCTCTCAAGGTAGCGCGACAGGGCAAAACGGACAAGAACGCCGACGGCGGCGGCTGCAGGCACCGCGATCAGCAGGCCGACGAAGCCGAAGAGCGCGCCGAACGCAAAGAGCGCGAACATCAGCCAGACCGGGTGAAGGCCGACGCTGTGGCCGACGAGCTTCGGCTGCAGGATATTGCCTTCGAGGAACTGGCCGCTGAAGAAGACCGCGAGCACCGCGCCGACCCAGATGTAATCGGGCCAGAACTGCACGATGGCAACGCCAACGGCGATCAGCAGGCCGAGCATCGAGCCGACATAGGGAATGAAGCTGATCATGCCGGCGAAGAGACCGATCAACAGGCCGAAATTGAGGCCGACCAGCGACAGACCGGCGGCATAGTAGATGCCGAGGATGAGGCAGAGCGAGCCCTGCCCGCGGATGAAGCCGGCGATCGCCTGATCGATCTCGCGGGCGATCTGGTGAACATTGGCAACATAATCACGCGGGATATAGCGGTCGATCTGCGCCACCATGCGATCCCAGTCGAGCAGCATGTAGAAGGCGACGACGGGTGTGACGATCAGCAGCGAGATCAGATTGACGACGGCAAGGCCGGAGCTCCAGATCTGCGCGAAGAGGCCGGTCAGGAAGCCGACGCCCTGCGAGAGGATTTCCGAGAAATTGTTCTTGATCGTGCCGAGCTGGCTCTTGATCCATTCCGGCAGCAGCGAATTCTGCGAGGTGGTGAAGAACTGCTGCAGCTGATCGATATAGCCGGGGAACTTGCCGGCGAAATCGGTGAACTGACTCGCCAGGATCGGGATCAGCGTCATCAGCGCGATGACGATCACCAGCACGAAGCAGACGAGAATGACGATCGTCGCCATCATCCGGCTGAGGCCGATACGCTGCAGCCGGTCGGCGACCGGATCGAGGAAATAGGCAATCGCCATTCCGGCCAGGAACGGCAGCAGGATGGAGCTGAAGACGAGCAGGAACAGGATGAAGAATGCGAGCACGCCGAGCCAGAAGAAGACCTGGCGCTTCAGACTTGTCCCGCTGACCTGATTTGGCATCGATTACCCCGTGTTGTCCCGCCCGCGACGCGATTTTGGCCGCGAACGCATTCAAAGCACATAGGATGCAGCCCGGAAGATGGTCAACCCTGCCTGGAGAAATCCCATTCGCAGACCTTGAAAGAGCGGGAAATTGGGGCTTTTCTCTGTGCACCGCCTTGCATAAAGCGCACTCTCATGCAATTGCGACCGGCATGTGACGGGGTCGTTTGTCCCCATATCGTCCGCACGTGCAAAAACCACCGGAGAGCAGCATGAGCCAGTCTGGAAAAAACGGCCTGACCTATAGCGATGCAGGCGTCGATATCGATGCCGGCAACCTGATGGTGGAGAAGATCAAGCCTGCCGTGCGCTCGACGCGCCGCCCCGGCGCAGACGGCGAAATCGGCGGCTTCGGCGGCCTCTTCGACCTCAAGGCCGCAGGCTTCAAAGACCCGGTTCTGGTTGCCGCCAATGACGGCGTCGGCACCAAGCTGAAGATCGCCATCGACGCGGATTATCACGACACCGTCGGCATCGACCTCGTTGCCATGTGCGTCAACGATCTCGTCGTCCAGGGCGCCGAGCCGCTGTTCTTCCTCGACTATTTCGCCACCGGCAAGCTCGACCCGAACCAGGGTGCGGCGATCGTCGAAGGCATTGCCGCAGGCTGCCGCGACGCTGGTTGCGCGCTGATCGGCGGCGAGACGGCCGAAATGCCCGGCATGTATTCCTCCGGCGACTACGACCTCGCGGGCTTTGCCGTTGGCGCTGCCGAGCGCGGCGAGCTGCTTCCGGCTGGCGACATTGCCGAAGGCGACGTCATTCTCGGCCTCGCCTCCTCCGGCGTTCACTCGAACGGCTTCTCGCTGGTGCGCAAGATCGTCGAGCTCTCCGGCCTCGGCTGGGATGCTCCGGCACCCTTTGCAGAGGGCAAGAAGCTCGGCGAAGCGCTGCTGACGCCGACCCGCATCTATGTAAAGCCGCTGCTGAAGGCGATCCGCGAGACGAAGGCGATCAAGGCGCTGGCCCACATCACCGGCGGTGGTTTCCCTGAAAATATTCCGCGCGTGCTGCCGAAGCATCTGGCCGCCGAGATCGACCTCTCGGCCGTCAAGGTTCCCTCTGTGTTCTCCTGGCTTGCCAAGACCGGCGGCGTCGAAGCCAAGGAAATGCTGCGCACCTTCAACTGCGGCATCGGCATGATCGCCGTCGTTTCGGCCGAGAATGTCGAAGCCGTGACCAAGGCGCTCGAGGCCGAAGGCGAGAAGATCGTCGTGCTCGGCCGGATGATCGCCCGCGCAGAAGGCGCGACCGGCACCCAGTATCAGGGTACGCTCGCCCTATGAGCACGCCGCGCAAACGCGTCGTCGTCTTCATCTCCGGCGGCGGCTCCAACATGCTGGCGCTCGTCGCCGCGGCGAAAGCCGCCGATTTCCCGGCAGAGATCGTCGGCGTGATCTCCGACAAGGCGGATGCCGGCGGCCTCGCCAAGGCGGCCGCCGAGGGCATCCCGGCCTTCGCCTTCGTGCGCAAGGACTACGCCGGCAAGGAAGCCCATGAGGCGGCGATCTTCGAAGCGCTCGATACGCTCTCGCCCGACATCCTCTGCCTCGCCGGCTACATGCGCCTGCTGAGCGCCACCTTCATCCAGCGCTACGAGGGCCGGATGATCAACATCCACCCTTCGCTGCTCCCCCTCTTCCCCGGCCTGCACACCCACCAGCGCGCCATCGACGCCGGGATGCGGATCGCAGGCTGCACCGTGCATTTCGTCACCGAAGGCATGGACGAAGGCCCGGTCATCGGCCAGGCGGCAGTACCGGTGCTCTCCGGCGATACGGCCGATACGCTGGCCGGACGCGTGCTCACGGTCGAGCACCAGCTCTATCCGCAGGCGCTCAGGCTGTTTGCCGAGGGCAAGGTGCGGATGGAAGACGGCAAGGCTGTCGGGACCGGTGCCGGCGCTGCGGCGGGGACTGATCGGGTTATTTCGCTGATCGGGTGACGGTTGACCGGTCCGCCGATGCGGATCATCATGGCTCCGGTATTGATGGAGCCCACGCATGACGATAACCGTCAGCATCGATGAAACCAGCCTCCGGGAACTTCTCGCCATGGTCGAGGCTGGCGAGGAGATCGTCATCGTCCGCGACGGGATGCCGGTGGCCAAGATGGCTGCGGTCGTTGCCGATGACGAGAAGCGCAGGCAAGCGATAGAGGCCGTCCGCGCCTTTCGGAAAACGATGCCTGCTATCACGCAGGAAGAAATTGCGGAATGGAAGACGATAGGCCGGCGATGACGGCCAAATTCGTTGTCGATTCCTCTATTGTGTGCAGTTGGGTTCTCCCAGACGAAAACTCGTCGATCGCGGCTGCCGCATTCGTCGATCTGCAAACCGCCGACGCGATTGCTCCCGATCTACTGTGGCACGAAGTGCGCAATGTCCTGATGATGGCCAGGAAGCGCAATCGCATCACCTTCGACAAGGCTTGTGAAGGTGTGAAACTCTTGCGTGGACTAGCTATCTTCACGCAGCGCTCGTCGAGCGACGACACGATTCTCGATCTGGCAGAACGGCATCAATTGACGGCCTATGACGCGGCCTATCTGGCGCTGGCGATCGAATCCAGGCTGCCGCTCGCCACGCTAGACAGGCAACTGATCGCAGCGGCAGCGCGCGAAGGCGTGCCGCTGCTCTCTGATTAGGCTGCAATCGCCTGAAGCCGATGCAGCGTGCCGTCGCTATAGACGAACTGCCCGGCGCGGAACGTCGCGCGGATGCGGTGCACATCGCCCTTCTCGACCACCACCAGATCGGCGCGCTGGCCGAGCGCGATCTCGCCGCGATCCAGCAATCCGGCCGAGCGGGCCGCATTCGACGTCGCCATGGCAACGGCGGCCGGCAGGTTGTTATCCATCGCGTCGGCGATCTTGAAGATGCCGGGGACGAAGGCGGCCGGATGGTAGTCGGCGGCGATGACGGAGAGAAGACCGGCCTTGGCGGCATCGAGGGCGCTGAGATTGCCGGACATCGACTGGCCGCGCAGCGCGTTCGGTGCGCCCATCAGCGTCCAGAGGCCGCGGCGGCGGGCTTCTTCGGCGGCCGGCAGCGCCACCGGGAATTCGCTGATCGTGACGCCGAGATCATGCATCTCCGCAACCTTCTCGGCGCTGTCGTCATCATGCGAGGCGAGCGACAGCTTGTGCTGCAGCGACAGCGCGACGATCTCGCGGAGCTTGGCGTCGATTGCCGGATCCTCGCGCATGGCGATGCGCTTCTGGACGATTTCCAGCGCCATCTCCTTGGTGATCGCGCGGCGCTCGGAAATGCTCGCGACATAGGCTTCGATGTTGTTGTACTGGCCCTGCCCCGGCGTGTGGTCGGTCAGCGAGACCATGTCGACCTGATCGGCGGCGAGCAGCTTCTCCAGCGTGGCGGCAGCGCCGACATTGGTGATCTCATAGCGCGCATGGACCTTGTGGTCGATCAGCAGCGAATTGCGCAGGCGATTGATGCCCTCGATGACGGCAGAGGTGGTCGCCAGCGAACGGACATGGCCGTAGACGCTCTCGGTCGCAAAGGAGATCGCGGCATAGGCCGTCGTCACGCCGGCTGCGGCGAGCTTCTTGTCGAGCTCGTGAATACCGAAATCGATCGGCATCATCGCATTCGGACGCGGCGCGATCTCGCGCTCGATCATGTCGCCATGCAGATCGACGAAACCCGGCATCAGGAACCGTCCGCCGCCATCGATCGCGGCACCGGCAACCGGCGCATCACGGATTTCGGCGATGACGCCATCCTCGACGCGCACCGAGCCGTGGCTCACGATTTCACCGGGAAGGACGAGCGTGAAATTACTGAGCCACATGATTTTTCTCCTGTTGGGGCAAGGCGGGAAGACAAACCGCAGCGCATAGGCCGGATTCGTGACAAACGCGTGAAAACACCGTGGCGCGTGGATATTTTCGGGCTAGCGCCAGATCCCTTTGTTCATCGCCGCCCATTGCAGCAGGATGATCGTCTTCATGTCGCGGATGTCGCCGTTGCCGATCATGGCGAGCGCTTCGGCGAGCGTCAGCTCCAGCACTTCGATATCCTCATGCTCCTCGGCCAGTCCGCCACCGTTTGAAACGCGATCCGCGGTATCGACTTCGGCTGCGAAGAAGTGGACGATTTCCGCGTTGGAGCCCGGCGAGCTGTAGGCCTTGAACAGGAAGCGGACGTCGCGGATGCGGAAGCCGGTTTCTTCCATTGCCTCGCGGCGGATGGCGGCTTCGGGCTCGTCGCCGTCGAGCAGGCCGGCGGGCGTCTCGAACATGAAGGGCATTTCGCCGTGCAGGTCAGGCGGCAGGCGATATTGGCGCACCAGCACGACGGTGCCGCGCTTGGCATCGTAGAGCAGGATCGTCGCGGCCGGCGTGCGGTGGTAGACCTCGCGGTCGAGCCGGTGGGTGACGCCTTCGGAATCCGTATAGTCGATCTTGTAGGCGCTGAGCTTGGTCCAGCCCCGGGAGAGCACGGTTTCGCTGACGATTTTGGCGCCAGCCTTCTCGAATTTCGTCATGCCGCGTCCTTGCGTAGCCAGACCTTGTTGTCGTGGACCGCGGCACCTCCATAGGGCGCGACGGGATCGGCGCCGGTGAGCACGTTGATCCCCTCGCCGTCAACATGCGCCTTGTTCGGCCACAGGCCCTCGGCGATGAGGACGCCGGGCTTCACTTCCTCGGTGATCTTCACGTGGATGCGCAGGTCGCCTCTGGTGTTGCCGATGTGGACGAGATCGCCGCTCTCGATGCCGTTCGCCAGCGCATCGGCCGGATTGACCATCAGTTCCGGGCGACCTTCCTTCTGGCGCGAGGTCTTCGTCTCGGCGAAGCTCGAATTCAGGAAGTTGCGGGCCGGAGAGGTCGCGAGGCGGAAAGGATGGTCTGCATCGGCGAGCTCGATGACATCCACCTGATCCGGGAAGGAAGGCAGCTGCTCATGCGGGCCGAAGGCGCCGAGGACTTCAGGCGGCTTGTTGGGCGCGGCACCGTTCACCCAGTCCGGGCGGAAGTGGAACTTGCGGTCGGCATGGGCAAAGCCGTTCAGGAAATGCGCGTCGTCGAATTCCGGCTGGCGGTCGAACCACTTGTTTTCGAGGAAGTAATCGTAATCCGGCAGGTTGCTGTCCTTCAGCACGCGATCGACCATCTCGCGCGCCGTGAAGCCGAAGCCCGGGCGGTCGGCGACGCCGAGGCGCTTGGCGAGTTCCTCGATGACGAAGAGATTGGTGCGCACGGTTTCCGGCGGCTCGACGAGCTTGGGGCCGAGCAGAATGTGGTTCTGGCCGCCGGCGCGGTAGATATCGTCGTGCTCGACGAACATCGTGGCCGGGATGACGATATCGGCCATCTCGGCGGTATCGGTCATGAACTGCTCGTGGACGGCGACGAAGAGGTCGTCACGGGCAAAGCCTTGTTTCACCAGCCGCTGCTCGGGGGCGATATTCACCGGATTGGTGTTCTGGATCAGCATGGCGGTGACAGGGCCGCGATGGCGAAGCGCCACGGCATCGCCGGTCAGCGCTCGGCCGATCTGCGACTGGTCGATCATCCTGATGTCAGGGTCCTTCATCGACTTGCCGGTCAGTTCCGCATTGTTCATGCGGAAGATATCGCTGTTCGAATGGAAGGCGCCGCCGCCCTCATATTGCCAGGAGCCGAGAACGGTGGCGATCGAGGCGGCCGCATGCATGGCGACCGCGCCGTTGCGCTGACGGGTGAACCCGTAGCCGAGGCGGAAATAGCTCTTCTTCGTGGTGCCGACGAGTTTGGCGAAATCCTCGATCTCGGCGACGGAAAGCCCGGTGATCCCGGCCGCCCATTCCGGCGTCCTGGTCTTCAGATGCGCTTCGAGACCGGCGGGATCGTCGGCAAATTTCGCCATATAGGCGCGGTCGGCATAGCCGTCGCGGAAGGCGACGTGCATGACGGCGCAGGCGAGTGCGGCATCGGTGCCGGGCTTGACGATCAGCGCCATGTCGGCCTGCTTCATCGTCGGGTTGTCGTAGATATCAATGACGACGATCTTCGCGCCGCGTTCCTTGCGGGCCTTGATCGCGTGGGTCATGACATTGACCTGCGTGGCGACCGCATTGGTGCCCCAGATGATGACGCAATCGGTGCGCGCCATCTCGCGCGGATCGGGGCCACGCAGCGTGCCCGTCGCCATCGTGAAGCCGGTCCAGGCCGGGTTGGTGCAGATCGAGGAGAAGAAGCCGGAATAGCGCTTGGCATGGCGCAGGCGCTCGATCGAGTCGCGCTGAACCCAGCCCATGGTTCCGGCATAGAAATAAGGCCAGATGGCTTCGCTGCCGTCTTTCACTTCCGCCTTGACGAAGGCTTCGGCGATCTCATCCAGCGCGTCGTCCCAAGAGATCTGCTGCCAGCTGCCTGCCCCCTTGGCGCCCTTGCGGCGTAAGGGATGCATCAGGCGATCGGGATGGTAGAGACGCTCGGCATAACGCGCGACCTTGGCGCAGATGACGCCCGACGTATAGCTGTGGTCGCCGGCCCCGCGCACGCGGCCGATCCGGCCGTCATCAGTGATATCGACCTCCAGCGCGCAGGTGGAGGGACAGTCGTGCGGACAGGCGGTGTGCCCGACCCGGGATTTCGCGTGAATGGGGGTCGCAATGTTCATATGATTTCTATATGCGAAGCGGAAAGCGGCCAAAAGCCGGAAAGTGCGCCGATCAGGCGAATTCATGACAGGCATCAGCAACGATGAACTACCGCCATATCTATCATGCGGGCAATTTTGCCGATGTGCTGAAGCATGCGGTGCAGGCACGGCTGATCCGCTATCTGCAGAAGAAGGACGCTGCCTTCCGCGTGCTCGATACGCATGGCGGCATCGGTCTCTACGACCTCTCTTCCGAGGAAGCGCAGAAGACCGGCGAATGGCAGACGGGCATCGGCAAGCTGATCGAGGCCGATCTGGATCCGCAGGTAGCCGATCTGCTTGAGCCCTATCTCTCTGCGGTTCGCGAGCTCAATCCTGAAGGCGGCATCCGCTACTATCCGGGTTCACCGAAGCTTTCGCGCATACTTTTCCGCCCGCAGGACCGGTTGTCCGCCATGGAGCTGCATCCGGAAGATTTCGCCAGGCTGCATCGCCTCTTCGAAGGGGATCATCATGTGCGGATCACCGAGCTCGACGGCTGGCTGTCGCTCGGCGCGCATCTGCCGCCGAAGGAAAAGCGCGGCATGGTGCTGGTCGACCCGCCATTCGAAGAGGACGGCGAATACGAGCGGCTGGTGGACGGACTGGTGAAGGGCTACCGCCGCTTTCCGGGCGGCACCTATTGCCTCTGGTATCCGCTGAAGAAGGGCGCACCGATCAAGGAATTCCACGAGGCGCTGCAGGCGACCGGCATTCCGAAGATGCTCTGCGCCGAACTCAGTGTGCGCAGCGACCGCGGCATCACCGGGCTGACCGGTTCGGGCTTGATCATCGTCAATCCGCCCTTCACGCTGAAGGACGAGCTGCATCGGATGCTCCCTGCCCTCAAAGACATCATGGCGCAGGACCGCTACGCGTCGCACCGCGCCTTCTGGCTGCGAGGCGAAGAGAAGGCCGCGCGGGACGATTGACGCCTGCCCAACGACGACTGGCCATCGCCCCGATTGACCATGACGGCGGCGTGCGGAATAGTCCGCCGCGCCAACGCATTTCCATAGGTGTATGATGAAGCTCCTCTGCGCAACGACCTCACCCTATTCGAGCAAAGTCCGCATGGCGGCGCGCTATCTCGAGCTCGATGTCACGGAAATCCGCGTCGATACCAATGCCGGCCCGGCGATCCTCGTCGACAACAATCCGCTGGGCAAGATCCCTACCCTTTTGACCGACGATGGCGCATCGGTTTTCGACAGCATCGCCATCATGCACTATTTCCACCGGCTGAAGAAAAAGAAGCTCTATCCCGACAAGAACGGCAAGCGCACCGAGGCCGAGATCCTGGAAGCGCTTTGCGACGGCATCTGCGATTGCCTGCTGGCGATCGTCTATGAACGCCGCTTCCGGGACGAGGAGAAAGTGCACCAGCCCTGGATCGACCGGCAGTGGAAGAAGGCCGTCAGCGGCCTCAACCATATCAGCGCCCATCCGCCGAAACTCGGCAAGAAGCTGCACGGCGGCCATTTCGCCCTCGCCGCCGCAATCGGCTATCTCGACCTGCGCTTCAAGGGCCAGTGGGAAGCGGATCATTCCGAGCTGATCGGCTGGATCCGGGATTTCGAAAAGAAGTTCCCCGCCTATCCTGACCTCAAACCGCAACAATAAAAAAAGCCCGGCTCGAAGCCGGGCTTTTTCTTTGACCGGAAACCGATCAGAACTTCACGCCGATACCGACCTTGACGCTCTGCTCGTCATAGCCGCGCGAAACGCTGCCGATGCCGGTGTCGTAGTTCTTGTTCTGGTAATCGCTGAAGCGATATTCGACGCGAGCGGTGATGTTGTTCGTGACGAAAGCTTCTGCGCCGACGCCGACGGTGTAGCCGTAGGAGGTCTTGTCGTCAGAATCGCCGCCGGCGCTAACCTTGTTGTTGGTCGCAGCAAGACCAGCCGTGCCGTACAGCAGGAAGGGGTTCAGGTCGTAGCCAACGCGGCCGCGAACGGAGCCGTTGAAGCGGTTCTTTTCGGTAACGCCGCCAGCCGAATGGTCGAGGCCGGAGTAGCCGAGGTCGGCTTCAACACCGTAAACGATCTGACCAGCCTGCCAGTTGTAGCCCGTGTAGAGCTGACCGCCGAGGGCGTAGCCGTCGCGGCTGCTGTTGAAGTCACCCATGTTGTAGGTGCCTGCACCGCCGAGGTAGAAGCCTTCCCAGTTGCCGGCCGGGGTAACCGGCTCGTTCTGGGCTACCGGAGCTTCCGGGACCTGGTCAACTGCATCGGCAGCGTTTGCAGCGGTGAAGCCGGCTACGACGAAGGCAGAAGCCATCAGGCTAGCAATGAGTGTACGCATACTTGTCTCCTTTCAGTCCCGCGCTCTTCGTCAACTGTTTTACACCGAAGCATTCGCGAGCAATTACTAGATGTCCCTCTCGGATCGAGGGTGAAAGTGGAGCCCAATTGCGGATTTGAAAGAGCCAAATTGTGAAATGATTGTGGCGGCGGGGTGGCTGAAATTCGATGTTGCTATAGCGCAACAGACTATTTGTTAACCATAATGAATGGTTAAATTCACAATACTTATTTTACGAAAATCTATTCTCAAATAATACATAGAATAAATCGGCCTGAAACGCAATTGCGTTCACCTATTTATCTACTCTTCGCCCGCCCCTATATAGGAAGCACTTAGATTCATTGATGACGAAGGCAAGCTTTTGAGCGGGAAAAGACTTAAGGCCGCACTGGTAACCGGTGCCGCCAAAAGAATAGGCCGGGCGATTGCCAAGGATTTGGCGGATAACGGCTTTTCGGTCGCAGTCCATGCGAATGGTTCGCTCGCCGAAGCCGATCGTTTTGTGGCCGAATTGCGGCAGAGCGGTGCGCGGACGATTGTGGTCCATGGCGATCTTACAAAAATAAATGAGACGGCAAGCCTGATCGAAAAGGCTTCTGCGGAGCTCGGATCGCTCGATCTGCTCGTCAACAACGCCTCGATCTTCGCCGAAGATTCGCTTCGCAAGTTCGACGCCGAGATCTGGGACGAGCATTTCGCAGTGCATCTCCGCGCACCATCGATTCTCGCCGCCAAATTCGCCGAGCAGCTGCCGGATGGCGCCGACGGGCTGATCGTCAATATCATCGACCAGCGGGTCTGGGCGCTGCGGCCGAGCTTCTATTCCTATACGCTGTCGAAATCGGCGCTGTGGACGGCGACGCAGACGATGGCGCAGGCGCTGGCGCCGCGCATCCGCGTCAACGCGATCGGGCCTGGCCCCTCGATGCCGAGCGAAAGGCAGCTGCAAGAAGACTTCCAAGCGCAGGTCGCAGCTCTTATCTTGAAGAGAGGCCCCGAATTGGAGGAATTTGGGCGAACGATTCGTTTTCTGTTCGAAACGCCTTCGATCACGGGTCAGATGATTGCACTCGACGGCGGCCAGCATCTCGCGTGGCAGACGCCGGATGTGCTGGAGATCAAGGAATGAATGCCAAGAAGCTGCCGGATGGCGGTGTTCTTTATGATGAAGCCGACGAGAACGAAGACGATATCGAGGTGGAAGGCGATGCTTCCGCCGCGCCGATTTCGGCTGGGATCGACTGGAACGAAGGCGGGGTCAACGAAACAGGACTGGTTGGCCAGGATCTGATCGCCGAATTCGTCAAGCGGCTGCCGAACAGCCCCGGCGTCTATCGCATGTTCAATGCCGATGGTGACGTGCTCTATGTCGGCAAGGCGCGCAGCCTGAAGAAGCGCGTCGGCAACTATGCCATGGGCCGGGTGCATTCGAACCGCATCGCCCAGATGGTGCGGCTGACGGCCAACATGGAATTCGTGACGACGCGCACCGAAACGGAAGCGTTGCTGCTCGAAGCGAATCTGATCAAGCGCTTGCGGCCGCGCTTTAATGTGCTGCTGCGCGACGACAAGTCCTTTCCCTATATCCTGATCACCGGCGATCACCGCGCACCCGCAATCTTCAAGCATCGCGGCGCGCGTGCCCGAAAAGGCGACTATTTCGGCCCCTTCGCCTCTGCCGGTGCCGTCGGGCGCACGATCAATTCGCTGCAGCGCGCCTTCCTGATCCGCACCTGTACCGACAGCGTCTTCGAGACGCGTACCCGTCCCTGCCTGCTCTATCAGATCAAGCGCTGTTCCGGCCCGTGCACGCATGAGGTCAGTGACGCTGGCTATGGCGAACTGGTGCAGGAAGCTAAGGACTTCCTGTCCGGCAAGAGCCAGAAGGTGAAGGCGCATATGGCGGAAGCGATGAATGCCGCCGCAGAGGATCTCGATTTCGAGCGGGCCGCCGTCTATCGCGACCGTCTCGCCTCGCTGTCGCATGTCTCCAGCCACCAGGGCATCAATCCCGCAGGCGTCGAAGAGGCGGACGTTTTCGCCATCCATCACGAGGGCGGCGTTTCCTGCATCCAGGTGTTCTTCTTCCGCACCGGCCAGAACTGGGGCAACCGCGCCTATTTTCCGAAGGCCGATCCGCAGCTGACGGGCGCCGAAGTGCTGAACGCCTTCCTGGCGCAGTTCTACGACGACAAGCCCGTGCCGAAGCAGATCATGCTCTCGGAAACCGTCGAGGAAATGGAGCTGCTGGCCGCCGCACTCGGCGAGAAGGCCGGGCATAAGGTGTCGATCCTCGTGCCGCAGCGTGGCGAAAAGCGCGATCTCGTCGATCACGTCGTCGGCAACGCTCGCGAGGCGCATGGCCGCAAGCTTGCCGAGACGGCGTCGCAATCGCGCCTGCTCGACGGCTTCAAGGATACGTTCGCCCTGCCCTACACGCCGCAGCGTATCGAGATCTACGACAACTCGCATATCATGGGCACCAATGCCGTCGGCGGCATGGTGGTTGCAGGGCCGGAAGGCTTCGTGAAGGGCCAGTACCGCAAGTTCAACATCAAATCGACCGACATCACTCCCGGCGACGACTTCGGGATGATGAAGGAAGTGATGACGCGGCGGTTCCAGCGGCTGATCAAGGAAGAAGGCATTCCCGACCGCTCGCAGCCCGCTGTCGCAGCCGACACGGATGCGGCCGACATGCCCTTCCCCGCCTGGCCCGACGTCATCCTCATCGACGGCGGCCAGGGACAGATGACGGCGGTGCGCGGCATTCTCGCCGAACTCGGCATCACCGACAGCGTCATCGCCATCGGTGTCGCCAAGGGCGTCGACCGCGATGCCGGCCGCGAGCGCTTCTTCCCGCCCGGCAAGGAGAGCTTCACGCTGCCGCCGCGCGACCCCGTGCTCTACTTCATCCAGCGCATGCGCGACGAGGCGCACCGTTTCGCGATCGGCTCGCATAGGGCGCGGCGCAAGAAGGAGATGGTCAAGAACCCGCTCGACGAGATCGGCGGCATCGGGCCGTCGCGCAAGCGCGCGCTTCTGCAGCATTTCGGCACGGCGAAGGCCGTTTCGCGCGCCGCTCTCTCCGATCTGATGGCCGTCGAGGGCATTTCGGAGACGGTGGCGAAGACGGTCTATAATCATTTTCACGACGACGCCGCGAAATAGGCGGCGGCGGTCGCAAATTCCACGCAAAAGGAAGCGAAAAGCAGAAAGAATATTGACGGTTGAGGACCAAAGCCGTCATCTACGGGCACATCGTTTCAGAGAACAGTTTCATGGCATCGCGCGCATACAATATCCCGAACCTGCTGACCTACGGACGCATTCTTGCGGTGCCGCTGATCGTGCTTTGCTTCTTCGTCGAGGGGCGGCTGCAGAGCTCCGACCTCGCCCGCTGGGTCGCCTTCTGGATCTTCGTGATCGCCTCGGTGACCGACTTCCTCGACGGTTATCTGGCCCGCATCTGGAACCAGACCTCGAATATCGGCCGCATGCTCGATCCGATCGCCGACAAGCTTCTGGTCGCCTCGATCCTGCTGCTCGTTGCCGCCGACGGCACGATTGCCGGCTGGTCGATCTGGGCGGCGATCATCATCCTCTGCCGTGAAATACTGGTCTCGGGCCTGCGCGAATATCTGGCGGCGCTGAAGGTCAGCGTTCCCGTGACGCGGATCGCCAAGTGGAAGACGACGGTGCAGCTCGTCGCCATCGCCTTCCTGCTCGCCGGCCCCGCCGGTGATGCCGTCCTGCCCTACACAACGCAGATCGGCATCGGCCTTCTCTGGATCGCCGCGCTGCTGACGATCTATACCGGCTACGACTATTTCCGCGCCGGCCTCAAGCACATCGTGGACGAAGAATGATGACACGCCTCGTCTACTTCGCCTGGGTGCGCGAGCGGATCGGCAAGAGCGAGGAAGAGATCGCGCTGCCCGCCTCCGTCGTCACCGTCTCCGATCTTCTGAGTCATCTGAAGGGCTTGGGCGAAGAGTATGAGACCGCACTTCAATATGAGAACGTCATTCGGGTGGCGCTCGATCAGGAGCACGTGGAGCACGACGAGCCGATCGGGAACGCCCGGGAGATCGGGATTTTTCCGCCGATGACTGGTGGGTGAGACGGTGAGCGCCGAGCCAGCTCGCCCCCCTCTGCCCTGCCGGGCATCTCCCCCACAGGTGGGGAGATCAGCTGGGCGCACCGGCTTAGTTACAAAATCTCAACACACGCAAATGCCGGAGTGGTCCTGGGAGCATGCCGCTTGTGATCTCCCCACCCGTGGGGGAGATGGCCGGCAGGCCAGAGGGGGGCTGGCACGGCACACCCTCTCCGCATCAGCGAGACGCCGCGCATGAACCCCACCCCCACCATCCGCGTCCAGCGCGAGGACTTCGACCTGCAGGCCGAAACCGCCCTCCTCTCCAAAGGCAAACCCGGCATCGGCGCCATCGTCACCTTCACCGGCCTCTGCCGCGACGAAGGCGGGACGCTTTCGGCGCTGGAGCTCGAGCATTACCCGGGGATGGCGGAAGCCGAGATGCTCAGGATCGCCAATCTCGCCATCGAGCGCTTTGAATTGAAGGGTCTCACAGCCATCCACCGCTACGGCAAGATCGCCGCCGGCGAGAATATCGTGCTGGTGATCGCCGCCGCCCCGCATCGCCAGGCGGCCTTCGACGGCGCCAATTTCGTCATGGATTACCTGAAAACGTCAGCGCCCTTCTGGAAGAAGGAACACGCCAAGGACGGCAAGAGCGGCGACTGGATTGCCGCCAAGGACAGCGACGACAGCGCCCGCGACAAGTGGAAATGAGCAGAACCTTTTAAGGTATCGCCCGTTCGCGCCGGCTCATCACCAGCAGGAAGACCAGCAGCGAGAACACCGCGAAGTCGCGCCAAAGGAATGAGCCATAGGCAGTCCAGAGCGTTTCCGCGAGGCCGACACCGGCCGCCCCGCCCGCTGATTTCAACGGATCGGAATAGCCGCCGGCGGCCGAGATCATCAGCACTTTCAGGCCGAAGAGCAGGCCGGCGCCGAAATCCATCGTGCCGTAATAAAAGGTCGTGAGGATGCCGCAGCAGGTGGCGAAGAAGATCGCCGCGACATAGGCGATCAGGAAGACGCGGCCGGAGCTCGTGCCGCAGAGTTCGGCGGCGAGCGGATCGTCGGTGACGGCGCGCCAGATGCGGCCGAGGCGGGTGTAGCGCAGGATCAGTGCTCCCGCAGCAATCAGCGCGATCATCAGGCCAGTATTGACGAGCTGCATCAGCGTCAGCGTCACCTTGAAGGAGGCGTCGCTCCAGAGCACGACCGTGGTGTTCAGCAAGGGCGGCAGCCAGAGCTCGCGGGTCTGCGCGGCGAGCCTTGCCGTTTCCATCAGCAGGATGGTGACGCCGAGGGCTGCGACGATGACCGTATTGGCGGAGCGGCGCACCAGCGGCCGCATGATGCCGCGGCCGATCCAGAAGCCTGTCAGCAGCGAATAGACGAAGGACAGGCAGATACCGATCGCCAGGGCGGCGGGCAGCACCAGCCACAGCTTGTTATAGGCAAAATCGGTGAAGAGCAGCAGGATCTGGCCGGCGAAAGCGAACATCGCGCCATAGGTGATATCGGCCCGCTTGGTGACGCCGAAGGCCAGCGAATAGCCGAAGGCAAGCGCCGCATAGAGCGCGGCGAGCGGCACGGCATTGGCCAGTTGCTGCAGCAGATATCCCATTCACATGCTCCGTATCGCCTAAAATAATAACTGGCAAAATACGTTTTACCAGTTATATTTTCGGCATGAGCTTTACCTGGACCCCGCATCGCTTTTCCGGTGGCGCCCTGGCGCTCGATGTCGCCAACAGCGTCATTCTGCGCCATGATGCCGAGCGCAGCATCGACCGTTTTGCCTCGACAGCGCAACTCGACGCCTTTCCGGCTGCGGCGACGGAATTCTGCGCCGAGCGGGCGCTGTTCGGCGATGTCCTGCCGGTCCATCAAGAGAACCGGCCGGCCTTTCTCGGCCTTCGCGAGGCTGTCGACCGCTATTTCCGCCAGCGGGTGCTTGGCGAAGCCGATGATGCGATGCTCGCCGATCTTCTGGAGCGGATCGCATCGGCGCTGCGCGGGGCGCGGCCGGATGGCCTCGATGCGGCGACGGCGCATTCGGCGCTGAGGCTGATCGCCATGCCGGATCCTGACAGAATGAAGATATGCCGGAACTGCGGCTGGCTGTTCATCGACCGCAGCAAGAACAGGAGCCGCGCCTGGTGCGACATGGCGGTCTGCGGCAACCGGGCCAAGGCCAACCGCCATTACCGGCGCAAGAAGGAGGAGATGCCATGAAGATCAAGGCGATTGCCGTGCTCGGCCTCTCGGCCCTGCTGATTGCGGGCTGCCAGCGCGAGATGGAAAAGATGGTCGAAGTGACCGGCCACATGTTCGTCTTCAACTACCGCGTGGCGACGGCCACCTATCTGGTGACGCTGCGCAAGACCTCGCCGATCCCCGATGGCGCGGTGGCGATCGCCGAGTTCGAAAACCCGGCGGGCGGCGATCCGATCACCCTGAAGGAGAAAATCTTCCCCGCCTGGGACAAGATCACCCTGCAGAGCCCGGCGATCCACTGCGTGCGCAAGGACAAGCCCTATAGCGCCAAGATCAGGCTGGTTTCCGCCGACGGCAAGACGCTGCAGGAATTGCAGACCCAATTCGTCTCCGACGTCGACCAGGCGGCGATGCTGCCGAGCAAGCCGCTGGTGGTCGGGCCATTCTACAATAAGAATCCCGAGGTGTTTAAGGCTGACGGGACGGTGGATTATTCGAATACGGACAAGTGTCCGGCGGCGTAAGTAGCCACGTTAAATATCAAACGCTCTGCTCGGAGCCCCCTCATCCGCCCTACGGGCACCTTCTCCCCGCTGGGGAGAAGGGGAAACGAAACGGTGCGGCACCTACCTTCTCCCCTTGGGGAGAAGGTGCCCGCAGGGCGGATGAGGGGGCCGCACACGCCAGGGCCTAACAGCCCAAACAAAAAGCCGGAGCAAAAGCCCCGGCTTCAAGAGTCATTTCAATCACTTCAGCCCTCAGGCTGACATTCCGATTCAGCCGACGATTTCGGTGTCGGAGAACCAGTACTTGATTTCCTGGGCAGCGGTCTCAGGAGCGTCAGAGCCGTGAACCGAGTTCTCGCCGATCGAGAGAGCGTGAACCTTGCGGATCGTGCCTTCGTCAGCGTTTGCCGGGTTGGTCGCGCCCATGATTTCGCGGTTCTTCAGGATGGCGCCTTCGCCTTCCAGAACCTGAACGATGGTCGGGCCCGAGGTCATGCCTTCAACGAGTTCGCCGAAGAAGGGGCGTTCCTTGTGAACGGCGTAGAAGCCTTCAGCTTCGCGCTTGCTCATCCAGACGCGCTTGGATGCGACGACGCGCAGGCCGGCGTCTTCGAGCATCTTGGTGATAGCGCCCGTGAGGTTGCGCTTCGTTGCATCAGGCTTGATCATCGAAAAGGTGCGTTCAATCGCCATTGGGTCAAATCCTCTGGTTTAGCGGGAAAAGTGGGCGGTCTTTACCCGCCCGCCGCCCCGAAAACAAGGGGGATGAGGCAATTTCACGCCGCTGTCACAGTGCGCCCCCGGCTTTCGTGAAGATCGAGGCAGCGATCGAGCCACGCGACAACCGGATCGTCAGGCGCCAGCATCGAGAGCCCCGCGGTGACCCGGAGCCACTGCAGCGCGCCGAAGACGATATAGTCGGCGAAGAGCGGGGTCTCGCCGCCGATGAAGGGCTGGAACTTCAGCATGTGGCGCATCGGCTCCAGCTTGGCGGCGAAGGCTGCCTCTTCGTCGGCGCGGTTCGCCACCACATCCTCCAGCTTCCGGCCGAGCCGCTGCTCGCGGCTTTCACGGAAATAGGCCTTGTCGCCCTCGTCGAGCGCGCCATGGATATCCATCAGCGCCATGCGCATGATCGCCGTGTGGATCACCATCTGCGAATAGCCCTCGACCATGCGCGACAGCGCCTTGCCGCCCTCGCCGCCAAACAGCGAGGGGCGATCGGGATAGGCTTCCTCCAGATAGAGGGCGATCGCGAAACTGTCGGTGACGAGGTGGCCGTTATCGTCGAGTACCGGCAGGGTCGGCGAGAAGCCGCCGCCGATTTTTGCGATACCGGCATAGGTCGTCGGGATCTCCTCGAAGGCCAGGCCCTTATGCGCCAGCGCCATCACCGCCTTCCAGCAATGCGGAGAAAAGAAGTGCTGCGGATTGGCGCCGCAGAGCGAATAGAGCGCAAGCGTCATGGCGATCCTCTCATGAATGACGGGGGTATTTCACGGCAAAGCGGCGCCGCAATCAAATGACGAAATCTGATGGGCGCCATCGTCTTTGGTGAGCGCCGCTTCAAGGTTGCATTAACCGCATTTGCGCCTTTCAGGCCGCGCCAAGCAGGAGACACTGAAAATTCAAGCTATTTTAAAATCTGCAGCGCATAGCGGGAAGATAAGCCGCGGCTAAAGCAGTGCCGAAGGTGCGAGGAATGGTGATGCAGAACACAACCAGGAATGCAGCACAGCGCGAGGGCGCCCGCCCTGCCCCGCAGAACGACGCCCAGAAGATCGCCGAGCATATGGCACGGCTGAACATTGCGGGCAGCCCGCGGAACTACGAGCTGCTGCACGAAGCCGTCTGCGGCCGCAACACGGCGCTCGCCACCGACATCTCCGCGCTCGGCAGTCATCCGGCGCAGGCCCGGCTCGATGAGCTCGGCCTCAAATACCGGCTCGTCAGCCATTGCGGCCTTGCCGCCGAAACGGCCGGCACCGAGGCCAGCAAGCTGCTGCGCGAGGCGGCCGATCGTCTCTCGGACGGGCTGAAGCAGAAATATGCCTTCGCCCGCGCGGCCGAAACGCTGCTGCAGTCGCTCTCCGGCAATTCTGAACAGGGCCTCGACGGTTTCATGAGCGAGATGGAATATCTCGCCTCGTCGTTGGCATCGGTGCTCGCCGCCGAGACCGAACTCGAGGCCAAGCTCCTTTCCGATGTCGAGCGGATCGAGACCCTGGAGCGCGGCGTCGCCGCCGCCCAGGCCGCTTCCGTCACCGACCCGCTGACCGGGCTGCCGAACCGCATCGCGCTCGCCAAGACGATCGGCGATCTCTACGAGGGCGAGGATGCCGCAGGCAGTGCGCTGCTCATGGTCGATATCGACGACTTCCGCCAGCTGAATGCCAAATACGGCGTGCAGGCCGGCAACAAGCTGATGAAGAAGCTCGGCAACCTGTTCCGCAAATCGATCAAGAAGAACGACTTCGTCTCGCGCGTCGAAGGCGACGAATTCGCCTTCCTGTTTGCCAATGTCGGCATGCGCGATGCAATCGCCATCGCCGACCGCCTGCGCCAGTCGGTCGAAGAGAACATGGTCTTTGCGACCTCGGACAAATCCGATCCAGGCAAGCTGACGATCTCGATCGGCATCGCGCTCAGCGGCGATGCGGCGACCGGCACGCAGCTCCAGGCCAATGCCCGCGTTGCATTGCTCGCCGCCCAATCCAACCGCCGCCAGCCGATCCAGGCTTTCGGCCGCTGAGGCCCTAGGCGACCTTCAGCGACGCGCCCGCCTTCCAGCTCGCGCCGCCGGTGCGGAAGCCGGACATCAACTGCTCAAGCGTGTCGGCTTCGCGGGAAAGTGCTGCCGTCGCTGCGGAGGTCTCCTCGACCATTGCCGAATTCTGCTGCGTGCTGCTGTCGATCTGCGCGATGGCGGAGCTGATGTCGCGCAGGCCGGTCGCCTGTTCACGGGCGCCGGTGACGATCGTGGTGACATGTGAGCTGATCTCGGTGACTTCGGCAGCGATCTTGTTCAGCGCCTCGCCCGCCTGATCGACGAGCGTGACGCCGCTGCGGACGTGGCCGCTTGAGGCGGTGATGAGCTGCTTGATCTCCTTGGCAGCAGTCGCAGAGCGCTGGGCGAGCTCGCGCACTTCCTGCGCCACCACCGCAAAGCCCTTGCCTGCCTCGCCGGCGCGCGCAGCCTCGACCCCGGCATTCAGCGCCAGGAGATTGGTCTGGAAGGCGATTTCGTCGATGACGCCGATGATCTGGTTGATCTCGCGGGCGCTGTTTTCGATCCGGCCCATGGCATCGACGGCGCTGGTGACGATCTCGCCGGAGTGCTCCGCACCGCTGCGGGCGCGGGAGACGAGAACGCCCACCTGATCGGCCGTCGCGCTCGAATGGCGCACGGCATTCTCGACGCTCTCCAGCGCCGTGACGGTTTCCTGGATGGCTACCGCCTGCCGCTCCGTGCGGACGGAGAGGTCGCGCGCCGCATCACTGATCTGACCGGCGCCGCTGCGCACGGTCGCCGTTGCATCGGTTGCCTGGGCGACGGCGCTCTGCAGGTTTTCGACCGACTGGTTGAAATGGGCGCGCAGATTGTCGAGATCGCCGGCCAGCCGCTCGCCGATGCGAACCTGCAGGTTACCGGAGGAAAGCTCGCTCAGCGCGCCATGCAGGGTCTTGACGGCGAAGTCGATCGCGGCGCGCTCGTGCTGCTTTTCGGCCTCGCGCTGATGGCGCTCCTGATCCGCCATCCGGTCTGCCTCGCGCGCCTTGGTGCTCATGTCACGCTCGGCGGTCTGCGCGGCCTGAGCCGCAGCGATACCGGCATCGGCGGAAGAGAAGGAAAGCGTCACAGCCCGCGTCAGGCCGATCAATGCACCGGCCTGAAGCACGAGAACGACGGCGTGGAGGATGACGCGATCGAAACCGGAGGCGCCCGGGAAGACGGCGAGCGGCGCCAGGACATAGAGCAGCACGTGATGCAGCGCGACGACACCGGCGTAGGCCACGACCGCCTTCCAATCGATCCAGGCGGCGCAGATCGCCAGCGACGCGAAGAAATACATGTGGATGTCGATCTGCAGCCCCGAGCCTTCGAAGGCATAGACGAGGATCGAGACGCTGACGGCATGGGCGATCGAACTGATGATCCGTGTATTGGCGCCGGTACGGTCCTTCGCCCAGTTGGCGGTCGCCAGTGCAGCGACGAGGAACTGCGCGATCACAGGCATCGCCTGGAATTGCTCGGCGGCGACGATCTGGTGCAGCGCCGTCAGAAGCGCATTCACCCATAGCAGGCCGACGACATAGGGGCCGACCATATTGCGCAATTTCTCAAGCGAATTCATTCAACTCTCCTTTTGCAGGCAACCCGCCGCCAGAGCATGGTTGAGAACGAACAGCGCACCGGAACGTCTCAGGCGCGCGGGGAAATTATCGGCATCGGAATAGGCAACGGCGATCCAGGAAAATGCGCCCGGAGCGACGAAGGAGCCACCGGCCGTGCCGATGACATCGATGACATGACCGGCGGGTTCGCCGGGTTTGGTGACCACGACGACGAAACGCCCCGATGGCATGGCAGCCACGGAAAGGAAAAGGCAGAAAAATATGATGAAATAGATCAATATCTTTCCGCCGCTTATCTCGGCGCGATCAGAATGCATAGCAGCTTCAAACGTCATGAATTCAATATTCGGAATATATACATTCGGATTTAAGCATTTATTACCGAACATGTTCTTGCGATCACGCAGAGACTATTAGAAAATACTCTTCAGAAGTTGCAGGCGCGGCGATTTCGGCGAACGACTGCAACTTCTGCCCGAGCATTTGCGAAAGCGCGCGACGGCCTTGCCTTGATCCGCCGTTTCGGCCAAAACGCCGGGCATGATCACGATTACCGAAATCTCTGCCCGCATTGCCGGGCGCCTTCTCCTCGACCATGCCAGCGTGACGCTTCCGGCGGGTACCAAGGCAGGCCTTGTCGGGCGGAATGGCGCGGGCAAGTCGACGCTTTTCCGCATCATCACCGGCGATCTCGGCGCCGAGACCGGCAGCGTGTCGATCCCCAAGAATGCGCGCATCGGCCAGGTGGCGCAGGAAGCGCCGGCGACGGAGCAGTCGCTGATCGAGATCGTGCTTTCGGCCGACAAGGAGCGTGCCGCTCTCCTCAAGGAAGCCGAGACCGCGACCGATGCGCATCGCATCGCCGAGATCCAGACGCGGCTCGTCGATATCGATGCGCATTCGGCCGAAGCCCGCGCCGCCAGCATTCTCGCCGGCCTCGGCTTCAGCCAGGAAGCCCAGCTGCGGCCTGCCTCCTCCTTCTCGGGTGGCTGGCGCATGCGCGTGGCGCTCGCCTCGGTGCTGTTTGCCGAGCCTGATCTCCTGCTGCTCGACGAGCCGACCAACTATCTCGACCTCGAAGGCACGATGTGGCTCGAGGATTACGTGCGCCGTTACCCGCACACCGTCATCGTCATCAGCCACGACCGTGACATGCTGAACAACGCGGTCAATTCGATCGTCCATCTCGATCAGAAGAAGCTGACCTTCTATCGCGGCGGCTACGACCAGTTCGAACGCCAGAAGGCCGAAGCCGACGAATTGCAGATGAAGGCGAAGGCGAAGAACGATGCGGCGCGCAAGCACCTGCAGAGCTTCATCGACCGCTTCAAGGCCAAGGCCTCCAAGGCCCGCCAGGCGCAGTCGCGCGTCAAGGCGCTGGAGCGCATGGGAACGGTTGCCGCCGTCATCGAGGATCACGTCCAGCCGATCACCTTCCCCGAGCCCGAGAAGCAGCCGGCCTCGCCGATCGTGGCGATCCAGGGCGGCGCCGTCGGCTACGAGCCGGGCAAGCCGATCTTGAAGAACATCACGCTGCGCATCGACAATGACGACCGCATCGCCCTCCTCGGCTCCAACGGCAACGGCAAGTCGACCTTCGCGAAATTCATTGCCGGGCGCCTGAACGCCGAGAGCGGCGACCTCCGCGTCGCCTCCAACCTGAAGATCGGCTTCTTCGCGCAGCATCAGCTCGATGATCTCGTGCCGAACGAGACGCCGGTGGAGCATGTGCGCCGCCTGATGCCGACCGAACCCGAGGCCAAGGTGCGCGCCCGCGTCGCCCAGATGGGCCTTGCGACCGAGAAGATGGCGACGGCTGCCAAGGATCTCTCGGGTGGCGAGAAGGCGCGCCTGCTGATGGGGCTTGCCGCTTTCCATGCGCCGAATCTATTGATCCTCGACGAACCGACCAACCATCTCGATATCGACAGCCGCCGGGCGCTGATCGAGGCGCTGAACGACTATGACGGCGCCGTCATCCTGATCTCGCACGACCGCCACCTGATCGAGGCGACCGTCGACCGGCTGTGGCTGGTCAATAACGGCACCGTCTCCAATTTCGACGGCGACATGGACGAGTATCGCGACCTGATCGTTTCCTCCGGCAGGAAGAAGGACGAGAAGGTCCAGAGCGCCGACGATCCCGCAAGCAAGGCCGAGCAGCGCAAGCTGAATGCCGACAAGCGCGCCTCGCTGGCGCCGCTCAAGAAAAAGATCAACGAAATCGAATCGTTGACGGGCAAGCTGGAGAAACAGATTCAGGCGCTTGATGCGGAACTTGCAGATCCGGTTCTCTATGAGAAGGCGCCGGCCAAGGCGGCCGAGAAGGCAAAGCAGCGCGGCGAAGCGGCGGCGAAACTTTCCGCTGCCGAAGAGCAATGGCTGGAGCTTTCGGCCGAATACGAAGAGGCTATGGCAGGATAGCCACAAGCGCCCGGAAAAGGCTGCGGCAGAAGGGCACAAGTTAACGGCGGGACATCCGATTTAAACCGATCATTAACCATAATTCGAAAGGTTGTCTCAACATTCATTACTGATTTGTTGAGCCCCTTTCATGTCCCGTATCGCCCTTCTTTCGAGTGTCGTTCTCGCGCTTGCCCTTTGCGGCTGCCAGACAACCAAGCAGCCCGCCCCCGACAAGACGATCAAGACGTCTTCGATCAAGACCGAGGAGAGCACTGCGGGCTTTCCCAAGCCCGCCAATCTCGCCTTCGGCGAAACCCATCATCTTGCCGGCCGCGTGCTGACCGTTTCATCGCTCAAGGATTTGAAGCTGGAGCCGAAGGAAGTCGTCCTCTCCTTCGACGACGGCCCGATCCCCGGCCGCACCGACCGCGTGCTCGCAACGCTCGACCGCTTCGGCGTCAAGGGCGCCTTCATGATGGTCGGCGAAATGGCGGCGCTGCATCCGGAACTGGCGCGTCGCGTCGCCATGGAAGGCAACACGATCGGCAGCCACACCTACAAGCATCCGAACCTGAACACCCTGTCCTTCGACATGGCGATTGCGGAGATTGCCCGCGGCGAAGCTGCCGTGACCAAGGCGACCGGCACCGACGTCAACTTCTTCCGCTTCCCCTACCTCTCCGACAACCGCAAGCTGCGCTCGGCTGTCGCGGCGCGCGAGATGATCGTCATGGATGTCGATGTCGACACCAAAGACTATTTCAACTCCACGCCGGACCAGGTGGCCGATCGCGCCATGAACCGGCTGCGCCAGCGCGGCCGTGGTATCATCCTGATGCACGACATCCACAAGCGCACCGCCGCCATGCTGCCTGCCCTCCTCGCCCGCCTCGAAGCCGAGGGCTACAAGGTGGTGACGCTGAAATTCAAAAAGGACGCCAAAGCCGTCGAAATGGCCTCACTCTGAAGGTGACATGACGGCTTGCCCGGCTGTAGAGTTCTGTTAAAACAGGCGCCCAATAAATCATACTTTTGAGCACACCGGAGCGAACACCCGTCATGTCCCCCATCAACCTCGCCATCGTCGGCGTCGGCAAGATCGTCCGCGACCAGCATCTTCCTTCCATCGACAAGAATGCCGACTACAAGCTCGTCGCAACCGCGAGCCGTCACGGCACGGTGGAGGGCATCCAGAGCTTCACGACGATCGAGGCGATGCTCGAAGCGGTTCCCGAGATCAACGCCGTTTCGCTCTGTATGCCGCCGCAATACCGCTATGAAGCCGCCTACAAGGCGCTTTCGGCCGGCAAGCACGTGTTTCTTGAAAAGCCGCCGGGCGCGACGCTGAGCGAAGTGGCCGATCTCGAAGCGCTGGCCGCCGCCAAGGGCGTCTCGCTGTTTGCCAGCTGGCATTCGCGCTATGCCGCGGCCGTCGAGGCAGCCAGGGATTTCCTTTCGAAGACCGAGATCAAGAACGTCCATGTCATCTGGAAGGAAGACGTGCGCCACTGGCATCCGAACCAGGACTGGATCTGGCAGGCCGGCGGCCTCGGTGTTTTCGATCCCGGCATCAACGCCCTGTCGATCGTCACCCACATCCTGCCGCGCGCCATTTTCCTGACGGGTGCCACGCTTGAATTCCCGGAGAACCGCGACGCGCCGATCGCCGCCGACCTGCATTTTCGCGATGCCGGCGCAATGACCGTCCATGGCGAATTCGACTGGCGCCAGACCGGCAAGCAGAGCTGGGACATCATCGCCGAGACCGCTGCAGGCACGATGGAACTGGCCGAAGGCGGCTCCAAGCTCTCGGTCAATGGCGAGCTGAAATTCTCGGCACCTGAAGAAGAATATCCGTCGCTCTACCGCCGCTTTGCCGAGATCATCAAGGCCGGCAAGTCCGACGTTGACCTCGCGCCGCTACGCCACGTCGCCGATGCCTTCATGCTCGGCAAGCGCAAGTTCGTGGAAGCCTTCCACGATTGATCACAAGGACGATGCGGTGCCCGGCGCCGCATCCCCAACCTGAAGCGAGGGCGGAGATGGCCGAAGACAAACCGGAACTGACCGCCCTCCTCAAGGAAGTCGCCGAGACCCCGAAGCGCGACAACAGCGCTTACCACGCCGCCATGGCCGAAGCCCGCCAGGCCTTCGAAAAAGCTGAAGCCGCCCTCGGCGGCCCGGTGCGGCTGAAGACTAAGACGAAACTCAAGCGCAACGGCGACTACGTTGTGAAGTGGACGTTCAAGCGGGATAGCTGAACGGCTTAGGCCTTCTTCTCCCAGCGCCCCTCGGGCGTCTGCTGCCAATAGGTGAGGTTATGCCCCTCGCCTTTCAGCTTCTTCCATTGGGCGCGGGCGCCTTCCAGCTGTTCCGGATCGTAACCGTCGAACATGAAGACGATGCGCTCATAGGCATCGGCTTGCGGTGGTTCGGCGCCGTCGACGATGAAGCGGACGGTCGCCTGGTTGGCATTATCGCCGGTGACGGTGAGCAGAACCGGCTGATTTCCGGCCAGTTCGCTCTCGTCGGTGCCGTGCGGCAGGAAACTGTCGTCCCTATAGGTCCAAAGATGCGTGTCGAGCGCATCCCGTCTTGCCGGCTCCTTCATCTGGATGGCGACGCGCCAGCCGCGTTCCACGCTCTTGTCGACGAGCGGCGGCAGCGCGTCCTCCAGCTTGGATTCCGTCAGATGGTAGAAAAGGACTTCGGTCATGCCTGCATTCCAGCCTGTGATCAGGCCTCGTAATGGTCGCGCACGAGCTGATCAAGCAGGCGCACGCCGAAACCGGAGCCCCAGGACTGGTTGATCTCGTCCTGCGGCGAGCCGAGCGCGGTGCCGGCGATATCGAGATGCGCCCAGGGCGTTTCCTGCACGAAGCGCTTCAGGAAGTGTGCCGCGGTGATCGAACCGGCATAGCGGCCGCCGGTGTTCTTCATGTCGGCGAACTTCGAGTCGATCATCTTGTCGTAGTCACGGCCGAGCGGCATGCGCCAGAGCTTCTCGTTGGTGGCGAGACCGGCGGACGTCAGCTGCGCCGAGAGCGTGTCGTCGTTGGAGAACAGACCGGCATGGACATTGCCGAGCGCGACCATGATGGCGCCGGTCAGCGTTGCCAGGTTGATCATGAAGCGCGGCTTGAAGCGGTCGTTGCAATACCAGAGCGCATCGCAGAGCACGAGGCGGCCTTCGGCATCGGTGTTGATGATCTCGATCGTCTGGCCGGACATCGAGGTGACGATGTCGCCGGGACGCTGGGCATTGCCATCGGGCATATTTTCCACCAGGCCGATGATGCCGACGGCATTGACCTCCGCCTTGCGGGCGGCGAGCACATGCATGAGACCGGTCACGGCTGCGGCGCCGCCCATGTCACCCTTCATGTCCTCCATGCCGGCAGCCGGCTTGATCGAGATGCCGCCGGTATCGAAGACGACGCCCTTGCCGATGAAGGCGATCGGCCGGTCCTTCGCCTTGCCGCCCTTCCAATGCATGATAGCCAGACGCGGCGGCCGGACGGAACCCTGGGCAACACCGAGCAGCGCCCCCATGCCGAGCCGCTTCATTTCGCGTTCCGTCAGGATTTCCACTTCGACGCCGAGCTTCTCGAGCTCCTTTGCCTTGGCGGCAAATTCGACCGGGCCAAGCACATTCGGCGGCTCGTTGACGAGATCACGGGCGAGATTGACGCCCTCGGCGACAGCCTCGGCATCGGCCAGCGCCTTCTTGGCGCCGGAGGCATCCGCAGTAACGATCGTCACCTTGGCCGACTTGCCATTCGCCTTGTCGTCCTCGTCCGATTTCTTGGTCTTGTAATTATCGAAAGCGTAGGCGCGCATCAGCATGCCGAGCGCAAAGCCGGAGGCAGCCTTGGCGTCGATCGCCGCACCCGGCGCATCGATGAAGATCGTCGCCTTGTCGGCGCCCTTGATCTTGCCGGCAGCGATACCGCCGAGCTTCAGCCAGTCATGCGCCACCAGGTCCTGCGGCTTGCCGAGACCGATGACGAAGAGGCGGTCCGCGGGGGAGCCTTCGGGGGCGACGAGATCGAGCGCCGACATCGCCTTGGCGGAAAACTTGGCGATCTTCGAGGCCTTGGCGATCACGCCTGCGGGGTCAGCGATTTCCGCGCCAGCCGCTAGCTCGCCGTCGCCAGCCTTCAAGAGAACGGTAAGGCCGCCGCTAATCTTGGCGGATTTAGCGAATGAAATATCGAATTTAACAGACATGTCTTCTCCTTGGGATTCGCAGCGGAATCCTCTCCGGCGGCGATCATTCCGGGTTTCATGTCCGAAAACAAGACGTGATCGCCGGGCCATGGACAAATCCGCGCCGCCGGGGCAGAAAGCCAGCGCGCCGCGGGAAGGCCAGGCCAACGGAAGACATCGACAGTGATTGCAGCCCTCAAGACCTATATTTCCGGCTGGAGAATCAGCTTTCCACCGACCGCTGCCGATATTTTCGTCGGGCTCTTCTGCCTGTGGTGGCTGCTGCTCGTCATCTTCTACGCCTTTCCCGGGATCGATCTGGCGACCTCGCACTACTTTTTCACGCCCGCGACCTGCGACGCTACGGCGCTTGCCGGCGATGTCTGCGGCTCCTTCACGCTGGCCGGCAACTGGTTCCTCAAAAATCTCCGCGTCATCTTCTTCCGGCTGCCCTACGTGGTCGCGATCGTTCAGCTCGGCTTCCTGATCGCCTGCTACACGCAGCATGGAGCGACGTTCAACGCGGTCCGGGCGCGCAATCTTAAGGTCGCGCTCGGCTCGCTGCTGATCGGCCCGGGCCTGATCGTCAATCTGATCCTGAAGGAACATTGGGGCCGCCCTCGCCCGGTTTCCGTCACCGAATTCGGCGGCATGATGGACTTCGTCCAGGCCGGATCCTTCGCGGGCAAATGCGTCAGCAACTGTTCGTTCATCTCGGGCGAAGCGGCGAGTGCCGGCTGGCTTCTCTGTCTGCTGGTCTTCATTCCGCAGCCGGCGAGAACCGGGCTTTTCCTGCCAGTTGTCGCGGTGTCGCTGCTGACACCCATGATGCGGCTCGCTTTCGGCGGCCATTTCCTTTCCGACATCATCCTCGGCTGGCTGCTCGCGGTCGTCGTCTTTGCCGGTCTCTACGCGTTCACAGATTCGTCACACCGCCCAAAAAATTCTGAAATTTGAATGAATTTTTGAGCCGGACCGGTCGCAAAAGCGAAACAAACATCGTAGATGGAATCCGCTGCGGGGCGTTTGCCCGGCGGATCGTTCAAGGGCAGGCATGAAACTTCTCGAGATCTACATATTGCGGCGCGTCGGCCAGATGTTTTTCGTAGCGCTGCTGCCAGTGCTTGCGATCATCTGGACGACTCAGGTGCTGCAGCGCGTCAATCTCGTGACCGACAGCGGGCAATCCGTCGGATCGTTCGCGATGCTGGCGACACTGATCCTGCCGTCGATCATTCCGATCGTCCTGCCCTTCGCTCTCGTCATCGGCATCACTCAGACGCTGACGACGATGAACAATGATTCCGAACTGACCGTCATCGACGCTGCCGGGGCCAAGCGCAGCATCCTGGTGCGCCCGATCCTGCTGCTCGCGGCCGTCATCAGCGTCTTCTCCTTCTTCGTCGACAACGTCGTCGAGCCGAAGGCCAAGACCGGCGTCCGCCAGATGGTGGCTGAGACCTATGCTGACCTGCTCTCGACGGTCATCGAGGAAAAGAACTTCCGCAAGATCGACGACGGCCTGTTTGTGCAGATTTCCGAACGTCTCGCGGGCCGCGTCCTGCGTGGGCTCTTCGTCGTCGACGAGCGCGATCCGGCCTTCGACATGATCTATTATGCGCGCGAAGGCGCCGTCGACCAGAGCGGCACGTCGCTGCTCATGAAGGATGGCGAAGTCCAGAGAAAGACGCGCGACGGCAACGTCTCGATCATCCGCTTCGATTCCTATTCGTTCGACCTGTCGGACCTGACGGAAAACCGTGGCGAGGCGACGCTGCGCGCCAGCGACCGCGATCTGGCGTTCCTTTTGAACCCCGACCCGACAGATAAGGATTACATTGCGAAACCAGGCAGTTATACCGCCGAGCTGCATCGGCGCCTGACGGACTGGACGCTGCCTTTCGTCTTTGCTCTGATTTCACTGGTGATTGCCGGCGACGCACGCTCGCATCGCGAAGCGCGCCTCCATCCGATGATCTCGGCGCTCGGGATCGCCTTTGCTCTTCGCTGGGCATCTTTCTACGCTGCAAACGAGATCGATACGCGCCCAGCCTACACCGTGATCCTTTACGGCATCCCTGTTGTCGCTTCGCTGATTGCGATCGTCCTTCTCAATTTCCATCGGCGGCTCGTTCCGACGGCCATCGGCAACCGCGTTTCGGCGATCTCGCGTCTTGTGAGCGGCTATCTAGGCCCGCGTAAGAACGGAAAATCGGGAGGTGCCGCATGATTTTCGGCACGCTTGGGCGTTATTTCTTCCGCCGCTACATGGTGACGACCGTCTGGTTCTTCCTGGGAATCATCAGCATCGTCTTCCTGATCGACTTCAGCGAGACCGCGACCCGAATGTCCGGCCTTCCCGGCTACACGGTTGCGAGCGGCCTGTTGATGACGGCGGTTCGTCTGCCGCTGCTTTTGCAGCAGACTATTCCATTCATCGCCCTCTTCGTCGGTATGACCGTGCTGATCGGGCTCAACCGGAAATACGAACTGGTCGTCACCCGCGCGGCAGGCATTTCCGTCTGGCAGTTCATGACGCCCTTCGTTGTCGGCGCCTTGCTGCTTGGCGTCTTGACGGTCACCGTCATCAACCCGATTGCCGCTTGGGGCCAGCGCCAGGCCGCGCTCGTCGAGACCGATTGGCGCGGGCAGGACAAGCTTGCCAACAAGGCATCGCAGATCCCGTGGATTCGTCAGATCAGCGGCCAGGACGACGTTATCATCGGCGCGCAGACGATCCTTGAGAACGGCACGCTGCTGACCGACGCGGTGCTTATCCACTTCGATTCGGATGGCCGGGTGATCCTGCGCCAGGATGCGAAGTCGGCAAAGTTGGAAGATGGTTACTGGCTTCTTAAGGATGTGACGGAGCGCCGCCCCGGCGAAATCGTCCAGCGTAAGCCAACGGTACAACTGCGTACCAATTTGAAGCAAGATTTCGTCAGGGAGCGCCTGACTCCACCTGAAACCATTGCTTTTTTTGATCTTTCTAATCGAATTGAAATTGCGAAATCGTTCGGTGTTCCGACCAAGGCGCTGGAGACGCAATTCCACTCACTGCTGTCGCAGCCGCTGCTTCTCGTAGCGATGACTCTCATTGCTGCAACAGTGTCCCTGAAATTTAGCCGGTTCAACCAATCGAGGCCCGTGATTCTGGGTGGCATCCTCTCAGGCTTCGTGCTTTATGTGCTGACCGTGCTTGTAAAAGCATTTGGAAGCAGCGGAGTTGTGCCGCCTTTCGTGGCGGCCTGGATTCCGGTAGTCGTCGCGCTGGCACTCGGCGCAACGATTCTGCTTCATCAGGAGGATGGCTAGTGGCGGCAGGCGACCGCAAGACTTTTAGTAAACAGTTGGTTGCCCTGCTCGCAGGCGCGACTCTGATCAGCTATTCCGGCAGCATTCCAGAAGTCTTTGCACAGGAAAATCCAGCTATCCAGAAGCTGCAGCCGAAGGTCCAAGAGGGCCAGAAGCTGGTGCTTTCGGCAAACGAACTGGTCTATAACAAGGACCAGCAGATCGTTTCCGTCACGGGTGGCGTTCAGATCAATTACGCCGGCTACAAGCTGGTGGCGCAGCGCGTCGAATACAATCAGAAGACCGGCCGGATGATGGCGCTCGGCAACATCGAGATGATCAGTCCCGATGGCAACCGGATGTATTCCGACAAGCTTGACGTCACTGACGATTTTGCCAATGGCTTCATCAACGCTCTCCGTATCGAGACAGCGGACAATACGCGCATCGTCGCCGAAAGCGGTGAGCGCGTCGGCGGCACGCAGATGATCCTGAACAGGGGCGTCTATACGGCCTGCTTGCCCTGCGCTGAAAACCCTGAAAAGCCGCCATTTTGGCAGGTCAAGGCTGAACGCGTCATCCAGAACGGCGAGAAGCATACCATTCGCCTGGAGAAGGCTCGCTTCGAGCTGCTCGGCACTCCGATCGCTTACATTCCGTGGATCGAAGTCCCAGATAACACCGTGAAGCGCAAGTCGGGTTTCCTGTTCCCGACGATGAGCACGTCGCAGAATCTCGGATTCGGGCTCTCCATTCCGTATTACTACGTGTTCTCGCCGAGCATGGACGCAACGGTGACGGGTACCGGTTATACCGAGCAGGGCTTCCTGCTTGATGGCGAGTTCCGTCAGCGTTTCGAGAACGGCACACATACGCTTCGGATGGCGGGTATCAACCAGCTCAATCCGGAGAACTTTACGAGCGATACGAGCGATCAGCGCGAAAACCGCGGCATGATCGCCTCGCAGGCCGAGTTCAAGATCAATCCGCGCTGGACCTTCGGCTGGGACGTCATGTATCAGTCCGACAACAACTTCTCGCGGACTTACAATCTTAAAGACTACAACCAGACAACGCATACCAACCAGATTTACCTGACGGGCCTCGGCAAGCGGAATTACTTCGATCTGCGCTCATTCTATTTCGACGTCCAGGATGCGGATCCGACGAGCGAAGCCGAAAAGCAGCAGGCGATCGTCTATCCGACGATGGACTATCACTATGTCGCGCCGCAGCCGCTGGCAGGTGGTGAACTGTCGCTCGACGTCAATCTGACGAATATCTCGCGGACGCATGACAGCTTCTTCGACAACCCGCTTGGCGACGACAGGTTCTCGCTCAAGGGGCAAACTGCGCGCCTCAGCGGCGAGTTGGAATGGAAGCGGACCTTTGTGACGCCAGCAGGCGTCCTGATCACGCCGCTGCTTGCTGCGCGCGGCGATGCGTTCTCGCTCAATGTCGACGACCCGAACTCGATCAGCGGCACCTCCGTCTACAATGGCGACTTCGACAACGGCGATGCGGCGACCCGCGGCATGCTGACTGCCGGTCTCGAAATCCGTTATCCGTTCCTGATCACGACCTCCAACAGCTCGCATGTGATCGAACCGATCGCGCAGGTTTATGCGCGCCCGGACGAGCCGCTTGCAGGCGCCCTGCCGAACGAAGATGCGCAGAGCTTTGTCTTCGATGCGACCAACCTGTTCGATCGTGACAAGTTCTCGGGTTATGACCGTATCGAGGGTGGCACGCGCGCCAATATCGGCTTCCAGTACACGGGCACATTCGACAGCGGCTACAAGCTGCACGGTATCTTCGGCCAGTCCTTCCAGCTCGCCGGTGACAACTCGTTCGCCAGCCCCGATCTGGTCAATGCAGGCGCCGAATCCGGCCTCGAAACATCGCGCTCCGACTATGTCGGTCTTGGCGGCATCGAGACGCCTCAGGGTCTGGCTCTCGCAGCATCCTACCGTCTCGACGAGAAGGACTTGTCGTTCCGCCGTGGTGATTTCACTGCAGGCTTCCAGAACGACACGTTCCAGAGCCAGTTGATCTATACCCATATCACCAAGCAGCCGGACTACGGCCTCCTGGAGGATGCGGACGAATTGCAGACGAAGGCGTCGGTCAAGTTCAAGGATTACTGGTCGATCTTCGGCGGCATCGCCTGGGATCTGAACAACGACGTCATCGCCCGCAAGAGCATCGGCCTCTCCTACGAAGATGAGTGCACGATCTTCACGATCGCCTATACCGACAAGCGCGACCTGAGCGACGAGTCCGCAAGCGACTGGACGATCGGCGCCAAGTTGACGTTCCGCACGCTGGGCGACATCAACGTCGGCAACTTCGACGATCCGGACAAGAAGATCTACAACAACTAAGCGTACAGAGCGGCGGCGAAAGAAAGAGAGCCTTTCTTTCGCCGCAAGACTTTTGCAGGACATTGCCGTCAGCAATTATCTGAGGCATAGGAAAGCATCATTTCGTTGGAAATGACGTCCTGTAGTCTCGATGGAAGGAAATAGGCGCGCATAGACTGTGTCGTCTAGGGAAGGGTCGATAGATGATTGGCGCCAGAAGAACGGTTACGGCAATCCTTGCAGGCGCTGCGATGTGCATCGCAGCTGCCGCGTTTCAGCCGGCCTTTGCCGCAAGCGAGGTCAAGGCCGTTGTCAACGGCACGGCGATCACCTCCGGTGACGTTGCCAAGCGTGTGGCCTTCCTGAAGCTTCAGCATCAAAAGGCAGATGCGAAGAGCGCCCAGGAATCGCTGGTCGACGAAGCGCTGAAGCGCCAGGAAGTCGCCCGCGTCCGCATGTCTGTCTCCAAGGACGACGTCGATGCCTCCTTCGCCCGCTTCGCGCAGGGTAACAAGCTGACCGTTGCGCAATTGACCGACATTCTGACCCGCGCCGGCGTCGGCGCCGACCATTTCAAGCAGTTCATCGCCGTGCAGATGAGCTGGCCACGCGTCGTCAATGCGCGCTTCGGCTCCGCCGGCCGCATGTCGAGCAGCGATCTCGTCTCGCGCATGATGGAAAACAACAAGCAGAAGCCCGAGACCACGGAGTATATGCTGCAACAGGTCATCTTCGTGGTGCCGCAGTCGAAGAAGGGCATCACCGCCAAGCGCAAGAGCGAAGCGGAAGCATCCCGCTCCAAGTATCCGGGCTGCGATCAGGCGAAGGTCTTTGCCGCAACCATGCGTGACGTTTCCATCCGCGATCTCGGCCGCATGCTGGCGCCGCAGCTGCCGGCGGACTGGAAGCCGCTGGTCGAGCAGGCCAAGGGCAACACGACGGCAACCCGCGTGACTGACAAGGGCGTAGAATATCTGGCGATCTGCAGCCAGCGTCAGGTTTCCGACGACACGGCCGCCGAGATGGTGTTCCGCCAGGAAGACCTCGACAAGGCGAAGGCCAACAAGGAAGCGCCGACCGACGAGAATTCCAAGAAGTACCTCGACGAACTGCGCTCCAAGGCGCAGATCATCTATCGCTGATCGCCATGGCAGTCCCCTTCTCGCGGCCACTGGCGCTAACGCAGGGTGACCCGGCAGGGGTCGGCCCGGACATCACGCTGATGGCGTGGCTGCGCCGCCGCGAGCTCGGTCTCGCGCCGTTCTTCTTCATCGGCGATCCCGATGTGCTTGCCGTGCGCGCACGTCAGCTCGATGTTACCGTGCCGATCCGCCACGCGGATGCCAACACGGCCAGCGAGATCTTTGCCGAAGCTCTGCCGGTCCTGCCGATAGCGGCCGGCGTTGAAGTCGCCGCCGGTGAACCGCATGTGGCGACGGCCGCCGGAACGATCGCCGCGATCGAGACTGCGGTCGCGCTGACCCACAAGGGCGAAGCGCTTGCGGTCGTGACGAACCCGATCGCAAAGTCGGTGCTTTACGAGGCGGGCTTCAAATTCCCTGGACATACCGAGTTTCTTGCCGATCTCGCAGCACGCGCGACGGGTAAGGCCATGACGCCGGTCATGATGCTTGCCGGGCCGAAACTGCGGGCCATTCCCGTCACCATCCATATCCCGATCAGGGACGTGCCGCAGGCGCTGACCGGTGCCCTGATCGTCGAGACCTGCCGCATTGCCAATGCCGACCTGATCGAGCGCTTCGGGATCGCACAGCCTCGGCTCGCCGTCGCCGGTCTCAATCCGCATGCGGGCGAAAGCGGCACGATGGGCCGCGAAGACGAAGATATCATCCATCCGGCGGTGCAGCAGTTGCGCGCCGAGGGCATCGATGCCATCGGCCCCCTGCCCGCCGATACGATGTTCCATGACGAGGCCCGCGCCCGCTACGACGTCGCCGTCTGCATGTATCACGACCAGGCGCTGATCCCGGCGAAGGCGCTCGGCTTCGACGATTCCGTGAATGTTACACTCGGCTTGCCCTTTGTGCGCACGTCGCCCGATCATGGCACCGCCTTCGGCATTGCCGGCAAGGGCATTGCCCGCGAGCACAGCCTCGTCGCCGCGCTGAAGCTGGGCGCCCAGCTGGGCCGCAACGCCGAGAGCCGCCGCTGATGGCTGCACTCGATGGCCTGCCGCCGCTGCGCGACGTCATCCAGCGTCACGGGCTCGACGCCCGCAAGGCGCTGGGACAGAACTTCCTCCTGGACCTCAACCTGACGCAGAAGGTTGCCCGCACTGCCGGCAATCTTGAGAACGCTACGGTCTTCGAGGTTGGCCCAGGTCCCGGCGGCCTGACGCGTGCAATCCTGGCGCTCGGCGCCAAGAAGGTGATTGCCGTCGAGCGCGATCCGCGCTGCCTGCCGGCGCTTGCCGAGATTGCCGATCACTATCCGGGCCGTCTCGAGGTCATCGAAGATGACGCGCTGAAGACCGATTTCGAGGCGATGGCGCCTGCGGGTCCGGTCAAGATCATCGCCAACCTGCCCTATAATGTCGGCACGCAGCTTCTGGTGAACTGGCTGCTGCCGAAGCAATGGCCGCCCTTCTGGGAGTCGCTGACGCTGATGTTCCAGAAGGAAGTCGGCGAGCGGATCGTTGCCGAACAGGACGACGATCATTACGGCCGCCTCGGCGTGCTTGCCGGCTGGCGCACCCAAGCGCATATGGCCTTCGACATTTCTCCGCAGGCCTTCACGCCGCCACCGAAGGTGACGTCCACGGTCGTGCATCTGACGCCGCGTGAAAACCCGACCCCCTGCTCCGTGGCCAACCTGGAGCGGGTCACGCATGCCGCCTTCGGCCAGCGCCGCAAGATGCTACGCCAGAGCCTGAAGCCGTTGGGTGGAGAGGCATTGCTTGCCAAAGCCGGTATCGATCCGCAGCGGCGGGCGGAGACGCTTTCGGTGGATGAGTTTTGTTTGCTGGCGAATAGCCTCTAGGGGACTTCCTACACCGCCCTCGTCCCTGTGTCCTTGTGGCTGCGCCCGCGAGATGTCACAGGAATCCGGCGGCGCCCCAGTCTTGGGGCGCGGGAGACACTTCTTCAAATCGGAAATGAGGGGCGCTCGCCGAGCCCCCCACCCGCCCCTCAGAGAACCGGCGTCTCTTCCAGCAGCTTGGTGACGAAGTCGAAGACGCCGTGGCCGCGGTCTCGGCGGAGACGCTCGGCCTTGACGATCGACTGAACGGAGTCGAAGGCTTTCTCGAGATCGTCGTTGACGATGACATAGTCGTATTCGCGCCAGTGGCCGATTTCGGCGCGGGAATTGGCCAGCCGCTGGGCGATGACTTCTTCGGAGTCTTCGGCGCGACGGTGCAGGCGCGATTGCAGCTCGGTCATGGTCGGGGGCAGCACGAAGATCGAGACGACGTCAGCCGACATCTTCTCCTGCAGCTGCTGGGCGCCCTGCCAGTCGATGTCGAACAGCATGTCGCGGCCTTCGCTCATCGCCTGTTCGACGGGAGCGCGCGGCGTTCCGTAGAAATTGCCGTGAACCTCGGCCCACTCAAGAAGCGAATCGGAATCGCGCAGCACCTCGAATTCGCGGATGCTGACGAAGCGATAGTGGATGCCCTCGACCTCGCTCGGGCGGCGCTGGCGCGTTGTGACACTGACCGACAGACCGATCTGGCTATCCTGCGCCAGAAGCGTGCGGGCAATCGTCGATTTTCCGGCACCCGACGGCGATGAGATGACAAGCATCAGGCCGCGGCGCGCGATCTGAATGGGCGACGTTTTCGTCGGTTGCATGGATCACTCCAGATTCTGGACCTGTTCGCGGAACTGGTCGATGACGACTTTCAGTTCAATGCCGGCGGCAGTCACGGCCGAGGCATTCGATTTCGAACAGATGGTATTCGATTCCCGGTTAAATTCCTGTGCAAGGAAATCCAGCTTGCGGCCGACAGGGCCGCCTTTTGCCAGCAATTCGCGGGCAGCGGCGACATGCGCCTTCAGCCGGTCGATTTCCTCGCGAAGATCCGCCTTGGTGGCAAGCAGCGCCGCCTCGGCATGAAGGCGATCGCGATCGAGCGCTGCGGTGCCATCGAGCAGCATCGCCACCTGCGTCTTCAGGCGCTCGGCGATCTCCTGCGGCGAGCGCGATGGGTCGCGCTCGATGGTCTGCGTCAGCCTTTCGATGGTCGAGACATGGTCGAGGAGTACGCGCGACAGAGCCGCCCCCTCCTGCTCGCGCATCAGCTTCAGATCGGCAAGCGCGCCGACGAGGCCGCTGACGACATCGGCATCGCGAGCAGCGAGTGCGTCTTCGCTGTCTTCGCTCTCGCGGAACTCCACGAGGCCGCGGATCGACAGCAGCGTGTCGAGTTTCAGCGGCTCCGGATCGATGATGCCGGCCAGCTGGTCGCGCAGGGCAAGAACGGTCGCCAGCGCGTCCTGATTGAGGACCGTCTCGAAGCGGTTCTCGCCGGCCGAAACCGAGAGGTTTGCCTGCATGTTGCCGCGACTGAAGGTTTCGCCCGCCATGCGGCGCACGTCCACTTCCATCCGCTCCAGGCCGGGCGGCAGGCGCAGACGCAGGTCGAGACCCTTGCCGTTGACCGAGCGCAGTTCCCATGCCCAACGCCAACGGCCGCTCGTTCCCTCACGCCGTGCAAAACCGGTCATGGACTGCAAAGCCATGCGAGCCTCCGAAATCAGTTGGTCTTCTTTTTCTTCTGGGCGGCAGGCGCATCCGCCTGTGCTTCGGGCTGGCCGTCCACCGCGATATTCGGATCGGCGCCCTTGTCGGCTTCCAGCTTGCGCCAGCGCCTGACATTGGCATTGTGGTCGTCGAGGGTGGCCGCGAAGACGTGACCGCCAGTGCCGTCGGCAACGAAATAGAGGTCTTCGGTCTTCCAGGGGTTAGCAACGGCTTCCAGCGCGTCGCGGCCCGGATTGGCGATCGGCGTCGGCGGCAGGCCCTTGATGATATAGGTGTTGAAGGGCGTGTCCTTCTTCAAGTCCGACTGGTAGATCGGCCGGTCGGCAGGCTTCCCGTCGCCGCCGAAGAGACCGTAGATGATCGTCGGATCCGACTGCAGGCGCATGCCCTTGCCGAGACGGTTGAGGAAGACGGAGGCGACATGGGCGCGCTCGTCCGGCACGCCGGTTTCCTTCTCGACGATCGAGGCGAGCGCCACCAGCTCTTCCTTCGACTCCAGCTGAAGCGCCGGATCGCGCTTGTCCCAGATCTGCTCGACGAGCTTGGTCTGGGCGGCTGCCATCTGGTCGACGATCTCGCCGCGCTTGGTACCGCGCGAGAACTTGTAGGTATCCGGCCGCAGGCTGCCTTCAGCAGGAAGCACGGTCGGCAGCTCGCCTTCCAGAACCTGGTCCTCGTTCATACGATTGAACATCTGGCGGACCGTCAGGCCTTCAGGGAAGGAAATCGAATAGAGGATCGACTTGCCCGACTTCAGCAGCTCCATGATGTCGTTCATGGAAGCCTTGGCCTTGATCTCGTATTCACCTGCCTTCAGGCTTTCGCCTTCGTTCAGATGGGTGGCAGTCAGATAGCGGAAAATGCGGGCGTCGGAGATGATGTTGTTGCGCTCGAGATTGCTCGAAATCTCGGAGAGACCGGCGCCGCTGCGAACGATGAAGTTCGTGTTCGTCTCGAGCGGGCCCGGATCCTGATAGCTCGAGATCGCGTAGTAGAAGGCAAAGACCGCCGCGGCGCAGCCGAGCACCACCAGCGTCATCACGAAATTGAGGAAGATCACGACCTGGCTGCGCGCCTTCTTGGAGCGCTTCGGCGGCTCCGGAACGCGTTCCGGGCGCAGCGCTTCAGTCGGCGATTTCGGAATGATCCGGCCGTTCTGTGCCTGCTGCTCGCCCTGACCCGGCGTTTCGTTGCTCTGGTTCGTGTCGCTCACCCGGCATTCCTCTATATTTGGCCCCGTCTGCTTTTTAAGAAGCAATACGGCAAAAAACAGGTGGGCCGCCGCCACGAGGTGCCGGCCCTGCCTTCGTGCTCTGCCAAAATGCGCCGTGACGCCCGCCTGTTAGGCGGCGTAGCGGCTCAGAACCAGCGATGCGTTGGTACCGCCGAATCCGAAGGAATTCGACAGTGCCACATTGATTTCCCGCTGACGAGCCTTGTGCGGAACGAGATCGATGGCCGTTTCGCGCTCGGGGTTGTCGAGGTTCAGCGTCGGCGGGGCGACGTTGTCGCGGATCGCCAGCGTCGTGAAGATCGCTTCGATAGCGCCCGCGGCACCGAGAAGGTGACCCGTTGCCGACTTGGTGGACGACATCGAGATCTTCGAAGCGGCATTGCCGACGAGGCGCTCGACGGCGCCGAGCTCGATCGTGTCGGCCATGGTCGAGGTGCCGTGGGCGTTGATGTAATCGATATCGGCAGGCGTCAGGCCGGCGCGCTTCAGCGCCATCGCCATGCAGCGCTGTGCGCCTTCGCCGTCTTCCGATGGTGCGGTGATGTGATAGGCGTCGCCCGACAGACCATAGCCGACGACTTCGGCATAGATCTTGGCGCCGCGCGCCAGCGCATGTTCCAACTCTTCGAGAACGACGATACCGGCGCCCTCGCCCATGACGAAGCCGTCACGGTCCTTGTCGTAGGGACGCGAAGCCTTGGTCGGGTCATCGTTGTGCTGGGTCGACAGCGCCTTGCAGGCGGCGAAACCCGCGAGCGAAATGCGGCTGACCGGGGATTCAGTACCGCCGGCAACCATGACATCGGCATCGCCGAGTGCGATCAGACGGGCAGCATCGCCGATGGCGTGCGCGCCGGTCGAGCAGGCGGTAACGACGGAGTGGTTCGGGCCGCGCAGCTTGTGGCGGATCGATACCTGGCCGGAGACCAGGTTGATCAGGCGGCCGGGAATGAAGAACGGCGAGATGCGGCGCGGGCCCTTGTCGCGCAGCGTATAGCCCGCCTCGACGATGCCCTCGATGCCGCCGATGCCGGAACCGATCAGCACGCCGGTGGCGATCTGGTCCTCATCGGTTTGCGGATGCCAGTTTGCATCCTTCAGCGCCATGTCGGCGGCAGCCATGCCGTAGATGATGAAGGGATCGACCTTGCGCTGTTCCTTCGGCTCCATCCAGTCATCGGGATTGAAGGTGCCTTCGGTGCCGTCGCCGACGGGAATGCGGCAAGCGATCTTGGCGGGAAGATCTTCGACTTCGAACTCGGTTACGAGGCGGGCACCGTTCTTGCCTTCGAGCAGACGCTTCCAGGTGATTTCAGTTCCGCATCCCAAGGGTGATACCATACCGGTACCGGTGATAACGACCCGTCTCATCGAGTGTCCCCGCCTATAGTCTTCTTGAAATTGGGCTTAGCCCCAAATGAAAAGGGCGGACTCGTGGCCCGCCCTTTGAAAATCGCTCAGGATTAAGCCTGGGCCTTTTCGATGAACTTGACTGCGTCGCCGACGGTCAGGATCGAGTCAGCTGCGTCGTCAGGAATTTCAACGCCGAATTCTTCTTCGAACGCCATGACCAGTTCGACGGTGTCGAGCGAGTCTGCGCCCAGATCGTCGATAAAGCTTGCGCCTTCGACAACCTTGTCGGCATCGACGCCAAGATGATCAATAACAATTTTCTTTACGCGTTCTGCGATATCGCTCATGTCGGTTTCCTCGACCTTATGTCCTGATCAGAGTGCCTTCTGGCACCCCTACCCTGTTTCAGCCTACGGCGCCCTCTCGACGCCTTCAGCAAACTCGTTGGCCCGGCTTCCAGGTGTACCAGGCTGGCTCAAAGCCTGCCGGTTCGCCTTGTTTCTCGGGACGACTGTTCACAGTCATTGGCCCGCTTAACACGGTTTATGTCTGCCGCAAAGCCAGAAAATCAACCCCGCCAGATTGGTCAACACGCTATTGACGTTAAAAACGGTGACGGGGCCGGTTTCCTGTTTCAGATCATGGCCATGCCGCCGTTTACGTGCAGCGTCTGGCCCGTCATGTAGGCTGCTTCGTTGGAAGCGAGATAGGCAACGGCAGAGGCAACTTCGGCGCCCGTGCCCATGCGCTTCATCGGGATCGCGCCCATGATCGCGTCCTTCTGCTTGTCGTTCAGCTTGCCGGTCATGGCGGACTCGATGAAGCCGGGGGCGACGCAGTTGACAGTGACGTTGCGGGTGGCGATCTCCTGCGCCAGCGACTTGGTGAAGCCGATCATGCCGGCCTTGGAGGCACAGTAGTTTGCCTGGCCTGGATTGCCGGTGACGCCGACGATCGACGTGATGTTGATGATGCGGCCGAAGCGGCGACGCATCATCGGATGGGTCAGCTCGCGGGTCAGCAGGAACATCGAGGTCAGGTTGACTTCGATGACGGCGTCCCAGTCCTCGTCGCTCATGCGAACGAAGAGGCCATCCTTGGTGATGCCGGCATTGTTGACGAGAATGTCGACGCCGCCGAGCTCTTCTTCGACCTTGGCGCCGAGCGCCTTGACTTCGTCACGGTTCGACAGGTTCGCCGGGAAGATCTTGACGCGGTCACCGAGATCGGCGGCCAGCGCTTCGAGCTTTTCGACGCGCGTGCCGTGCAGGCCGACGATGGCACCCTGCTTGTGGAGGATACGGGCGATTTCCTCGCCGATGCCGCCGGATGCGCCGGTGACGAGAGCCTTGCGGCCGGTAAGATCGAGCATGGATGCGTTCCTTATGTCTGGTGGGGCCGATCAGGCCATGAGGGCGGCGACGGCTGCGTCGATATCGGCGGCCGTATTGACTGCAATGCCATTGACCGTCTTGTCGATGCGGCGCGCGAGGCCTGTCAGCACCTTGCCGGAGCCGAGCTCGTAGAGCGCCGTGACGTTATTTGCGGCGAACCATTCGACCGTCTCGCGCCAGCGGACCTGGCCGGTGACCTGCTCGACGAGAAGCTTGGCAATCTCGTCTGCATCGCTGACCGGTGCAGCGCGGACGTTGGCGATGACGGGAACGATCGGATTGGACTTGGCAACGCCGGCGAGCGCTTCGCGCATCGCGTCTGCCGCAGGCGCCATCAGCTTCGAATGGAAGGGCGCGGAGACCGGCAGCAGGATGGCGCGCTTGGCGCCCTTGTCGGTCGCGAGCGCTGCAGCCTTTTCGACGGCTGCCTTTTCGCCCGAGATGACCAGCTGGCCGCCGCCATTGTCGTTGGCGATCTGGACAGAACCGAGGGCGGATGCCTCTTCGCAGACGGCGATGACGTCAGCCTGTTCCAGGCCGATGATGGCGGCCATGGCGCCGACGCCGACCGGAACGGCGGCCTGCATGGCATTGCCACGGATGCGCAGGAGACGGGCGGTATCGGCAAGCGAGAATGTGCCGGCAGCGCAGAGTGCCGAATATTCGCCGAGCGAATGGCCGGCGACATAGGAAACCTTGGACTTGAGATCGAGGCCCTTGGCCTGCAGGACGCGAATGACGGCCATGGAGACGGCCATCAGCGCCGGCTGGGCGTTTGCCGTCAGCGTCAGCGTCTCTTCGGGACCTTCGAACATGATGGAGGACAGCTTTTCGCCGAGCGCCTCGTCGACTTCATCGAATACCGCGCGGGCTTCAGCAAAGTTTTCGGCAAGCTCCTTGCCCATGCCGACAGCCTGGCTGCCTTGGCCCGGAAATGTAAAAGCGACCGTCATTTCTATATCCCTATCATGTCATTTGGGCGATTTCGCCTCCAATTGACGTTCTTTCCTGAGGAGTCAATAGCCCGTTCGCGGTCTCCAGAGCCTTTTGCAGGTGCGAAAAACCGGGCTTTTTGCACTTGCGCTCGCCGAATTCGCACTTAAATTTGCGCCGCCCCAGCGCGGGTTCCGCCGCACACTTGCTTTCAAGGTTTTCCAATGAAGTTCAACAAATTAGGCCGTACAGACATATCGGTTTCGCAAATCTGCCTCGGCACCATGACCTGGGGCTCGCAGAACAGCGAGGCAGAAGCCCACGCGCAGATGGATTACGCCGTCGAAAAGGGCGTGAACTTCTTCGACACCGCCGAACTCTATCCGACGACGCCGCTTTCCTCGGAAACATACGGCCACACCGAAGAGTTCATCGGCAGCTGGTTCGCAAAGACCGGCAAGCGCAAGGACATCGTGCTGGCGACCAAGGTAGCCGGTCACGGGCGCTCCTACATCCGCGGCGGCGAAGGCGCGGATGCCAAGAACATCAAGCTTGCCGTCGAAGCCAGCCTCAAGCGCCTGAAGACCGACTATATCGACCTCTACCAGATCCACTGGCCGAACCGTGGCCATTTCCATTTCCGCCAGAACTGGCACTACGACCCCTTCAAGCAGGACCGCGCCAAAGCCGTCGCCAACATTCTCGATATTCTTGAGGCGACGGATATCCTGGTGAAGGAAGGCAAGGTTCGCGCGCTTGGTCTTTCCAACGAGACAACCTGGGGCATCCAGAAGTATCTGACGCTCTCGGAGCAGAAAGGCCTGCCGCGCGTCGCCAGCGTGCAGAACGAGTATAACCTTCTCTACCGTCACTTCGATCTGGATCTCGCAGAACTCTCGCATCACGAAGATGTCGGCCTGCTCGCCTATTCGCCGCTCGCCGCCGGCATTCTCTCCGGCAAGTATCAGAGTGGCGTGAAGCCTGAGGGATCGCGCGCCTCGATCAACGGCGACCTCGGCGGCCGCCTGCAGCCGCTGCAGGAAGCACCGACCAAGGCCTATATCGAGATCGCCGCCAACCACGGCCTCGACCCCTCGGCCATGGCACTCGCCTTCTGCCTCACCCGCCGCTTCATGACCTCGGTGATCATCGGCGCCACGACGATGGAACAGCTGACGACCGATCTCAGCTCGGTCGATGTGAAGTTGTCGGGCGACGTGCTTGCCGAGATCGAGAAGGTCCACCGGCAGTATCCGATGCCGCTATAAAACACACGTTAGGTTATCGCAGATCGATCCCCTTATGAGGCTTTCTGTGTTCTGCGATAACCTGCTCAAGATCGATATCGTCCTCGTCAGGATTTGCAAGGCGCCTACAAAACTGCTCGGCGGGCTCGCGCTGAGGCATGTCATCACCGTGATTGCTTTTGCCGTCTTCGGAATACTTCGTCTCTTTCAAGAGTGCTCCCCTCGGTGATGCGGTTCAGATAGATATAGCACAGCCTGTCCGCCAGCCCCTTGCCTTCTGTCGAAAAATCCGTATAAGCGCCCCTGTTCGAAACCCGGTCTTCTGGCTGGTGGCTGAACGGAGGGCCGGTTTCCTTTAGGGGAATCGTTCGGAACGGAAGCGTTCCAGCCTCCCGTGTCTCCGCTCTCGACCGTCTCGGAAACGCTTTTCTTGCCTGGGTCCGCCCAATCAGGAGCAGTCGTTGAGGCTTAGCCGCCGAACACCGGGTTGACAAAACGCAAGAAAGGCAAAGCTGTCATGGCTCTTTATGAACATGTATTCCTTGCCCGGCAGGATATTTCCGCTCAGCAGGTCGACGCCCTCGTAGAACAGTACAAGGGTGTGATCGAAGCTAACGGCGGTAAGGTCGGGCGCGTCGAAAACTGGGGCCTCAAGTCCCTCACGTACCGCATCAAGAAGAACCGCAAGGCACATTACGTCCTCGTGGACATCGATGCACCGGCAGCTGCGATCCAGGAAATGGAACGTCAGATGCGCATCAGCGAAGACGTCCTGCGCTACATGACGATCGCTGTTGAAAAGCACGAAGAAGGCCCGTCTGCCATGATGCAGAAGCGCGACCGCGACGACCGCGGCCCGCGTGAAGGTGGCGACCGTGGCCCGCGCCGCGAGTTCGGTGACCGTCCGCCGCGCCGTGACGGCGACTTCCAGCGTGGCCCGCGTCCTGATCGCGCTCCCCGCGAAGACCGTGCATAAGGAGATATAAGAATGTCTGAAGCTTCCTCCGCTCCGGTCCGCCGCCCGTTCCATCGCCGCCGCAAGACCTGCCCGTTCTCGGGCGCGAATGCTCCGCGCATCGACTACAAGGACGTTCGTCTCCTGCAGCGCTACATTTCCGAGCGCGGCAAGATCGTTCCTTCCCGTATCACGGCTGTTTCGCAGAAGAAGCAGCGCGAACTCGCTCAGGCGATCAAGCGCGCCCGCTTCCTCGGCCTGCTGCCGTACGTCGTCGCCTAATCGGCTGACGAGACCAAATCGAGAGAAGGCAGCGATGCCTTCCCTTCTCCCTTTCGCGATGGGCGCGGATCGGAACTCTTAAAACCCATGTTGAGGCCTTTCTGAAACCGATTCAGAAAACGCCCTCTAACTGCTTGATGAAGCAGGACAGCGACCGTGAACAAACTGGACTTTAAAACGCTTTTGACCGGCGCCCTTGCCGGCATTACCGCCGCACTGCTGGTGCTCGGCGCGAGCGTTCAATTGTCGTTCAGCGCCGTCCTTTACGCGGCTTCCGCGCTTCCCATTCTTCTCGTCGGCCTCGGCTGGGGCAATGCTGCGGCCATCTCCGCCGTCGTGACTGCCGCCGTGCTTGGCGCCATCGCCATCTCGCCGACCTTCGCGCTGATGATGACGCTGGTGACGCTGCTGCCGGCCGGCTGGCTCAGCCATCTCGCCAATCTGGCGCGCCCCGCTTCCGAGCTCGGCGGTCCGGATCATCTGATGGCCTGGTATCCGCTGTCCGATATCCTGCTACATCTCTGCGCACTCGTGACGCTCGCCGTCATCGTCACCGGCTTCATGATCGGCTACGGCCCGGATCTCGTCAGCCAGATGGTCGATGCGCTGTTCACGTCCTTTGCCCAGCAGCAGCCGGAAGTGAGCCTCGATCCGGCGGCGACGGCGCAGACCAAGTCGCTGCTGCTGCTGATGCTGCCTGCCATCCAGGGCGCCATGTGGGTGGTGCTCCTGTTTGCTGCCTATTACATCGCGACCCGCATCGTGAATGCTTCGGGCCGGGCGCTGCGTCCGCGCGAAGACATTCCGTCCGCGCTTCGGATGAACCGCAATTCGATTTTCGTATTCCTCGCCGGTCTGGCTGCCACCTTCTTCGGCGGCGTTCCGGCGATGATCGGAGCAACCGTCGTCGGCACGTTCGGCGCCGGCTTTCTGCTTTCCGGCTTCGCCTCGCTGCATTTCCGCACGCGCGGCAAGGACTGGCGCCTGCCGGCGCTGATCCTTCTCTACCTGGCATCGCTCATCCTGATGCTGCCAGCCTTTTTCATCCTGGTCGTCGGCCTGTCCGATACGCGCAAAGCGATCGCACTGACCCCCAACAAGGATGCGGATGCCCCCAAACAAACAGATTCGAACATCTAAGAAAGGAACTCTAACATGGACGTCATTCTCCTCGAACGTATCTCCAAGCTCGGCCAGATGGGCGAAACCGTAAAGGTTCGCGACGGCTTTGCTCGTAACTACCTCCTGCCGCTCGGCAAGGCTCTGCGCGCCAACGAAGCCAACAAGAAGCGCTTCGAAGCCGAGCGTGCAACGCTCGAAGCCCGTAACCTCGAGCGCAAGTCGGAAGCCCAGAAGGTTGCCGACGTTCTCGACGGCAAGTCCTTCATCGTCGTCCGTTCGGCTGGCGAAACCGGCCAGATGTACGGCTCGGTTGCTGCTCGCGACGTCGTCGACATCCTCGGCGCAGAAGGCTTCAACATCGGCCGCAACCAGGTTCACCTGAACACGCCGATCAAGGCAATCGGCCTGCACAAGGTTGAAATCCAGCTGCATTCGGAAGTCGAAATCCACGTTGAGCTCAACGTTGCCCGTTCGGCTGAAGAAGCTGAGCGCCAGGCCAAGGGCGAGACCCTGACCTCGGTCGACGCGATCTACGGCGTTGACGAAGACGCTCTGCGTCCGGAAGACTTCTTTGATCCGGAAGCTGACGGCCTCGACGAAGACGAAGCATAAGCTTCTCTCCGATTCCGCATACGGAAAGCCCGGCCTCGTGCCGGGCTTTTTCGTTTCAGGGGCCTATTGGTTGTCGGCAACACTCTTCAGAGGTGCTGCGCTCTTGTCGATGCGCACCACGACCGAGAGGCCGGGCGACAGGTCCTTGGCCAGATCCTGGCCGGGATCGATGCTGATGCGCACGCCGACGCGCTGGGCGACCTTGGTGAAATTGCCGGTGGCGTTATCGGGCTTGATGACGGCGAATTCCGAACCGGCGGCCGGCGAGAAGCGCTCGACGCGGCCAGTCAGCCGGTGATGGCCGAGCGCATCGACCGAGACAGAAACCGGCTGGCCGACCTGCATTCCGTCGAGCTGGGTTTCCTTGAAATTGGCGATCACCCAGACGTCCTCGGGAACCACTGCCATCATCTGCGTGCCCAATGTGACGTATTGACCGATCCGCACGCCGATCTCTCCGAGATGGCCGTCGCGAGGCGCCACGACCGACGTGTTCTGCAGGTCGATTTCGGCGAGCTGGACCGCCGCCTCAGCACCGGCGACATTGGCTTCCAGAGAGGCACGATTGACGATGATCGTCGCCAGGCTTTGCTTCGAGACTTCGAGGGCGGCCTGCGCCTGATTGAGCGCCGCCTTCGCCTGCTCGAGCGTTGCCTGGGCGGCTTCGGATTCGCTGGCCGAAGCGATGCCGCGATTGCTCAGATTATCGACGCGATCCCAGGCGAGCTGGGCGCGCTTCAGCGCCGCGGTGGCGCTGTCGATCTGCGCCTGGCTGGAGGCGATGTTGGCTTGTGCCGAGAGCTCCTGCTGGTGCGAATTGGCGAGCGAGGCCTTCTGACCATCGAGCGCGGCGCGCGACTGCGCCAGCTTCTGCGCGTAGATGCGGTCGTCGATCTTGGCGAGAACCTGCCCCTGCTTCACATGCTCGTAGTCCTTGACCGGGACGTCGACGACATAGCCGCTGACCTGTGGGCTCATCAGCGTGACGTAGCCGCGGACATAGGCATTGTCCGTCGTTTCCACCGAGGTGACGAAGGGCGGCAGGCGCCAGGCATAGAGTACCAGCAGGATGCCGGCGGCACCGGCGATCAGCACGATCAGAGAGGTGGGCGAGCGGAGGGATTTGAACATGCGAGTGGGGCCTCTGGCTCAGGATTGCGCAAGGGCGGCCTCCGGCCCGTTCTGCCAGGGCCGGCGCTTCCATGCGAGATGGAGAAGAAGAACGACGAGACCTGCCAGGCAGGACAGGAAGATGACGTAGAAGGCGTCGTTATAGGCGAGCACATAGGCTTCCCGCGTCACCTGCTGGCTGAGCAGCGAGAGGCCCTCGGCATTCAGCAGCGTCTTGTCGGTGATGACCTTGCCGTAGGCGGCCGAAAGCTGCGAGACGCGCTGGGCGACGATCGGATCGGTCAGCAGGATATGCTCGACGAGGACGTTGGAATGAAACTTCTCGCGGATGACGACGAAAGTGCCGAGCACCGACGAGGCAAAGAGCGAGCCGATCGACTGGGTGAACAGGAAGATCACCAGGAAGTTGACGATATAGGGCATGCCCTTGGCGAGAACGGCCGCGAAGCCCTTGGACATGACCGGCGGCAGGAACATCGCCGCACCCGCGGCGACCATCGCCTGGCTCAGATACATTTCCGGCGGCCGCGTCAGGCTGGTGGACTGGCTGTCGATATAGGCGCCCGCCGCGATCAGGATCAGCGCCAGCACATGCGCGGTCTCCACATAGCGCGTCATCATCAGATAGGCGCAGAACAGGCCGCCCGCGAGCGATGACAAGAGGATGATCGCATACAGGTGGATCGTCTGGTCGTTGAGCAGGCCGAGCTGCTGGTAGAAATTCGCAGCCGTCGTCGATTGCTCCGAGGAGACGAAGCGGAACAGCAGCAGGAGACCGGCCATGCGCATGTTCGCGCCTGAAAACACGAAGCGCAGGTCTAGCATCGGATTGGCGCGCGGCAGCTCGATCAGGAACATCAGCGTCAGCGCGCCGATCGAGACGGCAAGCACGATGCCAAGCCAGGATACTTCAAACCACCAGTAGAGCCGCCCGAGCGTGAGCACGACCGCAAGACAGCCGAAGCTGATGGCGAGCAGCAGGTAGCTCAGGACATCGAGCCGCTGGATGACCTTGGCGCGCGGCGGCGCCGTCAGCGGCAGCAGGTAGATGACCGGCAGGGCAATCAGCGCCAGCCCCATCTCGAAAGTGTAGAGCGCACTGTAGCCGCCGAGATCCAGCAGCGACGGCGAGATGATCCGGGCGATCGGCGCAGCAAACAGCGTGTTCATCAGCGCCAGGCTGAGGCCCACCGAGAGCTTCTTCTCCGGCGGGAAGGCTTCCAGCATGTAGAGGAAGCCGAGCGTCGAGAGCGGGGCGGCGGCCATCCCGCTCAAGGCGCGCACGACGATCGCCGAATGCAGATCGGTGATCAGCAGGTTCATCATCGAGGCGAAGAGGAAGCAGATGATGCTGAACTCGGCAAAGCGGCGCAGGCCATATTGCGTGCGGATCTTGAAGAGCGCGATGGCAAGGCTGGCATAGGGCGCCATATAGGCGGCGGACAGCCAGGACACCTCGATCGTGGTCGCCGAGAACGAGCCCTGCAGCTGGTAGATATTGGCGGTGATCAGGTTCATTCCCAACCCCTGGGTCAGGAAGAACAAGACCGAGGAGGCCATGTAGAGCGGCACCTTCCAGCGCGCCAGCGGTACCGGCAAGGGCGGCGCTGCGGGCGGCGGCGTGACGGCCTCTTCCTCGCCCTTGCGGGCGGCTACAGCATTGTCGTTTGCTGTCTCGGCGAGGCTCATTCACGCGTCCTCATTGTCCGCGAACAGCCGCCAGGTTCGCCTGCATTGCGCGGATAACATTCAAGGTAGTCCTGAGATCGCTTTCGGGAATACCGGCGATGATCTGGCCGCGTACTTCCTCCGCAAGATCCTCGACTTCGGCGGCGACCACCCTGCCCGCATCGGTCATGTAGATCTCCTTGGCGCGGCGGTCGGAACCCGCAACGCGGCGCTCGACATAGCCCTGCCCCTCCATCGCATCGAGGATGCGCACGAGCGTCGGGGTTTCGAGCTCGAGGCGGTCTGCGAGCTCGCGTTGGTTGATGCCGTCCTTCTTGTTGAGATTGAAGAACACCCGGGCGCGCGGCAGCGTCATGTTGCGTTCCCTGACCCTGGCATCGAAAGTCGCTCTCAGCTTGCGGGTGAAGGCAGCAATGTCTTCGATCAATTCGCGGCCGAGCAGCTTATTCGCCATAGATTCCAGTCCAATTCGTTAGTGTGCTAATTATATTATTACTATCTAAAGCAGATTTGGCATTTTTTCAAGTGCTAACTCGGATGGCTTACGGGTAAAATGGCCATCAGTAAAAATGCAGGCTGAGTCGCAGCCGGGCCCGTGTCCCCAAGGTGACACGATAGCATTTTTTGTCCACAGGCTTTGAAGCGCTGTGGACAAGTCGAACAACGTGCAAAGCGCAGTGGATTTTGAAGACCGGCAGGCGCTGTTGCCGCCATGCACTTGCATTTGCAGGTGGCAGTCTTCAAATCCGGGATAGAAACGACAGAACGGATGACGATGAACGACGCCGCGCGAAAGATTGCCGCCGTTGCTCCTGCCGAGCAGCATTACCGCGAAGCACCCAACAATATCGAAGCGGAGCAGGCGCTTCTGGGTGCTATCCTGATGAACAACGACGCCTATTACCGGGTGTCGGACTTCCTCAAGCCGATCCATCTCTATGAGCCGCTGCACCGGAAGATCTTCGAGGTCGCCGGCGATATCATCCGCATGGGCAAGATCGCCAATCCGGTGACGATCAAGACCTTCCTGAAGGCCGACGAGAAGGTCGGCGACATGACGGTGTCGGAATATCTCGCCCGTCTCGCCCGCGAGGCCGTCACCATCATCAATGCTGAGGACTATGGCCGCGCGATCTACGATCTGGCGCTGCGCCGCGCGCTGATCACCATCGGCGAGGACGTCGTCAACATTGCCTATGACGCGCCGCTCGACATGCCGCCGCAGGCGCAGATCGAAGATACCGAACGCCGCCTGTTCGAGCTCGCCGAAAACGGCCGCTACGACGGCGGCTTCCAGTCGTTCAACGACGCCGTGGCGCTGGCGATCGACATGGCTGCCGTCGCCAAGGAGCGTGATGGCGGTCTCTCCGGCATCTCCACCGGCATCCATTCGCTCGACGGCAAGATGGGCGGTCTGCAGCGCTCCGACTTGATCGTGCTCGCCGGACGTCCGGGTATGGGCAAGACTTCGCTCGCCACCAACATCGCCTATAACATCGCTGCCGCCTATGAAGGCGAAGTGCAGGCGGATGGAAGCTTCAAGGCGAAGCAGGGCGGCGTCGTCGGCTTCTACTCGCTCGAAATGTCGTCCGAACAGCTCGCCACCCGTATCATTTCCGAGCAGACGGAAGTCTCCTCCTCGAAGATCCGCCGCGGTGACATCAACGATGCCGATTTCGAAAAGCTGGTCGCCTGCTCGATGATGATGCAGAAGGTGCCGCTTTATATCGACCAGACCGGTGGTATCTCGATCGCCCAGCTTTCGGCTCGCGCCCGCCGCCTGAAGCGCCAGCGCGGCCTCGATTGCCTCGTGGTGGACTATATCCAGCTGATGACCGGCGCCGGTAAGGGCGACAACCGCGTTCAGGAAATCACCCAGATCACCACCGGCCTCAAGGCGCTCGGCAAGGAACTCAACGTTCCCATCATCGCCCTTTCGCAGCTGTCGCGTCAGGTCGAAAGCCGCGACGACAAACGCCCGCAGCTCTCCGACCTTCGTGAATCGGGCTCGATCGAGCAGGACGCCGACGTCGTGCTCTTCGTGTTCCGCGAGGAATATTACGTCAAGAACCTCGAGCCGCGCGATCCCGCTGATCCGAAATATGCGGAATGGGAAGCGCTGTTCGAAAAGGTCAAGGGCACGGCCGACGTCATCATCGCCAAGCAGCGTCACGGACCGACCGGCACCGTCAAGCTCGCCTTCCAGTCGGAGTTCACCCGCTTCGCCGACCTCGCCGAGCCGTCGTTTACGCAGTACGAAGAACACTGATCAGCATTGCTGCAATTTGACACCGAGCCCTCATGTTGGCATTATCGCCAACATGAGGGCTCAATTGCTTTACCGTTCGAAACGAATGCTGTCGGACGGGGCCATCGTCGAGATGGTCATTTGGCAGATCCCGCAGCCTCTGCCGGGAAGCCTGCACGGCTACAAGTACAGCCTATTCTACGGCTATCCGGGAAAACGGGTCGTCGGTTACGACAACGAAAGAGGCAAAGGCGATCACAGGCACTTCGGCGAGCGGGAAGAGCGCTACCAGTTCACGACCGTCGACAAGCTGATCGAAGATTTTCTGAGAGACGTCGAGGTAAGGAGGCAAAGCCGCCGATGACCACCGCCACGATCCGAATTCAACGCGATGACGACGCCGCCCTGAGCGAGGCCGCCAAGGGATTTGCGGCTGCATGGACGTCCGGCGACGAGCAGGAGCACCTCTTCAGCTTCGCCTCGCCCGAGCAGCTTTTCAGCGTATTGACGCCCAAGCGGTGGACACTGATCGAGACTTTGCAGAAGCTCGGGCCTTCGACCTATCGGGGATTGGCCTCCGCGCTCTCCCGCGATGTGAAGCGGGTGCACGAGGACACCGTATCGCTCATCGAATGGGGTCTCGTGGAAATCAATGACGAAGGGCGAATTCATGTGCCTTACGACGTCATCCACGCGGATTTCGACCTGCGTAGCGTCGCCTGACAAGAATGACATTGCTGCAATGCAGCGACGGGCTTCCCCTCGCAGGTCATGAGCTTTAGACTGGCCGGAGACTCCTCTCCGGCCTTTATTTTTGATGTGTGCGATGACCGATATTTCCGACGCCTTCGAAGACGATCATTTTGAATCCGCGGGACTGCGGCTGACGGTGGATCTCTCCGCCCTCGCCCAGAACTGGCAGGACATGGCGCGGCGTTCTGGAAAGGCGCGCACCTCGGCCGTCGTCAAGGCGGATGCCTATGGCATGGGGATCGAGGATTCCGGCGAGGCGCTCTATATGGCGGGCGCGCGCGACTTCTTCGTCGCGACCGTCGACGAGGGCGTGACACTGCGGCTCTATGCGCCCGACGCGCGGATCTTCGTGCTGTCGGGTATCTGGCCCGGAACCGAGCGGCGTTTCTTCGAAAACGATCTGGTGCCCGTCATCTCGTCCGAGGAGCAGCTCGCCTTCTGGATGGCGGTGCTTTCCGACTATGGCGATTACCCCTGCGCGCTGCATGTCGATACCGGCTTCAACCGGCTCGGCCTTCACATCGACGAGGCGCTGGCGCTTGCCGACGACGTCTCGCGCCCAGCGAGCTTTGCGCCGGTGCTGGTGATGAGCCATCTTGCCTGCGGCGACGATCAGCTGTCGCCGATGAACAAGCAGCAGCTTGAATCATTCCGCAGGGTTACCGCCGCCTATGAAGGTATCGAATCAAGCCTTGCGGCCTCCGCCGGTGTGTTTCTCGGCGACGCCTATCATTTCGACCTGACGCGCCCGGGCATTGCCATCTATGGCGCCGAGGCCGTCCACGGCATGAAGAACCCGATGCGCCCTGTCGCCACCGCCGAAGCCCGGGTGATCCAGGTCAAGACGGTGCGCGCTGGCGAATCCGTCAGCTATGGGCGGGCGCTGAAGCTGACGCGCGACAGCCGCCTGGCGATCGTTGCCGCCGGTTATGCCGACGGCTACATGCGCAGCCAGTCGAGCGGCGGGGTGCCGTTGCGCAATGCGCTGCCGCAGGGCGGTCAGGGCTTCTTCGAGGGATATCACGTTCCGGTCGCCGGCCGCATCACCATGGACCTGACGATCTTCGACGTCACCGACCTGCCCGAGAACCTGATCCGCGCCGGCGACTACATCGAGCTCTTCGGCAAGAACATTCTCGTCGACGATGCGGCACGCGCCGCCGGCACGATCGGCTACGAGATGCTGACGAGCATCGGGCTGCGCCACGAGCGGAAATACGTGGTCGACGAGGAATAGGTCTCAGCGCGTCGTCAGCGCCAGGCGAACCCCGAGTGCGACGAGCAGCGCGCCGAGACCGCGATCGAGCCACAGGCCGATCTTGCGATTGCTCTTGACGAGTTCGGCGAGCTTGCCGCCCGCCAGGATCAACGGCGGCTCGATGAAGACGGCAACGGCGATGATCAGCAGTCCGTGGACGGCGAGCTGCAGCCAGACCGGCCCTGCACCCTCGACGACGAATTGCGGCAGGAAGGCCAGAAAGAAGATCGCCACCTTCGGATTGAGCAGCGACACCAGCACGCCCTGCCGGTAGATCCGGCGCCAGCTCATCGTCTCCGCCGCAGCCTTGACGAAACCGCCCTCACCGCCCGATCGCAGCGCCTGGATGCCGAGCCAGACCAGATAGGCGGCACCCGCCCACTTCACCGCCGAGAAGGCGAAGGCAGAGGCGGCAAGCACTGCCGACAGCCCGAAGGCTGCAAAGAGCACATGCAGGCAGGCGCCCGTCCACACGCCGAAGACCGCGGAAAAGCCGGCGCGCGTGCCGCTCTTGATCGTATGGCCGAGAATGAACGCCATATCCGGACCCGGCGACAGGTTCAGAAGCACGGCGGCGGTCAGGAAGGTGATCCAGTGGGCAAGCGAATAATCGAGCATGGGCAATGTTCCTATGAATATACAACGCAGCCTGCCACTGCGGCTGATGATAGGAAAATCACTAGTTTTGATTGATGCGCCCAGGCGCAATGGACGGGCGGCCGCTCTTGACGAGCGGCCACCCCAATTCGGTTACTCTTCGTCGGAGCCGCCGTCTCCGTCGTCACCGTCGCCGTCATCAGCGCTATCGTCGCTGTCGTCGGCTTCATCGGCGCTGGTCTCTTCGTCCGTCGCCGATTCCTCCTGCGTCATCGCTTCCTCGACGGTGGTCTCTTCGCTCTCGTAGGACGACTCGATGGTCTCCGTTTCCTCGGAGACATATTCCGAGTAGGAGAACGAGGCATCCGACGTGTCGCTTTCCCACGTCGCCACCTCGGTCACCGAGACGGCTTCGCTGTAGGATTCCATCGTGATGACGGCGGCAACGGCCACCGGCGTGCCGTCCCGCTGAAGGGAAAGCGCAATATCCGAATGACCGGCCTTCAGGTCGCGTCTCACCGCGACATCGACGTCGACAGGCTTGTGAACCTTATGGCCATGAACCTCGGAGAGAACATCGCCCGGCTTGATACCCTGCTTGTCGGCAACACCACCCGGCTTGACGGAAAGTACCAGAACACCATGCTCTCCCTTGGCGAGCTTGAACTTCTTGGCGACGGCCTTGTTGACCGGCAGCAGAAGCGCATCGAGCGCCTTGGAGATCGAGGGTTTCGGCAATCCGTCTGCAGGGGGCGTTGCAGCGGCTGCGGGATATATTGCGAGCGGCGAAGCGATGTTCGCGGCAATCACCAGCGCGCGAACAGCAAGGTAGGTATTTCTCAAGTCAATCTCCACCGTAGATGCGAGCCGGCCGATGCCGTCTCCGCGTGTCATAAATGGCCCTCTCTCATTAAGAATTTGCCAATAGATCAGCAGATCATGAAACTAAAGTCGCATGCGCGTGTGCTGCTTGCGCCGTGTGCCTATCCCCTGTTGCGTCGGCGCCCGAACGGACCGACATATGGATGAAAGAGCGAATCATCCGCGACCGGATGATGCCGCCAACTCCAGCATCGAAAGTCCAACCTGATGGCGAAGGCCAGAACTCAATTCACCTGCCAGAACTGCGGCACGGTCCATAACCGCTGGGCCGGGAAGTGCGAAGGCTGCGGCGAGTGGAACACCATCGTCGAGGAAGATCCGATGGGCGGGATCGGCGGCGGACCGGCAAAGACCCCGAAGAAGGGACGGCCGGTGGCTCTGACCGCGCTCTCGGGCGAGATCGAGGAAGCGCCGCGCATCCATACCGGCATTTCCGAGCTCGACCGGGCGCTCGGCGGCGGCTTCGTGCGCGGCTCTGCCGTGCTCGTCGGCGGTGATCCCGGCATCGGCAAGTCAACGCTCTTGATGCAGGCCGCCGCCGCGCTCTCGCGCCGCGGCCACAAGATCATCTATGTCTCGGGCGAAGAGGCCGTTGCCCAGGTGCGCCTGCGCGCGCAGCGGCTGAGTGCGGCCGATACCGACGTGATGCTGGCTGCCGAAACCAATGTCGAGGACATCCTCGCGACGCTTGCCGAGGGAAAACGCCCCGATCTCGTCATCATCGATTCCATCCAGACGCTGTGGAGCGATCTGGCGGAATCGGCGCCGGGCACCGTCACCCAGGTCAGGACCGGCGTGCAGGCGATGATCCGTTTTGCCAAGCAGACGGGTGCTGCCATGGTGCTCGTCGGCCACGTCACCAAGGACGGCCAGATCGCCGGTCCGCGCGTCGTCGAGCACATGGTCGATGCCGTCCTCTATTTCGAAGGCGACCGCGGCCACCACTATCGCATCCTGCGAACCGTCAAGAACCGCTTCGGTCCGACCGACGAGATCGGCGTCTTCGAAATGTCCGACAAGGGGCTGCGCGAAGTCGCCAACCCTTCCGAGCTGTTCCTCGGCGAGCGCAACGAGAAATCCCCGGGTGCGGCGGTGTTCGCCGGCATGGAGGGCACGCGGCCGATCCTCGTCGAAGTGCAGGCGCTGGTGGCGCCGACCTCGCTCGGCACGCCGCGGCGCGCCATCGTCGGCTGGGACTCGGCGCGGCTTTCGATGATCCTTGCCGTGCTCGAGGCCCATTGCGGCGTGAAGCTCGGCCAGCACGACGTCTATCTCAACATCGCCGGCGGCTACCGGATCTCCGAGCCGGCAGCCGATCTGGCCGTCGCATCGGCCCTTGTTTCCTCGCTTGCCGGTATTGCTCTCCCGGCCGATTGCGTCTATTTCGGCGAAGTCAGCCTGTCGGGGGCCGTCCGACCGGTTGCGCACACCGCCCAGCGCCTCAAAGAAGCCGAGAAGCTGGGATTTTCTGCAGCGCTGCTTCCAACAGCGACCGCCGATCTGCCGAAGGGCACCGGGGGACGCTGGAACGAGATAGAGAGCCTGCCGGACCTGGTCGCGCGCATCGCCGGATCGAAGGGTGCGCTACGACGTGTGGAAGACGACGGTTGATCCTTTCATTGCCGTAAACGGTAGTGATATAGGATGCACACGAATGAGGCGCGGCCCGCTTGCGGAAACGCAAGAGCCCTGGAGTTGAATTTATATGCCCATTACGATTTTCGACGGTATTGTCATCGGCGTCGTGCTCTTCTCCGCCGTATTGGCGATGGTACGCGGCTTTTCCCGTGAGGTCCTGTCGATCGCAAGCTGGGGCGGTTCTGCTGCCGCAGCCTACTACCTCTACCACTACCTGGTGCCCTACGCGAAGAAGTACACCGATGACGACCGCATCGCGATCGTCGGCTCGGCGGCCGTGGTGTTCCTGATCGCGCTGATCGTCATCTCCTTCATCACCATGAAGATCGCCGATTTCATCATCGACAGCCGCATCGGCGCGCTCGACCGCACGCTCGGCTTCCTGTTCGGCGCCGCACGCGGCATCCTTCTGCTGGTCGTGGCCGTCGCCTTCTGGAACTGGCTGGTCGATGCCGATCACCGTCCGGCATGGGTCAACAACGCGAAATCCAAGCCGTTCCTCGACTCGATGGTCGTGAAACTGCAGTCGGTCCTGCCGGAAGAGTTCGCCCAAATGATCCGCACCAGCGTGATGGACAAAATTCAGCCGCAGGGCGAGAATACGGGCAATGCCAATGCGCCGGCAGCAGACCAGGCGCCGGCAGACGATGCAGCACCGGCCGCCCCTGCAGGCGGCGCGCAACCGCAGTCGAATTGACACAGTGTTCAACAGCTTGACCTGCACGATGGCAATTGCCATTTGAGCGGGACGTACAGTAAAGGTCCGGCCGGGCATCCGCTCTGCCGGGCCTCAGCCGTTTAAAACGCATGATGACGGCGTCATGCTATGGAAAGCCGATCCATTCTTGTGAGAGCAAAGGCCCGCATCGATGAACCAGTCCTATTCCCTGACGCTCAATGACGAACTCGATGGGGATACGCTCCACGAAGAGTGCGGCGTCTTCGGTATTCTCGGCCACGACGATGCGGCAACGCTGACGGCGCTCGGGCTTCACGCCCTGCAGCACCGCGGCCAGGAAGCCGCCGGTATCGTCTCCTTCGACGGATCGCGGTTCCATTCCGAGCGCCATATGGGCCTGGTCGGCGACCACTATACCAACCCGACGACGCTGGCCCGCCTGCCCGGCAATATCTCGATCGGCCATAACCGCTATTCGACGACCGGCGAAGTGGCGCTGCGCAACGTTCAGCCGCTGTTTGCCGAACTCGAAGTCGGCGGCATCGCCATTGCCCACAACGGCAACTTCACCAACGGTCTGACCCTTCGCCGGCAGCTGATCGCCGGTGGCGCCATCTGTCAGTCGACGTCGGATACAGAAGTCGTCCTCCACCTGATCGCCCGCTCGCGCTATGCCTCGACCGCCGACCGCTTCATCGACGCCATCCGCCAGATGGAAGGCGGCTACTCGATGGTCGCGATCACCCGCACCAAGCTGATCGCCGCCCGCGACCCCACCGGCATCCGTCCGCTGGTCATGGGCGAGCTTGACGGCAAGCCGATCTTCGCATCCGAAACCTGCGCGCTCGACATCATCGGCGCCAAGTTCATCCGCGACGTCGAAAATGGCGAAGTCATCATCTGCGAGATCCAGTCCGACGGCTCGATCACCATCGACGCGCGCAAGGCCGGCAATGGCCAGCCGGAACGCCTCTGCCTGTTCGAATATGTCTATTTCGCCCGTCCCGATTCCGTCGTCGGCGGCCGCAGCGTTTACGTTGCCCGCAAGAACATGGGCATCAACCTTGCCAAGGAAGCGCCCGTCGAAGCCGACGTCGTCGTTCCTGTTCCCGATGGCGGCACGCCTGCTGCGCTCGGCTACGCGCAGGAAAGCGGCATTCCGTTCGAATACGGCATCATCCGCAACCATTATGTCGGCCGTACCTTCATCGAGCCGACGCAGCAGATCCGCGCCTTCGGCGTGAAGCTCAAGCATTCCGCCAACCGGGCGATGATCGAAGGCAAGCGCGTTGTGCTGGTCGACGATTCCGTCGTGCGCGGCACCACCTCGCTGAAGATCGTGCAGATGATCCGCGATGCCGGCGCCAAGGAAGTGCATCTGCGCGTCGCCAGCCCGATGATCTACTATCCGGATTTCTACGGCATCGACACGCCTGATCGTGAAAAGCTGCTCGCCAACCAGTACGAGAGCCTGGAAGCGATGTGCAAATATATCGGCGCCGATTCGCTGGAATTCCTGTCGATCAACGGCCTCTACCGCGCCGTCGGCGGCGAAGACCGCAACGACGCCCGCCCGCAATTCACCGACCACTATTTCACCGGCGACTACCCGACCCGCCTCCTCGACAAGGACGGCGAGAAAATGGGCCGCAAGGTCTCGCTGCTGGCGACGAACGGGTAGGCCGTTAGGCCTGCCAGGTCATTTGAGAGAACGCGTTTACCCGGAGCCCCCTCACCCTACCCTCTCCCCGCGGGGGAGAGGGGAAGTTAGCGCAAGCGGATGCCACAGTCGTCCCTTCTCCCCAGCGGGGAGAAGGTGCCCGAAGGGCGGATGAGGGGGCCGCAATCGCAGCCTCTCCCTCTTGCATCACGAAAAACTCTCCTGCGCGCAAAGACTTGCGCGCGCTGGATCCCTGTGACAAGCACAGGGATGAGGGAGGCGAGGTTGGCGGCTCGCCAAAAGCGACCATTCAATCGTTCCCACAAAGAACTCAAAGACCAGCCCGGCGTGGCATCAGGACGGCAGTATGAACATCAATCTTGAAGGCAAGATCGCGCTCGTGACCGGCGCTTCCCGCGGCATCGGCTATTTCACCGCGCTCGAACTCGCAAAGGCCGGCGCGCACGTCATCGCCTGCGCCCGCACCGTCGGCGGTCTCGAAGACCTCGACGATGCGATCAAGGCGGTCGGCGGCAGCGCCACGCTGGTTCCCTTCGATCTCGCCGACATGGAAGCCATCGACCGTCTCGGCGGCTCGATCTTCGAACGCTGGGGCAAGCTCGACATTCTCGTCGCCAATGCCGGCGTGCTCGGCGTCATCTCGCCGATCGGCCATGTCGAGGCTAAGACCTTCGAGAAGGTGATGAACATCAACGTCAACGCCACCTGGCGGCTGATCCGTTCGGTGGATCCGCTGCTGACCCGCGCCGAAGCCGGCCGCGCCGTCATCCTGTCGTCGGCTGCCGCGCATAAATGCCGTCCGTTCTGGGGCCCCTACTCCGCCTCCAAGGCCGCCGTCGAGGCGCTGGCCCGCACCTGGGCCGGCGAAAGCCAGTCGACGCCGCTGCGCATCACCAGCGTCGATCCCGGCGCCACCCGCACCGCGATGCGCGCCCAGGCCGTCCCCGGCGAAGACCCGGCCTCGCTGCCGCACCCCTCCGAGGTCGCCAAGGCGATCCTCCCCCTCCTCGGTCCCGGCGTCACCGAAACCGGCAAGCTGTTCATCGTGCGCGAAAACAAGCTGGTGGATTACCACCTGCCGGCGTGAGCTAGCTCCCCTTGATGGCTCCTCGAATTGTGCTACATATGTAGCACTCTCGGGAGCGCAAGAATGTCCATCACCACCAAGATCAGACGCCAGGGCGGAGCTGCGATCGTCACGCTGCCGCCTGCCGTTCTGAAAATGATGCAGGTCGAGGTCGGCGATCAGCTTTCGCTCGATGTCGCCAATGGCGAATTGATCGGCCGGGCGACACGCCCTGCAAAGAAGCGGTACTCGCTCAGCGAGTTGCTTGAGGGAGCCGACGAAATTCGCGCGCTCAACGCTGAAGTCGCCGATGCGCAGGATGGCGATCCGGTGGGCCGCGAAATCTGATGATGGTCCGCAGCAACGTTCCGAAGCGCGGCGACGTCTATTGGATCGATCCGAACCCTGTCGCCGGGCGCGAGATGAAGAACCGGCACCGTTTCGTCGTCATCACGCCGCGCGAAATCAATGCTCTCGGCGTCAGCATGACCGTGCCGATCACCAGCGGCGGCGCCTTCACCCGTGATGTCGGCTTGGCCGTTGCGATTTCCGGGCATGACACGACGGGCGTTGCCGTCTGCAATCAGGTCCGCAGCTTCGACATTGCCGCGCGCATCCAGCAGAAGACCGCCCAGTATATCGAAACGCTCGACGAGGCGACGATGAGCGAGATCGTCGCGCGCGTCGTCAGCGCCATCGATCCGGCGCCGGAAGGCTAGCTCACCGGCCGCATAAAATACGGATCGAGCGCGCTTCCCGGGCAGAGCGCGTTGAGATCGACCGCGCCCTTGATACCCTCCACCTTGCCGTCGTCGGCGAATTGCCAGAGCGACCAGTTCCGGCAGTCCGGCTGCTGACCGATGCTGCGGATCCAGAGGGTGTGGGGCGGGAAGCGGGTTTCGTTGCCCTTGAAATACTGCTCGAAGAAGCTCTCGTTCATGTAGAAGAGCGGCTCGCCGGGATAGCGGCCATTCAGCCGGGCGTAGAAGGCTGCAATTTCGGCGCTGAGTTCGTCCAGCGTCGGCACCTTGCCGCAATTGCCGGTGAATTCGAGATCGAGGGCCAGCGGCAGGGCGTCGGCTTCGGCGGGGATGGTGGCGATGACGTTATCGGCCTGCTCGGCGCCGGGGCGGCAAAAGGTGAAGAAGTGATAGGCGCCGCGGATGATCCCGGCCTGCTTTGCCGCCTGCCAGTTTTCGGCGAATTTCCGGTCGCGGTGATCGCCGCCTTCGGTCGCCTTCATGATGGCGAAACGGACTTTGGGCTGGCCCTTGAGGCGCGCCCAGTCGATGTCGCCCTGGTGGTGGCTGATGTCGATGCCCTGGATCGGATAGTCGGCGAGGGATGGCGGAGAGAACGGCGTCGTGGCCCGATCGTATGCCAGATAGGCGCCGCAGGCGACAGCCGTCAGGATGATCGCGGTGATGAGCAGGAGGAAGACGCGGCGCACGGGTAATCTCTTCGGGGTTCAGTCCGTTGATAGCATGGAATTGCCGCGGCGTGACGCCCCGGCCCTTCGCTTGCGCTTCGGGCGTTCGGCCCTGCAATCGATTCGCTGGATCGATTGCTGCGGCTTTGCCGCATCGGGCCTCACCCCCCACTTGACCGATGACCGTTCCCGCGCCATAAAACGCGCCATGAAAACGGTTATCTGCATTAACTGCCGGAAGATTATTCGCTAGCGCGCTCGCTGGCCTGGCCGTTTTCGTCTCCCAAATACGCAAAGATGAGAAACGCCCCGGCCCGCCGGTGGCAGCATTTTTCGGATCATTGCATTGGGAGAACAGGACATGGCCGGCCCGGCTGAACTCAAGCTTTACAACACGCTGACACGCGAAAAGACGGTCTTCGAACCGATCGATCGCGAAAATGTCCGCATGTATGTCTGCGGCCCGACCGTTTACGATTTCGCCCATATCGGCAATGCCCGCCCGGTCATCGTCTTCGACGTGCTGTTCCGGCTGCTTCGCCATGCCTATGGCGCCGACAAGGTCACCTATGCGCGCAACATCACCGACGTCGACGACAAGATCAACGCCCGGGCGCTGCGCGACTATCCCGGCCTGCCGCTGAACGAGGCGATCCGCCGCGTCACCGAGAAGACCGAGACGCAGTTTCTCGACGACGCCAAGTCGCTCGGCTGCCTGGAGCCGACGCACCAGCCGCGAGCGACCGAGAACATCGCCGGGATGATCGAGATCATAGAGAAGCTGCTGGCCAACGGCCATGCCTATCAGGCCGGAGGCGAAGTGCTGTTCGACACGCGCTCGATGGCCGATTATGGCCAGCTCTCGAAGCGCAATCTCGATGAGCAGCAGGCGGGTGCACGCATCGCTGTCGACGCGCACAAGAAGAACCCCGGCGATTTCGTGCTCTGGAAGCTGTCTTCCGAGAGTGAACCCGGCTGGGACAGCCCCTGGGGCCGCGGCCGTCCGGGCTGGCATATCGAGTGCTCGGCGATGAGCCAGCGCTATGTCGGCGAGGTCTTCGACATTCATGGCGGCGGGCTGGACCTGATCTTCCCGCACCATGAAAACGAGATCGCCCAGTCACGCTGTGCTCACGGCACCGAGGTGATGGCGAATGTCTGGATGCATAACGGCTTCCTGCAGGTCGAAGGCCGCAAGATGTCGAAATCCGAAGGCAATTTCGTCACCATCTACGAGCTGCTGCACACCGAGAAATTCGGCGGACGGAAGTGGCCGGGTGAAGTGTTGCGCGTGGCGATGCTGATGACGCACTACCGCGAGCCGATCGATTTCTCGATCAAGCGGCTCGAGGAGGCCGAACGCCTGCTCGCCAAGTGGCCGGCAGCTGAAGCCGGCGATGCGGCACCGGATGCCACGGTCCTTGCGGCACTGGCAGACGATCTCAACACGGTCGCCGCCGTGCAGGCGCTGCATGCGCTGGCGCAGTCCGGCGATGCCGCGGTGTTTGCGGCGAGTGCTGCGCTGCTCGGCGTGCTACCGGAGAAGACGGAGGTCGATGAAGCCGTCGCGCTCGACATCGACCGTCGCGTTGCGGCGCGGCTTGAATTGCTGAAGGCGAAGAACTTTGCCGAGGCGGACAAGCTGCGTGATGAGCTGCTTTCCGAAGGCGTGCAGCTGAAGGACGGCAAGGATGCAGCGACCGGCGAGCGTGTGACGACCTGGGAGTTGAAGCGGTAAGATGGTTGGCGTCGCGGGCGTGTCTACCCCCCTCTGCCCTGCCGGGCATCTCCCCCACAAGGGGGGAGATTGGCTAGACGCGTCTGCATCGCCCAGCCATCAACGCTTCATTGCTTCCGGAGGCATCTACTATCTTGGATTGAGCGCGAGGCATCGCTACTATCTGATCTCCCCCCTTGTGGGGGAGATGCCCGGCAGGGCAGAGGGGGGTGTCGTCGCCGCCCCAGCCATAACCGCCGCCAAGGAGCATGCGATGCCACATGCCCCCGTCCCGCCGCAGCGGCGCGCCAATGCCAAGCGCATGCGCAAGGCCATGACCGACGCCGAGCTGAAGCTCTGGAACGAGCTTCGCGCGCACCGGCTGATGGAGCTGAGCTTCCGCAGACAGCAGCCGATTGCCGGATATATCGTCGGCTTCGCCTGCCCGGAACATCGGCTGATCGTCGAAATCGACGGCTCTCAGCATGCAAATCCTGACGATGCCGCCTATGACGCCGGTAGAACGCGCCGCCTTGAGGCAGACGGCTGGATCGTTCTGCGCTTCTGGAACGGCGACGTCCTCGGCGATATCGACAATGTCTGCCTGCATATCGTCACCGTCATCGGAAAGGGTCACGCATGAGCACGATCTACACCGGCGGATGCCAGTGCGGTGCCGTTCGCTTCCGGGTGGAGGGCGAGCTGACGCATTCGTCGATCTGTCATTGCCGGATGTGCCAGAAGGCGTCTGGTGGATACTACGCGCCGCTGGTGTCCGTCCGCGGCGCGGAGCTTGAGTGGACGCGGGGCGAGCGCAAGCGTTTCAAGTCCTCGAACTTCGCCTTCCGCGGTTTCTGCGGCGATTGCGGAACACCGCTCACCTATGAGGCGCCGGATGGGCTGGCGATTGCCGCTGGCGCCTTCGACGATCCCGCCGCGCTGCCGCCGACGATCCAGTACGGCATCGAGGCGAAGCTGCCCTTTGCCGACCGGCTGCACGAGCTGCCGGGTATCCGCACCGAGGACGATGTCGAGGCGGCCGAGTTCATCAACGAGATCGTCTCCTACCAGCACCCCGATCACGACACCGCGGCCTGGCCGCCGGAGGACAAGGCGTGAGCGCAAGCGCGGATAGAAGCGGCGGTTGCCAATGCGGCGCGGTGCGTTACCGGGCCTCGGGCGAACTCGGCTATCCGCATCTCTGCCATTGCCGCATGTGCCAGAAGGCGGCCGGCAATTACTTCCTGCCGCTTGCCGGTGTCTTGCGCGCTGATTTTACGCTGACGCGCGGCGAGCCGAAATGGTTCAGCTCTTCAGATCTCGTGCGACGCGGCTTCTGCGCCGAATGCGGCACGCCGCTCTTTTACGATATCCCGGAAGCCGATTTCATCAATATCACGCTCGGCTCGCTAGACGATCCGCAGTCCGTCAAGCCGGTGGCGCAGTCGAACATGGGCACCCGCATGCGCTGGTTCCATGATCTCGACGCCCTGCCCGTCGAGCCGGAGCCAGAAAGCAGCGAGCGCGAAGACGCGATCGCATCCGGCAACCACCAGCATCCCGATCACGATACCATTCAGTGGCCCCATGGAGCAGCAAGATGAGTGAACCCATTCGAACAGGCGGCTGCCAGTGCGGCGCGATCCGCTTCCGCATCTCGGGAAAGATCGGTCGCCCGTCGATCTGCCATTGCCGGATGTGCCAGAAGCAGTTCGGCGGTTTCTTCTCGGCGCTGGTGACGGCCCCAGAGGACGGCATGGAATGGACGCGCGGCGAGCTCAGCTATTTCCAGTCGTCGATCAATATCGACCGCGGCTTCTGCAGCAATTGCGGCACGCCGATGACCTACCGGCATCCCGGCGGACTGGAGCTGGCGATCGGCACCTTCGACGACCGTATCGATCTGCAGCCTCAGATCCAGGTCAACCACGAGGCGCGTCTGCCTTGGGTCGAGAAGATCTTCGACGCGCCTGTGCATACCGACCCGGATTTCTATTCGCGCCAGGAAGCGATCATCTCCTTCCAGCATCCCGATCACGATACCGAAACATGGCCCGCGAAAGGCTTCAAGGCATGACCGAAGTGTTGCGCACGCTCTATCCCGAAATCGAGGCCTATGCCTCCGGCCATCTCGATGTCGGCGACGGCCACAAGATCTATTGGGAGCGTTCGGGCACGCCGGGCACCAAGCCGGCGGTCTTCCTGCATGGCGGCCCGGGCGGCGGCTTCTCGCCGGTTCATCGCCGGCTCTTCGATCCCAAGCTCTACGACGTCATGCTGTTCGACCAGCGCGGCTGCGGTAAGTCCACGCCGCATGCCAATCTCGAGGCCAACACGACCTGGGATCTGGTTGCCGATATCGAGCGCCTGCGCGAAATGGCGGGCGTCGAGACATGGCAGGTCTTCGGCGGCTCCTGGGGCTCGACGCTGGCGCTTGCCTATGCCGAAAAGCACCCGGAACGGGTCTCCGAGCTCATCGTGCGCGGCATCTATACGCTGACCAAGGCCGAGCTCGACTGGTACTATCAGTTCGGCGTCTCCGAGATGTTCCCGGACAAGTGGGAGCGCTTCATCGCCCCCATCCCGCCGGAAGAACGCCATGAGATGATGCAGGCCTATAACCGCCGGCTGACCGGCGCCGACCGCGCCGTGGCGCTCGAGGCCGCACACGCCTGGAGCATCTGGGAAGGCGAGACGATCACGCTGCTGCCGGAGAAATCCACCAGCGGCAAGTTCGAGGAAGCCGAGTTCGCCTATGCCTTCGCCCGCATCGAGAACCATTTCTTCGTCAATGCCGGCTGGATGGATGAGGGACAGCTGCTGCGCGACGCGCACAAGCTGAAGGACATTCCGGGCGTCATCGTCCACGGCCGCTACGACATGCCCTGCCCCGCCAAATACGCCTGGCAGCTGCACAAGGCCTGGCCGAAGGCTGAGTTTCACCTGATCGAGGGCGCGGGGCATGCGTTTTCGGAGCCGGGGATACTGGATCAGCTGATCCGGGCTACGGACAAGTTTGCGGGGAAATAGGCTGGCCCAGTGGGTGCCAGCGCCCCTCTGCCCTGCCGGGCATCTCCCCCACAGGTGGGGAGATCCGCTGGGCGCAGCCGCTCGCTCCAACCTGAATTGTTTCGGGAGATGCGAGCCGCAAGTCGATCTCCCCCCTTGTGGGGGAGATGCCCGGCAGGGCAGAGGGGGGTGCGCCTCCCCGAACACAACGCATGAAGCAGTGACCGCCTTGGAGGCATCGCAATGACCAGAGAACGCATCTACCTCTTCGACACGACGCTCCGGGACGGGCAGCAGACGCCCGGGATCGATTTTTCGGTCGAGGACAAGATTGCGATTGCCGCGATGCTGGATGATTTCGGTCTCGATTATGTCGAGGGCGGCTATCCCGGCGCCAACCCCACAGATACCGCCTTCTTCAGCGAGAAGCGCACGACGGCCGCCCGCTTCGTCGCCTTCGGCATGACCAAGCGGCCGGGGATCTCGACCTCCAACGATCCGGGCCTCGCCACGCTGCTGCAGGCCAAGAGCGATGCGATCTGTTTCGTCGCCAAGAGCTGGGACTACCATGTGAAGGTGGCGCTCGGCTGCACCAACGAGGAGAACCTCGAATCCATCTCCGAAAGCGTCAAGGCGGCGGTTGCTGCCGGCAAGGAGGCGATGGTCGATTGCGAGCATTTCTTCGATGGCTACAAGGCCAATCCGGAGTATGCCACCGCCTGCGCCAAGGCCGCCTATGATGCCGGCGCGCGCTGGGTGGTCCTCTGCGACACCAATGGCGGCACGCAGCCGCCCGAAATCCGGGCGATCGTCGAGGCGCTGATTTCAGCCGGCGTTCCCGGCGACTGTCTCGGCATCCACGCCCATAACGACACCGGCCAGGCGGTCGCCAATTCGCTCGCCGCCGTCGAGGCCGGCGTACGGCAGATCCAGGGCACGCTGAACGGCATCGGCGAACGCTGCGGCAATGCCAATCTGGTGACGCTGATCCCGACGCTGGCGCTGAAGGATGCCTATTCGACCCGTTTCGAGACGGCAATCGACGAGGATCGCCTCGTCAACCTCACCCACCTGTCGCATGCCTTCGACGAGCTCCTCAATCGCTCGCCCGATCACCAGATGCCCTATGTCGGCGCCTCCGCCTTTGCGACGAAAGCTGGCATCCATGCCTCGGCGCTGCTGAAGGATCCGCGCACCTATGAGCATGTGAAGCCCGAAAGTGTGGGCAATTTCCGCAAGATCATGGTCTCCGACCAGGGCGGCAAGGCGAATTTCATCAATGCCTTGAAGCGCCGCGGCATCGAGGTCGGCAAGGATGATCCGAAGCTCGACCTCTTGATCTCCATCGTCAAGGAGCGCGAGGCGTCCGGCTATGCCTATGAGGGCGCCGATGCCAGCTTCGAACTGCTCGCCCGCCGCACGCTCGGCACCATCCCGGAATTCTTCGGCATCGACGGTTTCCGCGTGATGATCGAGCGCCGGTTCGACAGTCTCGGCCGCGTCAAGATCGTTTCGGAAGCGGTGGTGAAGATCACCATCGACGGCCAGACGCTGATGTCGGTCGCGGAAGCCGAAGGCCCGGTCAACGCGCTCGACCTGGCGCTGCGCAAGGATTTCGGCAAGTATCAGCACGAGATCGACGACCTCGTGCTTGCCGACTTCAAGGTGCGTATCCTCAACGGCGGCACCGAGGCCATCACCCGCGTCCTGATCGAATCCATCGATTCCAGCGGCGTGCGTTGGTGGACGGTCGGGGTCTCCGAAAACATCATCGACGCCTCGTTCCAGGCGCTGATGGATTCGGTCATCTACAAGCTGATGAAGAACCGGCAGCTGGCAGGCAAGGTCGCGGCGGAGTGAGCGGATGTGGAATTCCACATCTGGCAAATCAAAAGTCCTTCACATCCATTCACGGAAATGAATTGGCCTATTCACGTCGGTTAGGTTAGAGCGGGCTCCATAACAATAAAATATGGAAACGCCCCCATGTCCGTCGATGCGACCGCGCCGATCATCAAGAACGAGGATAGTCCGCGAGGATTTGCCTTCGCGCTGACTGCCTATCTCTTGTGGGGCTTTCTGCCGATCTACATGAAGGCGCTGGCGCATATCTCGCCGGCTGAAGTTATCGCCCACCGTGTTCTCTGGTCGGTTCCGATCGCGGGGCTCGTGCTTCTGGTGCTCGGCCGCACGCAGGAAATCCGCGATGCGCTGCGTTCGCCGCGGATGATCGCCATGGCGACGCTGACGGCAGCGCTGATCACCGTCAACTGGGGCACCTATGTCTGGGCGATCGGCGCCGGGCATTCGCTCGATGCGGCGATCGGCTATTTCATCAATCCGCTGATCAGCATCTTCATGGGCTCCGTACTGCTCAAGGAAAAGCTGCGGCCGATGCAGATGGCGGCGATCGGGCTGGCGGCAATTGCGGTCATCGTGCTGATCGTCGATGGCGGCGGCATGCCGTGGATTGCGCTGACGCTCGCCTTCAGCTGGGCCTTCTACGCCTTCTTCCGCAAGACGCTGCCGCTCGGGCCGAACCAGGGCTTCCTGCTCGAGGTGCTGATCCTCAGCATTCCCGCGATCCTCTACATCCTCTACCTGGAACTCGTCACCGGCGAAGGCCATTTCATCGAGACCGGCTGGAGCGATACCGCCCTCCTGCTCGGCTGCGGCCTCGTCACCGCCCTGCCGCTGATGATTTATGCCAATGGCGCCAAGCTCCTGAAGCTCTCGACCATCGGCATCATGCAGTATATCGCGCCGACGATGATCTTCCTGATCGCCATCTTCGCCTTCCACGAGCCGCTCGGCACGGCGCGCATGATCGCCTTTCCGCTCATCTGGGCAGGTCTGGTGCTCTATACGCTGTCGATGTTGAAGGCGACGCGCGGGCGCTAAAGCGTATCGCGATCTTTCAGATCGCTTTCTGCGCTTTAGCTTTTTGTCCTTTCGCATGTCGTTGTCGCAAAACCGCTGCACACTTTTGCGCGACAGGCTTTAGGCGCCCGCTTCAAGCCGGTTTACATCTTCGAGAGAACTTCATCCTCGCCGCCACGGTCGGCGGCGATTTCGGCTGCCTGCGCCATGATCGCCGGAATGATGCCGGAGACGTCGTCGATGACGAGCGGCTGGACGCGGTGGGCGGTGTGGATGAAGCCTTCTTCCGTCATGTGCTTCATCAGCTCCATCATCGGATCCCAGAAGCCGTTGATATTGGCGAAGACCATCGGCTTTTCATGACGGGCGAGCTGTGCCCAGGTCATGATCTCGACGATCTCTTCCAGCGTGCCGATGCCGCCTGGCAGCGCCACGAAAGCGTCCGAACGCTCGAACATCATGTGTTTGCGCGCATGCATATCAGGCGTTACAATCAGCTCGTTGAGCTGGCCGAGCGAGTGACGCGTCGCTTCCATGTCGATCAGGAATTCCGGGATGATGCCGGTGACCTGACCGCCCGCCGAAAGCACACCGCTGGCAACCGCCCCCATGATGCCTTTCGTGCCACCACCGTAGATGAGCCTTAACCCATATTCGGCAATTTCCTTGCCGAGTGTACGGCCGGCAGTCATGTATGCAGCGTCGCGTCCCGGCCTGGAGCCGCAGTAGACGCAGATGGATTTTATCGAGTGTGATTGATCAGTCATGGGGCCAAACAACTATTCCGGGGCTGGGCAGTCAAGAAAAACGAGGCAAAACCTACGTCTTAAGCGTAGGTGATCGCCTTGGATGCTTGTGAAGAGCGACGGGAATCGCTAGCAATTTCTGATACTACGGCACATTTGCCGCCTGGGGAGAATGAATGATGAGAAACCGCGCCGGCTTGCTGGCCCTCGCAGTGCTTGCAATTGCAATCCTTCTTATGGTCTTCGTGGTCATGCCCCGGATCGGCGGAGACGCGTCCAAGGTCGGCGATGCGATCAACCAGGCAAGCAACGAAGTCAAAAATACGGTCGAAGAAGCAGGCAAGACCGCCCGCAACGCCGTTGCCGATGCTGCCGCCACCACAGAGAAGGTCGGCCGCCTGACGGCTGACGCCGGACAGTCCCTCACCGAACTTAAGGCGCTCTTCGCCGACGGCAAGACCCCGGCTGCAGATGCCCTTGCGGCTGCCAAGACGAAGGCCACCGGCGCGCTGCAGGCGATTGCCGATTTTGCGGCACCTGAGGGCATCGACCCGGCGACCGCCGCGATCATCACCAAGGCCAAGGACGGCGCTTCGAAGGCGCTCGCCACCATCCAGGCGCTTCCTGAAAATGCCGCCGATGCGCTGGCCGCGCTCCTCAAGGCAGAATCCGAACTGACCGGCGCACCGGCAGCTCAGCCCGGCACGGCTCCCCAGCCGCAGGCTGACACGACGGCCCAGGCGCCGGCAGCAGCCGATGCCAACGCACCGGCCGCAGCGGCGCCCGCCGCCGATCAGGCAAATGCCGGTCCGAAGCTTCCGGCCTTTGACGTTCTGCGCGTCGAGCCCGATGGCTCCACCGTCATTGCCGGCTCGGCCGAGCCGAACGGCAAGCTCGAAGTCGTCGATGGCGACAAGGTCGTCACCACGACCGATGTCGGCCCCTCCGGCGACTTTGCAGCCGTGCTCGACAATCCGCTCGGCCCCGGCGATCACCAGCTGGTGCTGAAAGTGACCGGCAAGGACGGCAAGGTTCAGACCTCGGAAGAAGTCGCGACCGTTTCCGTGCCGAAGGACGGCAGCGGTGCCGAGCTCCTCGCCATGGTTTCCAAGCCGGGTGAAGCAAGCCGCATCATCACCGCTCCGAAGGCCGAGCAGCAGACCGCTGCGGCAACGCCTGCCGCGAACGGTGCGACGCCCGCCCTGCCCGCAGCTTCCACCGATATCGCCAACACCGCACCGGCCGTTCCCGCCGCTCCGGCTGAAGTCATGGTCAATGCCGTCGAAATCGAAGGCAACAAGATCTTCGTTGCCGGTACCGCCAAGGCCAATGCCAATGTGCTCGCCTATGCCGACGACAAGCTGATCGGCAAGGCACGCGCCGGCGGCGACGGCCATTTCGTCATCGACGGCGCCATGGATCTGGCCGTCGGCGACCACAAGATCCGCGTCGATGTCGTCGATGGCGCCGGCAAGGTTCTCGTGCGCGCCGCCGTCAACTTCAACCGTCCGGAAGGCGATCAGGTCACCGTCGCTGCGCAGACCTCTGCGCCGAGTGCTGCGCCGGCAGCGGCTACGCCCTCGATGGTGCCGCTCGAAGAAGGCGAGCTCGCCAAGCTGAAGGCTGACGCCGGCAAGGCATTCGCGCTGCTGAAGGGCCTGTTCGTCAATGGCCAGCTTCCCGGCAACGAGCAACTCGCCGCCGCCCGTTCGGCGACCGAGTTTGCGCTGCGCTCGATCTCGGAATTCCGCCCGTCGGTGGATGCCCGCGCCGAGTTCAAGGAAACCGCTGCCAAGTCCTCGCAGTCGGCAGCAAGCGCGCTGACGACGCTGCAGGCGCTGCCGCGTGATGCCAAGTCCGTTGGTGCGGCGATCGACAAGCTCGCCTCGATCATCGACGAGCTGACGACCGTTCCGGCTGCACCCGAGGCACCGGCCGCTCCGGCTGCACCCGCACCGGCGACCAACGAAGTCGCATCGGGCAACAGCAGCGAGCCGAAGACGATCGAACAGGCGCCGCTGACGACGAGCAACAACACCGTGATCATCCGCCGTGGCGATACGCTGTGGCAGATCTCGCGCCGCGTCTATGGCGCCGGTGTCCGTTACACGACGATCTACATGGCCAACGAGGACGAGATCAAAAACCCGGATCGCATCCTGCCGGGCCAGATCTTCGGCGTTCCGAAGGACGCGCTGCCGAACTCGGAAGAGCTGCATCGCAAGCTGAAGGCCGGCGAACACCTCTAGGCTTTATATCATTATGACGAAAAGGCCGGGCGAACCTCTCGCCCGGCCTTTTGCTTTGGCGGTTTGCCGTTGCATTCGGGCGCTGCAAATCCTATGTGCCGGGAAACGGCGAGACTGTCTGGCGGAGGCTTGAAAAGAGCCGATCCGCCTTTTGCAATTTGCCGCTATCGAAAACGATCAAAGCCCTGCCCCCGGGCTTGGAGATAGACATGGCAAACAAGACGGTCTCTGATTCCAACCTGATGCGCACGCTGTTCAATCTCTGGCCCTATATGTGGCCGAACGAGCGGCCCGACCTGAAGATGCGCGTCGTCTGGGCCTCGGTCTATCTGCTGGTCTCGAAATTCGTGCTGCTGCTCGTCCCCTACTTCTTCAAGTGGTCGACCGATGCGCTGAACGGCAAGACCGATCTCCACACCAGCCTTCCGCCGCTGCTGACCGGCGCCATCGCGCTGATCATCGCCTATAACCTGACCCGCCTGATCCAGCTGGCGCTCAACCAGCTGCGCGATGCGCTGTTTGCCAGCGTCGGCCAATATGCGGTGCGCAAGCTCGCCTACAAGACCTTCGTGCATATGCACGAGCTGTCGCTGCGCTTCCATCTGGAGCGCAAGACCGGCGGCCTGTCGCGCATCATCGAGCGCGGCACCAAGGGCATCGAGACGATCGTCCGCTTCACGATCCTGAACTCGGTGCCGACGGTCATCGAATTCCTGCTGACGGCCTTCATCTTCTGGTGGGGCTACGGCTTCTCCTATCTCGCCGTTACCGCCTTCACCGTCTGGGCCTATATCTGGTTCACGATCCGCGCCAGCGACTGGCGCATCGCCATCCGCCGCTCGATGAACGACAGCGACACGGACGCCAACACCAAGGCGATCGATTCGCTCCTCAACTTCGAAACCGTGAAATATTTCGGCAACGAGGAGATGGAGGCCAAGCGCTTCGACAAGTCGATGGAGAAATACGAGAAGGCGGCGACGGACGTCTGGACCTCTCTGGGATGGCTGAACTTCGGCCAGGGCGTGATCTTCGGCATCGGCACGACGATCATGCTGGTTCTCTCGGGCCTTGCCGTCCAGCGCGGCGAGCAGACGGTCGGCGACTTCGTCTTTGTCAATTCCATGCTCCTGCAGCTTGCCGTGCCGTTGAACTTCATCGGCTTCGTCTATCGCGAAATCCGTCAGGGCCTGACCGATATCGAGCAGATGTTCGATCTTTTGGAGGTAAAGGCGGAGGTCACCGATGCGCCGGACGCCAAGCCGCTGGTGATCGGCCAGGGCGCCATCAGCTTCAAGGACGTGCATTTCTCCTACGATCCGGCCCGCCCGATCCTGAAGGGCATCTCCTTCGACGTGCCCGCCGGCAAGACCGTCGCCGTCGTCGGACCCTCAGGTGCCGGCAAGTCGACGCTGTCGCGCCTGCTCTACCGCTTCTACGATATCCAGAGCGGGGCGATCACCGTCGACGGCCAGGATATCCGCGGACTGACGCAGAAGAGCCTGCGAACGGCGATCGGCATGGTTCCGCAGGATACCGTGCTCTTCAACGACACGGTCGCCTACAACATCCGCTACGGCCGCCCGTCGGCCAGCGAGGCAGACGTGAAGACGGCCGCCGAAATCGCCCAGATCGCCCATTTCATCGAGCTGCTGCCGGAAGGTTTCGAGACCAAGGTCGGCGAGCGCGGGTTGAAGCTCTCGGGCGGCGAGAAGCAGCGCGTGGCAATCGCCCGCACCATCCTGAAGGCGCCGCCGATCCTGATCCTCGACGAGGCGACATCGGCGCTCGACACCACGACCGAAGGCGAAATCCAGGCCGCTCTCGATGCCGTGTCGAAGAACCGCACCACGCTGGTCATCGCCCACCGCCTGTCGACCGTCATCGGCGCCGACGAGATCATCGTGCTGAAGAGCGGCGAGATCGCCGAGCGCGGCACGCATGGCGAACTGCTTGCCAAGAACGGCCTTTACGCCTCGATGTGGAACCGCCAGCGCGAGGCAACCGCGGCCGAAGAACACCTGAAGCAGGTGCGCGAGAGCGACGACATGGGCGTTGTCACGCGCCTTGCCCCCGCCACCTGACCATCTGAACAAAACGGCCGATTTGCCGTTTTGCTGTTTAGAACCTTGACACAAAGGCCGCCGCAGCGGCCACGGCATTGCCCCGGCCGGAGTTTTTCTATAACCAGCGGTAACGAAAAAACCGAGGAGACCGGCGCATATGAGCCTGCTTGATACCGTTCGAAACACCATCGTTCCGGTCCATAAGGAAGGCTATCCTTTCGTCGCCGCCTTCTTCGTCGCGTCGCTGCTGCTTGGCTGGCTGTTCAAGCCGCTGTTCTGGGTCGGCCTGATCCTGACGCTGTGGTGCGCCTATTTCTTCCGCGATCCCGAGCGTATGACGCCACAGGACGACGATCTCGTCATCTCGCCGGCCGACGGGAAGGTCTCGTCGATCCAGATGGTGACGCCGCCGGCCGAGCTCAATCTCGGCAGCGAGCCGATGCTGCGCATCTCGGTGTTCATGAACGTCTTCAACTGCCATGTGAACCGCTCGCCGGTGCGCGGCCGCATCGTCAGCATCAACTACCGCTCCGGCAGCTTCGTGAATGCCGAGCTCGACAAGGCCAGCGAAGACAACGAGCGCAACGGCCTCGTCATCGAGACCGCGCATGGCAATATCGGTGTCGTGCAGATCGCCGGCCTGGTTGCGCGGCGCATTCTCTGCTGGGCCAATACCAACGAGCCTCTCGATGCCGGTGAACGCTTCGGCCTGATCCGCTTCGGTTCGCGGCTCGATGTCTTCCTGCCTGCCGGTACTGCGCCCCGCGTCGCGCTCGGCCAGACGGCGATTGCCGGCGAGACGGTGCTTGCCGAATTCGCCTCCGCCAAGGGTCCGGTCATCAGCCGCCGCATCTAAGACGATCAGGAGCGACAGATGGAGACGCCTTTCCCACCTTTCGAGCCCAACGGACCGAACGATTCGGCGCGTGGTCCGAGACTGCGTGAAATCCCGCTCCGGCTGGTCGTTCCCAATCTCATCACCATTCTCGCCATCTGCGCCGGCCTGACCGGCATCCGCCTCGCCTTCGAGGGCCGTTACGAGCTTGCCGTGATGATGGTGCTGCTCGCCGCCTTCCTCGACGGCATCGACGGCCGCATCGCGCGGCTGATGAAGGCGACGTCGAAATTCGGCGCGCAGATGGATTCGCTCGCCGACATCGTCAATTTCGGCGTGGCCCCTGCCCTCGTCGGCTATGTCTATGCGCTCGACCAGGCCCGCTCGATCGGCTGGATCGCGGCGCTGATCTATGCGATCGCCGCTGGCCTGCGCCTTGCCCGCTTCAACGTCATGTCGGAGCGCGAGAACCGGGCGCCCTGGCAGTCGGAATATTTCGTCGGCGTGCCCGCGCCTGCCGGCGCCATGCTGGTGCTGGCGCCCGTCTATCTCGGCTTCCTCGGCCTGGAAACGGACCGCCTCTTCGCGCTCCTGTCGTCCGCCTATACCGTTCTCATCGCCTTCCTGCTGATCAGCCGCCTGCCGGTCTGGTCGGGCAAGCAGGAGGGCAGCAAGCTGCGCCGCGACCTGGTGCTGCCGCTGATGCTCGGTGTCGTTCTCTATGTCGCGCTGCTGATGAGCTACACCTGGGAGATCATGGTCTTCACCGTGGTCATCTATCTGATATCGCTGCCCTTCGGCGCTCGGCGCTGGAAGAAGAAATACGGCACGCTGACGATAGAAGAACCGGGCGTCGGCGAAGACGATATGGGCCGCCATATCTGATTTGATTAGCACGCTACTCATGCGTGCTTTTCGCATCAAGCCTCGCGCAAAGTTTTCGCCTTACACACTTCCTGATAATCGATGCCTCTATTTTGTCGCTATTGCCGACGAATGAGCAAATCAGAACATGTCCAGGGAACACGTAAGGAGAGTATCGTGACCTCGAATAAGACTGGCTCCGCGGAACAGCCGGCCAAGCATGACCTCAGCACCCACTACCGCCCGCTCGGCCTGAAGGCCGTTCTGGCAGCAGCACTGATGCTGAAGAAGCCCGCCCTCATCAAGAAGCCCGCCTAAGCGGCCGTAAAGAAGCGGATGAGCAGGCTGATCGCCAGCAGGCTCATGACGACACCGATGATGACGTCGAGAACCCGCCAGGCGGCGGGTTTCGCGAAGACCGGCTGAAGCAGCCGCGCCCCATATCCCAGCCCGAAAAACCAGACGAATGACGCAACGGCAGCACCGATGCCGTAAGCGAGGCGATCTGCGCCCTGATAGGCCGCCGACAGGCTGCCGAGCAGCACCACCGTATCCAGATAGACATGCGGATTGAGGAAGGTGAAGGCCAGGCATGTGGCGACCGCCGCCTTCAATCCCAGCGCCTGCGGCGCCCCGGCCTGCATGGCGCCCGGATGTAGGGCACGGCGGAAGGCCATGAAGGCATAGGAGCCGAGGAAGACGGCGCCGCCAAGCGTCACCACCGAGATCAGCACCGGAGACTGCGATACCAGCGTACCCAGACCGCCCACACCGGCGGCGATCAGCAGCGCATCCGACAGCGCGCAGATCAGGCAGAGAATGAAGACATGCGAGCGCAGCAGGCCCTGGCGGAGAATGAAGGCATTCTGAGCGCCGATGGCGATAATCAGGGATGCGCCAAGGAAGAAGCCCGAAAGGGCAGCCGAAATCGAGATCATGAAGATGGTCCGGGAATGAGAAGATTGGAAATCAGAAGAAGCTGAGCTGCCCGTCGCCGGGCTTCTTGGCAGGTGCCTTCGGGGGCTTTTCGAGAACGACGGGCGTCTGCAGGTCCTCGCCCATGTTCGCCACCTTGTTGACCTTGTCGGAAACAGGGATGGCTTCGAACAAATCTTCCTCGACCGGCTTCATCAGGTCGGCAACCTCACGCGGCTCCTGCGTCTTGCAGTCGAGCCAGCGGGTATAGTCCTCGGGCTTGATGACGACGGGCATGCGGTCGTGGATCGGGGCGATCGCAGCATTGGCCGCCGTCGTCAGGATCGCGCCGGTATCGACTTCCGAGCCATCGGCCGACGACCATGTCTCCATCAGCCCGGCAAAGGCAACGATGCCGCCATGCTTCGGCTTGATCCAGTAGGCTTGCGATTTCTCGCCGCTTTCCTTCGACGGGCGGTGCCATTCGTAGAAGCCGCTTGCCGGGATCAGGACGCGGCGGTGGCGCATGGCGGCGCGGAAGGACGCCTTGCCGATCGCCGTTTCGGCCCGCGCATTGATCAGCAGCGGAAATTCCTTGGGATCCTTGACCCAGGAAGGCGTGAAGCCCCAGCGCACCAGGACGGCGCGGCGATCCGGAAGGTTGCTGCCCTTCTCCGGCGTTTCTCCGGAGACGACGACGAGGATCGGCTGCGTCGGCGCAATATTGTAGCGCGCGGGAAAGTCCTCGAGCTCAAAAAGCCCGAGCAGGTCCTGCAGCTCTTCCGGAGATATCGTCAGGGCGTAGCGTCCGCACATGCCCCTGTCTTTGCACCCTGCCGGGCAACGGTCAAGGGTGGGCTCAGCTGCGTGGCGCAAAGAGGATGATCGCTGTCCCGGCAAGGCAGATTGTGGCGCCACCGATGTCCCAGCGGTCAGGAATGCGGTTTTCGACGAGCCACAGCCAGAGGAGCGAGGCGACGATATAGATGCCGCCGTAAGCGGCAAATGTGCGCCCCGCAGCCTCGCTCGGCACGAAGGTCAGCAGCCAGGCGAAGAGCGCCAGCGACACCATGCCCGGCGCCAGCCACCAGACGGACTTGCCCATCCTGAGCCAGGCCCAGAAGGCGAAGCAGCCGGCGATCTCGAAGAGCGCGGCAAAGGCATAGATCAGATAGGTCAGCGGGCTTCTCTTCGAATCGATGCTGCGTTAGTCAGGTTCATCGATACGCTCGGCGATCGCCCCGCAATTCGCAACCGGCAGAGCCACGGAAACGGCAGAAATGACTTCGACGGCCAAGGCAGCATCCTCCGCCATCCTCGAACGCGACGGCAAATATCTGCTGGTGCTGCGCCGCAATCCGCCATCCGCCGACATGTATGCCTTTCCGGGCGGCCGCGCCGAAGAGGGCGAGACGCCCGATGAGACGGCGCTGCGGGAATTCCAGGAAGAGACCGGTATTGTGGCTCGCAACCCTCAACTCTTTTCGGTCTACGATCTGAAGACCCATGCCGCTGACGGTAGCGTCACCAGCCATTTCTTCCTGTCGGTCTTCACCGTCGAGGCCGACGCCGACGCTGTTGCGGAAGCCGCCGATGACGCCGCCGATCTAGGCTGGTACAGCTTGGACGAGATCCGCCGGATGCCGGTGCCGCAATCCGTTCTCGAATGCGCCGAGCGGCTGGCGCTTCGACAATAACGGCGTGGAAACTCCGCCACGCGCCTTGTTCCCGACACGGCTTGCGTATCAACTGTTCGCATGATTCCCGTACGACGCGTTGTTTTGTCCCTGTTCTTGTGCGCCGGTGCAGCGATGAGCGCGCCCGTCTGGGCACAGGGCAAGAATGCGGCGGCGCCTGCGGCACCCGAGGCACCCCCACCTCCACCGGCGGCCGTACCCTACGACGACAAGCTTTTGCGGTTTGCGGAAGTGATCGGTTCGGTGCATTACCTGCGCACGCTCTGCAAGGCGCCAGGCGGCGACGAGTGGCGCAACAGCATGCAGCAACTGCTTGATTCCGAAGCGAAAGACGAGCCTCAGCGCAAAGAGAAGCTGACCGCTGCTTTCAACCGTGGATACCGTGCCTTCGCATCCGTCTATACCGATTGCACCGCATCGGCGATCGTGGCAGAAGAGCGCTACCGTAACGAAGGTGCAACACTTGCCACAGAAATTACTTCGCGGTTTGGAAATTGACGTTTAATTAACCTGTTTTCACTCCCGCGCGTGTCGTTTTGGGAAAAGGCTGATAGAGTTGTTAACCAGGCAGTAAGGCATGCAGTTCGAGGAAAAGAAAATGGAACCGAGCCTCAACGACATCGACGACATGATCGTCCATGAAAAGATGCAGGCGGCTTTGGAGTACCACAACGAAGCTTGGGCTGACGGCATGGCCGACGGCATCGAGCCTGAGATCATCGCCGACACCGCCATCATTCACGCCCTTCGCGAAACGATCCGCCTGCATGGCGAAAACAGCGCGGAAGCCCTGCTCGATTCGCTGCGTGAACGTATGCTTGCTGGCGAGTTTTCTCCGAACCGCAGACTGCAGTAAAAATTAGAGAGTCGGATGCACACCGGTAAGGACAAGGCCCCGCGGCGGCTGATCGCGCCGCTTCTCGTTGCTCTATGCGCTGGCGCCGGCATTTTCGCGGCACCCGCAGCCTTTGCGCTTTCGGAGCTGCACAAGGCACCCGGACAGCCTGATCCGCAGGCGACCGACCAGAAAAATACCCAGCAGACGCAGACACCGCCGGCGGCGACGCCCGGCGTGCCGATGCCCGATCCGCTGGTGAACAAGGATCATGCGGCGCAGAGCACCGACAAGACGCCCGGCGCATCCGACGGCGGCAAGCCCGTCGACGTGATCTACGACATCACCAAGGTTCCCGAGCCCGTGCGCAAGATGCGCGAACAGATCGTCGAAGCAGCGGCTTCCGGCGATCTCGAGCGTCTCCGCCCGCTAATGGGCACCGGCGCACAGCAGACGCAGGTCAGCGTCGGCCAGCCGACCGACGATCCGATCGGCACGCTGAAGGACCTTTCCGGCGACCCTGACGGCGACGAGATCCTGGCGATCATCCTCGACGTCATCTCCACCGGTTTCGTGCATGTCGGCGCCGGTACTGCCGATGAGGCCTATGTCTGGCCCTATTTCGCCGAGAAGGACCTGAAGGCGCTGACGCCGCCGGAGCGCGTCGAGCTGCTGCGCATCGTTACCGCAGGCGATCTTTCCGACATGCAGGAATTCGGCGGCTACAATTTCTACCGCCTCGGCATCGCGCCCGACGGCAAGTGGAAGTTCTTCACCGCCGGCGATTGATCGCGGTACCCTGCCCGCCGCTTGCAGCGGCGGCGCGGAAGCCTTAACTCTGAGCGATCACGAACGCGACAGGTTTCGCCATGCCCTCCGTCTTTCTTCCGCACCGCGCCCTTCTCAGGATCGGTGGCGCGGACGCCGAGTCCTTCCTGCAGAACCTCATCACCACCGATATCGTCTCGATGGCGCCGGATGAGGCACGCCCGGGCGCGCTGCTGACGCCGCAGGGCAAGATTCTCTTCGATTTCATGATCTGGCGCGATGGTACGGATTTCGTCATCGAGACCGAGCGAGAGCAGTTCGAAGCGCTGACGAAGCGGCTGACCATGTACAAGCTGCGCGCCGCCGTGACGCTGGCGCCGGTGGACGCCGAGGGCGTGACCGTTTCCTGGGACAGCGATGCGGCCGATGGCGCTGCCGATAGCCGCTTTGCCAAGGCGGGAATCACACTTCGACGCCAGGCCGGCAATCACGGCGCTGACGACGCTTCGCTCTACGACGGCCTGCGCGCGGCGCATGGTGTCGTCACTTCGGGCGCCGATTTCGCACTGCAGGACGCCTTCCCGCATGACGTATTGATGGATCTGAACGGCGGGCTTTCCTTTAAGAAAGGCTGCTATGTCGGCCAGGAGGTCGTATCCCGCATGCAGCATCGCGGCACGGCGCGGCGGCGCGTGGTGACGGTTTCTGCTGGCACAGACCTGCCGGCATCGGGCACGGAGATCACCGCAGGCGGCAAGCCGGTTGGCACGCTCGGCACGGTCAGCGGCAAGAGCGGGCTGGCGATCGTGCGCATCGACCGCGCGGGCGAAGCAATGGCTGCGGAAACGCCGCTGCTCGCCGGTGAGGTGCCCGTCACGCTCGCCCTGCCCGGCTGGAGCGGCCTTGCCTTCCCGTCCACATCCGACGAGGCCAGCGCGTGACCAAGCCGCCCCGCGCCTGGCAGCGCATGCTCTCCGGCAGGCGGCTCGATCTTCTCGATCCCTCGCCGCTCGATGTCGAGCTCAGCGATATCGCCCACGGTCTTGCCCGTGTTGCGCGCTGGAACGGCCAGACCTCGGGAAACCACGCCTTCTCGGTTGCGCAGCACAGCCTCGTCGTCGAGGACATCTTCCGCCGCCTCAACGAGGCGAGCGCCAGCGACTGCCTGATGGCGCTGCTGCATGACGCCCCGGAATATGTGATCGGCGACATGATCTCGCCGTTCAAATCCGTCGTCGGCGGCGGCTACAAGACCGTCGAGAAGCGGCTCGAGGCGGCGGTGCATCTGCGCTTCGGCCTGCCGCCGCATGCCTCGCGCGAGCTCAAGGACAAGATCAAGAAGGCCGACACCATTGCCGCCTATTTCGAGGCGACCTGCCTTGCCGGTTTTACCTCCGTCGAGGCGCAGAAGTTCTTCGGCCAGCCGCGCGGCATCACCAAGGAAATGCTGCTGATGGAGCCGCTGCCGGCCACCGAGGCGCAGCAGCTGTTCTGCGATCGCTTTGCGGCGATCGAGGCACTCAGGAGCGCCAAGCCGTGACGCGGATCGTCGTCTCGCCGCTTGCCCGCATCGCCGAGATGGCCGTGCGCCACGGCGCCCGCGAAATGGTGAGCCTGATGGCCAAGGAACAGGCGTTCCACCGCCCGGGCGTCATTTCCGCCAGCCGCCATCTGCTGCTGCATATGAACGACATCGCCTTCAAGGGTACCGGCAACCTGGTGGCGCCCGGCGAAGCGCATGTGCGCGAGATCATCGGCTTTGCCGCCGCTTGGGACCAGAGCGCGCCGCTGCTCGTTCATTGCTGGATGGGCGTGTCTCGATCACCGGCGGCTGTCCTTGTCGCAGCCCTTTCGCTGGTGCCCGATCAGGATGAGACGGCGCTTGCAGAGCGGCTGCGCGCCGCCTCACCCTATGCCACGCCGAACACGCGGATCATCGAGATCGGCGATGCGCTGCTTGATCGCAAGGGAAGGCTTGTCGATGCCGTGCGCGCCATCGGGCGAGGCGTCGAGGCCGACGGCAATGCGCCTTTCATGTTTGCGATCGCGCCCGAAAAGGCCGGTTGACGCTCCCGCACCCTGCCCCATCTAGCCAAGTGCAATGGAAATTCGAGGTGTGGCAGCAGGCATGGAACAGGCAACAGACGTCATCGTAGCAACCCGGACAGCACTCAGCCAGGCAAGCGCACTTGCCGTCCAGTATTCCTTCTCGATCCTTGGCGCGATCATTCTCCTCATCGTCGGATGGGCGATGGCGAGCTTCGTCAGCCGCTGGGCCTATGAGGGGATTTCGCGGGTGCGCGGCATCGACGAAACGCTGGCGCGCTTCTTCACCAATGTCCTGCGCTACGCACTCCTCATCCTCGTCTTCATCACCGTGCTCGGCCAGTTCGGGGTGCAGACGGCCTCGATCATCGCCGCTCTCGGCGCTGCCGGCCTGGCGATCGGCCTGGCACTACAGGGGACGCTGCAGAATATCGCGGCCGGCATCATGCTGTTGATTCTGCGGCCTTTCCGGGTCGGCGAATATATCGAGACCAGCAGTATTTCGGGCACCGTGCGCGAGATCGGCCTCTTCGCCACCGAGTTCAAGACCGGCGACGGGCTCTACCGGCTGGCGCCGAACTCCATCCTCTGGAACACGCCGATCACCAATTACAGCCGCGAACCGACCCGGCAGAACGAACTGAAGGTGACGGTCGCGTATGCCGACGACATCGACGCGGCGATGGACCGGCTGCTGTCGATCGCGAAGCAGGATTCGCGCGTGCTGAAATCGCCGGCACCGGCCGTGTTCATCGATACGCTCGGCGGCGCGACGCTCGGGCTGACGCTGCGCTATTGGGCAAAGACCGGCGATTGGTGGGCGCTGAGCCGCGACATGGTCAAACGCGTCAAGCTGAGCTTCGACGAAGGTGGCCACCTGATCCCGGTCTCCGCCGCCAATGGCAATGCGGTGCCGGAACCCGAGCCGGAGGAAGCGCAGAAACCGGCCCGCCGCCGCGCCTCCTCCAAGGATCAGACGACGCGTCAGTGACGCAGGGCGGAACGTTTTGACTCCCTGCCGGTTAATCTCTCAAGGAGATTGACCATGCCGCTGCCGAACTACCGGGACACGTTCCTCCAATGCCTGACGACGCTGAAAGGGCTCACGGCGCAATCGGAGGAGTATGTCCGGTTTCGCTGGCAGGCGATCTATCTCACCCGCGGCCGGTTCTCCTATTTCTTCCGCGGCGCGCTGGATGGCGCCAGCATTGGCTTTTCCGGCCAGCAGATCGACCTGACGAATGGTGAGGTCAGCATCATCCCCGCCCGCTCAGTCGGCCTCTATGGCGCGACCTTCGGGCTGAACGAAGCGATTACCGCCTATAGCGGCCCGCAGAAATCAGTGATCGAGGTTGCGCATGCCTTCAACGAGGAGAGCGAGATGGATTACCATCCCGAGTTCTTCTACGTGCGGATGAACCTGCTGCACACCGCAAGCGACAGCAAGATGGGCTTCACCCGCGATCCCCGGCTTCGGGAAAACACCAATCTGATCTTCGTCGGACTGGAAGACCAGATGACCGCCGACCTGCTCGAGGAAAGCGACATCGCGCGCTGGGTGGCGCAGGAAAAGCCGATGGCATCGACCGAATGGTATGCCGAGCGGTATTATTATAGCTGAGCGTTGCCGCAAGGACTGCCTGCACAACACCCGGAGCCCCCTCACCCTACCCTCTCCCCCAAGGGAGAGGGGAATGTCGAGTTTGCGGAAACGTCCCTTCTCCCCCGCGGGGAGAAGGTGCCCGAAGGGCGGATGAGGGGGCCGCGCACGCCGCCCGTCAAATACTGTCACCGGCCGGCACACCCTACTCGATCACCCCACAAGCCAACCTCTCACCTGCATCACCCGCCGGCTGGCTGCGGTAGTCGTCGGAATTGGCGTGGATCATCAGCGCCCGGCCGCGGATGCCGTCTTCCTTGCCGTCGAGGCTCACCATGCTGTCGAAGACCTGGGCACGCAGGATGCCGTCCTGGCCGACATACTGGTTCGGCAGGTCGCCGGCATGCGGGCCCTTGGCTGCCAGGAAGCCGTGCTCGGCCTTGGTCGGGTTGAAGTGCTTGCCGGCCGATTCGTGATGCGTTGCCGGATCGCATTTGCCGGTTTCGTGAACGTGGAAGGCGACCCATTTGTTGGCCGGGAGGCCCGCAATCTCGGCCTCGATGAAGACGCCGCCATTGGCGGCTGCCGTCAGCGTCGCGCGGCCGGTTTCCTTGCCCTTTGCATCGACGAAATTGGCGGTCGCCGTCTGCTTGTCCTGGGCATTGACGGCAAAGGCCGCCGCGGCGAAGGCGAAGGCCGCGAGCGCGATTGTCTTTTTCATGAGGGTTTCCTTCCGCTTGGCTGTTCGTTGTCCAACGTCTCAAGCCGGAAGGGGTTCCTGCAAAACAAAAGCCGGCCACGAGGACCGGCTTCGTATAGTCGCCATTCCCGGCACCTTAAGAGGCGATATCGAGATCGTACTGGCCGTAGGTGTTGCGGTAAACATCCGGAAGGCCGTCGTCGTTGGATGCGCTCATCGCCATGTCGCTTACGCCACCGCGAAGGCCCATCATCAGGGCGAGAACATTGTCGGTCGCCGTCGAGCGCGGCTCGGACTGCGGTTCGTCTTCGCTCAGCTGAGCGAGAATTCCAGGCTTTTCATCGGCAGCACGCTCGCCACGGCTCAATACGCCGTCGCCATTGGTGTCGAGCCGCGAAAGCGTTGCCAAATAGGCATAGGCCGTATCTGAAACTGATGAAACATTGCTCATGCAAACCTCCGTTCACCGTCTCTGTCCGGTGATGGCTGTACGCAATACAAAATGTTGGACGATCAAAACTGACTCGGTGAATACCGTGCTTAGTGAGTCGGGTCAATAAGCTGTTAACTTCGCATTAAGGAAGGTTGACAAAGAGTTTTCACCTGTGGCCCGGGCGCCGTTTTCCACGGCTTCCCGCCTTCGCCAAAAGCCTCATTGCAACTGGCGGCGCGAGGCCTTATCTCGGGCGTCCATACCAACAATTGCGGTGACGAGAATGCATCAGGCCGAAGCCTTTGCCCCCTTCGAAAGCCTTGCGGCAGAGCTTATTCCATTCGCCACGGAAGGCGACGACGGTTCGCACGATCTGGCGCATGTGCTGCGCGTCTTCAAGAACGCCATGCGTATCCAGAAGAACGAAGGCGGTGACGCCCGGATCCTGGCAGCCGCCGTGCTGCTGCACGATTGCGTCGCCGTCGAGAAAAGCTCGCCGCTGCGTTCCAAGGCATCGGCGCTCGCCGCCCAGAAGGCATCGGGGATCCTGCAGAAAATGGGCTGGACGGCAGAGGATATCGCCGCCGTCGCCCATGCGATCACCGCGCACAGCTTCTCCGCCAATGTGACGCCCGAGACGCTCGAGGCGAAGATGCTGCAGGATGCCGACCGGCTGGACGCGATCGGCGCCGTCGGCGCGGCGCGCTGTTTCTACATTGCCGGGCGCATGGTCTCGGGGCTCTACGATCCCTTCGATCCCGATGCCAGGGAGCGCCCGCTCGACGACAAGCGCTATGCCATTGACCACTTCCAGACAAAGCTGTTCAAACTGGCTGACGGCTTCCAGACGGAAGCAGGCCGCGCGCTTGCAGCCGAGCGCGACAAGCGGCTTCGCGATTTCCTCGCGGATTTCATGGACGAGATTTAGGAGACGGGCATGCGCATCAGCGATCTTTTCATCTATCCGCTCAAGAGCGCACGCGGCATCGCCATCCCCTTCTCCGATATCGACGCTTTCGGCCTGCCGGGCGATCGCCGGGCGATGATCACCGATGCTCAGGGGCATTTCATCACCCAGCGCGAATTGCAGGATCTGGCCCGCATCGAGGTGCGCCCCGAAGCGTCCGCCTTCCGCCTGTTGATGGATGGCAAGGGCGAGATCGCCGTGCCGCCGCTACAGCCTGGCCGGCGCATGGATGTGTCGGTCTGGAAAGAGCCGGTGAACGCCGCCGTTGCCGACGACGACAGCAACCGCCGTCTCTCCGAATGGCTGGGGCGCGAAGTAAAGCTGGTGTTCTTCGACGGCGAGGCAAAGCGCATCGCCAGCACCGAATGGGCGGGCGGTGAGACGCCTGTTACCTTTGCCGACGGCTACCAGATCCTGGTGACGACAACCGGTTCGCTGAAGGCGCTGAATGCCGATCTTGCGGCCCACGGCGAAGGCGCCGTCGGCATGGAGCGGTTCCGTCCGAATATCGTCGTCGACATCGACGAGCCTTGGCCGGAGGATCGCTGGGCGGCGATCGAGATCAACGGCATCCGCTTCGATCTCGTCAAACCCTGCGCCCGTTGCATCATGACCACGCAGGACCAGCAAACGGGCTCGCGCGACGTGCCAAACCCGATGCCCGCCATGGGGCGCCTGCGCATGTCGGCGGACCGGCGCGTGCCCGGCCCGCTCTTCGGCTGGAACGTGACGCCGCGCGGCAGCGGCAAGATCGCCGTCGGCGACACCGTCACCGTGCTCGAGCAACGTGCCGAGGGCTGGCCGCTGAAGGTGCGCAACCGCGCCGGCCAGCAAGCGCCCGGTCGATCTCGTTCATCACATCTACGGGCAGCGGCCCTTTCGCCAGAGCGCCGGCATTTTCCTCGACCTGCGCCACCGTGCGGAAGCCGGGGATCGGCAGCGTGCGCGGCGAGCGTGCCCAAAGCCAGGCGAGCGCGCCCTGCGTCAGCGTGCGCCCGCCATCGGTCAGCAGACTGCGGACGGCCTCCAGGCGGGCCGCGAATTCCGGCGCGATCTTGCCATCCTTGAAATAGACCATCCAGTCGAGGCTGGCACCGCGGACGTCCTTTTCACCGACCGTCTTGCCCGGCGTGAACTTGCCGCTGAGCAGACCCATGGCGAGCGGGCCGCGATTGATCGAGATCAGGCCGTTCTTCTCGATGACATCGATCATATCGGGCACCGGCTCGAAGACGTTCATCGTATGCTGGATCGAGACGAAACCGTTGCGATGGACATGGCGGGCAGCTCGGTCCGTGTAGTCGGTGCTCCAGCCGAAAGCATCGACCTTGCCCTCTGCCTTCAATCGCTCCAGCGTGTCGAAGACCTCGTCGGATGCTTCCAGCGGGAAATCGTTGAGATGGAACTGCAGGAGGTCCAGCCGCTCGCGGCGCAGGCGGCGGAGCGATGTCTCGGCAGAAGCACGGATGAAGGCCGGATCGGCAAAGGCGCCGGTCGCCTGCTTGGTCTTCTCGTTGGTCGCGTGGCCGAACTTGGTGGCGATGACAATGTCGTCGCGATTGCCGATGGCACGGCCGACGATCTCCTCGGAATGCCCTGCCCCGTAATTCGATGCGGTATCGAAAAAGCGGATGCCGAGATCGACGGCGCGCGCGATGGCACGGAGCGATTCGGCGTCATCGACCTCGCCCCAGCCGAGCGGCACATCGCCGGCATAGAAGGGACCGCCGATCGCCCAGCACCCCATGCCGAGGCGCGGGATCTCGCGGCCGTTCCATAGCGTGATCGTCGTCGCATTGTCGGGTTTCGTCAGCATGTCATCCTCCTCGATCATCTGCCGTTGCAGGCAGAGATAGGCAGCGCCGAGCGCGGGGTAAACCGCCAGGGCTGCAGGATATCTTTCACGGGTGAAAAACCGCTATTCAGGCCGGCAGCTTGCCGCCTGCCGCGAGGGGATGCGCCGCACCGGGTGGCAGCGCCCTGAGGGAGGGGTCGAGTGCCTTCAGGGCCGCCTGGATAAAGCCATCGCGGGCCGAGACGGCATCGATGCCGCGCGGCTCGTAGACATGGCGATGCAGGAAGAAGCTGGTGAGGCGGAAACCGGCGAGCAGGCTGTCGTAATCGGCGGCGTGATTGCCCTCCTCCGACAGGAAGGTCGGCAGGACCAGCATCTTGTCGGCATAGGGCTTGCCCGCCGCGCGGCAGACGGCGCGGCCGGATTTCGGCGAGACATAGGCGAGATCGTTGCGCACGCCGGTGGCGGCGCATTCGGTGAGGTCGATGCCGTAGCCGAGGTCGTTCAGCACCGCGAGTTCGAAGCGGACGAAGAGCTCGCCGGCATCGGTCGGATTGTGGAGATTGTCGAGGATGACTTCGAGCGCGTCGTAGAGATGCGGATGTGGGTCGCGCTCCGGCAGCAGCCGCAGCAGCGCGCCCATCGCCTGCACGCCGTAGACGGCGGTGGCGCTCTCCATCAATCTCGCGGCGCGCAGTTGCAGCGGCTCGATGCGGAATTCGCCGAGATGCTCGTCGAGGCGGGCACGCCAGATGACAGCGACCTCGTTGCCCGGCTGCAGCACCGGCTGCATGCTGCGCGAACGGCCGGAGCGCACGAGGCCGAGATGGCGGCCGCGGTCGCGCGTCATCACTTCGGCGATGACGCTTGTCTCGCCGTGACGCTTCACGCCCAGAACGATTGCATTGCCTTGCCACTGCATCGGCAAAATCCCAAAAACTTCAGGAATCGATCCTAGAGCAACCGCCCGCAAAAGTCATTGAAAGGCGTTATTCGCCCGGGAAGAGCTTGGCGAGGAAATCGCGCATGGCGCCTTCGTCGAAGGGCTTCACGAGAAGTGGCACCTGCTGCAGGTCGGCGGGAAAATCCGTGGTGTCGGAATAGCCGCTGACGAAGCCGAAGGGGATCGAACGCTCCTTGAGATGACGGGCAAAGCCGAAGCTCATCGACTCGCCGAGATTGACGTCGAGCAGCGCGAAATCATAGGTCTCGGCGCCGACGGCCTCCATCGCCTGATCCAGGCTGTTGGCAATGTCGATCGTCTCAAGGCCGACGGCACGCAAGATATCTTCCGCTTCCATCGCAATGATGAGACTGTCTTCCAGAACCAGAACACGGGTTGCGTTCATGATTTATGCCCCTCGCTGTGCGCCGCTGACGGCGCGCACCGTCTTCTCAAACCGCATTTCTACCTCTGATGCCCCTCTTGGCCGCCGCGATTGCAAAATCTCGCGGTCCACACCCTAACTTCCCCACTTGCTCGATAGAAAGCAAACCGGGAGGAAAAGTGGCATGTCCGCACCTTATTTTCCATATCACCGATTTGCATTTAAAAAAGACATAGTTGTTGAAACGCTCATATAAAAGGGCGCCGCCCCTCCGCAAGCCCTTCCCAGCCGGCGATCTCCAGAAGCCCCTCGCCATTCAGCACTTCGCAGCCGCGCTCCTGCCAGCGGATCAGCCCGCGCTCGGCCAGTTTCTTCAGCGTCTTGTTGGTGTGGACGATCGACAGGCCGAGCGTATCGGCAATGTGCTGCTGGGTGATCGGGATGAATTTTCTGCCGTTGAACAGGTTGAGCCGCTTGCCGCGTTCATAGAGGAAGGCGACGAGATATGCGGCGCGTTCGAGCGCGGTGCGGCGGCCGATGCTTAGCAGATGCTCGTCGAGGATTCGCTCCTCCTGGGCGGCGATCCAGGTGATATCGAAGGCGAGCGACGCATGCTTGTTGTAGAGCGTCATCAGCTTGTCGCGCTCGAAGACGCAGAGCGAGACGGGTGACAGCGCCTCGACCGAATGCTGCATCTCGTCCATGATCGTGCCCTGCAGGCCGATCAGGTCTCCGGGCATCACATAGTTCAGGATCTGGCGGCGGCCGTCTTCCAGTGTCTTGTAGCGAAAGCCCCAGCCGGAGAGCACGGTGAAGAGATGGGCGCTGTTGGCGCCCTCGACGAGGATCGTCGCCCCCGCATCGGCGGCAAGCTCGCCCTTCTTGAAACGGCTGACGAAATCCAGTTCGTCAGCGCTGAATTCCCTGAAATGCGGCAATGGCCGCAAGGGACATTGCTCGCATGGTGTCTTGAACGAATGCGCTGGTTTTGCCGTTGCCATCCCTGCCCGAGCCCGCAAAAATCGGCGCCGCCGGTCCGCAGCGCCGTTCGATGCTGGAAATGCAAAGGCGGGGATTTTGTTCCGCGAACGGACGGGATTTTTTATTGAAAAACAACGGCGTGAGGAGTGGGTGAGAGAATTTTTGCCACCAAGGCGCCCGGAGCCCCCTCATCCCCGGCGCAACAAGTTGCGCCTGAGACCTATCGGGCCACCTTCTCCCCGATGGGGAGAAGGGATAGGAGACGTTGCGGCCACTCCCCTTCTCCCCTCGGGGAGAAGGTGCCCGAAGGGCGGATGAGGGGGCCGCCAGCGCCCCGACTAAATGTCCTGCACCGCCCCACCCCCGTCAGTGCGGGAAATCCAGCCCCATTTCGCGGAAGCGCTCGGGGTCGTCGCCCCAGTTTTCGCGCACCTTCACGAACAGGAAGAGATGGACGTTCTGCTCGAGGATTTCGGAGAGCTCGCGGCGCGATGCCGACGAGATCGCCTTGATGGTCTCGCCGCCCTTGCCAAGCGCGATCTTCTTCTGGCTGTCGCGCTCGACATAGATGACCTGCTCGATGCGTACCGAGCCGTCCTTGCGCTCTTCCCACTTCTCGGTCTCGACGTGAGACGAATAGGGAAGTTCCTGGTGCAGGCGCAGGAAGAGCTTTTCGCGGGTGATTTCCGCGGCGAGCTGGCGCATCGGCAGATCGGAAATCTGGTCTTCCGGATAATACCAGGGGCCTTCGGGCAGCGTTTCGGCGAGATAGTTCATGACGTCGTCGCAGCCGGAACCGTTTTCGGCCGAGATCATGAAGGTCTGGTCGAACTGGACGGTCTGGTTGGCGGTCGCGGCGAGCGCCAGCAGCAGTTCGCGGTTAACGCGGTCGATCTTGTTCAGGACCAGGATCTTGCGCTGCGGCACATCCTTCAGGCCTTCGAGAATGGCTTCGGCATCGCCACGCAGACCGCGCTCGCTGTCGATCAGCAGCATGATGACATCCGCATCCTTGGCGCCGCCCCAGGCCGACGTCACCATGGCGCGGTCGAGCCTGCGGCGCGGCTTGAAGATGCCGGGCGTGTCCATGAAGACGATCTGGGCGTTGTTATGGATGGCGATGCCGCGCACGATGGCGCGCGTCGTCTGAACCTTGTGGCTGACGATCGACACCTTGGCGCCGACCAGCCGGTTGACCAGCGTCGACTTGCCGGCATTGGTCGGCCCGATCAGGGCGACGAAGCCGGAATGCGTTGGGCCATGCGTTTCTTGGGCGCCATCGTGCGCCATGTCGTTTTCTTCGGTCATCGTTCCGTCAATTCCCGGCAGAGGACTTCTGCCAAATAGCTTCGCGTTCGAGCATTCTTGTCGCTGCGGCCTGTTCGGCTGCGCGCTTGGAGCGGTCGATACCCGTTTCCGGGGAGACACCGGCCACTTCCACCGTCACCGTGAAGCGTGGATCATGATCCGGCCCGGTGCGTTCTTCAACACGATATAGGGGTGTCACGCCAAATTTCGCGTGGGCCCATTCCTGCAATTCGGTCTTCGCGTCACGGCGAGCGCCATCGGCACGCACCGCCCGCTTCTCCCAGAACTTCAGGATGAAGCGGCGGGCGGTTTCCAGACCACCGTCGAGATAGAGCGCGGCGATCAGGCTTTCGACCACATCGGCGCGCACGTTCATCATCCGCTTGCCGGTGAGTTTCTTCACGTCGGCGCCGGTGCGGATGAAAAGATGCAGGTCGAGCTCGTCGGCGACAGCCGCGCAAGTGTCGGCGCTGACCAGCTGGTTCAGCCGGACAGAGAGCTCACCTTCCGCGGCAGTGCCGAAGGTCTTGAAAAGCAGCTCGGCGATGCAGAGGCCGAGCACTCTGTCGCCGAGGAATTCGAGACGTTCGTAATTGCCGCCCTTCTGCGTTCGGGCGCTGGCATGCGTCAAGGCGCGGTCCAGGCGCTCCTTCTCGGCGAACTCGTGACCGATCAAAGCTTCAAGCTTGGTCCGGTCTGCCGCCGAGAGCGTCTGAGCCTTCGTCATTCAACAACCTTGAAGAGACGGTCCCAACGCATGTTGGACGGCCATTTCCAGATTTCGCGGAACGAGGTGTCATTGCCGAGCGAGAAGAAGATGACGCTGGCGCGGCCAACGAGGTTCTCGGCGGGCACGAAGCCGACGTCGAAGCGGCTGTCCAGCGAGTTGTCGCGGTTGTCGCCCATCATGAAGTAGTGGCCTTCGGGAACGACGAATTCCTGGGTGTTATCACCACGGGACACCGGCGACTGGTCGAGCGTGTCGTAGGTCTTGCCGTCATCCAGCGTTTCGCGGAAAACCGGAACGTCCTGGCCCGGATCCTGCGCATAGTCGGAATTGAAGGTGCCGTCAGCGACCTTCGGAACCGGCTTGCCGTTGATCAGCAGAACGCCGTTCGTCACCTGGATCTTGTCGCCCGGGAGACCGACGACACGCTTGATGTAATCGATCTCGGGGTTCGGCGGGAAGCGGAAGACGACGATATCGCCGCGCGCCGGTTCGCTGCCGAAAATACGGCCGCTGAAGAGGTTCGGCGAGAAGGGCAGCGAGTATTTCGAATAGCCATAAGCGAACTTGTTGACGAAGATGTAGTCACCAACCAGGAGCGTCGGCATCATCGAGCCGGACGGGATGGTGAAAGGCTGGAAGAAGACCGTGCGGATCACCATCGCCAGCAGCAATGCCTGGATGATGACCTTGATGTTTTCCCACAGAGCGTTCGGCTTGGTATCGGCTTTTTCGGACACGCAGTCTTATTCCTTAAAGGCGCCGAAGCGGCGCAATTCTATAGTTGCTTCTCTCTAGCGGCTTCGGCCGGTGGCGGCAATGGCGCGAACATTAAAAGCGACGACAGGCCGCGGCTCAGCCTGCTTCCGGCAGCGCCTCGATGATCACGAATGCCTGAGCAAGCGGATAATCATCGGTTATTGTCAAATGAATGACCGGACGGTGCCCGGCCGGCATCATCGCTTCCAGGATGACGGCAGCCCCACCCGTCAGCTTCATCGTCGGCTTGCCGCTCGGCAGGTTGACGACGCCCATGTCCTTCCAGAAGACACCCTGAGCGATGCCGGTGCCGAGCGCCTTGGAGCAGGCTTCCTTGGCGGCAAAGCGCTTGGCGTAGGATTCGGCGCGGTTCGCGCGGCGGTCGGAGCGGGCGCGCTCGACATCGGTGAAGCAGCGGTTGGTGAAACGCTCGCCGAAACGCTCGATCGACTTTTCGACGCGGCGGATGTCGATGAGGTCGCTGCCAATACCGATGATCATGAAAGGTCCTTCTGCGGGCGGAACGTCAGACGGTGGGCACGTCATGCACCTGATGGCTGAGACGCAGCTTGGCGCGCTCCATCAGGCGGGCGCGGCGGCGGGACTGGAAGCCCCTGACGGTGTAGAACGTCAGCGCGTAAAGCACAACCGAGGTGACGGCACCGGGCGGAATGGCGCCGATCAGCATCGGCTCCAGCACGGGGCGCCAGAGCTCCGTGAAATTCAGCTGGTGGAACATCTCGTGGAGATCGATCGACTGGCCGCCCAGCGTATCCTTGCGGGCGAGCACGAGATGGCCGATTTCCCAGGTGATGCCCCAGATGAAGGGATAGGTCAGCGGATTGCCGAAGGCGGCGCATCCGAGTGCCGCGGCCACCATGTTTCCCGAGAGAAAATAGGTGATCACGAAGGCCATGATGAAATGCACGCCGATGAACGGCGTCCAGGACACGAACACACCGGCGGCCACGCCCGCCGCAACAGCATGCGGCGAGGCCGTCAATCTCATGACGCGCATTCTCAGATAGCGCGCGGGACGCAGAAAGCCTTTGCGGGGCCATAAGGCCTCCCGCATTCTCTCGCGAAATCCTGCAGGTTTTCTACGGCGGAACAACATGGCGGCTATTTAGTGCAGCGCACCTCACCATGACAAGAGCGGCGAAAAATCACGGGGGCCGCCTGCCGTCTTTGCTGTCGTCACACTTTTCAGTGTCTACTCACAGGGCGCACATAATGCATGGCGCCCCATCACATCTTCGCAAGTATTAACGCGGTATTAACGGGTACGAAACAGACCGCGGTCAACCTGACGCTGACGATACTCAAGATCGATACGGTCGTACGAGCCGTTCAGGTAGGCCATTTCACGTTCCTGAGCATTCGGAGCGCGAAGAGCGCGGGCGATTTTCTTGATAGGACCAAACATAGCGTTGCCTCTTTCTTTCGTTCATTCTCTGATGACACGGAAGATAAGTGCTGCAGCGCACAATTACCAACGCTCTAATACAGGTGCAGCCATGCGCATTACGCATGCCTCGCCTTTTCGCCGTGCAAATTTGGTCACAAAACGATCATAAAATGTGCAGACGCCTCAGTCGTAGAGGCGCCGCACCGTCGCAATGCAGTCCAGTTCCTTGAGCTGGGCAAGCATCTGGTTCAACTGGCGGAGGTCCCAGACCTCGATATCCAGCGTCATTTCGGTGAAATCGGCGGCAACGCGCACCGTGTTCAGGACGCGGATGTTGACGTCGAGACCGCCGACCGTCTGCGCCACTTTTGCAAGGGTGCCCGGCTCGTTCAGCGCATTGACCATGATGCGGGCCATGAAACGCGACTTGTTGGCCTCGTCGAGATCCCAGCGCACGTCGATCCAGCGATCCGGCTGATCGTCGAAATGCTGGAGCGCCGAAGACTGGATCGGGTAGATGGTGATCCCCTTCCCCTTCTCCATGATGCCGACGATGCGATCGCCGGGGACGGCGCCTGTGGGTGCGAACTGCACGGCGATGTTGCTGGAGATGCCGCGGATCGGCACGGCATCAACGCCCGCCTCGCCTGCCAGCAATCCGGCTTCGGCGCCTTCCTTGGTCTTGCCCGGCACCTTGAAGATCATGCCGGAAGCGCTGCGGACGTTGAACCAGCCTTCATCGCCGCTCGGTTTGACGGTGACGCGCTCGTCCTGGTGATCCGGATAGACGGCGCGCAGCACGTCGAGCGAGGACATCTCGCCGCGGCCGACGGCGGCGATGGCGTCCTCGACATCCTTCTGGCCGAGGCGGTGAAGCGCAGGCTTCATAGCATCGCGCGAAAAGATCTTGCCGGCGCGGTCGAAGGTGCGCTCGAGGATGCGGTGGCCGAGGCCGGCATATTGCTTGCGGATCGCCATGCGGGTAGCGCGGCGGATTGCGGCGCGCGCCTTGCCGGTGACGACGATCTCTTCCCAGGCGGCCGGAGGCACCTGCACGCCGGAACGGATGATCTCGACTTCGTCGCCATTTGCCAGACGCGTGACCAGCGGCATGATGCGGCCGTTGATCTTGGCGCCGACCGTCGTGTCGCCGATATTGGTGTGAACGGCATAGGCGAAGTCGATCGGTGTCGCGCCGCGCGGCAGCGCGATCAGCTTGCCCTTCGGGGTGAAGCAGAAGACCTGGTCCTGGAAGAGCTCGAGCTTGGTGTGTTCGAGGAATTCTTCCGGGCTGTCGCCCTCGGCCAGCGCCTCGATCGTATGGCGCAGCCAGGAATAGGCATTGGATTCGCGCGAGAGGATGTCGCCTTCGGGGCTGGTCGCACCGTCCTTGTAGAGCGTGTGCGCGGCGATGCCGTATTCGGCGATCTCATGCATGCGCTTGGTGCGGATCTGCAGCTCGATACGCTGCGAGGACGGACCGACGATCGTGGTGTGCAGCGAGCGGTAGTCGTTCTGCTTCGGCGTCGAGATATAGTCCTTGAAGCGGCCGGGCACGACGCGCCAGCGGGTGTGGACGATGCCGAGCGCCCGGTAACAGGCCGGGATCTCATCGACGAGGATGCGAAAGCCATAGACATCGGAGAGCTGTTCGAAGGAGAGCGACTTCGACTGCATCTTGCGGAAGACCGAATAGGGCTTCTTCTGGCGGCCCTTGACGTAGACGCTCTCCATGCCGTTCGCCACGAGCAGGTCGCGCAGTTCCGTCTCGATCTTCTTGACGAGGCCTTCATTGCGCTGGGAGAGCTCCTCCAGGCGCTTGGTGACGGTCTCGTAGGCTTCCGGATTGATATGGCGGAACGAGAGCTCCTCGAGCTCGTCGCGCATGTCCTGCATACCCATGCGGCCGGCGAGCGGCGCGTAGATATCCATCGTCTCTTCCGAGATACGGGCGCGCTTGTCGGCAGCCATATGGTCGAGCGTGCGCATATTGTGCAGGCGGTCGGCGAGCTTGACGAGCAGCACCCGGACGTCGTCGGAAATGGCGAGCAACAGCTTGCGCAGGTTTTCGGCCTGCTTTGCCTTCTTGGTGACGAGGTCGAGCTTCTTGATCTTGGTGAGGCCCTCGACGAGACGGCCGATATCCTCGCCGAACAGTTCGTCGATCTCGGCGCGGGTGGCGGTCGTGTCCTCGATCGTGTCGTGCAGCAGGGCGACTGCGATCGTCGACTCGTCGAGATGCATGTCGGTCAGAATGGCGGCGACTTCGAGAGGATGGGAGATGTAGGGATCGCCGCTGGCCCGCTTCTGCTGGCCGTGCTTCTGCATGGCGTAGACATAGGCTTTGTTCAGCAGAGCTTCATTGGCATCGGGCTTGTATTTCTGCACCCGCTCCACGAGCTCATACTGACGCATCATGCCGCAACAACTCCGATAAAAATAAAAGCGCGCCAATCAACGATTGGCGCACAGATTGGCAATAATATGCCCTAGCAATAAAGGCGCAAGATTGACGATTGGTAATCGTCAATAAAGCCGCGAGACTTAGTAGTCGTCGCTCTTTTCCGGCGGCACGAGGCCTTCGATACCGGCAAGAAGTTCTTCTTCCGACATCTGGTCGAAAGTGATGGTTTCCGGCAGGTCGTCCTGCTCTTCGCCATCGGCAGCGGCAACACCGCCGGCAGCAATCAGGCTTGCCGGATCGGGCTCGGGCTCGTCGACTTCGACGTGCTTCTGCAGCGAATGGATCAGGTCTTCCTTCAGGTCGTCGGGAGACAGGGTCTCGTCGGCGATTTCGCGAAGGGCTACAACCGGGTTCTTGTCGTTGTCGCGATCGATGGTGATCGAGGCACCCTGAGAAATCAGCCGGGCGCGGTGGCTGGCAAGCAGAACCAGCTCGAAGCGGTTCTCAACTTTGTCGATGCAATCTTCTACTGTGACACGGGCCATTGCCTGTCCTTTGCGGTCGTGATCTCGGGATTGACACGCCCGATACAATTAAAACCCGGCGAATTCAAGTTTTTCGTGCGTTGACCCGTAGTTTCCGGGCTATCCTGTTAAAATCACACAGGGAATATGACATTTCCACCAATAGTTGCTTGGAATATGCCGAATCGTGCCCTAAATCTCCTGTATATGAATAATTCATAAATTACGGATTATTCCTCTCGGCAGGCAAGTCATTGTTTTTATGTGATTTTGGCGAGAGCCCATTTGGATTACTCTAATTGGATTGGCAAGCGATGTTCGACCCACGGGAAAAAATTGCACTCTTCATTGATGGCGCCAACCTCTATGCGGCATCCAAGAGCCTCGGCTTCGATATTGACTACCGGAAGCTGCTGAAAGCCTTCCAGAAGCGCGGATATCTGCTGCGTGCCTACTATTACACCGCGTTGATCGAAGACCAGGAATATTCCTCGATCCGCCCGCTGATCGACTGGCTTGACTATAACGGCTACAAGGTCGTGACCAAGCCTGCCAAGGAATTCACCGACTCCATGGGCCGCCGCAAGATCAAGGGCAACATGGATATCGAACTCGCGATAGACGCGATGGAACAGTCCGAAACCGTCGATCACCTGGTGATCTTCTCTGGCGATGGTGATTTCACGACGCTGGTGGAAGCGCTGCAGCGCCGTGGCCGCAAGGTTTCGATCATCTCGACGATGGCAACGCAACCGCCGATGATCGCCGACGATCTGCGCCGCCAGGCCGACCATTTCATCGACCTTCTGTCGCTCAAGGCCGAAATCGGCCGCGATCCGTCCGAACGTCCGCAGAAGCCGGTCGCCGAGACCACGGCTGCCGCCGACAGCGACGACTGACCAAGACGGCCGGTTGCAACCGGCCGCATCATTCCCTGGAAATTTGTGAGTTTCGCAGCCGGTCACGATCGGCTGCACCAAGCGGTTGCGCCTCGCAGGCGCTGAAGAACTGGCGCGAAGGCGGCTGAAGGATCAGCCGTTGTCCTTCATCAACCGGCTCTTCTGCCGGTTCCAATCGCGTTCCTTCTCCGTCTCGCGCTTGTCGTGCAGCTTCTTGCCCTTGGCGAGCGCCAGCTCCATCTTGGCGCGGCCGCGATCGTTGAAATAGATCTTCAGCGGCACGAGCGTCATGCCTTCGCGGTTGATGCCTGAGCGCAGGCGATTGATCTCGCGGGCCGAAAGCAGCAGCTTGCGGCGACGGCGCGGCTCGTGATTGAAGCGATTGGCCTGCAGATATTCCGGCAGATAGGAATTGATCAGCCAGATCTCGCCATCCTCATCCGACGCATAGGATTCGGCGATATTGGCCTTGCCCTCGCGCAGCGACTTGACCTCGGTGCCCTTCAGCACGAGGCCTGCCTCGTAGGTATCGATGATCTCGTAATTAAAGCGCGCCTTGCGATTTTCGGCGACGATCTTCTTGACGACACGCTGGCTGCCTTTGGGGGCCATGACGAAATTCCAATTCTTGGGGCGCGCAACGGCGCGCCCTCATTTGCTGCCCATTATGTAGGGGAACTGCAAGTGCTTGTGAAGACAGGAGCCCTGCCCTCACCCGCAGCTTAGTTCAGGAGGCCGGCGTGGCGGAGCGCCGCGTCCATGGCCGCCTCGGTGCCGGCTTCCAGCGAGGAGACCAGCGGCGAGCGGACATTGCGGCTCATACGGCCGAGCTTGTTGAGGCCGTACTTGGCGCCGCAGACGCCCGGCTCCATGAAGACGGCCTTGTGCAGCGGCATCAGGCGATCCTGATATTCCAGCGCCTTAACGTAATCACCGGCGAGCGTTGCCGCCTGGAACTCCGCACAGAGGCGCGGCGCGACATTGGCAACAACCGAGATACAGCCGACGCCGCCATGGGCATTGAAGCCCAGAGCCGTTGCGTCCTCGCCCGAAAGCTGGCGGAAATCCTTGCCGCAGGCGATACGCTGTTCGGAGACGCGCTCGATCTTGCCGGTCGCATCCTTGACGCCGACGATGTTGGAATGCGCCTTGGCAAGCACACCCATCGTTTCCGGCGACATGTCGATCACCGAACGGCCCGGGATATTGTAGATGTAGATCGGCAGCTTGACGGCTTCGGCGATTGCCGAGAAATGCGCGATCAGGCCCTTCTGCGTCGGCTTGTTGTAATAGGGCGTGACGACGAGGATCGCATCCGCGCCTGCCTTTTCGGCATGCTGGGCGAGCTCGATCGCTTCGCGGGTGTTGTTCGAACCGGCACCGGCCATGACGGGCACGCGCTTGGCAGCCGCTTCGATGCAGAGTTCCACGACCCGTTTGTGCTCGGCATGCGACAGCGTCGGCGATTCGCCGGTCGTCCCAACAGGAACGAGGCCGCTGCTTCCCTCTTTGATCTGCCAATCGACATGAGCAGCGAAAGCCGCCTCATCGACATTGCCGGCATCTGTGAAAGGGGTGACGAGGGCGGGAATGGATCCCTTGAACATGCAGAACTCCCTAAGGCCGAAATCCACGCTTCGGCCGCATTCTTTGGATAAGAGTTGCGCACCATAGAGCGGTGAAAACGCCGCGACAAGCGTGGTGAGATCGGTTTAGGGCAAATTCCGATATCAAATGTGAACGAAGTTTACCGGTTCCGGTAAGCTTTCATTAAGATGCCGTTTGCGAGACTTGGGGCCACGTTTTCGTTGCGAGTATCCCGAATGAAAAGAGCTGTCCTGATCCTGACCGCCCTCGGCCTTTCGGCCGCCGCGTGGGGCAGCGCCGCGTCTCCATTGCCGCAGACGGACATTCCGGTACCCGACGCCAAGCCCCTCGGCTATCTGCCGCAGACCTCCGCGCCCGAAGCGATCATGACCGGCGCCATTCCGCGCACCGTGGCGCCGATCAACGGCGACCTGAAGAGCGGCCTCGACGCGCTCTCGGCCAAGAACCCGCAGCAGGCAATCTCCATCCGCGACGGCATGGCCAAGGGTACGCTCGACCGGCATATCCTGACCTGGGCGATCGCCATGTCGGGCCTCAAAGGCGTGCCCTCCTACGAAATCGCCGGCGCTTCCCAGGAACTGAAGGGCTGGCCGGGGCTTTCCAGGCTACGCGCCAATTCCGAGCGCGCGCTCTATGACGAGAACCCCGATCCGGCAGCGGTGCTCGCCGCCTTCGGCGAGACGGCGCCGGAGACGACGCAGGGCGCGATCGTTCTCTCCCGCGCGTTGATTTCAGCCGGAAAGCAGCAGCAGGCCGCCAAATACATCCGCAAGGTCTGGCGCGGCGAAGGGCTGGACAAGGACACCGAGGACAAGATCCTCGCCGAGTTCTCCGGCCTGCTTTCCCCCGCCGATCACAAGGCGCGCATGGACTATCTCATGTATCGCGGGCGCACGGCGCAGGCCAAGCGCTTCGGCGACATGGGCCAGGCGCAATCGCTCTACAAGGCATGGTCGGCAGTCGCGGCCAAGGCACCGAACGCGGCTGCCCTGCTCAATGGCGTCGATGCGAAGTGGGGTACCGATCCCGGCTATCTCTTTGCCCGCATCGAATATCTGCGCAAGCAGGACAAATATGCCGAAGCGGCCAAGCTTCTGGCGCAAATGCCCTCGAAACGCGACGAGCTCGTGAACGCCGGCGAATGGTGGAACGAACAGCGCATCGTCAGCCGCGGCCTCGTCGACCAAGGCCAGTTCAGCGCTGCCTACAAGATCGTCGCCAACAGCGTTGCGACCAGCACCGCCGATATCGTCGAAGCCGAATTCCATGCCGGATGGTATGCGCTGCGCGGGCTTCAGGAGCCGGAGGCCGCCGAGACGCATTTCCGCAAGATCCTGCAGGTGTCCAGCGGACCGCTTTCGGTCTCGCGCGCCTGGTACTGGCTCGGCCGCGCAGCGGAAGCCGGTGGTCCCGGCAAGTCCGCCGAATTCTACACCAAGGCCGCAAGCTTCCCGAGCACCTTCTACGGCCAGCTCGCCAGCGAACGCCTGGGCCGCAAGACACTGAATGTCGCCTACCCCTCGCCGAGCGCCGCCGACCGGCAGAACCTGCAATCGCGCGAAGCCGTACAGGCCATCTCCCGCCTTGAGGCCGCCGGCCACGGATGGCGCGCCGCGACCCTTTATCTGGCGCTCGCCGACCAGATCCAGAGCCCCGGCGAGCTTGCGATCCTGACCGCGCAAGCCGAACGCTCCGGCGACCATCACCTCTCGCTGCAGATCGGCAAGATCGCCTATTCGCGCGGCATCGATGTCGCAGCCCTCGCCTTCCCTGTCGGCGTCATCCCGTCAAGCGCCAATATTTCCGGCTCCGGCAAGGCGCTCGCCTATGCGATCGCCCGCCAGGAAAGCGCCTTCAATCCGGCCGCCGTTTCCGCCGCCAATGCGCGCGGGCTGCTGCAGCTGCTGCCGGGCACGGCCAAGGCCGTCGCCAAGCGCCACAACATCACCTTCTCCGCCGACAAGCTGACGGCCGACGCCGGCTACAACGCCACGCTCGGCGCCCATTATCTCGGCGAACAGATCGACGCCTTCGGCGGCTCCTACATCCTGACCTTCATCGCCTACAACGCCGGACCGAAGCGCGTGCCCGAATGGATCGCCCGCTACGGCGACCCGCGCGGCAAGAATATCGACGAGATCGTCGACTGGATCGAGCGCATCCCCTTCCCCGAGACGCGCAACTATGTGCAGCGGGTGATTGAGAACTACGAGGTGTACAAGGCTAGGTTGGGCGAGGCGCCCGACATCGTGCGCGACCTGGTCGACGGCCGCTCCTCCTGAGACCGCTTGCAGATTGACTCGCCGGCGCTAACCTTCTTGGCAACAGGGAGATGGCGATGACGACGGATTTCAAGAACGGTTTCGCAGCGCAGGCGATCAGCACGACCGACGACCTCACGCTGCACGCCCGGGACTATGGCAGCGCGCATGGAGACGCGCTCCCCGTCATCTGCCTGCCCGGCCTGACGCGCAATTCCCGCGACTTCCACCAGTTGGCGATGATGCTTTCGAGCGATCCGCAATCGCCTCGCCGCGTCATCGCCTTGGATTACCGTGGCCGCGGACAATCGGATTGGGATCATAACAAGGCGAACTACAACATCGCCGTCGAGGCGCAGGA